>ORJL011291297.1_pt1 | contig 20735 bp, 22 predicted proteins | sample 1779941 | NCBI WGS metagenome assembly ORJL01 (sample SAMEA104232317, study PRJEB22302) | groundwater metagenome | biome: forest; feature: aquifer; material: groundwater | place: USA | collected 2011-08-07 | depth 5.8 m
CGAAAAATCGAAGTGGTTGAGGTAGGGCGCCTGCCACTCGGGACGCAGGGTCAGGCCACCGTCCGAAACGTCCTGGCGCTTGACCGTCTGCTGCCACGAGCCGCCGTGCTTGCGCAGGCGCAACAGGATGCCGGCGCGGCGCAGGGCCAGGCGCCCGGTGTCGTAGTAGATGCTGACCAGGTGTTGCCGCTCGCGGAGGCTTGCGGCGGCCAGCACCGGGTGTCGCTGCAGGCTGCCGTGGCGATCCTCGGCAACTTCCAGCTTCAAGGCGATTTGCTGAGCCATTGGATTGACACCGGGGGAATTTGGCCGTGAGTTTATCCGCCGCAGCCCGCCAGAATTATTACAGTCCTGTTGCACGGCGCCCAAGCGCGAGCCCGGCCGGCGGCAGCGCGTCACGTGGCGGCGTTGGCGGGACGGCGTTTTGCAATGCATTGTCCTGCACCGGGGCGGCCACGGCTTGCCAGGCGCGCACCAGCTCCAGCCGTCCGTCGAGGTGTTCGACTATCCCGGTGCAACTGTCCACCCAGTCGCCACAATTGACGTACATCACGTTCTCGACCCTGCGCAGCGCCGCGCTGTGGATGTGGCCGCAGATCACGCCGTCCAGCCCGCGTTCGCGCACGGCGTGTATCAGGGAATCCTCGAAGTCGAAGATGAAGGACACGGCACGCTTGACGCGGGTTTTGGCATAGCCCGCCAGCGACCAGTAGCCGGGGCGGCGCAGCAGGCGGCGCAGGCGCGAGAGCGAGGCGTTGAGACGCACCAGCAGGTTGTAGCCGATGTCGCCGACCAGCGCCAGCCAGCGGTGGTAGCGCGTTACCTGGTCGAATTCGTCGCCGTGCAGCAGCAGGTAGCGGCGGCCGTCGGCGGCGACGTGGATGTGTTCGCGGCGCACCAGGATGTCACCGAAGGAAATCCCGTCGTATTCGCGCATCGCCTCGTCGTGGTTGCCGGGGATCAACATCACCTGCTGGCCGTGACGGGCGCGGCGCAGGATCTTCTGCACCACGGTGTTCTGCGCCGGTGTCCAGTGGATACCGCGGTTCATGGCCCAGAAGTCGATGATGTCGCCGATCAGGAACAGGTTCTCGCTTTCATAGTCGCGCAGGAAGTCGAGCAGGCGATCGGCCTGGCAGCCGCGGGTGCCGAGATGGACGTCGGAAATGAATATCGAGCGGACCTTCATCGGTCGAAGAGGACGTGGTAGGCCGGGTCGTTGGCCGCCGGTGCCGGCGGCTGCGCGATGGCGTCGCGCAGCGCGGCGACCAGTTGATCATGGATGCCTTCCCAGTCCAGGGCGGCGATGCTGTGCCGCGCCGCCACGGCGGCGCGCCGCCTGGCCGCCGGACGCGTCACCAGGTCGAGCGCGGCGCGCACGAACTGGTCGCTGGCACCGGGATCGGCGAGCATGCCGTTGTCGCCATGGCGGATCAGGCTGGCGGCCGCCGCCATGCGGTAGGCCACCACCGGCAGCCCGCTGGCCAGGGCTTCGAGCGTGACGTTGCCCCAGGTGTCGGTCATGCTGGGAAACAGGAACAGGTCGGCCGAGGCGTAGTGGGCGGCGAGGTCCTCGCCGTGACGCATGCCGGCAAACAGATGTTCGGGATGCTCGCGCTCCAGCCGCTCCCGTGCCGGGCCGTCGCCGACCAGCAACAGGCGGGCGCTAGGCGAGTAGCGCCGAATCGACTCGAAGGTGGTGAGCACCAGCGGCAGGTTCTTTTCCGGTGCCAGGCGGCCGACGTGGGCCACCACCAGATCCTTCTCGCCGACCTTCCAGACACCGCGCAGGGCCACGCTGCGGCGGCCCGGGTTGAACAGCGCGGTGTCGACGCCGCGGGCGACCACGCGAATGTTGCGATAGCCGCGACGCTGCAGGTCGATTCCGAGCTCGCGCGACGGCACCAGGGTCATCCGGCTGCGGTTGTGCAGGCGTCGCAGGTGCGCCGCGACCAGGTCTTCCAGCCAGGCGAAGCCGTAATGCCGGCTGTAGGCGTGGAAATTGGTGTGGAATTCCGACACCGCCGGGATACCCAGTTCACGCGCCGCCGCGATGGCCGAGGCGCCCAGCGGACCTTCGGTGACGACCTGCACCACGTCGGGCCGCTCGGCGCGCCACAAGCGGCGCAGCAGGCGCGGCGCGGGCAGGCCGAACTTGAGGCCGGCGTAGCCCGGAATCGGCAGCCCGTGCACCAGCGTCGTCGTCAGTCGCGCCGATGCCGCCGGCGCGTCCGCGGCGTGCTGGCGCGGGCGCACCAGACTGACGCGATGGCCGCGCGCGAGCAGGCCCTGCACCATGCGGCCCATGGTCATGGCGACGCCATTCACCTCGGGCGGCCAGGTTTCCGTGACGACCGCGACGTGAAGCGGGTTGGTCATCTCAGAGGTTCCATGGTGCCGCGCGCGTCGGCGATGGATTTAACGCGTTGATTGCCGGCGGAGTGGGGGCGCCAAGGACGGCGGGTGTCCGTCTCCGTCCATGTCCCCCGTCGCGGGCTGCGCCCGCTCCTCCTCCTTTACTTACCGGAGACGGACACCCACCATCCTTGGCGGGATACGTATGTGCCTTGCGACCGCAAAACCGCGCCAAGCGCAAAACTGTGGGAAGTTTCATCCTAAAACAGGACCAGCGTCCAGGTGACCAGCACGTTGATCAGGGCGATCAGCACGGCGGCGCTGCCGATATCCTTGGCCCGCTTGGAAAGCCGGTGCCGGTCGAGCGAAATGCGGTCGATGGCGGCTTCGACCGCCGAGTTGAGCAACTCGACAATCAGCACCAGCAGCACGCTGGCGATCATCAGCGCCTTGGCGATGCCCGGCTGGGGCAGGAACAGGGCGATGGGAATCAGCAGCGCCGCGAGCAGGCTTTCCTGGCGGAAGGCGTCTTCATTGCGATAGGCGGCGCGCAGTCCCGACAGGGAATAGCTGAAGGCATTCCAGATGCGGCGCAAGCCGGTCTGGCCCTTGAAGGGACTTTCCTCGACGATCGGCTCCGCGCTCATCTGGGAATGGCAAGCGGGCTGGAAACCGCGACCGTCGCCGGCGCACGCAGCAAGCGACGATACAGCGCCGCCAGCCTTGCACCCTGCGCATCCGCATCCCATTCGCGGGCGAAGGCAATGGCTTCCGTCGCCATCGCGGCAAGCTTCGCCGGACGGTCGAGTAAGCTCAGCAGTTGTTCGGCAAAGGCTTCGACGGTATCCCCGGCGGCGATTGCGCCGCGCTGCGGGGAGACGATATCGGCCGCGCCGAGCGCCGGAATGGCCAGCACCGGCAGGCCGATCGCCATGGCTTCGAGCAGCACCAGGCCCTGCGTTTCGGTATGCGAGGCGAAGGTGAACACGTCGGCGGCGGCATAGCAGTCGCGCAGGCCGCCGTCGCGCGGCAGGTAGCCGACGAAACGGACGTGGTCCTCGATGCGCAGCTCCGCCGCCTGACGGCGCAAGGCCGGCAGGGCCGGACCCTCGCCGGCGACGAGCAACATCAGATGCGGCTGCCGCTTGCGCGCCAGCGCGGTCATTTCGAGCAGGAAGCCGATGTTCTTCTCGAAGGCGGCGCGGCCGACGAACAAGGCCAGCTTGCGGGTCGGTGCGATGCCCCATGTCTCGCGAAAGCGCTTGCCGTTGCCGTGCACGAACTGGCTTTCCGGCAGGCCGGTGGGAATCACATGCAGCGGGCGGTGGATGCCGTAGTCGCGCAAGGTGGCGGCCATCGGTTGCGAGGGAACGACGACGGCGTCGAGCGCGTTGCACTGGTGCCGGGCCAGGGCGCGGGCGGCAAGGCGCAAGGCGGCCCTGGGCAGGAAGCGGATGTAGTGGAACAGGTATTCCTCGAAATGCGTGTGATAGGTCGCGATGCACGGAATGCGCCGCTTGCGTGCCAGGCGCAGTCCGGCGTAATGCGCCGCGAAGGGCGTCTGCACATGCACCAGGTCAAATTCGGCGCCGGCCAACTGGCGATCGATCCTGGCCAGCGGCTTCCAGCGCATCAGGCGATCTTCGGGATCGAAGGGCACGGCACGAGACGGCATGCGGATGATGTCGGCGTTGGCGTCCGCCATCGGATCGACACCGGGATACTCCGGCGCCACCAGCGTGACGCGCACGCCCAGGCGGGACAGGGCGGTGCCGAAGGTTTCGATCGACGTGGAGACGCCGTTGATGCGCGGATGACAGACATCGCTCAGCATCAAGACATGCAGCCGACGCCCGGGGTGGGATGCGCGGCCGCGGGGTGCCGCCGGCAGGGGCGCGGCCAGCGCGATTTCCACCACGCTCACGCGGCGACCGCGGTCGCCGGCTTGACGAAGTGGCGCAGGTAGCGCGGATTCATGCGCGACATGGGCAGCAACATCATCAGGTCGGCGGTGTTGAAATCCGGATCCCAGGCCGGTTCGCCGCAGACCCAGGCGCCGACCCGCAGGTAGCCCTTGATCAGGGGCGGCACCAGGGCCGGCAGGCCGTTGGCAAGCCGCTCGAAGGGCAGGCCATGCTGCGGGAAGACGCGATATTCCGCCGGTGCCAGGTGTTCCGCCGCGAGCTGGCTGAACAGGTTGGCCGCGTTGTGGCCACCGTCGGCCATGCCGATCGATGCGCAGCCGATCAGGTAGTCATAGCCGTTGCGCACCATGTAGTCGGCGAGGCCGGCCCAGAGCAGGGTGATCACGCCGCCGCTGCGATGGTCGCGGTGGATGCAGGAACGGCCGACTTCCACCATGCGGCTGCGCAGGTTCTGCAGCCGGTTGATGTAGAACTCGTTTTCCGAGTAGTAGCTGCCGACCCGGCGCGCGGCGGCCGGCGACAGGATGCGGTAGGTGCCGACGATGCGGCCGCCCTGGCTTTCGCGCACGATCAGGTGCTCGCAGAAGGGGTCGTAAAGGTCGATGTCGTGGTCCGGGGTGCGGGTCTGGACGCGGGCGCCGAGTTCCTCGACGAACACCTTGTAGCGCAGGCGTTGCGCTTCGCGGACTTCTTCTTCGCTGCGCGCCAGGGTGACGCTGTAGCCGGTTTTCTCGTGGGCGGTGGGGCTTTCCGTCAGATGTCTTTGCATGCTCTTCTCCTTATTGGGCTCTCTGGGTTCGTCGGCATTGTCGAAATGCCGCGTTACCGCCTGATTGCCGCTTCGTTACGGAGAGGTTGCATTTCGCGCCAAGGCCCTGGCGATCGCCTGGTGGGCGCGGTGGGCCAGGTGGCGCCGGTCCGGAAGCGGCGGCTGGAAACTGGCGGTGACCGCGATGCGAGCGACCAGCCCTCGTGCTTGCAGGACACTTTGCAGGCAGTCCATTAGGCTGATCTCGTCGATGTAGGCCGGTGCCGCGGAGCGCGAGCCGTCGGCTTCGTGGTAGCTCAGTGTCAGTGCATGCACCGGCACGGCGGCGTCGATCGCGCTTTGCAGCAGCGCGCCGTGAAATGGCAGCACACGGTCGCCGGCGGTCGTGGTGCCTTCGGGAAAGATCGCCAGTCGCTTGCCGGCGCCAAGCGCCGCCAACAGGTGTTCCTGCATGCGGTGGGCGGCCCGCCGATTGCCGCGCTCGATGAACACGGTGTCGTTGCGCCTGGCCAGCCAGCCGATCAGCGGCCAGGCGGCGACGTCGCTCTTGGCGACGAAGGCGGAGGGCAGCAAGGCGTTGATGACGAAGATGTCGATGAAGGAGATGTGGTTGGCGACCAGGAGGCCGCTTTCGAGGGCATCTACCTCGCTTGCGCTCGCTTCGACGCGGATGCCGAGCAGCGCCAGCAACTGGCGCGACCAGATGCCGCGCCGGCGCTGGCGCGCGGCCTCGTCGGCGAATGGAAACAGGAGAGCCACCTGCGCGGCGCCGTAGAGCAGGTGAATTCCGACCGGCACCAGGCGCAGCCGTGCCAGAAGCTGGTATGACCGCATCGGCGGAGCATGGGGCGCTACCGTTACAGCCTTGTGAACGCGGACGCCGGAATATTTATTTGTTGATTCGATGCGGTTTCACGGCTTTGTAACATTCCCTGCCTAGAGTGCAGACTTTCCCCAGCATGTACAAAGGAGTCTGTTTATGAATTCCCTGAAAATTGCCGTCGTCGTCGCCGGCGTGTTCGCCGCGACGGTGGTCCATGCCCAGTCATTGGTCAAGATCGACGGCTCCTCGACCGTGTTCCCCGTCACCGAAGCGGTGGCGGAAGATTTCCAGAAGGCCAAGAAGGGCAGCGTGCGCGTCACCGTGGGCATTTCCGGCACGGGCGGCGGTTTCAAGAAGTTCTGCCGCGGCGAGACCGACATCTCCGACGCTTCGCGTCCGATCCTGAAAAAGGAAATGGAAGACTGCGCCAAGGCCGGCATCAAGTACGTCGAACTGCCGGTGGCCTTCGATGCGCTGACCGTGGTGGTGAATCCGAAGAACACGTTTATCAACCAGCTGACCGTGGCCGAACTGAAGAAGATGTGGGAGCCGGCCGCCCAGGGCAAGGTCATGAAGTGGAAGGACGTCAATCCGGCCTGGCCCGACGCGCCGCTGAAGCTCTTCGGCCCCGGCGCCGATTCCGGCACTTTCGATTACTTCACCGAAGCCATCAACGGCAAGTCGAAGTCCAGCCGCGGCGATTTCACCGCCTCGGAAGACGACAACGTGCTGGTGCAGGGCGTCTCGCGCGACAACAATGCGCTGGGCTTCTTCGGCTTCGCCTACTACGACGAAAACAAGGGCAAGCTGAAAGCCGTGCAGATCGTCAATCCCAAGGGCAAGGCGGTGACGCCTTCGCTGGAGGCCGTGATGGCCGGCGAATACGAGCCGCTGGCACGTCCGATCTTCATCTACGTCAGCGCCAAGTCGATGGACAAGCCCGAGGTCAGGGAATTCGTCGAGTACTACCTCAAGCATGGCGGCAAGCTGGCCAAGGAAGTCAAGTACGTGCCCTTGGGCGACGCCGATTACAAGCACGCGCTGGAGAACTTCAGCAAGAAGAAGACCGGAACGGCATTCGGCGGCGAGGCCGAGGTCGGGGTCAAGGTCTCCGACCTGCTGAAGCGCAATCCGAAGGAGTAAATTGCCAGTCCGGCCCAGGCGAACGCCTGGGCCGCTTGGTGCGCAGTTTTTCTGAAATGAACGTTTCCGGAACCCAGCAATGAGTGCAAGCGCGTCGGCGCCACCCCTTTCCGCGCCCATCGGCCAGGGCGTCAGCGAACGCCTGAGCAAGAAGGCCTCGCGTCACGTCAAGGAGCGTGTGATCGAGTCGCTGTTGTTCGCCGCCGCGGCGTTTTCGGTCTTCGTCACGGTGGCCATCGTCTATGTGCTGGTCAAGGAATCCTGGGTGTTCTTCGAGACCGTGCCGCTGTCGGATTTCCTGTTCGATACGCAATGGACGCCGTTGTTCGACGACGCCCACTACGGCATCATGGTGCTGCTTTCGGGAACCCTGACCAGTTCCGGCGTTGCCCTGCTGGTGGCGATTCCGCTGGGCACCATCATCGCGCTCTATCTTTCCGAGTTCGCCGGCTTCAAGCTGCGCGAAATCGCCAAGCCCTTCCTGGAACTCTTGGGCGGCGTGCCGACCATCGTCTATGGCTACTTCGCCCTGACTTTCCTGACACCGATCCTGCAAAAGGTCTATCCCGATCTGCCCGGCTTCAACCTGCTGTCCGCCGGCCTCGTTATGGGCATCATGATCATTCCCTACGTCGCTTCGCTGTCCGAGGATGCCATGCGCGCCGTGCCGATGGCGCTGCGCGAGGGTTCCTACGCCATGGGCGCGACGCGGCTGCAAACCGCGCTCTGGGTGGTAACCCCGGCGGCGACGTCGGGCATCGCCTCGGCCTACATCCTCGGCATTTCGCGCGCCGTGGGCGAGACCATGATCCTCGCCGTCGCGGCGGGCATGCAGCCCAACCTGACCTTCAACCCCACGGAGCCGGGCGCCACCATCACCTCCTACATCGTGCAGGTGGCGCTGGGTGACCTGCCGCACGGCTCGATCGGCTACCAGACCATCTTTGCCGCCGGCCTCACCCTGCTGCTGATGACCCTGTTCTTCAACCTGCTCGGCTACTGGCTGAAGAAGCGCTTCCGCGAGGTGTATTGACATGATGAAAGCCGCCGATCTCGCCGCGATTCGCTCCATCATCACGCGCGCCAAGCGCTGGGACCTGTTCTTCTCCCTGCTCGGCATCCTCTCGCTGATGGTGGGCGTGCTGACCTTTACCGTGCTCTTCGTCGACATGGCGGTCCAGGGCGTGCCGCGGCTGGACATGGATTTCTTCACTTCCTTCCCTTCGCGCCGCGCGGCCAATGCCGGCATCCTCTCGGCCTGGGTCGGCACCGTGCTGGTGATGCTGGTGACGGCGCTGGCCGCCGTGCCGCTGGGCGTCGCGGCCGGGGTCTATCTCGAAGAATACGCGCCGAAGAACTGGATGACGGACATCATCGAAATCAACATCAGCAACCTGGCCGGCATTCCGTCCATCGTCTATGGCTTGCTGGCGCTGGGCCTGTTCGTCTATTACTTCGGTTTCGGCCAGAGCATCCTCTCCGCCGGCCTGACGCTGGCGCTGCTGATCCTGCCGGTGATCATCGTCGCCACGCGCGAGGCCATCCGCGCCATCCCGCAGTCCATCCACGAAGGCTCCTACGCCTGCGGTGCGACCACCTGGCAGACGGTCAGCGACCACATCCTGCCGTATTCATCTGCCGGCATCCTGACCGGGGTCATCATCGGCATGGCGCGGGCGATCGGCGAGACGGCGCCCATCATCACCATCGGCGCCCTGACCTTCATCGCTTTCCTGCCCACCGCGCCGTTTGCCGGCGAGCCACCGGCCGGGCTATTCGACTGGATCCTCGCGCCCTTCACGGTGATGCCGATCCAGATGTTCAACTGGACCTCGCGGCCCGAGGCGGCTTTCACCGTCAATGCCGCGGCAGCGGGCTTCGTCCTGGTTTTCATGACCCTGGCCATGAACGGCCTGGCCATCTACCTGCGCTATCGTCTGCGCAAAAACATCAAGTGGTGAGCACCATGCAAATTCAAACCGGATTGGAGGCAGGCATCGAAGGCGCCGTGCTCAAGGCCGACGTGCGCGACCTCGATTTCTACTATGGCGCCTTCCACGCGCTGAAGCGGGTTTCGATGCCGATCCATGACCGCATGGTCACCGCCCTGATCGGTCCCTCCGGCTGCGGCAAGTCGACGCTGCTGCGCTGCTTCAACCGCATGCACGACCTCTATCCCGGCAACCGCTACGCCGGCGGCGGCATCGTGCTCTATCCGGACAACACCAATCTGCTCTCGCCCGAGGTCGACCCGATCGAAGTGCGCATGCGCATCAGCATGGTGTTCCAGAAACCCAACCCCTTCCCCAAGTCGATCTACGAGAACGTCGCCTACAGCCTGCGCGTGCGCGGCATGCGCAACAAGAGCGAGCTCGACGACCGGGTCGAATTGGCGCTCAAGGGTGCCGCGCTGTGGAACGAAGTCAGCAACCGGCTCAAGGAGCTCGGCGCCAACCTTTCCGGCGGCCAGCAGCAGCGCCTGTGCATCGCCCGCGCCCTGGCTTCCGACCCCGAAATCATCCTGTTCGACGAGCCGACTTCCGCCCTCGATCCGATCGCCACCGCGAGCATCGAGGAGCTGATCATCGAACTGAAGGAAAAGGTCACCATCCTCATCGTCACCCACAACATGCAGCAGGCGGCGCGCATCTCCGACTACACGGCCTACATGTACCTCGGCGAAATGATCGAATTCGGCGTCACCGACCAGTTGTTCATCAAGCCGCAGAAGAAGGCGACGGAAGACTACATCACGGGACGGTTCGGCTAGCGCAACGCTGGCGAAATGGCTGTTTCATTCCGGGGCGGACGGTAGGGCAGACTTTGGTCCGCCAAGATGCTTTTCTGCGAATCGTGACGCGACCGGATCAATATCGGCAATTGACGGCTACACCTGGCGTCAGGCACACTCCTAAGCCAGTTGGATTTCCCAGCCTTCACGAGGAGCCTGCGGTAAATGGAGCAAGTTGCTGAAGTCGGTATTGAAAAGTATGAAATCGCCCGAGAGCTCGGCAGGGGTGCGACGAGCATTGTTTACCTTGCCCATGACACCTTCAACGATCGCGAGGTGGCGATCAAGGTCTTCAAACCCGAGATCCTGTCCGACACCGAGCACGGCAATACCTACCGCAAGCTGATCGCCAACGAGGCGGCCCTCGCGGGGCGCCTCAACCACCCGCACATCGTCGGCATCTACGACGCGCTGCTGGGCCGCGACGACGGCTATATCGTCATGGAATACGTGCAGGGCGAAACGCTCGAAAAATACGGGCATGTCGAGAACCTGCTGCCCGTGGACAAGGTGATCGAGATCGCCTTCAAATGCGCCCTGGCGCTCGATTTCGCCAGCCGCAACGGCATCATCCACCGCGACATCAAGCCGGCGAACATCATGCTGTGCGCAGATGGCGCGGTGAAGATCGCCGACTTCGGCGCCGCGATACTGGCAAAGAACGACGAGACGCAACTGACCGGCGTCGGCTCGCCCGCCTACATGTCGCCGGAGCAGGTCAGGAACGACACCCTCAGCTACCAGACCGACATCTATTCCCTGGGCGTGGTGATGTACAAGCTGCTCACCGGTCGCCTGCCCTTCGAAGCCGACACCAACTACGGGCTGACCCACAAGATACTGAACGAAGACCCGCCCAGCGTCCGCACCCATCGCCCCGCGCTGTCAGCGCGGCTGGCCGACATCGTGACCAAGGCCTTGCGCCGCAACACGCCGGAGCGGCATGCAAACTGGCGCGAGTTCACCGAGGACCTGTCGACCATCGCCGAGCTGGACCTGCCAAAGGAAGCCGATTCCGAGACCCAGCGCTTCAACATGCTGAAGGCCCTGCCCTTCTTTCAGGACTTCAGCGAAATCGAGCTCTGGGAAGTGCTGCGCATCAGCATCTGGGGACGCGTGCCCTCCGGCACCTTCCTGGTCGACGAGGGCACCAAGGGCAACTTCTTCTTTGTCATTGCCGATGGCAGCGTGGGCGTGGTCAAGGGCAACAAGAAGCTGGCCACCCTGGGCAAGGGGCACTGTTTCGGCGAGATGTGCTACATCCGCCAGGGCGCGCTGCCGCGTACCGCCACCATCGTTGCCGACACGCCGGTCACGCTGTTCAAGATCAAGGCCGACTCCCTGCACAAGGCGTCGGAAAACTGTCAGTTGCGGTTCAACCGCTCGTTCATGAACATCCTGGTCGACCGGCTGGCGCAGGTAACCAGCGAACTGGCCACGGTGTACTGAGGCCGCGTCTGCTCGGGGCCTAGCGGCCTATCCTGGCGTCGAGGAAGGCCTTGATCTCAACGAACTTCTCTTCCTCGCGCTTGACGAACTCGACGGTGCAATCGTCCAGGCCGGCCAGCTTGAAGCCCTCCTTCGATTCCGGCAGGACGATGGTGATGTGGCCGGCGAGCAGGGTGCTGGCCGGCTTGAGCTGGATCGAGGCGATCGAGTCGATGGGGACGTACTTGTCGCCCTTGATGCCTTCCAGCAGGTCGCCCTTGAGGCTCTGCAACAGCACCTTCACGCCCATCTTGCGCTTGATCACGACCTCCTTGTCATAGACCTCGAGGCGGTCGCCGGTTTTCGACTCGGCGCTCATCAGGACGCCCGGCGTGGTGGCATAGCCCATCTTGCAGGAAGGGCACCTGTCTTCCGCCACCTTGGCATCCTTGGGCAGGCGCTTGTAGCCGCAGTGCGGGCATTCGCCCGCCGCCACGGGGCCCTTGGCGGCGGCCGGCGCCGCGGATTGCCTGGCCCGGGGCGCCTGTGCCGGTTTGCCTGCGTCCGCCGCGGGCGCTTTGCCCTTGCCCGGCGCGGCGCCACCATCGCCACGCTTGACATCTTCCTCGACAAAGCGAAGCTGGCAACTGCCGACCGAAATCAGGTCCTCGTCGCTCAGCAGCAGCCTGGTGATTTTCCTGTCGTGCACGAAGGTGCCATTTGCGCTGCCAAGGTCTTCGATGACGTAGAGATCGCCACAGCGGGTGATTACCGCATGCTCGTTGTCGGCATTGACATTGTCGAGGGGAATCTCATTGGACGCCTTGCTGCCAATGACCATCCGGTCCTTGTTGACCGCAAATTCCCCCAGCACGTGACCATTCGTGTTAACCACCAGCTTCGGCATGCCGCTTCCCTCGAGAATTGAGATTTAGTGCAAGCATAGCGCAAGGACCGGTGATACGGAGATGCGCCGGCGCTACGGCGCACGACAGGCCGGGACACGCGCCGGCACCGCTGGCGGCGGCAACGGTGTCGCGGGTGAGAGTGATTCCAGGAAGGCGACCAGGTCGGCGCTTTCCGCGTCGGTGAGCTTCAGCGGCTTGAGTATCCGCTCGCCGTCGGTATGCAGGCGATCCTCGTCGAGTTCCGAGTAGTGGCGCACCACCTCGCGCAGCGTGGCGAGGCTGCCGTTGTGCATATAGGGCGCGGTGAGCTTGAGATTGCGCAGGCTCGGCACCTTGAACTCGCCGAAGTTGCGGTGCTCCGGCCGCAGGTGCTTTGTCCCGGTGGCGTTGTTCCGCGTCGCATCGTCGTTGTGGGTGCCCAGCAGATTCCACGGGCTGGCCAGCAGGCGCTTGATGCCGCCCTGGCGTCCCGGGTCGACGCCGTCGGGCTTGACGAAGAAGGGCACGCCGATGTCGCCGAACTCGCCGTTGCTGAACGATGGCCCGGCGTGGCAGGTGCCGCACTGGCCGCGGCCGAGGAAGATTTTCAGGCCGCGCCGTGCCGTCGCGGGGTAGGCCGCTGCCGCCTGCCTGTCGCCGCTGGACAGCGCATTGCGGAAGCGATCGAAGGGTGTCGCTGGTGAAGCCAGCGTTTCCTGCCAGGCAGCGATCGCCTTGGCGACATTCACCAGCAGGTCCGGATCGCCGGCATGGGGCGACTTGCCGAAGGCCTGCCGGTAGTGACAATCCAGAACGGCCTGGCCGCGCAGGACGCGCGCCGCACGCGACGCGCCGCCGCCCATTTCGCGCGGATCGAGGATGGGGCGCAGGCTGGCGGCCCACAGGCTGTCGTGGCCGCCGTCCCAGCCGAACCAGCGCTGGTGGCGCACGTCGAGCAGGCCCGGGGTGTTGCGCACTCCGTTCGCCAGGCCACGGCCGGTGGCACGGCCGTCCTGGAAGCCCTTGTCCGGCGCGTGGCAGGACGCGCAGGACACGCGGCGATTGGCCGACAGCCTTGGCTCGAAGAACAGCGCGTGGCCAAGACGGATCGCGGCGGCATCGCCCGAGGCGCGGTTGCCCGGGTCGGGCGTCCATGGCAGGGGCCACGGCCCATGGGCGGCGATGCGGTCGAGTTCCGCGGCGCTGAATTCACCGGTGCCGACAGCGGCGGCGGGAAATGTCAGCAGAAGCAGCACCGCCGCGAGCGCGAGGCGCCGTGGTCCGCCTTCAGTCGGCCTGGACGTCATGGGTGAGCCGCGTCACTTCCTTTCCATTGCGCACCTCGAAGGCAAGCTCCCAGCGACCCGCCATGTGGAACATCATGCCTTCGACGCGGAAGCGACCGTCGCCCAGCGGCGTGATCGCCGGCCGGTAGTTCATGCCGTGCCTGTGCTCGGGCATCGTCGCATCGGCCTTGTGCAATTGCGCGGCTGAAATGCCGCGCTGGTCGCAGAGCTGTACTTCCAGCGCAAAATGCTTCGCCATCGGGATGCGGCCGGCCTTGGCCGCCAGTCGGTAGGCGAGAACCAGGTCGCCGTTGCGGATCACCGCTCCGTCTTCCGCGCCCGGCGGGCAGGCGGCGTTTGCCGCGCCCGCGCTTGCGGCCACCGTCAGCGCGAGCAGGGCGCGGTGCCGCAACGGACTCATTTCCTGGTCGCCATCATCGAAGTGAACAAGGCCTCGCCGTTGCGCCAGCCGATGCGCTCGGCGATCTCTCGCGGCAAGTCGGCCAGCCAGGCGCGTGACCAGTCGGCGTGCTCGGCGATGTAATGCCAGCGTTCGGGCGTGAAGGTGTCGGTGCCGACCAGGAAACGATCGGGGAATTCCATGAAGGCCTCGCGCCAGGCGGGATCGACCTTGCCGTCCGTAGCGTGGTCATTGCGGAAGGCGAGATCCGCATGCAGTTTGCGGTGCTTCTTCAGCATCGCCCGCACCGCGCCGGGACTGTCGAAGCCGGCATGTGCCCAGAGGATGCGCGCCTCGGGATCCTGTGCCAGCACGCGCTCCACGGCGTCGCTGTCGCCGTGCAGGTGCAGCCAGAGCTTGTGCTGTTTCGCCAGGTGCACCGTGCGCCGGACCACCGGCAGGTCGGCGTCGGCGCCATAGACATGGAACTCGCCGATCGCTGCGTAGCGATGCTTTTTCAGCCGCTCTTCGAGGTGCGGGATGACGGTCTCGTCGCGCACCCAGGTCGACAACTCGCCGCGCTTGCGATAGGGGCGCAGCGACGGCACCACCAGGTCCGGCGCCTCGGCGTGGAGTTTCTGCGTACCGTCGTCGCTGGAACTGGACACCATGGCACGCTTGAGCCCGGCCTTGCGCAGGATGGCGATCGCCTCCTTCGGCGGCGTGCGGTCCCATGCATCGTGGCTGTAATGGATGTGGGCGTCGAAGATCGGCAGCTTGCCGGCCGCCGCGGAGAGTCCCGCCGGCAGCGCGAAGAGCATTGCCCAGCGGCGCAGCAAGTGGGCTGGAGACGATCGGGACCGGGGGCGGAAGATCGGAGGATTCATGCGCCGCTCCTTTCGGGAATGCACTCGAATGTTTGCGGTTTCACGGACCGCATCGAGAGTATCTCCGGACTATGGCGCGGCAGTCAATCGGGGTCGGCGCCGGGCTCCGCCTGGGCCGGCGCGGGGGCGGTGGCCGCCGCCGGCCGGAAGGTCCGCGCCGCGATCTCCGTCGCGAGCGGCCGCGCCACCCGCAGCATGACGTTCAGCAGTTCCTGCCCGATCAGTTCACGCAGGGGCACCAGCGGCCGCGGCAGGCGCACCGAGCGGCTCAGGCAACGCGTTTCCTCGGCATACAGGCGAAGCAGCTCGTAGAGCAGTTGCGCGAATTCCTGGTGCGAATAGCTGGCCAGCATCGCCTCGCGCAAATGCCGGTGGCTTTGGTGCGCGGCCAGCAGCCTGGCGGCGGCGTCATGCAGCAGCTTGATGCGCCTGGCCCGGATCGGCACGATCTCCTCGTAGCGCACCACGATCTCGACCGGGAAACGGCCGACGCGGGCGAGGAACTGGCGGTCGATGTCCTTGCTTGCCTGCATCAGTTGCGGCAGCACCTCGTTCCAGTCGGCCGCTGCCGCCGATGCCGGTTCGCCGGCGCGGCGGATTACCAGGGTGTCCTTTTCCACCTCCTTGCCGACGTTCAGCGCCAGCACCGGCTCCAGGTGCGGCAAGGCAAGGCGCAGGGGCAGGGCGGCGCGCAGCGCGGCGATGGTGCGCCGGCTGTAGGCGTGGAGCATCCGGCCATTGAGCCGGGCGAGGGATTTCGCCCGTTTCACCGCGCTGGCGTCCTGCTCAGTCCGGTATTGCCGGCGCGGGCTTGGCGGCGCGATGGAAGCCGAGCATGCCGTGGAACACGGTGTCCACCCTGACTTCGACGTAGCCCAGTTCGCGCAGCAGGATCGACAGTTCCTCGGCGGTGTAGAACAGCTCCAGGGCGTCGAGGAAGTACTGCTTGGCCTTTACCGCCGCCGGGCCGCTGCCGACGATCAGTCCGGTCAGCCCGAGGCAACTGCGCAGGTAGCCGTAGTAGAGCCGCTTCACGATCGGGTTGCGCGGGCGCAGCAGGTCGGAATGATAGAAGTGGCCGCCCGGCTTCAGCACGCGCAGGATCTCGGTGAACACCTGGCGCACGCGCAGGTGGCGCGAGGCGAACTGCAGCGTGACGATGTCGAAGTGCCGGTCGGGGAAGGGCAGGGTATGCACGTCGCCGATGGTGCTCTTGATCTGGAATCCTTCGGCGGACGCGCGTTGCTGGCCGACGGTCTGCATCGCCGCGCTGCGATCCATGGCGTGTACGTCCAGCGTCGGCTCGCGCCGCAGCAGGGCGATGCCGATGGCGTTGGTGCCGGCGCAGACATCGAGCACCTTCTGCCGCGGCTGCAGCTCGACCAGCCGCATGAAGCGCCGCAGGAAGTTGCCGAACTGTCCCAGCCCGGCAATGTTGTTGGCGCGGTCGTAATACGGGGCGACGTCGGCGAAGACCTCGTTCAGCTCCTTGCTCCAGACGTCGCCGAGGCGTTCCTCGCGTACAGCCTCCCGCGAGGCCAGTGGGGGTGGTGCCATTGGTCTTGTTCTTTCCCTAAGATTAAGCGCCTAGATCCGCAGCAGGAATACCGCGGTCGCGATACTGGCAATTATCGCCGCGACATACAGTATCGTCGCCACCACGGTATCGGCGCGCAGGCCGAAATCGTAGCAGGTGCAGCGCAGACGGTGCGCGGAACTCCACAGCGACAGGGCGACCACGCCGAAGATGATCAACTTGCCGAGCCAGTTGCCGGCGAAGCCGCGCATGTTCTCGTAGCCGAGTCCGGCGGGCACGTGGCCCAGTGCGGCGAGAAAGGTCAAGACGACGATCACCGGCATGCAGAAGGCGATCACCGTGCCGCCGGCGGCGAAGGGGAACCAGACGACGGGTTTGTGCGATTTGGCCATGATCAGAACACTCCCGCAAGAAACAGCACGACGACCGACAACACGACCCAGACGGCGTAGTGCGCGCCGGAAATCAGGTTGCCGGGCACGAAGTCCTCGCCGATTTGCAAGGGCATGGCCTTTTGCGTGGCGTTGAACCAGGTCGCGGCGTGATAGAAGGCGGCCGCCATCGCGAGCAGGTGGAAGACGATGGAATCGGCGCTCCTCAGTGCCAGCAGGAAGCCCTCCCAGGCAGCGGGACCGGCGGCGAGGCGTTGCAGGCCGACCACCAGCAGCACGCAATAGGCGGCGATGAAAATGCAGGTGATTTCGCGTGCCATGTAGCGCAGGTAGCGCGGATGGCGGAAGTACCAGGAGGTCGGCGGAACCTCGCGCAGCAGCGGATTGCGGCTCATGGCTTGCCTCCCGGAATAAGGTGTTCGACGATCCAGTCGACCGAACTGGTGATCTTCATCTGCTGCAGGGCGCTGGCCGGATCGACGTGGGCCGGGCAGACCTCGGAGCAGGCACCGACGAAGGTGCACTCCCAGACGCCTTCATGGGTGGCGACCACTTCCTGGCGCTCCTTGCGTCCGCCATCGCGCGAATCCTGGTTGTAGCGGTGCGCCAGCGTCAGCGCCGCCGGCCCGATGAAGTCCGGCGTCAGCCCATATTCCGGGCAGGCGGCGTAGCACAGCATGCAGTTGATGCACATCGAATACTGACGGAACTTCATCAGTTGCGCCGGCGTCTGCTTGTACTCGCCCTCGCTGATCGGCTTCTTGTCTTTCGGAATGAGGTAGGGCTTGACGCGCTTGAGCTTTTCCATGAAGTCGTCGGGCGCCGTGACCAGGTCGCGTTCGACCGGGAAGTGCGCCAGCGGCTCGACCCGGATCACGCCTTCGTAGTCGCGCAGGAAGGCATGGCAGGACAGTTTCGGTTCGCCGTTGATCATCATGCCGCAACTGCCGCATACGGCCATGTGGCAGGACCAGCGGTAATTGAGCGTGGGATCGATGTCTGACTTGACCTTGTTGAGGGCGTCGAGCACCACCCACTCTTCCTGGCAGACCACTTCGTAGCGCTGGAAGTGGGCCTCGGTGTCGGTGTCCGGGTTGTAGCGCAGGACTTCCAGTTGAACGGTGCGCTCTTTCATTTGTGGTCTCCCGAATAGTCGCGCACGCCGGGCGGCGATTTGGTGATGACCACGTCGAGGTAATCGACGCGCGGCGAATCCATGCCCTGGTGATGGACCATGGTGTGGCGCAGGAAATTCCTGTCGTCGCGCTCGACGTAATCGAGGCGCTGGTGGGCACCGCGCGATTCCTTGCGCGCCAGTGCGCCGACTGTCACGGCTTCGGCGCAGTCGAGCATGGAGCCGAGTTCGAGCGCCTGGAACAGGTCGGTGTTGAAGACGCTGCTCTTGTCGGTGAGCTTGACGCGGCGGTAGCGCTGGCGCAGTTCGTGGATCTTGTTCACACCTTCCTGCAGGCCCTCCTCGGTACGGTAGATGCCGACGTTCTTTTCCATGGTGTCCTGCATCTCCTTGCGCAGGCCGGACATCGATTCGGTGCCGTCGGTGCGGGAGAACAGTTCGCCGATGCGCTGCTGCGTCTTTTCGGCCTGCGCATTCAGCGCGGCGGCGTTGGAGGCCGGCAGGCCCTGCACATGTTCTGCAGCAGAGAGCGCAGCGCGGCGGCCGAACACCAGCAGCTCGACCAGGGAATTCGAGCCCAGCCGGTTGGCGCCGTTGAGGCTGACGCAGGCACATTCGCCGGCGGCGAAGAGGCCAGGCAGGGGCGTCGCCGCCGCCGTGTTGGTGGAGATGCCGCCCATCATGTAATGCACCACGGGGCGGATCGGCCCCGCGTCCCTGACGATATCGACGCCGAGGTAGGCCTCGGCCAGTTCCTTCACCAGCGGCAGGCGTTCGTTGATCTTCTTTTCGCCGAGGTGGCGCATGTCGAGCAGCACGCATTCGCCCCACTGCGTGGTCACGGTGTTGCCTTTCTGCAGTTCGTGCCAGTAGGCCTGGCTGACGCGGTCGCGAGGGCCCAGTTCCATGGTCTTCAATTGCGGCTGGCCGACAGGGGTTTCCGGACCCATGCCGTAGTCGGCCAGGTAGCGGCGGCCGTGCTTGTTGACCAGGATGCCGCCTTCACCGCGACAGGCTTCGGTCAGCAGGCTACCGGTGTTGGGCAGGCCGGTCGGATGGTACTGGACGAACTCCATGTCCTTCAGCGGCGCGCCGGCGCGGTAGGCCATGGCCATGCCGTCGCCGGTCTTGATCGCGCCGTTGGTGGAGAAGGGGAACATGCGCCCGGCGCCGCCGCCGGCAATGATCACTGCCTTGGCGTGGATCTGGCGCAATTCGCCGCTGCGCATTTCCATGGCCGTCACGCCCTGGCAACGGCCGTCCTCGACCAGCAGGTCGAGGGCGTAATACTCGTCGTAGCGCGTGATGGTCGGGAACTGCAGCGAGGTCTGGAACAGGGTGTGCAGGATGTGGAAGCCCGACTTGTCGGCGGCGAACCAGGTGCGCTTCTTCTTCATGCCGCCGAAGGGCCGCACCGCCACCGAACCGTCGGCTTCGCGGTTCCAGGGGCAGCCCCAGTGTTCGAGCTGGAGCAGTTCCTTGGGCGCTTCGTGGATGAAGTATTCGACGCAATCCTGGTCGGAGAGCCAGTCGCCGCCGCCGACGGTGTCGTCGAAGTGCATGTCGAAGCTGTCGTCGGGCTTGATCACGCCGGCGGCACCGCCCTCGGCGGCGCAGGTATGGCTGCGCATCGGGTAGACCTTGGAGATCAGCGCTATGCGCAGCCTGGGATCGGTTTCGGCGAGGGCGATCGCGGCACGCAGACCCGCGCCGCCGGCACCTATGATTGCAACATCGGTTGTTATGGTTTCCATCGCGTCCACTTGGGGTTCTTTATTGGTATTGGGACGGCAGTATCGGCTCTTTGGCTGGTTTTCTGTTGATTTGAGTCAAACCCATGGGGCTGGATTTGAATCCTGCGCTGTTTCCCGGCCGGTCAGGGCTTCATCGTGCCCTCCGGTCTGGCAATCGAAGTCCGCAGTCGTTATAATCTTGGGCTTCGTCAAGCCGCCGCCTCGTCATCATGCGCACCAAACTCGTTGCCGGAAACTGGAAAATGCACGGCAGCCTCGCCACCAACGTGGGGTTGCTGGAAGCCGTTCGCGATGGCGCCAAGGGTCCGGCCGAGGTCGCTGTCTGCGTGCCCTATCCCTATCTGGCCCAGGCCCGTTCAGTGCTCGAGGGCAGTCGTGTGGCCTGGGGCGCGCAGGACGTATCGGAACATGCCCAGGGTGCCTATACCGGTGAAGTCAGCGGCGCGATGCTGGCCGATTTTGGCTGCCGCCACGTCCTCGTGGGTCATTCGGAGCGCCGCTCCTTCTATGGCGACACGGATGCGGTGGTCGCCGCCAAGTTCGCCGCGGCGCAAAAGGCCGGATTGATGCCTGTGCTGTGCGTCGGCGAATCGCTGGCGGAGCGCGAGGCCGGGATTACCGGCGAGGTGGTGACCCGGCAGATCGATGCCGTGCTGGCAGGCAACGGCATCGAGTCGTTTGCCAATGCTGTCGTGGCATACGAGCCGGTATGGGCAATCGGCACCGGGCGCACGGCGTCGCCGCAGCAGGCACAGGAAGTCCATGCACTGATCCGGGCCCGCTTTGCACGCGACAGCGCGGCAATCGCGGCGGGACTGCGCATTCTTTACGGCGGCAGCGTCAAGGCGAACAACGCCGCCGAATTGTTCGGCCAGGCGGATATCGACGGCGGACTGATCGGCGGCGCTTCACTGGTGGCGGCGGACTTTCTCGCCATCTGTGCCGCCGCCTGAGCAAATTAGAGAGGTCTCTCATGGAATTCCTGCATACCATCATCATGACCCTGCATGTCATTGCGGGCATCAGCGTCATCGGCTTGGTGCTGCTGCAGCACGGCAAGGGCGCCGACATGGGCGCGGCCTTCGGCAGCGGCGCCTCGGGCAGCCTGTTCGGCGCTACCGGTTCGGCTAACTTTCTTTCCCGCACCACGGCCGCGCTGGCGGTGGTGTTTTTCCTCACCAGTCTGGGGCTGGCCTATGTTGCTACACACAAGCCCAACACCG
>ORJL010202339.1_pt1 | contig 20732 bp, 19 predicted proteins | sample 1779941 | NCBI WGS metagenome assembly ORJL01 (sample SAMEA104232317, study PRJEB22302) | groundwater metagenome | biome: forest; feature: aquifer; material: groundwater | place: USA | collected 2011-08-07 | depth 5.8 m
CCTGGAGGCCGAGTGGAGCAAGACGCAGGGTGGGAGGACTGGCCCCTGGAATGGTATCCCAATCAAGGCCGGGCAGCTGGTGGGACGCATCGGCGCCCAGACACTCGACTTCGGGGTGTACGACTACGAGGTCACGCTGCCGGGCTTCATCGTGCCCTCGCACTACTCGGAGCCTTGGAAGGTCCACACGGTGGACCCCTTCCCCTACTTTCCCGCCGGGGTCCGTGACGCGCTGCTGGCGAAGATGCTCCGTAGAGTCGAACCGCGCGCTGGGAAGATCGACTACGACGTGGACGGCAGGCTCGTCGGCAACTGGTTCCAGCAGGGCACGAACGGTTATGAAGGTCTAAACAAGCAGCGATATTGGGAAGGTCACCTGGCCCTGGTGCCGGACTTTCTCGACCCCGCGCAGTGGCGCTTCTCGATCGGGAACTTCGACGGCCAGGCCCGCCAGTTCGGCATCAAGGGGAACTCGCCCGCCCCGCGCGAGGTCACTATGGAGAGCGGGCTGGTCAAGTACGAGCTGACGTACTTTGAGTACTACGCCGTCAATGATCCCACGAGGCGCGGGCTCGGCTCCGGCATCCGCCCTGGCGACGAGATCGCCTCGACGAACCTGGAGCAGGTCCTGGGTGTAGCCCTCATTCAGATGACCGGGCCGCGGACTCTGCGCTGCGAGGTGTTCCCCGGCAAGACTGCTGCGGAAGTCGTGGGCTTCACAGCCTCAGCGAGAACCTTCGAGCGCTGAGCCGCAGGCCGGCGCTGCCTCATTCGTCCTCGTCGGGCTCCTCGGGCTCGCCTTCGTCCGCTGGCGTGGGCGCGAGGTGTAGCTGGGGCAGAATGGCTCCGGACTTGGAAGCCTTAGCCCGCTTCCCCCTAGGAGGCAGGGCGGCGATGGCGTCGCGGAGCCGCCCGGCTAGGGTGGTCGCAGCAGCGCCGCGCGCCTCCGCCACCACTCCCGCGGCGCCAGCGTCGCAGAGGGCCGCCAGCTCCTCGGCCGCAATGGCGGGATGGACCTGCACCAGCAGGGGCTTGCGGGCCATGCGCGCCAGCCGCTGGCACAGGATGAGACGCCGGATGGACACGTAGGGCATGTCGTCCAGGGGCAGATAGATGGCGCCGGGGGCTAGCGTCTCCACGCCTCCCGCCAGCGACTCCGCGGCCGCCGCCTCCAGTGCCAAGACCTGGCCGATCCCGGCCTGGTCGAAGAGCTGCACGGGGCTGTCCACCCCGTAGACCAGGAAGTCGCAGCCGGCTTCCTTGAGGGCGTCGACCTCCTGCGGGCGCGCATGCTGGGCTCGTACCCCCCAGAAGAGCTTGTGTTCCCTGGCGGCAGCCACAAAATCATTGGTTGGGGGTTCGAGCAACAGCACCCCCTCTACCCCGGCTTTGGCCAGGGTAGGAAGCTCCTCGGCGGCTGGCCGCGGCAGGGATATCACCAGGGCCAACTGGACGGGCCTGGCCTTGGCCGTGGCGGTGCCGAAGCCGAGGGGCTGGGCGCCGCCGGCCCGCAGGGCCTGCTCGAGCTTGTCGATAAGAGCGCTCACTTAAAGGAGACCTCTTGCAGCACAGTGTCCCGCATTATCGCCGATGGGGCCCCACTGGTCAACGGAGGGCGCTGCGCCGCCGAGCGTGTCCAGGCGGTGCCAGGCCCGCAATGGAATAAAATGGAGGCCTGCCGGAATGGCTGCTTGGCCGGGTGCCGAGCAAGGGAGCTGGCCCGAGTAAGGGAGCGGGAGGGAGACTGGCATGAGGGCAGCAGACTTCGAGGTGAGATCGCCCGAGTTTCGGGCCATCCTAGCGCCTGATTCAGAGGTGGAGAAGCTGGCCGAAGGCTTCGAGTTCACAGAAGGCCCCTGCTGGGTGGCCGCAGGCGGCTACCTGCTGTTCAGCGATATCCCCCACAGCCGCATCATGCGCTGGTCGCCCACCGAGGGGGTGAGCGTCTGGCGCGACGCCAGCAATCAGACCAACGGCAATACGTTAGATAGAGAGGGGCGGCTCATCTCCTGCGAGCATCGCGGCCGCCGCGTCACTCGCACCGAGAAGGATGGCGCCATCACCGTTCTGGCTGACCGCCACGCTGGGGGCAAGCTCAACTCTCCCAACGACGTGGTAGTGAAGTCGGACGGCACCATCTGGTTCACCGACCCGCCCTACGGTCTGACCATGTGGGTCGACCCGCCCCTGCAGCGCGAGCAGGCCAAGGACTACGTCTTCCGCCTCGACCCCGGCGCCGGCGGGCCCACGCTCGTGGCGGACGACCTCGATAAGCCCAACGGCTTGTGTTTCTCGCCCGACGAGCGGCGGCTGTACATCGCGGACTCTTCGGCGCGACGCCACATCCGCGTCTTCGAGGTCGGCGCCGACAACACCTTGCAGGGCGGGCAGGTCTTCGCCGCCATAGATCCGGGTGGCCCCGACGGCATGCGTTGCGATACTCAGGGCCGCCTCTATTCCACCGCCGGCGACGGGGTCCACGTCTTCAACCCCGGCGGCCAGCTCCTGGGCAAGATCAAGTGCCCGCTGACGCCCGCCAACTGCACCTTCGGCGGCCCGGGCAAGCGCACCCTGTTCCTGACCGCCAGGACGGCGCTCTTCGCGGTGAGGTTGGCGGCCACCGGCGCCCAGAGCCCCTAGTATCGAACAGGATATCAGCCGTGCGCCCTAAGCTTTTATGAAACCACAAATTACTGTCGTTACTATAGGTGTAAAAGATTTGGAAAAATCACTCGCGTTTTATCGCGATGGCCTGGGTCTGCCGACACGAGGAATCGTGGGCAAAGAGTTTGAGCATGGTGCTGTTGCATTCTTTGATTTACAAAATGGTGTGAAGCTAGCTCTTTGGCCGAGAGACAGTATTGCTCACGACTCAACTGTCCCCCTCCAGTCGGCGAGCGCCACTGAATTCACGATCGGCCATAATGTAGGCAGTAAGAAAGAAGTTGATGCGGTTATGAAGCAAGCAAAGGAAGCTGGTGCAAGGATAACCAAACCTGCCAAAGATACATTTTGGGGTGGCTACGCCGGCTACTTCCAGGATCCCGACGGTCATTTGTGGGAAGTAGCTTGGAATCCGGCATGGGAAGTTAAGGAGTAATTCTCCAAAATTGTCGAAGGGGGGTGCGTTAGGCGGGCACGCCCTTCAGCAGGCCCTTGAGACGGTTGATCAGGGCGGCGCGGGCCCCGTCTTTCTTCAGAGCAGTGCCGATGACGCGGAAGTGAGGGGCCGCCTCGGCCGCGGCCGTGGGATCGTTGGAGGTGCGATGATAGAGGGTGATCCGCTCCTCGTTTTCCGCAAAGAAGTAGCCCGCCTCGTCGGCTATCTCGCTGAGGAGCCCCGCCATCTTCTTCATGCCCTCGGGCATAGCGTCTTCAAAGGCCATGGCTACCGCCTCCAGAGGTGAGATACGATGATTCTACACCTGGCAAGGGCGAGGAGAAAGGCTGACCGTCGGCCTAACATAAAGTTCACGCGTGTATTCTTTAGCGGCGCTTTGCTGGGTGGAGCGCCCGCGCCTTCACGCCCTTCCTACGCTCGCTGGGAGAGGGGGAGCCCGCCAGGAGCGGCTGGCAGGCCTGGACCCAGGCCGAGACGCGAGCCCCCAGGCCGCTGGCGAAGGCCTCATCCAGGGGCTCGTGTAACGGCATCGTTTCGTGGAGGCGCGTCCAGGTCTCCGTCCACACCTCGGGCTCAATGCGCAGGCCCAGGGCGTCCATCAGTTGCTCGCCCCGTGCCACCAGGCGATCTAGCAGGGCGCGATTGCGCTCGCCGTCGGGCCCCTCGAAGTGCAGGCCGACCTCGATGGCCCCCTGCCGGCGCTGCACCCAGACCTCGTAGTGGACGGTGGGGTCGCCGAAGTGGAGCTGCAGCAGGCTGAAGCGCAGGCGTGAGCTAACGCTAGACGCCAGCTCCGCCGGCAACGCCGCGCGGGCGGCGGACTCCGTTTTGTGGAGGAACTCGCGGGTCGCCAGCCCGCTGCGCTGGCGCCGGCCCTTGGGCTTGCGGGTGCCGGCGTAGCGGCCCGAGGGCGGCGGCGGCTCCGGCATCGCCCTAGCTAGCGCCGATCCAGGGGTCGCTGTCGCGGCGCCAGGAGATGAGCTCGGACTCTTTGAAAAAAAGCGCCACCTCCCGCTGGGCGCTCGCCGGGGAGTCCGAGCCGTGGATCAGGTTATGCGTCAGCTCCAGGCCCAGGTCGCCGCGGATGGTGCCCGGAGCGGCCTCCACGGGGTTGGTCTTGCCCATGGCGCTGCGCACGGCCTCCACGGCGCGCGGCCCTTCGAAGACGGCGGCCACGATAGGGGCGGAGGTTATGAACTGTACCAGGCTGTCGTAGAAGGGCTTGCCCCGATGCTCGGCGTAGTGGCGGGCGGCAAGCTCGCGGTCCATGTGCATCAGCTTGAGGGCCACCGGCTTCAGCCCCCGCGCCTCCAGGCGGGCGAGGATGGCGCCGATGAGCCCGCGCTGGACGCCGTCGGGCTTGATCAGCACCAGGGTGCGTTCCTGCTCCACGGTCACCTCCTATGGGTTTATACCCCCATCCTAACCTGCCCTCGTCGGCAGGGGAAGGGCGGGAGGGCTCGCTTTCCTCCCTTCGGAGGGGAAGACACTGAAGCCCGGATAATGGAAAGCCGCCGCGTTCGCGCCAGGGCCACCCTTGACGATGTCGGGGCGTATATTACGCTGATACCGTGCAGGCTTAAGGAGACCTGACAGGATATGGGTGAGCGCGAAGAGGCTGGCGGGCGAGCGGCGGAGCTGCGAGAGCAGCTCAACTACCACAACTACCGCTACTATGTCCTCGATAGCCCCGAGGTCAGCGACGCCGAGTACGACGCCCTGATGGGCGAGCTGCGGGCGCTGGAGGCCCGCTTCCCCGACCTGCTCACCGCCGACTCCCCCACCCAGCGGGTGGGCGCTCCCCCCGCCGCGGCCTTCGGCACCGTGGAACACCGCCTGCCCATGCTGAGCCTGAGCAACGTCTTTGACCCTCAGGAGCTGGCCGCCTGGCACAAGCGCGTCAGCGGCCTCCTGGACGGCGCCCCCTTCGAGCTGGTCTGCGAGCACAAGTACGACGGGCTGGCGGTGGCCTTGCGCTATGAGGACGGAGTCTTCACCGTCGGCGCCACCCGGGGCGACGGCTACCGGGGCGAGGACGTCACCGCCAACCTGCGGACCATCCGCACCATCCCCCTGCGGGTCAAAGGCGGGCCGCGCCGCTTCGAGGTCCGGGGCGAGGTGGTCTTGAGCAAGGCCCAGTTCGCGCGCATCAATGAGGAACGCGGGCGCCAGGGCCTGCCGCTCTACGCCAACCCCCGGAACTGCGCCGCGGGCTCCCTGCGCCAGCTCGATTCCACCATCACCGCCCAGCGCGGCCTGGAGGTCTACGTCTACGCCCTGGGCTGGGCCGAGGGCCACCCAGGTCCCCCTCCCGCCACCCACTGGGAGTGCCTCGAACTCCTGAAGTCACTGGGCTTCCGGGTAAACCGTGTCGAAAACCTGGCGCTGGCCACGGCACTGGAGCAGGTGGAGGACTACTATAAGGTTTGGCTGGACCGTAGGGAGAGCCTGCCCTACCAGGCCGATGGGATCGTGGTGAAGGTCGACCGCCTGGAACAACAGGCACTCCTCGGCGACGTGGGTCGAGAGCCCCGCTGGGCCACCGCCTACAAGTTCCCCGCCGACCAGGCCACGACCAGGCTGCTGGACATCCGCATCAACGTTGGCCGCACGGGGACCCTCAACCCCTACGCCGTCCTGGAGCCGGTGCGGGTGGGGGGAGTCACCGTCAGCACCGCTACCTTACATAACGAAGACTACGTCGCGGAGCGGGACATACGGATTGGGGACTGGGTCACCGTCCAGCGGGCGGGGGAGGTGATCCCGCAGATCGTCGCCCCCCTCACCAGCCGCCGGACGGGGGAGGAGCGCAGCTTCGCCATGCCCACGGCTTGCCCCTCCTGCGGGCACCCCGCCGCACGGCTCCCGGGCGAGGCCGCCTGGTTCTGCCTGAACTCCGCCTGCCCCGCCCAGCAGCTCCGCAAGCTGGAGCACTTCGTCTCCAAGGGCGCCATGGACATCAAGGGGGTGGGTTGGGCAACCCTGGAGGCACTGGTTCAGGCGAGCCTGGTGAAGGATCCGGGTGACCTGTGCGTGGGAGGGGCACCCCTGGAGGCGCTGGTGCGGGGGCTGGTGAGGGACCCGGGTGATCTGTACTTCGTGACCGTGGGACACCTTTTGGGTCTGGAGCGGATGGCCGAGAAGAGCGCCCAGAAGGCGATGAGCGCCATCGCCAGAAGCAAAGAGCGGCCCCTGGCGAACGTCATCGTCGCCCTGGGCATCCTGAACGTGGGGGAGGAGACCGCCCACGACCTGGCGCAGCGCTTCCACAGTCTCGACACCCTCAGCGCGGCCAGCGTCGAGGAGCTGCAGACGGTGCCCAACATAGGCCCCAAGGTCGCGGCCAGCGTCGTGGCCTTCTTTCAGGACTATGGCAACCGGGCCCTGCTGGATAAGCTGCGCCGGGCTGGGGTGCGTCTGGCCGAGGAGCCCAGCGTGGCTCCCGCGGCGGGGCCTTTCCAGGGCCTGCTGTTTGTCCTCAGCGGAGCCCTCTCCAGCCTGAGCCGGGGCGAGGCCGAGGAGCGCATCCGGCGGCTGGGCGGCGCCGTGGGCAGCAATGTCACCCGCAAGACCTCCCACCTGGTGGTCGGCGCCGACCCTGGCTCAAAGCTGGAACGGGCGCGCGCGCTGGGGACCATCGTGTGGGACGAGGCGGCCTTCCTGGCCGCGCTGCGCCAGCATGGCCAGGCGTAGCCTGGGGCCGCGGCGCTTTCCCGCCGGCCCCGCCCTGGTCCTGGGCGCAGGGCTTCTGGCGGGAGCGGTCTCCTCCGCGATCCAGGGGCCCAGCGCGGCGGCCTTCCTTCTCCCGTTTCTGTTCAGCGCCGCCATCGCCGGTGCGGTGCTGCTCCTCCGCAGCCTGGTGTGGCAGGCGCGGGCCCTTCAAGGTAGCAGTCTCCTGGCCAAGCAGCCCTATGCGGAGGCGTACACTACCTTCGAGGGCGGGTGCCTGGGCCTGCTGGCCGCCATGGGTTTTGAGGTGCAGGCGGTGCAGGCGCTGCCTCAAGGGGGCATCCGCGTGCAGGCCGAAAACTTGCAGCCCCTTCTGCGGGGCCGCTATATAATCCACTGCGTGGAGGCACAACAGCCCCTGGACGCGCTGCTGGTGGGAGAGCTACACGCCGAGGTGACGCAGGCCCGCGCCCACAAGGGCTTTTATGTCACCAATGCCAGCTTCACGCTCGCCGCCCAGGAGTTCGCGGCGGGGGGGAACGTGGAGCTCATCGACGGCCCACGCCTGGACGCTCTCCTGCGCCAGTACAGCGCGGCGCCTCCGGAGTCCCTGAAAGGAGCCCCATGACGCTTCAGACCGGCCAGCCGGAGCCGGACCCGCGATGCCTGAACGAGCTCCAGCCCTGGTCGCCAGTTATCCACGGAGTCCCCGCCGATCTCCTGCGGGAGAGCTTCGTCCAGGCCCAGGCGCGGCATCCCGATCAAGACATCCGCCTCCGCCTTGGCTGAAGTCGCCCCCGCCGTCCACCTCATCGTCGGCCTGGGAAATCCGGGCCGCTCTTATGCCCACACCCGCCACAACGTGGGGTTCGATTGCGTCGAGCTGCTGGCCCGCGACCTGGGCATTCCCGTGGGCCGGAAGGAGCGGCAGGCGCGCACCGGCGAAGGCGTGTGGGAGGGGCAGCGACTCATTTTGGCCCTGCCCCAGACCTATATGAACCTGAGCGGCCTGGCAGTGGCTGCCCTGGTGCGCAAATACAAGGTGCCCCTATCTGGGCTGCTGGTCATCTATGACGACATGGACCTGCCCCTGGGAACGGTCCGCATCCGCGAACGTGGCAGCGCCGGCGGCCACCACGGCATGGAGTCCATAATCGCTGCCCTCCAGAGCCAGGAGTTCCCACGTCTGCGGGTCGGCATCGGCCGCGTCGAGGAGCGAGAGGTCGTGGTGGACCATGTGCTCAGCCGCTTCAATGCCAGCGACCGCCGCCTTGCCCAAGCGGCGATGGAGAGGGCCGTGGCCGCTGTCAAGACGCTCCTGGCAGAGGGCATCGCCTCCGCCATGAACGGCTTTAACCGCGGCCCAGAAGAGACTAGCGAGGCTTGAGGGAGTCCGGGCGGCGCAGGCGATGCTACCGAGAGTAGCGGTGGGGATATACAATGAGTCGCGACCCCTAGCGAGGTCGGAAGCGCAGTTTATCAGCTTTAGACCCGTAGCCGGAGGCACCCGATGGACCGCATAGAAGCCCTTCATGCCCGCGAGGTCCTGGACTCCCGCGGCACCCCCACCATAGAGGTGGAGGTGGTGCTCTCCGATGGCACCCCTGGCCGCGCCGCCGTCCCCTCGGGGGCCAGCACCGGCGCCCACGAGGCGGTGGAGCTGCGGGACGGCGACCGCGCCCGTTATGGCGGCAAGGGTGTCCGCAAAGCCGTCGCCGCCGTCCAGGGAGAGATCGCCAAGCGGGTGTTGGGGATGCCGGCCCTGGAGCAGGCGGCCCTGGACCAGGCCCTCATCGAGCTGGACGGGACACCCAACAAGGGGCGCCTGGGCGCCAACGCCATCCTGGGGGTTTCCCTGGCCGTCGCCCACGCCGCCGCCAGCTATCTGGGCGTGTCCCTGTACCGGCACCTGGGTGGGGTGGCCGCCCGCACCCTGCCCGTGCCCTTGCTGAACATCCTCAACGGCGGCGTTCACGCCGAGGACTCCACGGACTTCCAGGAGTTCATGGTGGTCCCCGTAGGCGCCGAGAGCTTCGCCGAGGCCCTGCGCATGGGCTCGGAGGTGTATCAGTCTCTGAAGAAGGTGCTCAAGGGGCGTGGGCTCTCCACCGGCCTCGGCGACGAGGGCGGCTTTGCCCCCGCGGGCCTCACCAACCAGCAGGCATTGGAAGCGGTGGTGGCAGCCATCGAGGCGGCCGGCTACCGCCCGGGCCACGACTGTTATCTGGCCCTGGACCTGGCGGCCACCGAGCTCTTGCGCGACGGCCGCTACGTCCTGCCCAAGGAGGGCGCGACCCTGACCAGCGCCCAGATGGTGGACTACCTGGAGCGCTGGGCCGTCAGCTACCCCATCATCAGCATCGAGGACGGCTTGGCCGAGGACGATTGGGAGGGCTGGCGCCTTTTGACCCAGCGCCTCGGCGGGCGTCTCCAGCTCGTGGGCGACGACCTCTATGTCACCAACAGCCAGCGCTTGGCCCGGGGGATCAAGGAGGCTTCCAGCAACGCGATCCTCATCAAGCTCAACCAGAGCGGCACTCTGAGCGAGACCCTGGAGTGCATGGCGCTGGCTGGGCACGCCGGCTTCGCTTGCGTGGTCAGCCACCGCTCCGGAGAGACGGAGGACACCACCATCGCCGACCTGGCGGTGGCGACCAACTGCGGTCAGATCAAGACCGGGGCGCCGGCGCGCAGCGAGCGCGTGGCCAAGTACAATCGCCTGCTGCGCATCGAGGAGGAGCTGGGTGGGGCCGCATTCTACGCCGGCCACGACGCCTTCAAGACGCTGCGGGGATGACTATTTCGGAGCAACGGCTCGCGTCATTTTGACCGGCAACCTCTGAAAGCAATGGTAGGATAGTGTTAGACGGAGTGGTGTGGGCCTCTATGAAGTTTAGCGTTGAGATGGAAAGAGAAGAGGACGGCCGCTGGATGGCCGAAGTTCTCGAGCTGTCAGGTGTGCTTGCCTACGGCCAGACGCTGGAAGAGGCCAAGGCCAAGGTGCAGGCTCTCGCGCTGCGCGTTGTTGCAGACCGCCTGGAGCACGGTGAGACCGCCCCAGACCTGCTGAGCATCTCCTTCGCTGCGGCGTGAATGGGTGGCCTGCTACCCGTGCGTGACGTGTCCTTGCCGCTCTTCTGCGAGTCGGGTGAATAACCAAGCGACAGGTGGGCTCCCACCGGGTTCTCTCCCGCCCAGGATGGGACGATTTTGTGTTCGCCTTTCACGATGAGGAGGAGATAGGCCCGCGCATGCTGGCGCGAATCGCGAAGCGCACAGGCCTTCGGCCGGATGACCTGTAATTCGACTGACGTTGGCCCACGATAGCGTTCAAGGAGTAAACCATATGGCTGTCCACGAGCTGCGCATCTACACCATAAACCGGGGCATGATGGACGCCTGGCTGGCGTGCTTCCAGAAGGACATCATCCCTCTGAGCAAGGCCCACGGCATCGCCATCGCCGCCGTCTGGACCAATACCGACCGCACCGAGTTCATATGGGTACGCACCTTCGCCGACGAAGAGGACCGCAAGCGGCGCACCGAGGCCCTCTACGGCAGCGCGGCCTGGGAAGGCATGCGCGATAGGGTGCGCAGCCACATCGCCAAGACCGAGGTACGGACGGTGGAGCCAGCGCTCTTCTCTGCCCTGAAATGACGCCTGGGCGCCGCAGTCGGGTGTGTTTGGGGGCAGTTTGACCACCGTCCCGCGGGCGTGGTAAGGTTCCGACGAACTTCGGCGGGCGCCTCTGGCGGTAGGCATACCCAGGGCTGGGCCAGGGGCACAAGCCGCAGCGTAAGGTCCTGAACGCGATGGAGGAGGCTGCCATGGCCAAGACACGGATCGGCATCAACGGCTTCGGACGCATCGGCCGCCAGGTCCTCAAGGCGATCATGGAGCGCCACCCCGACAAGCTCCAGGTTGTGGCCGTCAACGACCTGACGAACACCAAGACAAACGCCCATCTGCTCAAGTACGACAGCAACTACGGGCGCTTCCCCGGCACCGTGGAGGCCCAGCAGGACGCCCTGGTGGTGAACGGCCAGCGTATCCAGGTCTTCGCTCAGCGCGACCCGGCGGCGATCCCCTGGGCCAGCGTGGGGGCGCAGTTGGTGATCGAGTCCACGGGGCTCTTCACCAACGCCGATAAGGCCGGGGCCCACCTCAAGGGCGGTGCCAGCAAGGTGATCATTTCGGCGCCGGCCAAGGGCGAGGACTTCACCATCGTCCTGGGTGTGAACGAGGACCGCTACGACCCCAAGAAGCACAAGATCGTCTCCAACGCCTCTTGCACCACCAACTGCATCGCTCCCGTGGCCAAGGTCCTGCACGACAGCTTCGGCATCCAACGGGGGCTGATGAGCACCATCCACGCCTACACCAACGATCAGCGCATCCTGGACCAGGTCCATGAGGACCTCCGACGCGCCCGTGCGGCGGCCCTGAACATCATCCCCACGACCACGGGCGCGGCGCGGGTCGTGGGTGTGGTGATCCCGGCGCTCCAGGGGAAGATCCACGGCATGGCCTACCGAGTGCCCACGGGCACCGTCTCCGTCGTGGACTTCGTGGCTGATGTTGATCGCCCGCTAACGGTCGAGGCCGTAAACCAGGCCTACAAGGAAGCGGCGGGCGGCCCCTTGAAGGGCATCCTGGAGGTCTGCGACGAGGAGTTGGTCTCCAGCGACTTCAAGGGCTCTCCAGCCAGCGCCATCATAGATGTGCCCTCGACCATGACCATGGGCGGGACCATGGTGAAGGTCGTGGCCTGGTACGACAACGAGTGGGGCTATAGCTGCCGGGTGGCCGACCTGGCCGTGTTCATGGCCGACCGCGGCCTCTAGCCTCGCTGCGTGCCCGTGACTCGGCCTGGCCGCGTTTTGGGCAGGCGGGCCCGTAGGTCGCGGCGAAGGTGAGGGATGCGCTGGCGTCGCCTGCTCCGGCGGTTATCGCTCTGGGCCGTTGGGGCTGTCGGGGCGTCGGTTGTCGGGGCGCTGTTCCTCCGCTGGGCTCTCCAGAAGATAGACCTGGCCGCGGTCAACCACGCCATCGCCAGCGCCAGCATCCCGCACCTGCTGGCTGCCCTGGGCCTGATGGTCGCGGCGTTCCTGTTTCGTGGGCTGCGGTGGCGTCTCCTCTTCCGTGGTACCCGGGTGAGCACGTGGCGGCTCATAGCGGTGGAAAACACGGCGGTAGGGGTGAACAGCATCGCCCCGTTGCCTCTCCTGGACGAGCCCACGCGCGTGGGTCTGCTCACCCTGGTGGGGATTCCTCCCGGCACCGTGCTCGCCACGATGGCCACCATGCGGACCTTCGAGCTGGCTGCGCAGGCCCTCATCGGCGCCCTGGGGCTCAAGTTCCTGCCGCCGCTGCGGCCCCTGGCGCCGTACTTCGTGGCCGCGGCGACGGTGGCGGCCCTCGGCCTGGCGGCCCTCTTCATCGGGGGCCCACTGATCAAAAGAATACCGGTGCTAGGACGCCTGGCGCTGGCTCGGGACTTCAGCGCCGGCGTGCAGTGGATGCTCCGGGCGCCGCTGACTACGCTGCTGTCCTTCGCCAGCACGGTCGGCTATGCCCTGGTCATCGGCCTCAGCGGTTGGATGTTGGGCGTGAGCCTGGACCTGCAGGTCGGGTTGTGGGGCTTGGTAGTGCTGAGCCTGGCGGTCATCTTCTTCACCGACTGGCTCCCTGGGCTGCCAGGGGCCATCGGGACCTTCGAGTTCGTTGCGCTGTACCTTCTGGGCTTATGGCAGGTGGAGGCCAGCACTGCGTTCGGGTTCGCCATCCTGCTGCATGCCCTCTTCTTCTTGCCGCCGCTCATCGTGGCCGTCTGCTACCTCCCGTACGCTGGGTTCCGCTCGGTGGAAGCCGTGTGGCGGCTAGTGCAACAGCCCTGGCCGCGGGCCGGCCTTGCTAGCGTGGAGCCGGAACCTGGAGGACCTGAGCAGGCCAGCCCGGCGGCACCTGGGAAGGGTGCCGAGTGCCCCTGAGCCTGATTGTTCGCCGCCTGAGCCGGGCGCTAGAATAGCCTCGGCATGTACTTACGGCAGCGGCTAGGCAACCTCGTGGCGGCTCCGTCGCACAGGCCGGGGCGCTGGACCGCCATCGCCCTGGCCCTGCTTCTCGCTCTGGCCCTGGGGCTGCGTCTCTATGGGCTCAACTGGGACCAGGGTGGCCTGTTCCATCCCGATGAGCGGTTCATCCTCTGGTGCGCCAGCGAGCTAGGCCATAGCCCGGACTTCTACTTGCAGGGCTACCATCCCTGCGGGAGCGCCGCCGCCCCCTGGAACCCGCATTGGTTTGCCTACGGCTCCTTCCCGCTGTACCTGCTCAAGGGCGCGGGCGCCGTGTGGGACTGGTTCCACAGTGCGCCCAGCCTCCACGAGCTGCGGCTGGCGGGCCGGGCGCTTTCGGCCCTCTTCGATACCGGGACCGTCCTCCTGGTCTTTCTGCTGGGGTGGCGGCTATGGGGCAGGGGAGTGGGCCTGCTGGCGGCGGGTCTGGCGGCGCTGGCCGTGCTGCACCTCCAGCTCTCCCACTTCTACGCTGTGGACACCCAGCTGACCTTTCTGGTGGTGGCCGCGCTGCTGGGCTCCTGGTGGGTCCTGCGTAGCGGAAGGGCCGCCGCCTCGGTCCTGGTCGGCGTCCTCTTTGGCCTGGCCCTGGCCACCAAAGTTAGCGCTGCGCCCCTGGCGGTGGCCATCGTCGCCGCGCACGTCGCCTATGCCCTGACCGAGCCGGGGGAGGCCCGCGCTGCCTGGGCACCCACGGCCCGCCGCCTGAGGCGGGGCCTGCTGGGGCTGGCCGTGGCGGGAGCCGCCGCCCTGGCTACGCTCTTTCTCGCCCAGCCCTATGGATTCCTGGACTGGCCCAAGTTCTGGCGCGACGTCACGGAGCAGAGCGAGATGGTCCGGGGCATCCGCGACTACCCCTACACGCGCCAGTATGCGGATACGGTGCCTTACATCTATCAATTGCGCCAGTGGGGGGAGTGGGGCGTAGGGCCCTTGCTGGGCGTCGTCGCTGGCCTCGGCGCCCTCCTGGCCCTCTGGCGAGGGCTGGTGCGACGGGAGAAGGGCGACCTGCTTCTCCTGGCCTGGGTGGTGCCGTATTTTCTGATCGTGGGCTCGTTCCAGGTCAAGTTCCCGCGCTACCTGCTCCCCCTCACACCCATCGCGGTCTTGTGGGCGGCCCGCGCTTTGCAGGGCGCCAGCGCCTGGGCGCGGCGGCAGACACCGGCTGAGCGGGGACGTCTCCTGGAGCGCTGGGCCATCGCCGCCACCGTCGTCGTGGTCGCCGGCACCTCCTTCTATGGTCTGGCCTATACCGCCATCTACTCCCGGCCGCACCCGGCCCAGGCCATGGCACGCTGGATCAAGCAGAATGTGCCCCCGGGCGCAGCCATCGCAGTGGAGCACTGGGAGGAGCGGCTGCCGGGCCTGGACCAGCGCTATCGGCTCCTGGAGATGCCGCTCTACGACCCCGATGGCGCGGGAAAGCTGGCCGGCCTGGCGGCGACGCTCTCCCAGGCGGACTACGTGCTTTTCTATAGCCAGCGTCTTTATGGGACGATCCCCCGTCTCCCCGGGCGCTACCCCGACACCTCCCGGTACTATCAGGCCCTCTTCCGAGGCGACCTGGGCTTCTCCCTGGCCCGCTCCGAGAGCTCCTACGCCGGCCTTGGGGGCATCACGATAGTCGAGGACACCTTCACCCGCCCGGGACTCCCCGCTCCAGGCGCGCTGGCCGCCCTGCACCCATCCTGGCTCACCCTGAACGGGGGCTTCGCCGACGAGAGCTTCAGCGTCTACGACCACCCGCCGGTGCTGCTCTTGGCTAATAGCCAGCGCCTGACGGCGGCCGAGCTGCGGGCGCGCATACTGGGAGCTGGGGCAGTCCCCGGCGAGGGGGCGGCGCTGCACCTGACGCCCACCGAGGCCAGCCGCCAGCAGGCCGGTGGCACCTGGTCCGACCTGTTCCCGCGGGGGAGCCTGACCAACCGCTTCCCGACCGGCGCTTGGCTGGTGACCTTCGAGCTTATCTGCCTGGCGCTTCTGCCCCTGGGCTTATACCTGTTCCGTGGACTGGCCGACCGAGGATTCCTCCTCTCCAAGGTGCTGGCGGTCCTGCTCTTCAGCTACGGCGCCTGGCTGCCGCCCAGCCTCCACTGGCTGCCCTTCACGCGCACGACCATGGTCCTGGTATTGCTGCTGCTGGCGGGCGTGAGCGCGGCCCTCTACTGGCGCGGCCGCTCGGATATCAATGCCTTCCTGCGCAGCCACTGGAGGCTGCTGCTCTTCGAGCAGGCCCTTTTTCTGGGCGTCTTCGCCGTCTTCTGGGTCCTGCGCACGGCGAACCCCGACCTGTGGCACCCCTGGCGAGGGGGCGAGAAGCCCATGGACTTCGCCTACCTGAACGCCGTCATCAAGAGCACCTGGCTGCCGCCCTACGACCCCTGGTTCAGCGGGGGCAGCTTGAACTACTACTACTTCGGCCAGTTCACCGTGGCGGCCCTGGCGAAGCTCACGGGCGTTGTCCCCGCCGTGGCCTTCAACCTGGCGATACCCTGGCTGGCGGCCCTGGCTGCCGCCGGGGCCTTCACCGTGGCCTTCAACCTGGCGGCCCTGGCCCAGCGCGCGCGCTCGAGCGGCGCTGGCTTGCGGCTGCCCTTGGCCGTCGGCACCGTGGGGGCGCTGGCCGTCGTCCTCTTAGGCAACCTGGACGGGGCCGCCCAGCTGGCCCAGGGCCTGCTGCGCGTCTCCGACGGCTTCCCTTTCGGCCACTTCGACTTCTGGCGCTCCAGCCGACTCATCCGCCAGCCCGACTGCGTCCCGCCCGACTTCGCGCGCTGCGGCTTCGAGATCACCGAGTTCCCCTATTTCACTTTCTTGTTCGCCGACCTCCACGCTCACCTGCTGGCGCTCCCTTACGCGCTCTTCACCCTGGGCGCGGGCCTTGCCCTCATCGCCGCCGGGGCGGGCGCCGGCGCCGCATTAGTGCCCCGCGGGCTGGGCCAGCAGCGGACCGCGCCCGTCACCCTCGTCGGCGGGGCGCTGCTCCTGGTACTGGCGCTGGCCGTGAGCGCCCTGCGCGCCACCAATAGCTGGGACTATCCCACGGCCATGCTGCTGGCGGCGGGCGCCATCCTGGTGGCGGAGTGGGCGCGCCGGGGAGACCTGGCGCTGCCCACCTGGCTCTGGGCGCTCCTGAAGGTGGCCTTGGTCTACGTCCTTGCCCAGCTCCTCTTTCGGCCCTATCTGCTGCATAACGTCCAGTTCTACGACAGCCTGGAGCGCTCGCGCTGGGTGACGCCGTTGTACCAGTACCTGGGCGTCCAGGGCCTGTTCATCGTGACCCTGCTGGCCTACCTGCTGAGGGAGATGGCGGGGCTGTTGGCCCGGAGCCAGCCCCTGCGCGAGCTGCTAAAAGCGGCGCGTCCAGCGGGCCTGGTGAGGGGCGTAACGGTGTGGGCTGCCTATGCCTCGGCGGCGACAGGCGGCGCCCTCTACCTCCTGCTCGGTCGCCACGAGGCCACCGCGGCCTTCATCCTCCTATTACTAGCGCTGCTGGTGGCCGTGGCCTGGCAGGAACTGGCCCGGCCCCGTCCGGACAGCCCCTGGAGGTTGGCGGGCCTGGGCCTGGCGGGGCTGGCCCTGGGGCTTGGTCTGGGGGTGGAGTGGTTCACCCTGGAGGGCGACATCAATCGGCAGAACACCGTATTCAAGTTCTATTTGCAGGCCTGGGACTTGCTGGCTGTGAGCGCGGCCTTCACCCTGGGCCTTCTCCTACTCCCGGACTCCGTCCCCGGCGCGGCGCGGCCTCGCTGGCGACGTCTCCTGAGCGGGTCGTGGCGGACAGCCTCCCTGGCGGCCATCGGGGCCCTGGCCGCCGCCAGCATCGTCTATCCGGTTGCCGCGACTCCCGAGCGAGTCCGCGACCGCTTCGCCGCCGACTTCCGTAGCCTGGATGGGATGGCCTATATGGCGCGCTCCCGTTACAGCCAGGACCCCCAGGGCTCCATTGATCTACGTTACGACTACGAGGCCATATCCTGGATGCAGGACAATATAGAGGGCTCCCCCGTGGTGCTGGAGGGCATCACGCCGCTGTACCGCTGGGGCAACCGGGTCTCCGTCTACACTGGCCTGCCCGCACTCATAGGCTGGGACTGGCACCAGAAACAGCAGCGCTGGCTCTACCAGCACGAGGTGGAGGCCCGGCGAGGGGCGGTGGACACCCTGTACACTACCTCGGACCAAGCCCTGACGCTGGACTTGCTGCGCCAGTATCAGGTGAGGTACGTCTACGTGGGGCAGTTGGAGCGAAACTATTACGCAGCCCCAGGGCTGGCGAAGTTCGAGGCCCTGGTGGGGACTGCCCTGGAGGTGGTCTACAGCAATGCCGAGGTCACCGTCTACAGGGTGCGGCCCTAGCGAGGGGCGCGGCGCGCTGAGGGTGGGACTTAAGGGCGGTGCCGCGAAGGGAGTACATAGTCCTGAGCGTTGACCCTGCGTACTGTCGCCTGCTATAATCCCAGAGTAAGTCGCTAAACAATCTCCACTATCGGAAGAGGCCTGGAGGGCCCTGGGCGTGGCAAAGAGCAAGAACCCCTCGGTACTGACCCCGGAGCAGATTCTGCGCTACAGCCGCCACATCATCATGCCCCAAGTTGGCGGTCTGGGCCAGAAGCGGCTCATCGCCTCGCGGGTCCTGCTGGTGGGCGCCGGCGGCCTGGGTTCTCCCACCGCCATGTACCTGGCGGCGGCGGGGGTCGGCACCATCGGCCTAGTGGACGGCGATGTCGTGGACCTGAGTAACCTACAGCGCCAGCTCCTGCATGACACCGACGACGTGGGCCGCCCCAAGGTGGACTCGGCGCGGGAGCGCTTGCAGGGCCTGAACCCCGAGGTAGAGGTGGTCGGCCACCAGGTAATGCTGACCTCCGAGAACATAATGGAGATCATCGCCGACTACGATATCGTGGTGAACGGCGCCGACAACTTCCCCACCCGCTATCTGGTCAATGACGCTTGCTACTTCGCCCGCAAGCCCCTGGTTGACGGGAGCATCCTGCTCTTCGAGGGCCAGGCGACGGTTTTTCTGCCGGGCAAGGGGTGCTACCGCTGCCTTTATCCCGCGCCACCTCCTCCCGGCGCCGTGCCCAGCTGCGCCGAGGCTGGGGTCTTCGGCGCTCTCTGCGCCACCATCGGCAGCGTCCAGGCCACGGAGACTATCAAGCTGATCCTGGGCATCGGCGAGCCCTTGGCTGGCCGTCTGCTGTTGTACGATGCCCTGGCCATGGACTTTCGGATGCTGCGCTATCGGCGCGATCCCAAGTGCCCGGTCTGCGGCGATGCGCCCACGATCACCCGCTTGATCGATTACGAGGCCTTCTGCGGCATGCCCACCCCCGTGGCGGTGGCCCATTAGCCTCAAAGCTCTAACGTGGAGGAAGCATGCCGGTTGAGGTGAGGGTCCCCTCGGTGCTAAGGGCGCTGGTGGCGGGGGCCCGCATGGTGGAGGGGCGGGGCGCCACCGTCTCGCAGCTCATCGATGACCTGGAGCGCCGCTATCCTGGTATGAGAGGCCGGCTACTGTCCGCCTCGGGCGAGCTCTACCAGTTCGTCAACATCTACATCAACGACGAAGATATCCGCTTCCTCAGGCAGCTCGAGACCCCGGTGGCAGAGGGAGATGTTATCTCCATTCTCCCCGCCCTAGCCGGGGGAGGGTAGGGGCGAGTCGTCGCCAAGGCAGCCTCGGGCGCCGCGCTCGAGGCTCTTTTGCTCCCAGGCCTGGGAGTCGGTGTGACCTGATGCCAGCCAAAGACCTAATCGAAGCTATCGGCAACACCCCCCTGGTCGAGCTGACGCGCCTGTCGCCCAAGCCCGGCGTGCGCCTCTTCGCCAAGCTGGAGGGCCATAATCCCACCGGCAGCCTGAAAGACCGCATCATCAAGTTCATGATCGAGGATGCCGAGCGTTCGGGACGGATCACCAAAGACAAAATCTTGCTCGAGGCTACCTCCGGCAACACCGGCATCTCCCTGGCGATGATCGGCCGGCGCAAGGGCTACAAGGTGGTGACGGTGCTGCCCGAGAACGTCAGCGAGGAGCGGCGCCAGCTCCTCCACATTTTTGGGGCCGAGATTATCCCCTCGGACGGCGCCAAGGGCACCAACGGGGCGATTGAGGTGGCCCAGCGCATGGCCCAGGACGACCCGCGCTATCACATGCTGTACCAGTATGGAAACCCGTCCAACCCCAAGGCCCACTACGAGACCACCGGCGCCGAGATTATCCGCGACCTGCCCGAGGTGGACGTGTTTGTCGCCGGCCTGGGCACCGGCGGGACCCTCATGGGCGTGGGACGGCGTCTGAAGGAGCACAACCCCAGCGCGAAGGTTGTGGCCGTGGTGCCCCACCCAGAAGAGCTCATACAGGGGCTGCGCAGCCTGGAAGACGGCTTTATCCCCCCCATCCTTGACCTGCGCCTCCTCGATGCCCGCATCGTCATCCGCAGCCGCGACGCCTTCGAGGCCACTCGTGAGCTCACCGAGCAGGAGGGGATCTTCGCCGGCATCTCCTCCGGCGCCGTGATCCGCTGCGCCCAGCGCTACGCCCAGCGCATGGAGCGGGGCAACATCGTCGCGCTCCTGGCCGACGGCGGCTGGAAATATCTGAGCACGGGGCTGTGGACCCGGGACTTGGACGAGCTGGCCCACGATATCGGAACGAAAATCTGGTGGTAGTCCAGGCCGCCGTCACGAGGAGGCGCTCATGGCTGAGTACCCAGGCATACTGGTCCAGCCCGACTGGCTGGCGGCGCACCTAAGCGACCCCGGCCTGCGCCTGGTGGACGCGGGGGCGCCTCAGCGCTACCAGCAGGTGCACATAGCGGGAGCCACGACGCTCAACCCCGGCCAGCTCAACGACCCCACCAACCCGGTGCCGGGCCAGCTCCTGCCGCCGGCGCGCTTCGCCCAGGTGATGGGCGGTCTGGGTCTCGGGGACGAGCACCATCTGGTCATCTACGACGACACCATCACCCCCGGCGCCGCCAGGGTCTTCTGGGCCCTGGAGTACTACGGGCACGAGGCGGTCAGCGTCCTCGACGGCGGCCTGGGCGCCTGGCACAGCCAGGGCCGTCCCACCGCGAAGCAGCCCCAGCGCTACCCGCCCGCCACCTTCACCCCGCGGCCCCGCCCCGAGCGGCTGGCCACCAAAGCCAGTATCCTGGAGGGGCTCAAGCGCAGCGATTTCCTCTGCCTGGACACCCGCACTCGGGAGGAGCACACAGGGCAGCGACAGATGGCGTTGCGGGGCGGCCACATCCCCAAGTCCATAAACAGCGAATGGGTGAACAACCTACAGCAACAGGGGCAGCAGGGCCAGGTGGGTTTCTTCAAACCCCTGGAGCAATTGAGGGCCCTCTACCAGCAGGCCGGCCTGACCCCCGACAAGGAGATCGCCTCCTACTGCCAGGCGGGGGTCCGCGCCGCCCATGGATACCTGGCGCTGCGCATCCTGGGCTACCAGCGCGTCAGCAATTATGCCGGCTCCTGGAATGAGTGGGGCAACGACCCCACCTCGCCCATTGAGGAGTAGCTGCGGTCGAGCGGGCCCGGCCCACGAGCGCGGCTAAGGGCCAGGAGCCATCGTCTCACCAGCGAGACTCCAGGCCCGTTGCAGCCCCCGGCGCATAGAGGTAGGATTCGGGGAAGGCAGACATTCCAGGAGACCGGGCCATGATTGACATCACCGACGAGATGCGAGAGCTTATCAATAGCGCCCTCGCCAATGGCAACCCCTGCATCCTGGGCACTGCCGCTCCCACGGGCGAGCCTAGCGTCGGCTTCCGGGGCAGCATGATGGTCTTCGACTCCCAGCACCTGGCGTACTGGGAGCGCGCCAAGCGCGCCGGGCTGGCCCACATCAGCGC
>ORJL010983902.1_pt1 | contig 20706 bp, 17 predicted proteins | sample 1779941 | NCBI WGS metagenome assembly ORJL01 (sample SAMEA104232317, study PRJEB22302) | groundwater metagenome | biome: forest; feature: aquifer; material: groundwater | place: USA | collected 2011-08-07 | depth 5.8 m
GACGGCAAAACTACAGTTGCTAATCTTGTATACCATATTTTAAAAAGCTCCGACAGGAAAGTGAGGCTCATTTCGACAATTTACGGGAAAATCGGCGACGAGGTGGTTGATACCGGATTTCATGTAACTACGCCCGGGATTAAGAGTATGCAAAAATATTTCACTCAGGCGGTTAATGACGGAAGTGAATACTTTATTGTTGAAGCCACCTCACATGGTTTGGATCAATATCGATTGTTGGGATGTAAGTTTGAGGTAGGGATATTAACAAACATAACCCATGAGCATATTGACTACCATATTAATTTTGAAAATTATTTGGATGTAAAAGGAAAACTATTTAGAAAATCAAAAGTTTCTGTTTTAAATTTAGAGGATTCTTCATTTAATAAAATTAAAAAATATGCTAAGGGTAAAATTGTAACCTATGGTTTTTCTCAGGAAGCAGATGTTAACTTGAAAAACTTTCCTTTTAAAACTAGTTTACCGGGGGAATATAACAAATATAACATTCTGGCAGCTGCTGCTTGTGCGAAGCTCCTGGGTATTGAGGATAAAGAAATTCAGGAAGCAGTTTCTAATTTTGGCTCACTGGCAGGAAGGATGGAGGAGGTAAAAAATGACCGGGGGATTAAAGCATATGTTGATTTTGCCCATACCCCAAACGGACTTGAACAGGCATTAAAAACCCTGAGGAGCGAAACTAAAGGAAGACTTATTTCAGTAATCGGAGCCGAAGGGCAAAGGGATATAGAAAAACGTCCGCTTTTGGGAGAAATTGCGGCAAAACTTTCGGATTTTGTTGTAATTACGGCTGTAGACCCCAGGGGAAGCCTTGAAAAAATTAATGAGCAGATATTGGCCGGGGCAGAAAAAGTCGGAGCTAAAATAGATAAAACAGTTTACATTTTAAATGACAGGTCGGAGGCGATTAATTTTGCCATTAACAGGTTAGCCAAAAAAGGCGACATTGTAGGGATATTCGGAAAAGGGCATGAAAAATCAATTAATTTAAGAGGTGTTGAGGAGCCTTGGTCCGATATTGAAGTCGTAAAAGAGGTCTTTAAAAATGGAAGAGAGAATTAAGCTACTTGTTCGCAGTTTAGGTGAAGAGAGGGTTAAGGAAAATATTGACCTTTCAGATCATATGGAAACCCGGCTTGGTGCAGTTACCCGTCTTTTTTATATCGCCACTACTACCCGGGAGTTAATAAAAGCAGTTGAGCTTTGCAGGGAACTAAAAATTAATTTTTTGATAATGGGGTCGGGTAGTAAGATGGCTATTTCTGATAAAGGTTTTGAGGGGCTGGTCATTAAAAACAGAAGTGATAACTTAAAAATTTTTGGAATCAAAGGGAAAGTTTCCCGAGCTGGTTTGGGTATTGAGGAAGCTTTTTTAGAAGCTGATTCAGGAACGAGTATAGGAAGGTTGTCAGAATATTCCCTGCAGCAGGGTTTAGGGGGATTTGAAACGGTAAAACAGGCTCCCGGTACAGTAGGCGGATCAATACATACTTTTCCTGTTTTGCGTGAAAAAGTTCACCAGGTTAAAGTGTTAACCAAAACAGGAACCATGAAGGTCAAACATCTCAGCGAGATAACAAGGGAAGATATTTTTCTTTCAGTTATTTTCCTGCTTAAGGCAAAGAAGGTATAATCTATCAAATGGATATTTCTAAACATCCGATTTGGAAAAATATTAGTCCTTTTAAAAAGCCGGCGCATTTAACCCGCTTTTTCCTGGCCCGGAAAATCGCGGGTCTTTACCCCAGATCAAAATTTATAGGGATTACCGGGTCTGTCGGGAAAACTACTACCAAGGAAGCATGCCTTTCAGTCTTATCTCAAAAATATAAAACAATTGCCTCTGTTGCAAATATAGACCCTGTATTAAATATTCCGGTGACTCTTTTGAAGATGAGGCCGGGTGTTAAAAAAGTAATCTTAGAGATGGGGATAGAATATCCGGGAGAGATGGATTTTTATCTTTCTTTAGTCAAACCGGCTACAGGTATAGTTACAAGGATCTCTTATGCCCACAGCCAATTTTTAGGAAGTTTGGAGGAGATTGTAAAAGAAAAAGGGGAGCTTATAAGAAATCTGCCGAAAGAGGGGTTTGCAATTTTAAACTATGACGATATCAATGTACGCAAACTCTCTCAAGAAACAAAAGCGGATGTTATTTTTTTCGGAACCAGCCCTAAGGAATGCCATATCTGGGCCAGCAATATACGGGTTGAAAAGACAGGTACGAGTTTTGAGCTAAATTATGGTGTTGAAAGGGTTGAAGTTAACTGGAAGCTTTTGGGGAGGCACTTTGTATCATCTGCTTTAGCAGCAGCAGCTCTTGGCATAAGTTCAGGACTTTCCCTTATAAATATTAAAAAGGGCTTGGAAAAAGTTGAACCGGGCCCGCACCGTTTACAGATAATGGAAGGTTTAGGTGACTGGCTTGTGCTGGATGATACCTATAACTCTTCCCCAGTTGCGCTTGAGGAGGCTTTGGAGGTTTTAAACGAGCTTCCGGCGAAAAGAAGAATTGCGGTGTTGGGCGAGATGAAGGAGCTGGGTTCTTACTCGGAATTGCTGCATCGCAAGATGGCCCAGAAAATTTATAAGGAAAAGATAGATTTCGTTCTTCTAGGTTTAGGGGATGCTGCATATATTGCCGATGAACTTTTAAAGTTAGGTTTTCCTTCTGAAAGGATTGAGTCCAATTTACCCAATTCGCAGGTTGTTTCAAAAATTATCCGCCTGGCGGGTAAAGGCGATCTGGTTTTGATAAAAGGCTCGCGGGCTGTTAAACTTGATGAAGTGGTAGCCCGTGTAACCAAACGCAAATGATTGAACTATTAGGATTAATACTGGTTTCATTTGCCGTCACCAGCCTTCTTCTGGTTCCCTTTATCGACCTTCTTTTTTACCTGCGCAGCAAAAGATTGGCTAATGCGAAGGTCGAAATAAACAAAAAATCAGAAACTCCTATCCATGACGTCTTAATGAAAAAAGATTTTGCTACCCCCGAGGGAGGAGGTATTTTAATAATCCCGGTGATTATTATTCTTACACTTTTGACTTTTAAGGTTATGCATATCCCGATTAGCTGGGAGATATATATTATCTTTTTCACCCTTTTAGCTTTTGGAGGTTTGGGATTGGTTGATGATTTAAGGCACATCTATACTAGTACAGTCGGGAAGTTCCACGGTCTGTCCCCAAAAGTAATACTTTTGTTCCAGGTTATTTTTGCGCTGGCCATAGCGCTTATATTATTTTTTGTAGTCGGGCTTAATAATATTTTTATCCCAGTTTTCGGTAATGTAGTTTTAGGATGGTGGTATATACCTATGGCTGTATTTATAATCGTTGCGTTTTCCAACGCTTATAACATTTCCGACGGTCTGGACGGTTTATCAACCGGGCTTTTGACCATCTGCCTGTTTGCATTACTCGCTCTGTCAAGCTCGGTATTAAATCAGAATATGGCAATTTTTTCCGGTATTTGGATTGGGTCCCTGATTGCCTACCTTTATTTTAATGTTTTCCCGGCCCGGGTATATCTGGGAGATGCCGGAGCACTGGGATTTGGGGCTACCCTTGCTGTTATGGGGCTTATGACGGGAAAAATTATCGGTCTTGGGGTAATAGGTGGGGTTTATATAGTTATAGTTCTGTCTTCTTTGATTCAAATGCTGAGTAAAAAGTTCTTAAAGAAAAAGGCATTCCCCGTTTCGCCCATTCACATGTACTTTAAATATATAGGATGGGAAGAACCAAAAATAGTAATGCGTTTCTGGTTAGCCGGAGCAATCCTTGCAATTTTCGGTCTCTGGCTGGCTCTTCTTTCCAAGTAGATTACTGTTAGAATGGTTATATGAGAAGGTTGAAAACATCCAAGGCTGATTATGAAATTCCCCGGATAGTTTCACAGGGTAAAGGCCTTGATTTTATGCTCCTTTTTGGCGTGGTGTTACTCTGCGGGTTTGGCTTGCTTATGGTTTATGATGCCTCGCAGTTTGAAGCTTTTAAGGATTTGGGCGATAAATATTATTTTATTAAGCAGCAGATAATGTGGGTAGTGCTCGGTTTTATCTCACTTTGGTTTTGCAGTATCTTTGACTATCACCGCTGGATGAAATATGGGACGCTCTTCTTTATTTTTTCTCTGGTCCTTTTGTTTTTAGTTTTTATTCCCGGTTTGGGTGTCTCGGCCGGAGGTGCTCACAGGTGGCTTAAGATTGCCGGTTTAACAATCCAACCCGCCGAGATTATTAAACTTTCAACAGTCATTTTTCTGGCTTCTTTTTTCCAAAAACAGGTTAAGTCCGTTCTCTTCCTTGTAGTTTTGGCAGTAGTGGGGGCAGTGATCGGCCTGCTGCAGAAAGATTTGGGCTCGGCGGTTGTTTTTGCCATGATCTCATTTGGGATTTACTTTGCTGCCGGAGCGCCGCTTCTTCATTTCGCTGCACTTTCCGTTTTAGGAGCAATATCATTTGTTTTTTTTATCGCTACATCGGCATACAGGAGAAAAAGGGTTCTGGCTTTTCTTGACCCTTTTGCCGATCCGCAGGGATTTTCATATCATATTTCCCAGGTATTAATTGCTTTAGGCTCGGGGGGCTTGTTTGGGGTGGGTATAGGCCAGTCCAGGCAAAAGTTTGCCTATATACCGGAGGTGACAACCGACTCAATTTTTTCAATAGTAGGGGAGGAGTTTGGATTTTTGGGAGGGGCAATACTAATTTCTTTGATACTTTTTGTAGTTTTAAGGGGGATTTCAATTGCCCAAAACGCCCCGGATAATTTTGGCAGGCTTTTAGCCATCGGCCTTATCCTTTGGATCGGGTCACAGGCTGCAGTTAATCTGGCGGCTATGGTATCTCTCATTCCGCTTACGGGAGTTCCCCTTCCTTTTATTTCATACGGTGGGTCAGCCCTGCTTGCTAATTTATTGGCAGTAGGTATACTTTTAAATATATCTAAGTCCTGCACTTCCAAGGCCCAATCAAAAGGTGACCGCCCAAACAGAAGATTAAGGAAATTATAATATGAAAGTATTAATTACAGGCGCACATTTCACTCCGGCCCAGGCAGTTATTGAGGAGCTTAAAAAGGAAACAGATGTAGAAATTGTATATGTGGGGCGAAAATATACCCGGGAGGGGGATAAAAGCCCCTCTGTTGAATCGGAGGTTTTACCTAAACTTAATGTTAAATTTATCCCCATAACCGCCGGAAGGCTGCAAAGATCGTTTACAATTTACACAGTCCCTTCGTTATTTAAAATTCCACTCGGGATACTGCAGTCGTTTTATGTCCTTTTAACAGAAAAGCCGGATGTAGTACTATCGTTTGGCGGATATGTTTCGGTTCCGGTGGTTATTTCGGCATGGAGTTTATCAATCCCGATAATAACCCATGAGCAGACTTTAGTTTCCGGTCTTGCCAATACCGTAAACTCATGGTTTGCCGATAAGGTAGCGGTTTCATTTAAGGGCCACAGCGCAAATCAAAGTCCTAAACTTATTTTGACGGGAAATCCGATGAGGCGGGAAATATTTGGGTCTGAAATTTCAGATAGTGAAATAAAAAAATTAGTAAGTGTTTCACAGAAGGAGAAGCTGCCTTTAATTTTAATAACAGGAGGCAACCAGGGGTCCCATGTTATCAATTTAGCAGTTTCAGAAATATTGGATGAATTAAACGGGATGGCCTGTGTTATACACCAAACTGGAGATTCAAAGTTTAACGATTTTGCAAGTTTAACCCAAAAAAGGCAAAGTTTAAAATATCCGGAAAGATATCTTGTTAAAAAGTGGGTTTTGGGCAGTGATTTCGGAGGCTTGCTAAAAAAAGTTGATTTAGCTTTGGCCAGAGCCGGAGCAAACACCCTACTTGAATTTGCGTATGCAGGAGTGCCTGCACTGGTTATCCCGATTCCTTACCTTTATAAAAACGAACAAACAGTAAACGCCGGATATTTTGAAAAGCTTGGTTTAGTTAAACCTCTTCCCCAAAAGGAACTAAACCCGGAAAATCTACTAGTCTCTTTAAAGGAGATGTTAAGTTCGCTACCCCTGTTAAAAGATAAAGCAAAAGGAGCAAAGAGTGTAGTTATCCCTGATGCGGCAAAAAGACTTGCAATGTCTGCTTTACTTTTAGGTAAAATAAATAATCTATGAGAAAGAAGAAAAAAATATTATTGGTAACGAGCCTTTGCGGATTACTTTTACTAATTGGTGCTTTAGTGGGGTTTGGAGGACGGATAAACCAGGTTGAAGCAAGTGTTGATAATGCCCCCTGTGTTAGTGAAGAAAGCATTAAAACTGAAGCAAACCTTATGGGAAGCAATATGCTTTTTATCGGAGATAAAATAAAACATAAAATACTGGATAAATATATCTGTGTTAAGGACGTAAGGCTTGAAAAGAAATTCCCGGGCAGTATTAGGATTATAGTTTCGGGCAGAAGCGCATTATCCTCGGTTGTCACATACAAAGAAGCTGACCGTAAATTAGCTTTGGATTTAAAAAGCATGGAGGCGTCTTCCTCATCCCAGTCTGCGTTACTGGACTGGTCGAGGCCTTCTATGAGCTCGCAGGAGTTTTTATCGGATGATAGTGGGGTTTTATTTGCAATTTTTGCCGGTGAAAGTTTACCCAGGCTGTATATGCCCGAGCAAAGCGTTAAGTTAGGGCAAAGGCTGAATGAAGGGCTGTTCTGGAAGATATCAACTGTTTTTGAGGGCCTTAAAAAGTCTGAAGTTAGCTTTTCAGAAGCACTTATTTTTAATGAAGAGCTACTAATAATAAACCCTTCTAAAATTGCCTTTTCTTTGAAAAAAGATCTTTCCAAACAACTAATCTCTTTACAATTGATCTTACAAAAAAGTAAAATAGATTCAAGTATGATTGAATCAATTGATCTTCGTTTTGACAAGCCTGTAGTGAAATTTGTACCCAAAAAATAATGGCTAAAGATCGAGTATTATGTGCAATTGATTTAGGTTCGGCAAAAGTTTCTACTCTAATTGCTACGGTTTCCGAAGAAGAAAAAATTAATCTGATCGGCGTTTCGGCTGTAGCTTCAAAAGGAGTAAAAAAAGGGCAGATTGTTGATATCGAGGAAGCTGTTTCGGCTATTACAGAAAGCGTTGAAGCCGCCGAAAGGATGGGAGGTTACTCTATCTCTTCAGCTTTTGTCACAATTGGTGGGCCACAGATTGAAAGTACCAACTCGCATGCTGTGGTGGCCGTTGCCAGATCAGACGGGGAGATTCAGGAAAATGATATTTTAAGGGTTAACGACGCCGCCCGGGCAATCCCCCTTCCTTCCGCCAAAGAGATACTCCATGTTATACCAAGGACTTTTACCGTTGACGGCCAGGAAGGCATCAGGGACCCGATTGGTATGACCGGGGTAAGGCTTGAAACAGATACACATATTATTACCGGGGCAATAGTTGTAATGAAAAATATGATCAAATGTATGAGCCAGGTTGGTGTAAATGTTGAAGAGCTGGTTTTTTCAGGAGTTGCCTCATCCAATGCTGTTTTAACTGAAACAGAGAAAGAGTTGGGGGTAATTTTGGTAGATATAGGGGCGGAAACAACGGATGTGGTAATTTATACGGACGGAGCCATTGCCTACTCGACCGTTATTCCAATAGGTGCCAAACATATAACCTCAGATCTGGCAGTAGGGCTTAGGGTTTCTTTGGAATCGGCTGAGAAAATAAAAGTGTATTTGGGTAAAGTCAGCAAGTCACCGGTATTGCCTGAAATTTTAGAAAGGGATGAGGAGAGGAAAAATTCCGAGAAAAGTGCCCTTGCATCAAAAATAAAAGATGAAGCCCTTGATGTTAAAGCCCTTGGAATATCCGAGGAGATCCAAAAGATTTCCAAGAAAGCGGTGATAGACAGCATTATCAGGCCCAGAGTCAGGGAGATTTTTGAACTGGTCGGGAAAGAGATTAAAAAAAGCGGTTTTGGCTCCCAGACCCCTTCTGGTTTGGTTATTTGCGGTGGAGGGGCGCTTACGGTTGGGGCTGTTGAGCAGGCAAGGTATGTCTTAGGATATCCGGCAAGGCTAGGTAGAATCGAAGGATTAGTCGGTATGACGGATGAGATTGACTCACCTTCGTTTGCCTCGGCAGCTGGACTTATACTATATGCGGCAAAAGAGATGGGTGGAGCCCAATTTTCCCTGCCTGTACTTGCGAAGGGTCTACCTATAAAAGAAGTTTTTCAAAGAGGAATCGACCTTGTAAAATCCCTTTTGCCCTAGAGATTCCGAGGGGTCTGTACAAATAAAAAAGAAACTGTTAGAATCTGCCCAAAGACGTCTGCTTCTAAATTATTATGTTAATCAAACCTGATGTGCACCGTTTTGCTAAGATAAAAGTCGTAGGGCTTGGCGGTGGCGGATGTAACGCATTATCTTCCATGATCTCCCTTCAGCAGATCCAGGGTGTTGAGTTTGTGGCAATTAATACTGATGCACAAGCTCTTCTTACCAACCAGGCTCCCACAAAGGTTCAAATTGGTGAAGCACTAACCAGGGGACTTGGCTCAGGCGGTAAACCCGAGATTGGAAAGCAGGCAGCTGAGGAGTCTACACAAAAAATAGAAGATGTACTAATTGATGCCGATATGGTCTTTTTGACTGCCGGAATGGGTGGAGGTACAGGTACCGGGGCTATTGTGGTTGCAGCTTCTGTAGCAAAGAAGTTAGGCGCCTTAACTGTTGCAGTTGTTACAAAGCCGTTTGGCTTTGAAGGTACCCGCCGGATGATTGTAGCTGAAGAGGGTGTGGAAGAGCTGAAAGATAAAGTTGATGCATTAATTGTTATTCCAAACCAAAGGCTGATTGAGGTTGTGGACAAAAACATGTCTCTCCAGGAAGCTTTTAGAATGGCAGACGGGGTTTTGGGACAAGGGGTACAGGGTATCTCCGATCTTATCACTATGCCCGGACTTACCAATGTTGACTTTGCAGACGTCCGGGCTATTATGACGGATGCAGGATCTGCCTTGATGGGAATCGGCCAAGCCGGAGGGGAAAACAGGGCAGAAACGGCGGCCAGGATTGCTATAGCCTCACCTCTTTTGGAAGTCTCAATCGAAGGGGCGAAGGGTGTACTCTTTAATATAGTAGGTGGTCCCGACCTTAGTATGGAGGAGGTGGACAAGGCTGCCAAGATTATTGCCGCTGCCGCAGACCCGGATGCAAACATTATTTTCGGAGCTACGATCAAAGAAGACCAGGTGGACCAGGTCAAGATTTCTGTTATTGCCACAGGTTTTGACCAGACAAGGGCCCGGCTTAGGGAATATGCCTCACCCGGAATAAACCCCATGCCCCATCTTAATTTAGGCCAGGTCCAAACCCAGGAAGTGGATTCTGTTGAAGAAGAGCTGGAAGTGTCAGAGATTGAGGAAGATACCGAGGATGACAGCAGATTGGATATCCCGGCGTTCCTTCGAAGAAATAATTAAGTCTCCTTGCCTTCCTTGAGTAAAGAACTTAAAATTACCCTATGCATAAATTAAAACCGGTCTCCTCGCAGGTTGATTTTCCGGCTCTTGAAAGTGAGCTTTTGGACTATTGGGATAAAGAGGGCATCATCGGGAAGTACTTACAAAAAAATAAAGACTCTGAGAAAAAGTTTTCCTTTTTAGACGGGCCGATTACAGCCAATAACCCGATGGGTGTCCATCACGCTTGGGGGAGAACTTATAAAGATCTCTGGCAGAGATTTTTTAATATGAAGGGATACCGTCAGCGTTTCCAAAACGGTTTTGATGAGCAGGGCCTTTGGGTAGAGGTAGAGGTAGAAAAAGAGCTGGGATTAAAAACAAAAAAAGATATCGAAAATTTAATTCCGGGGGATAAGTTTGCCTCACTTGAAAAATTCGTTAACCTCTGCAAAGAACGGGTAAAAAAATATTCGGCAATCCAGACTGAGCAATCCAAACGGCTGGGGTACTTTATGGATTGGGATAACTCCTATCACACTTCATCTGAAGATAATAATTATGCTATCTGGCACTATATAAAGACGGTTTCTGAAAAAGGGTGGCTTTATAAAGGACATGACTCAGTCCCCTGGTGTCCGAGATGCGGAACAGCCATTTCCCAACATGAAATTTTAACTGAGGAGTATAAAGAGATAACCCATGAATCGGTGTATATGGGATACCCTGTTATGGGAAGAAGCAATGAATACCTTTTAGTCTGGACTACTACCCCCTGGACATTGCCTGCCAATGTAGCAGTTGCGGTTGATACTGAAAAAGATTATGTTGCAGCAGTCCGTGAGGTTTCGGGAAATATATATTACTTAGGTGAGGAAGCGGCAAAAAGGTTAAACCTGAATATTCAAAAGAAGGTTAAGGGAAAAGAATTAGTAAATTTGGAATACATCTCTCCTTTTGATGAACTTGACCGGGTTAAAAAAGCATTAGGTGATTATAATCACCGGGTAATAGAAACGGATAAGATGATATTGCCTATCTCTGATGAAGATGGTACTGGGCTTGTGCATATTGCACCCGGTGCCGGAAGTGAAGATTTTCAGTTAGGGAAAAAATTAGACCTGCCTGTTATTGAAGTAATCGATGAGGCTGCCTATTATCTGGACGGAATGGATGATTTTTCCGGGCAAAATGCCAAAACTCATCCGGAGCTGATAATTGATTACCTGAAACAGAAAGACGGGGGGAAGTTTTTATTTGATGTTATCCCGTATTCCCACCGTTACCCCACCTGCTGGAGATGTAAAACTGAATTGGTTTGGAGAGTTGTAGATGAGTGGTACATTGGGGTTGATAAAGAAGATAGCAGCGGAAAAACTTACCGTCAGCAGATGATGGATTCTGCAAAAGATGCCAATTGGATACCCAAATGGGGGCTTGAGAGGGAACTTGACTGGCTAAAAAATATGCATGACTGGTTGATCTCCAAAAAAAGATATTGGGGGCTTACTTTACCGATTTGGGAATGTCAAAAATGCGGCAATTTTGAAGTTATAGGAAGCAGGGAAGAGCTTAAAGAAAAAGCTGTGGAAGGATGGGATGAGTTTGAGGGGCACACACCCCATAAACCCTGGATTGATTCTGTAAAGGTAAAATGCTCTAAATGCGGCGAAAAGATTTCCAGGATTCCGGATGTAGGAAACCCCTGGCTTGATGCCGGAATTGTGCCTTTTTCTACTATGCCGGAAGATTTTTTCCCTGCGGATTTTATAACGGAAGCTTTTCCTGGCCAGTTTAAAAATTGGTTTTATTCGCTGATTGCTATGAGTACTGCTTTAAAACAGACAACTCCTTTTAAAAATTTACTGGGGCACGCTATGGTGCTTGATGAAAAAGGAGAGGAAATGCATAAATCAAAGGGTAATGCCATAGAATTTAACAGGGCGGCGGATGAGATTGGTGTTGATGTAATGAGATGGCTGTATGTTACCCAAAACCCTGAAAATAATCTCCTGTTTGGATTCGGACCGGCAAATGAGGTAAGAAGAAGGTTCTATTTGATCTTGTGGAACAGCTATAAATTCTTTATAGATTATGCAATCTTAAGCGAAAAAGAGATTGGGGGTATTGGGGTAATAAATGATTTAGGTGTTTTAGACAGATGGATACTTTCTAAGCTTAATGTTTTAGTGGAGCTGGTAAAATCCAAACTGGAAAAGTTTGATGCAACGGGCGCCTCTCGGGCAATTGAGGATTTTGTAGTAAATGACCTTTCCACCTGGTATATCCGAAGATCAAGAGACCGGGTAGGCCCTTCGGCGGATGAGGAGCAGCAAAAGGCTTTTCTTGGGACAAGTTACAAAGTACTACTCACACTTAGCAAGCTGCTTGCGCCGTTTATGCCTTTTATTTCAGAGGAGATGTACAGGAATTTAACAGGGGAAGAATCTGTCCATTTGGCTGATTATCCGGAGGCAAGTAAAGATGAGATTAATGAGGACCTGATTGGGCAAATGGAGATTGCCAGGGAAATAGTGGAGGAAGGCCATGCCCGAAGAAAAGAAGCCGGGATAAAACTCCGCCAACCCCTTCGGAGTGTTACTTATGGATCTAAAGAGAAAATGGAAGACGGGTTGGAGAAAATTATAGCTGATGAATTAAATGTAAAATCGGTTGAGTATAAGCCGGGTTCAAAAATTATAATGGATATAAATATCACTCCCGATCTTGCGGAAGAGGGGGAGGCAAGGGAAATGATCAGGGAGGTGCAGATTATGCGTAAAGCAAAAGGGCTTACCTTAAACGATAAGATTAAAATATTTTCCCCCAAAGTTCCACGCGATGAATTTTTAGGGATGGTTTTACGGCAAACCAATGCTACGGAAATATCTGAAAACGATAATCTATCCATTGAAGTTATTTAATGAACAAAAGACGGATCTTTTTTCCGGACCAACTACTAACTTTACCGGTAATACTACTGCTTTCGCTGGGGATTTTGGTAATCTATTCTTCAGATCCCAGGCTTGCAATACAGCAGGCGGTACTGGCTTTAGTAGGTTTAGGCCTTTATTGGTTTATTTCACTTATTGATTTTGAGTCTTTTAAGGCTTATTCGACCTACCTTTATATAGGAATCTTAATTCTTTTAATAATAGTTTTTATTATCGGAATTGAGACCCGGGGTTCATTAAGATGGATCCAGATAGGAGGGATTCAGTTCCAGCCTTCCGAATTTGCAAAACCTATTCTCATATTATTTCTTGCCAACTTCTGGTCCCGGGCGCAAGCAAGCTGGTTTAATATCTTTAAAAGTTTCTTACTGATAATGCCGGTACTTATACTGGTATTTAAACAGCCTGATCTTGGTACTGCCCTTACTTTAGGAATGATTTGGCTGGTAATGCTGATAGGCGCAAATGTTTCTTTGGTAAAGATTATCGTTATGGGTTTTGCCTCATTTGTGTTGATGCCTGTGGGGTGGATGTTTTTGCAGGATTATCAAAGATCAAGAATAGTCAGCTTTCTTTCCCCCTCAAGTGACCCTTTGGGTTCAGGATATAACGTAATCCAGTCTACAATTGCAGCCGGTTCAGGGGAATTTTTTGGCAGAGGTTTAGGGAGGGGGACACAATCAAGGCTACAATTTTTGCCGGAATACAGAACGGATTTTATATTTGCATCCATTGCTGAGGAGCTTGGTTTTGTTGCCTCAATGATCGTGCTTTTTTTATACGGTTTGATTGTCGGCAGAAGCCTGAAAATTATTCATGACACTAAAAGCCGATTCGGCAGTTTGCTTGTCTTTGGTGTTTTAGGGATGCTGTTTTTTCAAATTGTTGTAAATATCGGTATGAACATCGGGGTTGCACCGGTTACAGGGATTACACTTCCCCTGCTTTCATATGGAGGAAGCTCAATTATTGCAACTTTAATGTCTTTGGGGCTGATTGCCTCCGTTGCAAGGTTTAGTAAGAAAAGAGAAGAGGATTAGTAATTTCCCCTTGAGAGCTTGCCTTTTTCCTCTGAAAAAGGTAGAATTGCCTTTATGCAGTACGCAGTTTTTGAAATTTCAGGGAAGCAATATATGATAAAACCGGGCCAGGTTATCGAGGTTGACAAACTTAATGCCCCGGAAAAAACCTTAAATTTGGATAAGGTTTTACTTATCGCCGATGAAAAAGGGGTTGAAATAGGTACTCCTTATCTGAAAGAAACTATTAAGTTGGAGGTTATTGATACAGTCAAAAAGGATAAAGTAAGGGTTGCAACTTATCATGCCAAAGCAAATTACAGAAGGGTTAAAGGACAAAGGCGGGAAGTTACAAGGTTAAAACTTGCAACTGAGAAGTCTGTTGAACCTAAGGCAGAAAAAGTGGTAAAGCCAACAAAGAAATCCGTGAAAAAGGCTTGACTGTTTTCACAGAGTATATTATTGTAAACAAAACTATCTATGGCACATACAAAAGCAGGCGGAACAGCAAAAACCAATAGAGACTCGGTTTCAAAGCGTTTAGGCGTTAAGCGTTATGGTAGCGAAAACGTTGAACCCGGCAATATTATTATCCGCCAAAAGGGGAGCAATGTTAACGCAGGCGTAGGAACCAAACAGGGAAATGATTTTACAATCTTTTCTGTATCTACAGGAAAGGTGCAGTTTTCCCAGAAAAAAGGTCGAAAAGTTGTGTCTGTTGTACATGGATAATTACGATAACGACGATCAGGTATTTGAGCTGGAAATAAATCTTTTGGAGCCTAACCCGCTTCAACCCCGCGGTTTAATTACCCCCGAATCCTTAGCTGAACTGGCAGAATCCATCCGCGAGCATGGAATTTTAGAACCTCTTGTTATAGCGCGCACTCCGGCTGGGTTCCAGATAATAGCAGGTGAAAGAAGGTGGAGAGCTTCTAAGCTGGCCGGTTTAAAGAAAGTCCCGGTCATTATTAAAACCACATCACCCCAGGGGATGCTGGAGATGGCTATTGTTGAAAATGTCCAAAGACAGGATCTAAACCCACTAGAGCGTGCCCAGGCATACCGAAGATTAATGGAGGAATTTAATTTAGGTAATTCTGAAATTTCCCAGAGGGTCGGAAAAAGCCCGGCCTATATCTCCAATACTATACGACTTTTGACCCTTCCTGATGCCCTAAAAGACGCCTTAATGTCCGGGCAGACTACAGAAGGGCATGTCAGGGCACTTTCTTCCCTAGAAGACCCCCAGCTGATTGTCGATGCCTATAAAGAGGTCCTGAGGAAGAACCTTTCCGTTCGTGGCACTGAGGAGCTGGTACGTAAGATGCGGGCAAAGTTTGGTGTTGCCCCTAAAAAGGGTTCTGGAAGTTCAATGCATATCTTAAACGATGATGTAGAAAGGATCCAGCAGGGTTTATCCTCAGCTTTGTCAGACGGAGAGAAGAAAGCAAATGTAAAATATGTTTTAACCGGAAATCACGCAAGGCTTGAGATAAGGGTTCCCGGAGACCCTGATAAAACATCGGAAATTATGAGGAAAGTTTACGAAGCTATAACTTCTTTTATCGGCTCCTGAGTTAATTTTAAAGCTATTGGGAAGCGGTTCCCACTCTAATCAAAGCAAATTCCTGAGGCGGCCAATACCTGAGCAGGGCAGAACCTATTACCAGCTCGGTTGAAATAGGACCCCATTCTCTTGAATCAGAACTCCCAGCCCTGTTGTCACCGATAACAAAGTACTGGTTTTCGGGTATTAATACTTCTTCCCCATCAGTCAGGTATGATTCGCCGGGGGTTTGGGTTTTAGGGGGGAGATATGGCTCAACTATCGGACTTCCGTTAATGTAGACCTTACCGTTTAAAAGGCTAATACGCTCTGAAGGTAGTCCAATTACCCTTTTTATAAAGACTTGGTCTGTATTTCTGGGATTTTTTAAAATAACTACCTCGCCTCTTTTAAAGTCTGCCGTACGGGCACTGAGTTTATTAGTTATAATATAATCTCCATCCTGGAAATTCGGGACCATGGAGCGGCCGGATACCTTGTGCGGTTCTGCTACAAAGAAGCGGAGGACAATAAAAATTGCCCCAATGATGGCAATAAATTCAATAAACTCAATTACTTTATCCTTAATGGATGAGGAGAATGCAGGTTTTTCCTCCGGGAAATAGCTGGGTTCCATTAGTTTATTATCTGATATTTAAGGTTTGTAAGGCAAGTGGGTGGGTGGTAAAATACAAAAGCGATATGGGCACTTAGCTCAGTGGTAGAGCGCTGCATTCACATTGCAGATGTCGGGGGTTCAAATCCCTCAGTGCCCACACTTCCCGCTTTTTTTGGTAAACTACCCTTATGGGTAAAGATTACCTTGTTACTAAAAATATTGTATTTAACTTCGGTGGACAGATAATCCTGCTTTTACTTGGAATATTCACTGCCCCTTTTATTATCCATACCTTAGGTAACAACCTATACGGAGTGTTTGCACTGGTTAATGTTGTTGTCGGATATTTTTCTATTTTAGATTTAGGTCTGGGGCTTTCAATAATAAAATATATCTCCGAATATCACGCAAAGTCAGATAAAGAAGGATTAGAGAAGGTTTTGGGTACAGCACTTTCAGCATATATTGTTATTGGCTTTATCGGTGCCGGATTAATTTTATTATTTACAAATTTATTTTTAGGTAGAGTTTTACATATCCCACCTGAAGTATTACCCGTAGCTTTAACTGTTTTTTATATCAGTGCATTTGGCTTTTTTGTAAATATGATTTTAACGGTTGTTAACTCTATTCCTCCTGCACTTCAGAGGATGGATATCCAAAACAGCAGGAATGTAATTTTTGGAGTTATTAGTACCTTTGGTACTGTACTGCTTCTTGCTTTGGGGCAGGGGCTTACATCAGTTGTCATTTGGAATATTGTAATAAGTGTTGTTGCAACAGCTGTATTTTTTTCAATCATTGTAAAACTTGTGCCTTTTGTTCACATCAGGCCAAGTTTTGATAAAGAGATTTTTAAGAAACTGATGAGATTCGGCCTTTTTAAGTTTTTAAGCAATGTTTCAGGACAGATTGTTTTTCAATTGGACAGGCTGCTTATTGCGGCTTTTCATCCGGTAGCTTTTGTAACTTTTTATACGGCTCCGGCAGTAATTGCCCAGAAAGGCCTGATGATTGTCCTGAATGTAAATAACGCTGTCTTTCCGGCGATGAGCCAGGCCCATACATTAGGGGATATGGACAGAGCCAAAGATTTATATCTTAGGATGGCAAAATTTATTACTTTTTTAATGTTACCTCTGGCTGCTTTGTTATTTGTTTTATCGGATCTTTTCTTATTGGTTTGGCTGGGTCCTGAATTTTCTTTAAGAAGTGCACAAGTTTTAAAAATTCTTGCCATAGCTTATTTTATGGCCGCTATGTCAGCACCCGGGGTGGTAGCAGCAGATGCCTTTGGAAAACCTCAGATCGCCTCGATTTTTGCAGGGGTAAGTGCTGCAATAAATTTTATTGCTGCAATTATTTTAATACCTCGCTTTGGAATAGAGGGGGCAGCTTGGGCACTGTTAATTAATTTTGTGGCGCAGGTCCCGATATTTTTAATGGTGGTAAATAAAAAACTTATTAAAGTTTCAAATTTTAAGTTTTTACAGTATGCAATACTAAAACCTATTATTTCAGGAGTAATTGCCTCTTTAATTTTGTTTCAGGTTACAAGCTTTCTCCAGGGAATTTTAGGATTATTTGCCGGTGCAATAATTTTTGGAATATTTTATCTTGCAATTAATTTAATATTAGGAACAATTGAAACACGGGACAGAAAAGCTGCGGCATATTTTCTGGGGAAGATAGGTTCGTCTTTCAGAAGAGGGTAATATGGGAAAGAAAAAGGTGGGAAATTTCACAGTTGGGATTGATATCAGGCCGCTTGAGAGTTCTACTAAAAACCGTGGTATCGGATATTATACTTCCAACCTGCTTTCTGAAATGCTCCGGCAAAAAGATCCCGACTATCAATTCATTTTATATAAAACTTTAACTGGAAGTACTTCCTCGAAGTTAGATCTAAAAGATGGTGACATGTTTTATGGCTTGCATACGTTACTTCATCCAAGGAAGGGAATCAGGCGATTTGATCCTTTGATGGGGCCATTTTGGAAGAAAGCGTTAAAGGACACAAAGCCGGACCTTTTACATTTAACCTCTTTTTTTGAGGTTTACTATTTAACAATGCCTCAAAATATTAAAACTATAGTAACTTTGCACGATTTAATTCCCATGCTTTTTCCTAAGTGGTGTTTTGATAATGAACTGGCAAAAAAGTGGTACATAAGCAGGCTTGAAAAAATTAAAAAATGTTCAAAAATAATTACTATTTCCAATTCCGCAAAAGAAGATATTATAAAGATTTTAAGGGTTCCCGAAGATCAGGTTGTAGTAGTTTACGGAGGGTTAGACAGCCGGTTTAAGGTGATAAGCAAAGAAAATATAGAAAAAGTCTTAAAAAAATATAAAATTCAGGGTAGGTATTTACTGTCGGTAGGCGCCCCAAGCCGTCATAAAAATATGCCGAGGGTTTTTTCGGCGTTTAAAGATTATATTCTCCAATCAGGCGATTCATCCTTAAAGTTAGTTGTAGTTTGTAAACTTTTGCCTTTTGAGGAGGAAGTTTGGAATAAAGAAAAACTTAAGCTTGGGATCAAAGACAATGTCGTATTTACTAACTTTGTTTCTGACCAAGAGATGCCGGCTATTTACAGTGGGGCGGAGGCATTACTTTTCCCCTCCCTTTATGAAGGCTTTGGTTTGCCTATTCTTGAGGCTATGGCTTGCGGTATACCGGTTATTACATCAAATGTTTCCTCCATGCCAGAGGTGGCTGGAGCGGCCGCAGTTTATGTAAATCCGGAAAGCACAGAAGAGATAACAAAGGCAATACGGGAAGTTATAGAAAACAAAAAGCTTAGGGGTGTTTTAGTTAAAAAGGGTATGGAACAGGCGAAAAAGTTTACCTGGGAAGAAGCGGCCAGAAAGACTCTCCGGGTTTATAAGTCAGTGCTTGAAAGTTAATCTTTGTCTGTCTCGGTTTTAACGGCTGTCAAAATCAGCCAGAATAAAAACCAGGGATAAAATAAGGAATTAACAAAAAAACTATTAAAAATAAGTCCTGATAATCCTGCAACAAACATTAAACCCCAAGTACTTTTAGACTTAACGGCTTGTTTGGCTGCCAGAGTTAAAAAAACAATATAAGATAAAAACCCTAAAATCCCCGTGGTTGCAAGAATATATAAAAGGCTGGAATCATTAGTTGAAGACCCTCTGCTTTGTAGAAATTCGGAAGGGGTTAATTCATATTGTTCCAGGGCAAAGCGGTAGCTGTTAAAGCCAACGCCAAGTATCGGTGATCTTTTAAATATCTCGATTCCCTGTTGCCAGGTATCGATACGTGCCTGGGCTGAGCTTTCTCTATCTATATTCCTTGGTGCTGCTATGGTTTTCTGGTAGGTGTTAAAAATAAAGAAGAAACCTGTAAAAAGAATAAAGCCTAAAATAAACAATTTTAAAGATTTTTTAAGGTAAGAAAGTGTCGAAAAGGAGATGATAAAAAATAAAGCGGCGCTTCTTGAAAAAGTTGTTACAAATGCAATGTAAACAACTACAAAAAAAGAAATTAATAATTTTTGAGGTAATAGCTTACCCAATGAAGTTGCTAATAAGATTAAGGTAAGGGCAAGGTATCCTCCGGTGAAGTTTGGGTCAAGGAGGGTGGATGCTGTTCTGAAAAAGTGGGGGTCCCAACCTTCCCTGGCTAAAAAAGAAAGGTCCGGAAGAAAGATCAGCTGAAATAGTCCCGAAAATGCCATACCAATTCCTGAAAAAATTAAAATCTTTCCTGCATTTTCTAAAATTTTCGGGAAAGATCCGCTTAAGATGACCCAGCCGAATAAGAAAAAGTTAGCTATCCTTAAAGTGTAAGTAAAGCTGGTTAGATATTGGGTAATTGTTAAGTTAAGAGGTGTAAAAAGGAGAGAAAGGGAGGCGAAAAATAAAAATATAAAGGCAGAAAAAAGCCAAAGAGGAGGCTTTTTGAGTTTAAACTTAAGAGAAAATAGGGCAACTATATTTAAAAATATAATTGTGATATCAAGAACGGTTAACCCTCCTCCTGTTCCTCCGGGAATTTTAATAATTTGTCCGGTGATTAAGCTGAAAACAAGGATCCAGGTGGCCATTAGGGTTGATGGGTGACTTTACGGGTAACTTGAGTTGTGTTCCCTGCAGTATCTGTGGCAATGATAACTATATTATTATCACCTTCGCTGATATCTATGACCTGAGAGAATTGGCCTTCGGAGCTTACGATTAGTCGGATTCCGCCTGCGGTAACATTTATTCCTTTGTTGGCATTGGTTGTACCTGAAACTGTAACTTTTTTATCGCCTGTTACAACAAGGTTGTCCTGAGGGTCTTTAACTTCGAGTAAAGGTTTTTCGCTTTCGTAGGTTATACGGATTGGTTTGGAGGAAAAACTTTTATTCCCTTTTTCATCAATTGTTTTGCCGGAGAGGTTGTTACTCCCCAGGTTTAAAGATATTTCATCGGTGGTGAAGCTTCCGTCGGAGGAAACTTCAGTTTCGCTTTTCAATTCGTCATCAAGGTATATTTCCACTTTTGATTCCGGTTGGGAATAGCCTCTAACTTTTATACTGGCGGTATTTGTTGCTTCATAAGGGATATTAAGGACGGGTGGAGCAAGGGAGGCGTTTTCGGAAATGGAGGTTTGTTTTTCCTCGGTCGGTTTAAAGTTGTTTAGGACTGAAAGCCCGCCCACTAGAGCTGGCAGAATCCAGTTTATGGAAGCAAAAAGAAGGAATAAAGCAAAAAGGATGGTAAAAATAAACCTTCTTTTTCCTTTTTTCTCCCAGCGGCGGACGGATAAAGGTTTTGATCTTGAATTGTACTTTTGATATCTTTTCATAGGCCAGAGCCAGCGGTGAGGATTGAACTCACGACCTCTGCTTTACGAAAGCATTGCTCTACCACTGAGCTACGCTGGCAATTCATATAGATCTATTTTACAGGAATTAGGGAGTTAAGGGAAGTGAAGCTTGTCCCAGCAAAGCCTTGAACCAATGGGCGGCGCTCTGCACCGCCCCGCTAACTTGGGAATTGGAGCGGGATAAGGGAATCGAACCCTCGGCTCTACCTTGGGAAGGTAGCGTATTACCACTATACAAATCCCGCA
>ORJL010361503.1_pt1 | contig 20688 bp, 16 predicted proteins | sample 1779941 | NCBI WGS metagenome assembly ORJL01 (sample SAMEA104232317, study PRJEB22302) | groundwater metagenome | biome: forest; feature: aquifer; material: groundwater | place: USA | collected 2011-08-07 | depth 5.8 m
CCGATCCGCGCGGCGAGCCGATTTGGAAAGCCGCGGAGGCGCGCCGACGGGGCGCCGCCGGCTTCGTCCTGCTTGTGCCTGACCCCGCCCCACCCTCTCCGGGAGCCGCCCCCGGCCCGCTCGAGACGCCCGCCGCCGCGTGGGTCGACCACCTGCCCGCGCGCGTGCGGGCCCGGGTCGACACGCTCGAGGGGGAGCAAACGAACTATACCGCGCTCCATGCCGCGGTGGGGATGCAGGCGCGGCAGGTGCGGCCCGAGGCTCCGCTCGACCTGCCCTGCGCCGCGGCGCCGACATCGCTCGCCGCACGCATCTTGAATGTCGACGCCAGTGCGCTTGACGGGGCGATCCGCAGCGGCGAACCGATGCGGCCGATCTCGCTGCCGCGCACCGAGACCCTGCTCAGCGTGGCGATCGAGACCACGCGAGAGGAGGGGTCGAACGTGCTGGCCTTTCTGCCCGGAGACGACGCCGCGCTGCGCGACGAGGCGATCCTGGTGGGCGCCCACTACGATCATCTCGGCCGCGACGGCACCGACCATCACTTCCCCGGGGCGCTCGACAACGCCTCGGGGATCGCCGCGCTGCTGGAGTGCGCGCGCGCGCTGGCGGCGAGCTTCCCCAAGCCGCGCCGGAGCGTGATCTTCGCGGCCTTCGCCGGCGAGGAATGGGGGCTGTGGGGCTCGAAGGCGTTCTGCGCCGCGCCGCCGGTGTCGATCGAGCGCGTGATGGCGATGATCAACCTCGACATGGTGGGGACCGACCAGGACCGCCAGTGCTACGTGCTCGGGCCGTCGCGGAGCCCGCGGCTGTTCGAGCGCCTGGTGGCGGCCAACGCGGGGGCGGGACTTCTGTTGAAGACGAACCTGGAGTTCGCCTTCGCGCACGGCAGCGACCACTGGCCGTTCCACCGCCAGGGCGTGCCGGCGCTGATGCTGACGACCAGCCGGTACCCGGAGTATCACACGCGCAAGGACCTGCCCGACCTGGTTTCGCGCGACATGATCGATCGGGTGACGCGGCTGGTGGGCGACCTGGTGCGCGAACTCGCGGCCGGCGGGGAGCGGTTCCCGCGGCCGCGCGAATTCGAGATGTCGTATCCGCAGAGGAAGAAGTAGGTGAGCGCGGCCTCCGCCGCGATCGACCCGACTACGGATTTCGCGGATTTCCCAGCGCGGCTCTGCCGCCGCCGACCCGGCCACGGGTTTCGCGATTTCATGGCGCGGCCGGGGACCGCAATCGAACGTGGCGTCCGGAGACTCGTTGTCGTCGTCGATCGGTACGCCCTCGACGACGACAACGGCGACCGTCGTGCCCGTGCCGTGCCGCGGGTTCGGACTTCTTGTCCGCGCGGCCCGCCCGTGCTAGCCTGAAGGGAGTGCGCGTACTGAGGATCCTGCCATGAACAAGGACGCCGGGCTCGCATTCGTGTCCGATTCCACGCTGACGCAGGCGGAATTCGCGGCGTGGCTGACGCAACGTCCTGCCGCCGATCCGAATCGCTACGAGCTGGTGGAAGGGAGGGTGGTCATGACGCCGCCGTCGTCCTGGCCCGAAGGGGAAGGCGAGATCGACATCGCCGCGCTCCTGCGCGCTCATGTCCGGGAGCGAAACCTCGGGCGCGTCTTCGGTCCGAGCCAGGGGTATGAACTGCCGACGGGCGACACGCTGGCCGCGGATGTCACGTACATCTCCGTCGCGCGTTGGGAAGCCGGACCCCGGCCGAATCCCGGGGAATTCCTGCGCATCGTCCCCGATCTCGCGATCGAAGTGATCTCGCCCGGGTCCGCGCGCCGAGATCGGGTCGAGAAGCGGATGATTTACGCGCAAGCGGGCGTGCGCGAGTATTGGCTGGTCGATCTGCGCCGGCGGGAAGTGACCGTCCACGAGGTCGAAGCGGAAGGGCGATTCGGACCGGGAAGGGTCCTGAACGAGTCGGCCACGCTGACCTCTGCGGTCTTGCCGGGATGGTCGGTTCCCGTCCGCAACCTCCTCGTCGATCCGGCGGCGCCGCCGGGCGAGGCGCCCAAGTAGCGGGAGGCGCCACGAGCGAGCCAGGCGATGCGCGATCTCCGCAGAGTCCCTCTCGGAGTACCGGTCCCCGAAAATAGGTGGCCCATATCCGAAGGCGAATTTGGCTGTCGGCGAGGCGCGACGACGACGCGATGCCAAGAGGCATCGCGGAGAATCAAGCCGCGAGGACCGCCCGGTCGGGCGGTCCGGAGGCGGCGCGATAGAAGCGGGGAGCAACGAAGCCGGCGGCCAAATGCGCCGAGCAGATGGGCCGGTTACTTGCGGGGGCCGGTACTGAGGGCAATGCCGCGCCCACGCGCTTCGGCCCGCGAACTACCAGACGCCGGCGCAGAGTCTCCGCAAGATCGAGGTGAATCCCATGCAGCGAGTCGTGGCACTGAATCTCGCCCTGTTGCTCATGCCGGCCTTCGCGGCACGCGCCGAGGACCTGCCCGCGCCGTGCGCGGCGATCCAGCACGGGAAGTCGGTCAAGCTGGCCTCGCTCTGGGGCGAGTACCGGTTCGGCCACCGCGCGGCGGTGACCGGGATCGCCTTCGCCGCCGACGGCAAGACGATCCTGACCTCCGGGGCGGACACGACCGTGCGGCCGTGGACTCTGCCGGCGCGGCGCCAGACCCAGGGCCTGCCTTTTCCCGCGGTGGAATACACTTCGGTCGCGGTCTCGGCCGACGGCAAGCTCGTGCTCGCGGGCGGCGCGGACGGCAAGCTCCAACTGGCGGACGTGGCAGCCGGGAAAGTCTTGCGCGCGTTCGAGGGGCACAAGAAGCCGGTGACCGCGGTGGCGCTCTCGCGCGATGGGAAGCTCGCGGTCTCGGGCAGCTGGGACAAGAGCGTGCGCGCGTGGGACGCGGCCACGGGCAAGGAGCTGCGCACGCTCGGCGGGCACAAGCAGGAGGTGACCTGCGTCGAGCTGTCACCCGACGGCAAGCGTGCGCTTTCGGGTGCGCGCGACGGCGTGATCGAGCTGTGGGACGTGGCCAAAGGCCAGGAGGTGCGCGCCCTGGTAGGGCACGAGGCGCACGTGAACGCGGTCGCCTTCGCCCCGGACGGCAAGCAGGCGGTGAGCGGCGGCGGCGACGAGAAGGTGATTCTGTGGGACCTCGAAACCGGCAAGGCGGTGCGTACGCTCGCGGGGCACGGGAACAGCGTCTCGTGCGTCGCCTTTTCGCCGGACGGGAAACGCGTGGTCTCGGGCAGCTGGGACGAGACCGTACGTGTGTGGGACGTCGCGACCGGCAAGGCGACGCTCACGATCGAGGGCTTCGAGGGGAAGGTCCCGTCGCTCGCGGTCGGCGGGAGCTGGATCGTCACCGGCGGGGACGACGGCCGGCTGCGGCTCTGGGACCTCGAAACCGGCAAGGAGGCCCCTGCCCTGCCCGGGCACGCCGATTCGGTGACTTGCGTGGCGGTCTCGGCGGACGGCAAGGTCGCGGTTTCGGGCGCGAGCGACACGACGCTGAGGGTATGGGACGCGGCGACCGGAACCGCGCAGCGGACGCTGGCCGGGCACGAGAGCAACGTGAGCGCGGTGGCGCTGTCGGACGACGGCAAGCGCGCGGTCTCCGCGTCCGACGATCGGACGCTGCGACTGTGGGACCTGGCGGCGGGCGGCGAGCCGCGGACGATCGCCAACGAGCTCGACGGGGTGCTGAGCCTGCGGCTTTCGCGGGACGGTTCGCTGGTGGCCGCGGTGACGCAAGACGGGAAGACGCGGGTGTGGGAGCTGGAGTCCGGGAAGGAGCGGTCGGGGGGACAGGGGCTCGAGGGCCCGGTGATCTCCGCCTCGTTCACGCCGGACGGCGGCACGGTCCTCCAGGCGCGCGAGGATTACGCGCTGGCGGTGGTGAACGTGGAGACCGGCGCGAAGCTGAAGGAATTCGCGCGCGAGGGCGGGCGCACGCTCTGCGGCGCGCTTTCGCCGGACGGCCGGTTCGCGCTGGTGGGGAACGACGACGGCAGCGTCGAGCTGTGGGACGCGGAGCTGGGCCGGCCCGCGCGCACGCTGCCCGGGGACGGCGCGAGTCAAGTCACGCTGGCGGTGTTCTCGGCGGACGGCAAGTCGGCTTTGGCGGCGGCCGGGCACGCGGTGACGCTGTACGATCTCGAGGCCAAGGAGACGGCGGAACGGATCGATCTCGGACCGGCCGGGGACGAGGCGACCGCGCTGGCGTTCGGGCCGGACGGGACGTGGTTCGTGGTGGGGACGCAGCGCGGGGTGTTGCTGAGGTTCGAGCGGACGGGGGGGAAGTAGAGGGACTGCGCTTCGGATCGCGTCCTGTGGCCCCATCCCTCGGGGGACGGCGCTTCAGGACGCGTCCTGGGGCTCCATCCCTCGGGGGACGGCGCTTCACGACGCGTCGTAGGGCTCCATCCCTCGGGGGACGGCGATTCAGGACGCGTCCTGTGATCCCATCCCTCGGGGGACGGCGCTTCGGGACATGCAACCCGCAGCGGAGACGCCGGTGCGAGGCGGGATCGCTCAGCGCCCGCCCTCGAGCGGACGGGGGGGAAGTAGGAGACGGTCAGGGGCGCGTGGGATCCGGGGGAGCGCCTTGCGCGCGGGGCAGGCCGCGCGCCCAGTCTCGGAAGCGGCGGATCCGCTCGTTCTCTTTGAGCGGCGGGTCGAACGCAAGGAACCGCTCGAACTCGCGCAGGGGAAGGGTCGGGAAGCCGGCGCTATGCTCGGAGAGGGCGTAGTTCCCGTCGGGGTGGAGCTGGTAGACCCGCAGGCTCTGGCCGTCGTACCGCCATAGCTCCGGCACGCCCAGCGCCGCGTAGATCGCTTGCCGATCGATCGAGCTGCGGGTCACGTCGATTTCGACGGCCAGATCCGGCGGCGGATCCCGCGTCAGGTCCACACAGATATGGTCGCGCACCAGCGATTCCCGCTGGATCCAGTAGCACTCGTCCGGCTCCAGCCCGCGGTCCAGATCCTCGCGCTTGAAGGTCGTGGAGCCGCCGCTGCGGATGTCGATGTCCAGTTCCAAAGCCAGCGTTTCGAGCAATCGTCCCAACAGCGACTTGTAGGCCTCGTGACCGAACGACGGCGACATGAGTTCCAGCCTCCCCCGGTCGTAGGTGACGAATACGTGTCGATCCCCCACGACCTCGAGGAGACGGCAATAGGTCGACCAATCGGCCCACTCGAGCACGAATCGCCGATCCGCCTCCGGCGTGCGTTCGACGGTGACCTGCATGAGACGGCATCCGAATCTGGACTGCGAGACGCTCCGCATCCTACGCGCTGGATGACCGCGAGTCAACGCGGGCACGCGGGGGCACGCGGACGAGTCGGGGGTCCGGTTGTCGGGGTTACCCCTGCCAGCGTCCTGGGACGGGCTTGCGACAGTCCGGACAGTCGCCCGTGGTCATGCGGTTCTGCAGGATGCGGTAGCCCACGCGCTCGACGACGAGGGCCTGGCAATGCGGGCAGTAGGTGTTCTCGAGCGTGCCCACGCGGCCGGGCAGGTTGCCGGCATAGATGAAGTTCAGCCCGGCATCGATGCCCGCATCGGCGGCAATCCGCAGGTTCTTGGTGGTGGTGCGGTCGCGGTCGGTCATCTTGTAGTCGGGGTGGAACGCGGTGACGTGCCAGGGGATGTCCTGGGAGATCCCGGCGAGGAAACGGGCGATGCCGCGCAACTCTTCCGGCGCGTCGTTGAAGCCCGGGACCACCAGGGTGACGATCTCGACCCAGAAGCCCATCTCGACCAGCCAGCTGATCCCGTCGAGGATGTTCTTGAGTGGGCAGCCCAGGCTGCGGTAGTGCCGGTCGTCGAAGCCTTTCAAGTCCACCTTGTAGTAGCTCACGTACGGCTGCAGGAGCTGCAGCACCTCGCGGGTGGCGTTGCCGTTGGAAACGAAGGCGCACTCGAGCCCCGCCGCCTGCGCGGCCTGGAACACGCCCACCGCCCAGTCGGCCGTGATCAGCGGCTCGTTGTAGGTGGAGGCGATCACCGGCGCGCCGTGACGCTTCGCGGTGCGGACGAGTTCTTCGGGGGTGATGTCCTGCGGCGGCGAGAGCGCCGAGGGATCGCGCAGGGCCTGGGAGGTGACCCAGTTCTGGCAGTAGGCGCAATGCAGGTCGCAGCCGAGCATGCCGAAGCTGAGGGCGTCGGAACCGGGCAGCACGTGGAAGAAGGGCTTTTTCTCGATCGGGTCGCACTGCAACGCGGCAACGTAGCCCCAGGGGACGCGGAGTTCGCCGCCTTGGACGTAGCGGACGCGGCAGACGCCGAACTTGCCTTCGCCGATGACGCAGCGGTGGCCGCAGGCGAGGCAGCGGATGCGGCCGTCCGGCAGCTTCAGGGCGACCGCAGGATGGGCGATCGCCGTGCGGGCCCGGAGGGATTGGTCGAGGGTGGGCATGGGGCACCTCTCGCGGGAGCGACACTCTCAACGTGCATCCTATCCCGGGAGGGGAGGGAGGACAATGGTCGCGATTCCGGCGCATTCCTTCGAGTCGACGGTATCAAGAACCGCCTTCTAGACCCGCCTACTGGGGAGGACACTGGCGCCGTGCGGCGACCAATCGACCACCACTGTGGGCGCGAGCGTAGCGTATGCCGCCAGCACAAGGGCGCATTGGTCGGGCCGACGTCGATGCCGGCGAGGTAGGTCGTGAGGATTGTCGCACGGGGGCGGCCCCTCCCGCTACTTCCCCCGTGCGGCCCTGCGGATGAAGTACTCGACGCCCGGGTCCAGGTGCGACATGTAGCGGTGGGCCAGGGAAAAGAGATCGCCGTCGGGGAGGGACTTGCCCTCGATGCCGTCGTGGCAGCGGATGCACAGGTCATGTCCCGCGGTGCGCCGGGTCAGGCCCTTCTTTTTCGGCTCCTGTACGTGCTTGGCACCGGGTCCATGGCAGGTTTCGCACTGCACGTTCTGCAGCTTTTCAAGCGCCGGCTCGCCCGGCCGGTAGCCCTTGGCGTGCCCGGCGCCAGTGGTGTGGCAGGACAGGCAGGCGGGGTAGTAGGCGCGATCGACCTTCTCAAGCGTCTTGAACGCGGTCGCGTGCGGCGTGCGCTTCCAGTGCTCGGTCTCCTTCTCGTGGCACTTGGCGCAGGCTTCCTGGCCGACGTAGCCGTTCTCCGGGTCGGATTCGAGATCGAACCCGGCGAGGCGGTGGGGCAGGTGCTTCTGCAACTCGGGGTCGCAGCGCACTTGGTCTAGGAACGACTGGACGAAGGCCTCGACCTCGGAGTCCTTGGCTGTGTGCTCGAGGGTGCCGAGGGCGATGCCGTAGCCGGGTTCGGCGAGGGCCTTTTTGTCGTCGAGCAACAGGTCGATCCAGTGGACCGAGCTGCCGGGGCGGCCACCGAGGAAGAAGATCTGGGTAGGGTCGCGCTTCACCCGCGGATCGTGCATCATGAGGAGTTCTTCGCGCCCGTCGGCGTGCTTGACCTTGCCGCCGATCACTCGGGAGGGCGCGGTCGGAGGTGGATTGGCAGAGAGGATGAGGGAGGGCGGAAGGGGGAGCCGAGACAGCGCCTCGGCGAGATCCAGGGGGACGTGGCCCACGACGACAACCACGTCTGCCTCCTTGCGCGCGGCGTCGAGCACCGGGGTGAGGGACCCGAGGGCGTCGGCGATCACGAACCCAGGTAACTCGTCGGCGCTGGGCAGGTGCATTCCGGCCTGCTTCCGGCCAGGGCCCCCGCCGTGGTGCATGTCGTGCGACCCGGCTGTGCACGAGATGGTCACCCCGACGATGGCGATGCGCACGCCGGCGATTTCGAGGGTGCGGTGGGCGGCGAAGGCCCGTGCGCCGTCGATCGTGAGATTCGCGGAAAGCAACGGCACGGGCGAGCCGACCAACTGGTTGCGCACGAAGTCGGCGCCAAACCGGCCGGCGTCGGCGCCGGCCACGGTGGCCTGGAAGCCGAGCCTCTTCATGATCCCGAGGAAGTGGAGGCAGCGCCGGCGGTCGAGTTCGGCGGTGCCGGTGAACAGTTCGCCGGCGTCGATCACCAGGGTGGGGACGTTCTCCGACCGGAGGTCGCGCAGGAGCGTGGCCATGCGGGCGATGCCGAGACCTGAGGCGCCGCAACCGCAGCCTTCCAGGACGCTGCGCAGCGTGCTGGTGGCGAGGATGCGTAGGGCCGGCTTGCCCGCCGGCTCTGCGGCGATGATGATGTGCGTCCCGTTCGATGTGGCGACGGCGGAACCGTGAAGCTCGGGGGTGGGCGCGGTGGCGGCCGTGCTCGCGCCGGGCGCCACGGTCGCCTCCACGGGCAGGCTCACGGCGGCCGCCGCGGCTAGGCCGCCCTCCAGCAGGAAGACACTCTGCCAGCCGCGGTCGCGAAGCACCTCGGCCGTCGCCGCGGCCTCCTGATCCGTCCCGGCGTACAGGACCACGCACCCGTCCGGCCCCACGCCGAGGGGGCCGAAGGAGGCCGACCGGTCGAAGTGCGCGGCGGTGCGCAGGTGGCCCTGGTCGTAGGCCTCCTTGGCACGCGCGTCGAGGATTACCACGCGCCGGCCGTGCAGCGGGTGGCCCGGGGGTACCTCGGGTCCGAGGCCGTAGAGAACGCGGAGGTCGTGGGGGTGAATGGCGGGTTGGTCGGCGATCCCGCGCGACGAGGGCCGTTCTCCGCAGCCCAGGAGGAGGAGCAACGGGAGCAGGGCGGAGAGTGCGGCGCGCGTCCCGTGGGTCATGTTCACCGTCCGGTCGAAGCGGGATCCTGGAATGCACCTCGCGGGATCGGCACCGAGGCCCCGCTCGGAGCGGGCATCGGGGATGATTCAGAAACCGCGGCCGCGACCGTCGCGGAGTCGGGCACGAGCCGCACTTCGAGGATCCCGCTGGACGGGTCCCGCCGGGGCGCGATTAGCTGGAAGATCGCCCGCTGTTCCGTGCTCAGGTATTCTTCGAACTGTTGGAACGGCTCAGAGTAGGCGAGCCCCAGGACCGGGTCACTGGCATCGCCGATCATCGTGCGCAACCGCCCGGGATTCCACTGCTCGAAAGGCCATCGGCGTTCGTCCAGGATGGTCCGCAGCGCGTCTTCAATGGCCGGGGTCAGACTGAGACGCGGACGGAGATACTCCACCCAGTAGGTGCGGGCGGTCGCAGGCGACCACTCCGCAGCTGGGGCCGACCCCGCGACAGGTTCCTCGGCGTGCGAGACGGATTGGTCCGTTGGGGACTTCGGCTCGACAAGGGGAATCCGATCGGGTTGGTCCAATTCGTCGGCTTGGGTCGTTCGGACGACGCGCGCGCTCTTTATTCCGGCATTGTGATTGGAGACAGGACCGGAAGTCGCCGTGCGCCGAGTCCCAGTCTTCGCCGCAATCGACCCTGTGGGCGGTGCGGAACGACTGCGCGACGTTGCCGCAACTCCAGCATCGGTCCGCACGCGAACCATTCGGGCCGGAGACCCAGTCGCTCCGGACGGGTCGTCCGACAAACTGTCATGGGCGCGCGTGACTCTTGCGGTCACCACCGCCACGCTAGTCGCCCCGGCGAAGGCACACCCCAATACGGCACCGATCCCGGCGTACCACCATGCACTGGGGCGATTCCCTTGCAACGTGCCGGACCCTCCGAATGCTGCCCGGTTCCTAACACAGGCGGGTTGCGGTCGTCAAGGTCTGTCCCCTTTCGATTTGGGCGGCCCGCGCGAGAAGTCGAATCCGCCGAAATCGGCTTGAGCGGCGAGCGGGCCATCACGCCGCGCCCGCCCGACTCAGGTCACGATCAGCCCCCCGGCGAGGACGCCGAGGGGGCTATGTCGAGTCCCCCCCGATGCACTCCTTCTATTGCGGCCGACGCGCGACCAGCAACGCGAAGCCAAGCAAAGTCAGCGCGCCCCAGAGGGCGAGGCTCGTGTGTGCGCTCGTCGAAACCACAAAGCAGCCCCCGCCGCCCTTGCCCTTGGACTCGCGAGGGAGCGCCGGAAGAGCTACTGGGGCAACGACAACGCAAGTGGAAGTAGTCGCGAGCGTCCCGACGCTGGTCGCGGTCGTCCCAGCTGCACCTGCAATTCCAGCAGCCCCCGCCGGACCGCCTGCTGCCGGGGCTCCGCCTGCGCCACCAGCCCCGCCCGCCAGCAAGGTCGCTCCCAGATTCGTGACCGCGGGCGAGAAGAACTTGACCCTGCCGCCGCCGCCGCCCTGGCCACCGTTGCCTCCGCCGCTGGTATCACAGGCCGTGTTGGCAGCTCCTCCGACGCCGCCTGCGCCGCCGAGGACGGATAGAGTTCCCGCTGCGGTGACGGATACGATCGGGGAATTGAGCAGGACAGCGCCTCCGGAAGCGCCGCCGCCGGCACCGCCTCCTTCACTGCCGCAACCAGCGGGGCCTCCGTTTCCTCCTACGCCGCCGGCGGCACCATTCGCCCGTATGATTCCCGTGACGTCGATGCGAGAAACCGCGTTCAGCCGAATGTTGCCACCGCCGCGCCCCCCAGCAATTCCAGCGACTCCGGGGCCCGATACGACGGCGCAGCAGAAGATGGTCCCGGATCCACCGCCCCCGCCGCCTCCACCATGGCCCGGAGCCGAGTCCGGTCCAGCGACGGTCCCAAACACTGCAGGCGCCGGTCCCCCTGCTGCAATTGCAGCGCCGCCGGTTGCACACAGGGTCGATCCCGCTCCACCGCCTCCTGCCCCGCCTACGCCCCCATAGCTACCTCCAGAGCCGCCTCCGCCCCCTTGGAGCGTGCAGCCGAAGCTGGCGGCATCGGTCCCCGCAGCACCCCCAGCGGCGCCACCGGTACCGACAGCGCCACCGAACCCTTGTCCCGCAGCACCCGGGCATGCGCAAGCTGCGGAAGCGAGTCCTCCGCCTGCTCCGCCGAGCCCGCCGGCACTACCGGCGGCATTGCCGTCGAGAATCCCGTCGATCGAGATCGTGCACGCATGGATTTCGAATGATCCGGTTCCTACCGGAGCCGGGGCAACGGTGAGCGTCACACCCGCAGCGATCGAGAAGCGCCCTACATTGCCCGCACCAGCGAATCCGCAGAGTTCTTCTGGGCCGGCAAGGCCGGGCTCGGACTCGCTCACTACAGCGCCATCGACGCCGACCTGCTCTTTATCACCCAGGGGAACACGCGGTTCAACGACGAGCCGTTCTACGGCAGCACCACGACCTGGGCCTTCGAGGTCGGCGCGCGCGCAGGATTCGGCAATCGCAATTGGGCCTTCTGGGTCGGCGCGGGTTATCGGATGTTCGGCGAACCGGACGATGCCGGCCGGCTCGACGCCGATGCCGGCACGTTGGGTGTGATCCCGATCGAGGTCGGGTTCGAGTTGCGATTCTAGATCTCCCTGCGAAGACCATCCACGCCCCGGAGCCACGGCTGCGGGGCGTGTCTGTTTCGGCCTGACCCGAATGTGCTCGAGCCGGACCGGAGCAGGCGCCGCGCAAGGTGGAGCCGAGCACACCCGAAGCTGAGGTCGGCGGCGGCGGAATCGCGGCACGCGGCTGCTGGGAGGCCGCAGCCTATTCGGAGGCCCGGCGGATCGCTCGACGGAACGCCTTCACGGCCGCGGTCTGATCCTCGCGACGCAGGTAGCGCAACAATAGCGCCGGGTCGAGGTGGGGCAAGAAACGGCTGCGCGGACGTTCCTCGTACCCGCGTGACCCGAGCTGATGGATGCGATATCTCCCGTCCTCCCAGAACCACACCTCCGGCACGCCCAGCCCCCGGTAGACCGCGAGCCGGTCGATCCATGGCCCGGAAGTGATGATGACCTCGATGGCGATGTCCGGGAACTTCGTCCGGGGAGGGCCGAGCCAATAGCACTCGTCGGGCTCGAGGCCGAGTTCCTTGGCCTTCTTCTTGAACGTCGTGCTCCCGAATCCGTTGAGCGGAACGTCTATTTCCTCGGCATACGCTTCGAGAAGACGCGCGGTCAGTGTCTTGACGCGTTCGTGCTCTGAAGACGGGCTCATGATCTCCAGCACCCCCTCGAGGTAGGTCATCCGCAATCCTGCGACATCATCCAGCAACTTGCGGAGGGCGACGTACTGCTTCCACTCCACGTGATGGAGGGTCAGCCGTTGCTCCTGGTCCACGACGCAGGCGTCGGGATCCGGGTGGCGCAAATTCAGGGCAACGGATGGGGTCATCGGCCAAGCTCCGACGAACATCGCTTCCTCGGGAACCAAATGCAGGATACCGCGCCGGCATCGATGTTGCAATACCCCTCCGCGACACCGCGACACCGCGCGACACCGCGACACGTCGACACGTCACGCATCGTCGCCCCGCCGCCCGCCTTCGCCCCGATCCAGGAACGAAGCGGGCCGGGCGTCGCGGCCCGGCCCGAGGATGCGAGCACCGTCGCCCAGGCGTCGTCCCGGGGAGGCGCGCCTGATTGCGCGCGCCAGCCCGCCCTTGGGACCCAGGCAGAACCGCCGGGTCCTCTTGCGCGGGCGACGGCCTGCAGGGGTCCTTACTCCTTGATCTCCGTCTCGACGTCGGCAGTCATGTGCAGGTTGTCGGCGGCAGTCACGTCGACGCGCACCGCGGCCTTCCCCACGAAGGTCCCCTCGAGCTCGAATTTGTAGCCCGCGCCGTCGGCCGCGGCTTCGACCGCCGCACCCGCGGACTTCCAGCCTTCGCCCTTCTTCATCTTCATGTGGCACATCGGGCACTCTTCCTTGTCCTCGCTCTCGGCGCACTTCATCGGGCAGACCCAGATCTCGCCCTTCTGAAGGAGCTGGGCGGTGACTTTGGCGCCCTCGACCGGCTTCTGCTCCCCCTCGCCGTGCGGCTTCACGGTGGCGACGAACGCGCGCCTGGCTCCTTTCTTCCAATCGCCTTCACCGCCCGCCAACGACACCTCGAACAGCCCCTTGTGCGGATGGCCGCAGCTGCACCATTTCCCCTGGTTCATCCCGCACGGGCAGTGGACGGACTTCGCGTTCTCGGGGGTCGAGAAGGTCGCGTCCTCGCACTTGCAATAGTGCACGTTCACCTTGGCCGACATCGGCGCCGGGTCGCCCGCGCGACCGAGCGGAGCCAACACCGCCAACGCCAGCACCGCCAGCAGGACGGCGCCCAGGCCCAGGCCTTTGCCCACCGGACAGTATCTGCACATCACCGCAACTCCTCCATCACCTGCGCCAGCGCCTCACGGCCCGGACGCGTCCGCTCCAGCGGCAGCGTCGCCAGCGGCTCGTCCACCACGTTGATCAGGTCGGGAAGCCCCTTCTTCTTGGGATCGATGTAGAGCAGGCCGGTGAGGTGCTCGTTCTTGACCATCGACTCCTCGATCCGGCGCATCGCGTTCATCTTGTCCATCGGGTCGTACTCGGTCTCCAGCTTCTTGAGGACCAGGCGGGAGCCGTCCTGGAGGTCGACCACGTGGGCCGAGCCCGGGGCGATCTCGACCTTGATGTCGTCGAAGTAGGGGATGAAGCCCATCTCGTGGACCGGGATATCATGCTCTTTCATGTATGGATAGCTCTTGGTCGAGCCCTCGTGATTGTTGAAGGTGATGCACGGGCTGATGATGTCGAGCACGGCCAACCCCTGGTAGCTCATCGCCGCCTTGAAGATGGCGTTCATCTGCTTGGTGTCGCCGGAGAAGCTGCGCGCGACGAAGCCGCACCCGAGCTGGATCGCCAGGCCGCAACAGTCGAGGGGGAACCACTCGTTCTCCTCGCCGGACTTGGCCCGCGAGCCCTGCTCCGCGGTCGCCGAGAACTGGCCCTTGGTCAGGCCGTAGACGCCGTTGTTTTCGATGACGTAGACGCAGCGGACGTTGCGCCGGATCATGTGGACGAAGTGGCCGATGCCGATGCTGGCGGTGTCGCCGTCGCCGCTGACGCCGATCAACTGGAGGCGGTGGTTGGCCAGTTGCGCTCCGGTCGCGAGCGGCGGCATGCGGCCGTGGACGCCGTTGAAGCCGTGCGCGCGGCTGAGGAAGTACGCGGGCGTCTTGCTGGAGCAGCCGATGCCACTGAGCTTGGCCACGTTCTGCGGGTTGACGCCCATTTCATAGTAGGCGTTGATGATCGCGGTCGAGATTGAATCGTGCCCGCAGCCCGAGCACAAGGTGGACTCGAGGCCCTTGTAGTCGACCTTGGCGAGGCCGATCCGGTTGCCCTTGGGGGCCGCGGGAATCTGGGTCGTGGGAGTCGCGACGGGGTCGGCCATGGCTACTTTCTCCTCTCCTGCTCGAGCACCTGGTGGGTGATGAACCGGGCGTCGATGGGGATGCCGTCATAGTGGAGAACACTGCGCAGCCGGGAACTCTTCCCGCGAAGATGGAGCGTCAGGAGCTGCGCCATCTGGCCGTCGCGGTTCTGCTCGACCACGTAGACGCGGTCGTGCCGGTCCACGAATTCCTCGATCTGGTGGTTGAAGGGATAGGCGCGCAGGCGCAGGTAGCCGGTCGGGATCCCGGCCTCGTCACGCAACTGGTCGCGGCACTCGCGCATGGGGCAGTCGGTGGAGCCATAGGCGATGATGCCGATCTTCGCGCCGGGGACGAGGTCGACCACGGGGGCCGGGACGTGCTTGCGCGCGGTCTCGAACTTCTTCGCCAGCCGGTCCATGAGGTTCTTGTAGTCGGCCGGCTTTTCGGTGTAGACGGCGCGCTCGTTGTGGCCGCTGCCGCGGTTGAAGTAGGGGGCCAACGGGTGCTCGGTCCCGGGCAGAGTGCGGTAGCAGATGCCGTCGCTGTCGACGTCGCGGTAGCGCTCGAACTTGCCGACCCGCTGGAGGTCCTCCTTCGAGAGGACCTTGCCGCGCTGGATCGGCGCTTCGGGGTAGGGGAACGGCTCGGCCATCCACATGTTCATGCCGATGTCGAGGTCGGTGAGGACGAAGACCGGGCACTGGAACTGCTCGGCGAGGTCGAGCGCGGTGGTGCCGAACTCGAAACATTCCTCCGCCGAGTTCGGGTAGAGACAGAGATGGCCGGTGTCTCCGTGCGAGAGGGTGGCGCACTGGAGCACGTCGCCCTGGGCCGTGCGGGTGGGCAGGCCGGTGCTCGGGCCGATGCGCTGCACGTCCCAGATGCAACACGGGACCTCGCTGAAGTAGGCCAGGCCGACGAGTTCGGACATGAGGGAGATGCCGGGACCGGCGGTAGAGGTCATCGAGCGCGCGCCCGCCCAGGCGGCTCCGATCACCATGCCGATCGCGGCGAGCTCGTCTTCGGCCTGGACCACGGCGTAGGTCGCCTTCCCGGTCTGGGGATCGTGGCGGAAGCGCTTGAGGTAGGCGGTGCAGGCCTCGCCCAGGCTGGAGGACGGGGTGATCGGGTACCAGGCGAGCACGGTGAGGCCGGCAAACACCGAGCCGAGCGCAGCCGCGGCGTTGCCTTCGATGATGATCTTCCCCTGGGTCTTGTTCATCCGTTCGATGCGGTAGGGGTCCTGCTTGGGCAGGGATTCGCGGGCGTAGTCGATCCCGGCCGAGATCGCCTGGATGTTGAGGTCGACGGCCTTCTGCTTGCCCTTGAACTGCTTGGTGACGCACTTCTTGATCTCGTCCAGGTCGAGGCCGAGGAGCTGCGCCAGGATGCCGACATAGACGGTGTTGGTGACCAGCTTCTGGAGCTGGGGCTTGTCGCAGAACCTGGTGACGATCTTGCGGAACGGCACCGGATAGACGAGGAGGTCGGTGCGCGGAATCGTGTACTTGAGGTCCTCGTTGATCACCAATACCGTGCCGGGGCGCATCTCCTCGATATCGGACTTGACGGTCTCGGCGTTCATCGCGACCACGATGTCGAGTTCCGCCTTGCGGCCGATGTAGCCGTCCTTGCTCGCTCGGATGGTGAACCAGGTGGGCAGGCCGGCGATGTTCGAGGGGAACAGGTTTTTCCCGCTCACGGGCACGCCCATCTGGAAGATCGCGCGCATCAAGATCAGGTTCGCGCTATTGCTTCCGGAGCCGTTGACCGTGGCGACCTGGATGCTGAAGTCGTTGACCACCGGCTTGGATGTCGCCGGCGTCTGACGCTCCGCAGCCGTCGTCGTCGTATTGGCGACCGTGCTCACGATGGTTTCCTTCCGAAAAAGGCGACGGGGTGGAATAGCCTGGAGGGGCCATTCTAGGGAGGCGCCGGGAAAAGGCCAGAAAAATCCCGGGAAGGCGCCCGGGGAGAGAATCGGGGCCGGGCGCCTGGCCGGCGCGAGTGCGCAACGGCAGGGCGTAGGGGTGTGCCTCGCCCGGGCCCCGGATCGCCAGCCCGGATCATTGCATGAAGCCGCGTCGGCAGATTCATGAATCGTCCACCCGCGGCCTCCTGGCTGCGTATTCAGCCAGGCCGCGGGCCGACTGGCGCGCGCCGCCGTGGGTCGCGCGCCGGGCCGGGCGTATCCCGCTGCAACTGGCCTGCAAGGCGGGTCGCAGCCGTTCGCGAATCACCCGGGCTAGCGCCGGAGGACGTTGCCCGGGCGCTTGGGCGGATCGTCGGCCGCGCGCGGAACGACCGCGGGGTGGTTGTTGAATTCGGCAGTGAGGTCGCGGTTGATCTTGGCCCACTCGGGGCTGTCGTCCTCGGTGGTCACGATTGCGGAGATGGGGCACTCGGGTTCGCAAAGTCCGCAATCGATGCAGACATCGGGGTCGATGATCATGAACGGCTGGCCCTGGTAGTCGCCGGGCTTGATGCAGTCGACCGGACAGACCGCCACGCAGGTGGCGTAGCGCTCGCCAAGGCACTTTTCGGTGATGACGTAGGGCATCGATCCTCCTTGCGGTTGACTCCCGCGACGTCGCTGGGGCGTTGCTCGATTCGCAATCCACGTCTGGCGCGGCATTCTAGCGGCCGCTCGCGCCGGCGTCCACCGAATTTGCATGGCCGCATGGCCCGGCGCTTGCGAGCGATTTCTTGAACGTGCGGCTCCGGCTGTGGTAAGAGCAGGGTTACGCGGGCGCGGAGGAATCGCGGCCCGGAGAGTTTTCCCACGACGCATCGAGACCCATGAAGATCCTCCTGGCCGACGACGAAAAGTCGATTCGCATCACGCTTGGGGACGCCCTGACCGACGCCGACCACAAGGTCACGGCGGTCGACAACGGCACCGAAGCCTATCGCCAGTTGCTGGAGCAGCGTTTCGACCTGCTCATCACCGATCTGCGCATGCCCGGAATGGAGGGCATGGAGCTCCTGAAGCGCGCGCGCGCGGAGCGGCCGGACACGGACGTTTTCGTGATGACCGGCTTCGGCAGCACGCAGATCGGCGTCGATGCGATGAAGCAGGGCGCCAAGGACTTCTTCGAGAAGCCCTACCTCAACGATGCGATGGTCGAGAAGGTGGCGAAGCTGGCGAGCGAGCGCCAGCGCAACCAGCGCCTCGAGGCGGAGAATCTCCGCCTGCGCGCCGAGGTCGAATGCCGGTACAGCTTCGGCAACCTGATCGGCCAAAGCCCGCTCATGCAGAAGGTGTACGACCTGGTCGCGCAGGTCGCGGAGAGCGATTGCACCGTGCTCGTCGAAGGCGAGACCGGAACCGGGAAGGAAGAGATCGCCAAGGCGATCCACTACAATTCGCCGCGCAAGAACCAGAACTTCGTGGCGCTGGCCTGCAGCTCATTCCCGGAATCGCTGCTGGAGGACGAGCTCTTCGGGCACGAGAAGGGCGCCTACACGGACGCGCGGGACACCCGCATCGGCCGATTCGAGCACGCCAACCACGGCACCATTCTCATCGACGACATCGACGATATGAGCCTGCCGCCGCAGGTGAAGCTGCTGCGGGTGATCGCCGAGAGGTCGCTCGAACGCATCGGCGGCACCAAGACGATCAAGGTGGACACCCGGATCGTCGCGGCCTCGAAGGTGAGCCTCGAGCAACTGGTGCGGGAGGGGCGCTTCCGCGAGGACCTCTACTACCGGCTCAATGTGGTGCAGATCCCGCTCCCGCCGCTGCGCGAGCGGCCCGGCGACATCCCGCTGCTGGTGGAACATTTCATCAAGCAGTTGGGCAAGGACAAGCCCTACACGGTGGAACCGGAGATTCTGGAAGCCATGGAGCGCCACTCGTGGCCGGGCAACGTGCGCCAGTTGCGGGCCATGGTCGAGAAGGCGATCGCCCTCGGCGGTTCCAACATGAAGCTCAAGCGCGAGCATCTGCTCCCGCCGGATACCTCGTCCCCGCCGACCTCGCCATCCAACGATCGCAGGCCATTGCGGGAAGTGCTCGCGGAGGCGGAGAAGGCCCACATCGTGCGGACCCTCGAACACACCAAACATCACAAGGGGGAGGCCGCGAAACAGCTCGGGATCAGCCGCAAGAACCTCTGGGAAAAGATGCGCGATTACGGCCTCGAATAGGCCGCGATCCCGGGATCGGAATTCTCCGCGGGAGGGCAGGCGAGTATTACCGACCCGTAACCGAAGATTACGGGAGAGTAACGATCCGGCGGCTCAGCGGGACGCACTGGAATTCGTTGCCGGGTCGATTCGACGGGAATCACTGCCCGATATGCCGATGGCCGCAGGAATACGGCAAGCGCGCTCAGCGGGCGCTGCCGGGATTCGCCGGGGTCGTCCGCGGTCAATCTGAGTGGAAATTCGGTATATTATTTGCTTTGCGTTTCCCCATTCGATATGGTTTTGGGGATGGGAGTGAGACGCGCCGATTCCGCCGGGCACGGTGGGATGGGGCGCTTCGGTCGTTGATCATCTGGAGACCGGGCGGCGATCCTCGAGGCCGTGCGGGCGTCCTCTTCATAACGTGTTCGATCGGTTCCGGGACCCGGGCAGGAACGCAAGGAGGACTCATGCGGCGCAACCGACAGGCGGGCGGTTTCACCCTGATCGAGCTACTGGTGGTCATCGCCATTATCGGCGTGTTGGCAGCGTTGCTGTTGCCGACTCTGACTGCGGTACGGTGCCGCTCCAAGGAGAGCGCGGCGCAGTCGGCGATCCGCGACATGGAGACGGCGATCAAGGCATACGAGTCGGACTACGCCCGGTTTCCGCCCGACATCCTCCCGGTGGCGAACACCGGAAACGCGTTCCAGCCCAATTGGCCGCTGGTGTGGGCGCTGTGCCGACCGGGTGGCCGCGGTACCTCCTACTACGCCTTCCGGCGCGAATCACAGGGCACTGCAGGGGGACTGAAGTGGACCCCGCCCCTCCTGTTCGCCGACCAGATTGCGATCGCCCCTTTCGTCCCGCCTACCGCCGCAAACACCCCCTGCTTCTACTCGCCACTTTGGGCCCCTGGTGCCCTCTCGGAAACGTTCAACCAGTACTTCTACCAGGAATGGCAGTCAGAACCCACCCCGAAGCCCGCTGGATCCTTCAACCCCTTCAGCTTCGACATGTGGACCGGGTCCTGCGCCCTGATCAACCCCGCGGGTGGCACGGACGCGGACCGGTACGGTGGGGCCAGTGCGGTCGGCAAGCCCAGCAGCACGATAACGAATTGGAAGTAGACGTCCCGGCACGCAATACGTGATTCGGAGATGGTTGCGATGAAGCTTCGGTTGGCCTCTCGCCGCGCCGGGTTCACGCTGATCGAGATCCTGGTGGTCATCGGCGTCATCGGCATCCTGGTATCGCTCCTCGCGGTCGCAGTGACCGGCGTGAGGTTGCGTGCGTTCGAGGAAAAAACCCTCGCCATGATGCGGAAGCTGGAGACGGGCTGTCAGAACTACGTCACGAAGTACAACGCCGTGCCGCCGCTCACAGGTATCCTCGGCGGACCCCCGGCGGATCCGGGGGGGAAATATGTGATGGGTGCGGGCGCCGCGTACACCAACTCCCACGCGCTCCACTACTGGCTCGCCTCCAGCCTCTGGGTCACGAGCGGCTTCCGGGGTGCGGGAGCGCCGAGCATCTCGCGCCAGGATGCTCCCCTGCTGGAATTCGCCAAGGGCGAAATCTCCACCTGGGACGCGATCGCCCCGGCGGCTTTCGGGGGGATGAAATTCACGCCCCTCGGGGGGCCCCTCGGGGGGATCGTGTCTGCCAACGGCGGGGCCCCCCAGGCCGGATTCGTCCTCGACTCGTGGTATCACGCGGTTGCGTACATCCCCTGCACTGCTACCACGGGAGACATGGCGCCGGCGGTAGGGGCTCAGGCGATCTTCGGAGACACCAACGGCGACGGGGTTCCGGAATCGCGCTCTGGGTCGTCGCGGGGAAAGGTCGGACGCAACCTCACGGGGTTCTGCCAGATGTGGAGCCGCGGCGCCAACGGGACGAGCGGCGCCCCCGGGCCCGGACCCGGGCTCGGAGGAGGCGCGGCGCTGCGCACGGTCCCCACGGCCACGCCGGACGACGATGACATCTGCAACTGGTTCCTCCCCTACTACTAATAGGCTTGGGCAGTAACGTCCCGGGTCCATCCCCGCCCGTCATTGGAGGCGCACGACGACAAATGAGAAAGCTTAGGCCGCACGGGGCATTCACGCTACTCGAGTTGATCGTAGTCATCGCGATCATCCTCGTCCTCGCGGGCGGCTCGGTCGCCGTGCTCGGGATGTTCGGCAAGAGCGCCTCGGTCAAGCATGCCGGACGGATCATACAGAGCCAGTTCTACCGCGCGAGGCAGTTGGCGGCGAGCACGCGGGTGTACCACTTCCTGTTCATCGAGTCGGTGCCTGGCGCGACCCCTCCGGTGTCGATCACCTCGAAGATGACGATCTACCGTGACCTCCCCAATGGGGCGACCCCGCGGGGCTTTGTCTACCCTGTGGCGGCGGGCGACGACACGGTCGTCGGGGCCAG
>ORJL010569944.1_pt1 | contig 20680 bp, 22 predicted proteins | sample 1779941 | NCBI WGS metagenome assembly ORJL01 (sample SAMEA104232317, study PRJEB22302) | groundwater metagenome | biome: forest; feature: aquifer; material: groundwater | place: USA | collected 2011-08-07 | depth 5.8 m
CCTCAGCTACGCCGAGCTTGCCTCGATGCACCCGACTGCCGGCTCGTCATTCAACTACGCGCTTAGCGCCTTTGGAAACAAGCGGCTCGCCTTCCTCTCTGGCTGGATTTTTTCCGCAAGCGCAATCATCGCCGCGGCGACTGTCGCGCAGGGATTCGCCCGCTACGTAAACTCGCTGGGCATCTCCTCCGACCTGGTCCTCTCCTCGGCATTCATCATCGTCGTCGGAGTCGCCCTCAACATCCGCGGCATCGCAGCCGCAAGCAAGGCAAACGAAGCCGCGACCGGCCTAGAAATGCTCGGCCTGCTCATCGTCATCGCAATAGGATTCATGTTCGCCCCCTCGCTTTCCCTCTCGTTCGAAATGGCTAAAGGCACTGCCGGTTTCCTCGACGCGGTTGCACTCGCCTTCTTCGCCTTCATCGGCTTCGAGGTAATCGCAAACCAGGCGGGCGAGGCGAAGAACCCGGCCAAGAACGTGCCGCTTGCACTAATGCTTGCTGTTGCCATAAGCATCGTGCTCTATGGCCTGACTGCAGTGGCATTCACCTCGCTCGTGCCTTACGAGAAAATCGTGGAGTTCAATGCGCAAAAGGTCGGGGCGTTGGCTGCGGTCGCGAGCGAGGCGGTCGGGCCGCAGGTGCTCCTGGTTCTTGCAGTCATCGCCCTCTTCTCAACCGGCAACACCGTCCTTCTTTCAATCACTACCTCAAGCCGGATGGTTTACGGCATGGCAGTCGGGAAAGCGCTGCCAAAACTCCTTGGGAAAACGCCGCACGCCGAGCCCCTAAACGCGCTCCTGTTTGCCGGCATTGCCGCAATTGCCCTGCTTTTTGCAGGCGGCCTCGAGCTTGCCGCAACCGCGACGGTGCTCGGCATGCTCTACGTCTTTGCGATTGACAACCTGGCGGTCATCAAGCTGCGCTACAGCGAACCGAAAACAAAGAGACCATTTAGAGTGCCGCTCTCGGTAGGAAGGCTGCCGGTGCTGCCGGTAGTCGGCGCCCTCGCCTGCGCCAGCCTGTTTGCTTACACCGCGTATGTCAATCGCGACTCTCTTTTCGTGCTCGCGGGCTTTGCCCTAGTCGGGCTTGCGCTAAGCGAAATTGGAAAAAAGAAGCGCTAGCGCTTCGAAAACGATTCGCGCAGCTTGTTGTATAGCCATGCGACCAGCAAGCCGAAGAACGCGCCGTTGGCGAAGACGAATGCAAAGCCGAGTACCGCGGAAAGAAGGCTGGGGCCGAGGATACTGTCAATGAAGCCAAGTACGTAGCCAGTGTAATAGCCAGTCGAAAGCTGGATTGCGAACATCGCACCAAATGCCAGGGCAAAGGCAACGGGGTCAAGGCCCGAAAACGTGGACTTCAACTTCATCGCTTCCTAAACCCGCGCGCGTGCGCCTGCTTGGCCATGCGAATGAGCTTCCGATGGTGCTCGGGAATGTCTTTTTCGTACTCCTCAAGCGGGACCACTATCTTGCCGGTCTGGTAGACGATGAGGGCGGCTGTCGCGAGGGCGAGCCAGAAGAGGAAAGCCGCAATCGGGCCCATCACGACCCCGACGACGTCCTCGCCGGTGAAGTTGTAGGGCGCCGAGATGCTCCAGCCGAAGAGCTGGACGATGAGCTCGGGGCGCGCCTGGGCGTAAATCGCCTTGTTGACAGTGACGAAGACCATGTAGGCCGCCTCAAGCGCCTTTAGCACAAATGCGAAGAGGAAGAACGCGCCACTAAGCTTGAGCAGGTGAAACCTGCGGCCGCCGACGGACAACCAAATAATACGATGCACTCACACCACCCTCTACAACGGCTTACTCTTGCGGCGCATTTAAAGGTTGCGAAATGCAGGCGGGAAAGCGGTTTAACAGCTTTTGCGGCCATAATTAGTTCAGACTACGGGCCCGTAGTCGAATGGTAAGACGTCTGCTTTACACGCAGAAGACCAGGAGTCCGATTCTCCTCGGGCCCATGACTTGCGGCGGGCGCTCGAATCTTTCAGGCGGAGTGGAACCTCAACCCGGAGCAGGCGTTGCCGGTGGCGTGGCACAGGGGGCGCAGTCGATAGCGCAGTTGTCGCAACTCTCGCTAGGCTCGCAAATTGCGTTCCCGCAAATCGGCGGGGGGGTTGGCGTGGGAGGAAGCGGCGGGGTTGGAGCCGCGGGAGCTATTGAAAAGTCAAACTGCGGGGTTACGTTCATGTTCGTATCAGTGTCGGTTGCATAAACCCGCCAAATATACGCCCCTTCCGCAAGCGAAGGAAATGTGTAGTTGCTGAAGTTTGACAATCCGCTCACGATGACAGTAATGTTTGCCAAGCTGCCCGAAGTGTTTGTTTCAAAATCGAATCGCGACAACCCGGCGTCGTCAGTCCAAAAAGCGCTTATGGTCACCGGCGAGCCACTTGGGAATTGCCGGTGGTTTACGGGCTGTTGAAGGCTGAACTGGGGAGCAGCTGATGGAGGCGGGGTTGGCGTCGGAGTAGGCGTCGGCGTTGGAATTGGCGTCGGCGTGGGAGTCGGCCCGGTAACTTGCGAAGGGGTTTCGAAAAGCCAGCGCACGTAGCCAGTCTCGTAGTGGGTTATGGTGCTCAACTCGTTGGTGTAAGCCATGCGCACTTGCACTTTCGGCGTTCTTTGGCCAACGGTTCCGACAACGCCGGTGTCTACAAGGCAGTAAGCCCGCTGGTCCGGAGCCAGCCTCGATGGAATGCAATAGCAGGAAGCGGGCGGGTTCTGCACGTCGCAAGTCGAATTGCTCACCCTGACTGAAGTGATGGTGTTCCCGACGCGGTTCTCAAGGACGAGGAGGACGACGCCGTTGGAGGCGATTGAAAAGTCGCCTATGCCGAACGTGTTGAAGCCCGCCGACTGCTTGGCGTCAACGAAACTGAACGGGTCGAACACGCCGAAATACCAAAGCACGCCGGCAATGATTACTATCGCTAGAATCGCCCAGCCGTAAGTTACCAGAAACTCGAGGGAACTCTGCATCCGCAGCCTGTGAATCAGGTGTTTGAGCCTGCGCATGAACTAAACACGCGCCCGCAATTGAAAAGCCTTTTCTAACTGCCCGGGGGGGCCATAAAGTGCGTTTAATGAAGAACTACCCGTCCCCCCCATGCCCCGGGGGTAAGAAAGAGAACGTCAAGAAAAAGGAATTCCACAACCAAAGCCGGTCCAAAGAAGCGTTTAAATCATATCCGCCGCCTAAATTTTATTGCGCCGCAGTAGCTCAGCCTGTGGCCGGTTAGGCCGGTTAAGGAGAGCGTTCGATTTGGGAAAAAGCCAATTTTTCCTAGAGACGAGCCTGAAGAGCGATATGCCGGGTGTTCAAATCACCCCTGCGGCACTTACACTGGAATAAGTAATGCCCACCATGCGAATGACGGTTCCTCTTAAAGAGCCAAGCGGACCAAACGCGTCAATTATTCACTGAGCAAAGAACAACCTATAGCTAAGGACAAAAATAATTGAACAATCGGCTTGCTCCAACCCTTTCGGAAACTAAGCACAAACTGCCTTCAGGCCCACTTAAAATGTTCAAAAATTAAGGTCTGCCGCTATAATTGGATGCGTTTTCCTGCAAATGTTGTTCAACCCTGCTTCAGCCCGCTTCCTGCAATGTTGTTCAGGCAATTCTGCTTCTGGTCGGCGAAAGAGATTTTGTTGCAGTAAGCCACGTCCCTCAGGCGCATTGCCGCGTCCTGATAGCAGCTGTCTTTCGGGCCTATGCTCACGATTTTTTCGCAAATCGCCGGGTCTCCGAGGTAGTTGAAGACGTTGTTGTAACAATTGTCCTTCGCACTCACTTCGGTAATCTTCTCGCACGCCGTTGCATCGCGCGCGGCCCTCGCGTACTCCTCGAAACACCTGTCGGCGTAGGAACCCGCTTCCGTGCAGACGTTCGGATCCTTCTTCTGGACTGCGACGAGCGCGTAGCACCCCGGCCGCGTGTCCCTGCTTACTTCCGGGCACAGGGAAGCATCCTTGCCCTTGGCCGCCAAGCCCGCTATGCACGAGTCTTCCAACGAGTTTCCCTGGGACTCCGGCATTCCCTTGCAAACCGACAGCATCTCTTCCTTCGAGAGGGGCTTTGCCGTTGCCGCCGCTACTGATGGGCAGTCTTCCAGCTTCGAAACAATAGTTTTCCCGTCCGCGCACACGTACTTTGTTTGCTCCACGACAACCGGCGTCGGCGCTGCCGCAGGCGTGGGCGCGGACTGGCCGATGCAACCCAACAACAACACGCTAAGCACTACGACTACGAACGCATACACCGCCTTCATGGAAACACCATCTCGTAAGCCATCTCTGACGCGGGATTATTAAACGTTCCGTTTCGCGGGCTCTGTTGAAAATGTCGCTCTCGTGGATTTGAAGTTTTGTAAAAACCGGTTTTGACGGCCTAGAGGGGAAAAATTATCGTCAATAAACGAAACTTCAACTGCCCCGAAATTTGCCTCTATGAAAACTCCCAAGACTTTCAACAGAGCCCGTTTCGCGGGGCTCGGATAAAAAAGTACTGCCGGTAATTTCTTCGCCTTCCACTCGTGAGCCCCCTGCGGCACTCCTGATTTCTTGAAAATTGGGGGAATAGCTAGAACTAGCCAATCCCCAATCAAAAAAGGCAACTATGAAATAGGTACCTTAATTCCCTCCAAAAGGCGCATTTAAATATAGAGCACTATTTTAGATATAATTCTAGTCACTTATTCGAATAATTCGATAGAATGGACAATAATAGATAGTTATTTATATATGTAAAATCACCTAATTGTATGCGAAAACACACCATACTTAAACTGCTGCTAAACACCCCGAGCGGACTAACGCCTAGCGAAATAGCTAGCAAGCTCGGAATAGCATTGCCAAATTGCTATACATACCTGGATCAATTGGAACGAGAGAACCTAATCGTTAGAAAGGACGGAAAAGCTTACTTCGATAAGTCAGAATCCAAAGCCGAATTACTCCTTGAAATTCAATCAATGGCTCCCGACGAGCTAGATGGATTGATATCTCCAGACTTCAAGGAATTCTTAAAACGCTTGGCTCAAAATAAGAAAACAACGCGTTCCAAACTTAGGAAGAGTGACGAATACAAGCTGAAGAAGATAGCGTTGCCTAAGCGCATAGTCTTAAGGATATCCAAAAAACCTGCGGCGTACTGTCTGAAATTAAACGAAGCCCTGGTGAAGACACTATTAGCGTATCACGGAGTTAGGCCCAATTTTTCAGAAGCTGAATTCAATAAAGTAATTGGAGAACTCGGCGCAAAATTCAGCTACGTGGAAAAACCAGCCGCGGCTAGCGATCCTCACGTAATAAAGTTGTGCGATGAATTTTATTCAAAAGACGGCGACTTCCTGATTTCAAGGTTAAAAAACTTCAAACCTGACGAAAGAATAAGCACTCTTCTGGATGCTTCTGACAGAGTAAATACGGAATATAGCCTCTATTTGGGGTCTTTGGACGGTGTAGTAGGAGATAGCGTAAGGCAGCAGTGGGAACAGCGGTACATTTACAACACCAACAGCATCGAAGGAAACACAATGAGTGAAGACCAGGTAGGCGAGTTGCTTAAAGAAGGAAAAACGCCAGCTTCAGCATCCCCGAGAGAAATATTCGAGACAACTAACCTTCATCGTGCAATACAATTCTTAGATACAAAACGAGAAGAAGAGCCGGCCTTAGACCTAATGCGTGAAGTTCATTTCCTAGTTCAATCTGAAATAAAGAACGACGCGGGAAGTTTCAAATCAGCCTATAATTACGTTAGACCTAACTGGCCCACCACCCCACCTAAGCACGTTAAGCAGCGGCTTGAGCAGCTTATACGGTGGTATAAAGAAAACAAAGGGAAAGTGCATCCGCTGTTATTGGCTTCAATATTTCATATGCAGTTTGAAATAATCCACCCCTTTTCAGATGGAAACGGCAGAGTTGGTAGGCTGATCTTAAACCACATATTGAAACAAATTGGATATATGCCGGTCACAGTTCCGGTTAAAACAAAAGACGAATATTACCGGGGGATACAAAATCAAAGCCCGCAGCAATTTTTGCTTTACTTGCTTACCACGTTCATACAAGAATATCGCAGGCAGTAATCGCTTTAGAAAGCAGACACGTATTCTCCCCAACTTTTAACTTTGGGGCAAATCACCCCTGCGGCACTCTTAAATTCTTGAAAATGGGAGAAGATAGGCTAATTATTTTCCGGGATTATCCGCCAGTTCGTAGCGGCTTGTTGGTCCACCGCCAGTGTGTCTGACGTAGCCCTTTGCTTCAAGCTCGTGCAAAAGCATCAGCACGTAAGGTCTCGAAACCTTGAATGCGCTCATTAGCCGCGTGGTCGAAACGCTCCGTTCCTTGTGAATGAAACGAGCAATCTGGTTGGATAAAGATTGCGCAGAGCCGCCTACGGGCTTGTTGTAGAGTACCACATTGAAGGTATTCTGGATTTGCGTGAATAACGGCTCGGGCAGGTTGGCGCTCTTGAGCAGACGGCGCATTTCAGGGATGCCTTGCCCTACGCCCTCGCCAAGCTGGGCAGGCCTAAGAAATTCGTAGAGGAGTGGATTTCGGTGAACGGGTATACCGCTCAACTCTATCGCCCGCCATTCTTCAGGAGTAGGGGCGCCGGGATTCGATATTTCCACGCGGTCATCGAAAACCCGCACGAGTATTTCGCCGGGGTCTTCGTAGTCGCGGTGGGTAAAGGCGTTCACAATCGCCTCGCGGAGAACAAAATCGGGGATAAGTGGCGCCTCTATCCGCCGCATCCCTTCCCGTCTCTCCGTTATTGGCATGAAGGATTTGATGAAGGCGAAACTGGCCTCAATGCACTTGCGGACTGGCAGGGAAAGAATGGTCGAGCTAATGCGCTCACCGGGCACTATTCCCTTGAATCGAACTAGGTGAATTTTAGCGTAAGGCAGCCAGTCAACTGGCCTTTGCGCTAGCACCATTACGCCAAGAGTCGTGAGCACTTTGGTCTCGCCGGTTGTTGCAGCGAGTTTTCTGGCAATCAGGAACCGTTCCTCGACGAAACTAGGATTGCGCCTTGCTTCCTGTGAGTAGAACTCGATTTCAGGCCGGTCTACGGCAGACAAAGGCGCGGCAGTCGGCCGCTCCTCAAAGTGAAGCTTGCCCACTGAACTCCAAATCCTGTGCAGCTCCCTTACCGGGATTTTCTCGCTCCGGTCAAGAACCCTGCGATAGGCATTATCCTTGTACGAGCACGGGCCGCCGGTTCCTAGAGAAACGACAGTCATCACCGCAATTTTCGTATCACCCACATCCTCGAAGTACGGGCCGTCCAGAGTTGGTTTCGGATCCGTTTGCTCAAGAATATACCCAAGTTCACGCAAGAATTCCTCAATGCTGGAACCTATCCCGGTAACGACCTTCTTGTCGTCCTGGCCTACCAAGATTACACCGCCGGAGCTTGTGGCAAATGCGGCAATCTTTTCGCCCACTGAATCCTTGTTCTCTAGAGACCTAGTGCGGTCGAAACTAGCGTCCTCGTGGCGGGAGAGATATCCCTTAATTTCCGCAGCAGTAGGTTGGCTCACGTCAAAACCTTAATTGTAAACAATATTAATTAACATTCAGTATATTTAAAGTTTGGCACATAAAACATCAATTATAGTCGTGACAGTAAAATATATATAGTCGTAACTTTATTAGCTATACGTGGAATTTATTGACCGGAAAGCGGAAATGAAGCTGTTGTCAGACCGTTTTTCCAGCCTTAAGAAGGGAGAGCTAATCCTTCTTTACGGAAGGCGCCGGGTTGGCAAGACTGAACTCGTGCAGGAATTCCTCAAGCAAGTCCCCCGCGGGCAAGGAGCGTATCTTTACATTGACGAGGCAAGCCCCGAAGACAACCTGAGGATTGTGTGTAGCGACTTGAGCCGGATTTTCAAGGAAACCGTCGTTCTTGCCAATTGGAGCGAACTTTGGGAATTCATCTCAGCTAAGGCGGAAAGGGGCAAGCTGTTTGTAGCAGTTGACGAATTCCAGCGCTTGCATGGGGCCCCTGGCGCCATCACGCGTCTTCAAAAGGAGTGGGACTTAAACCTAAAGGAAAAACAGGTAATGCTGGTCTTACTAGGTTCGGCATACGGGACTATTCACAAGCTCGCCGTCGCTGGCAGGGCACCTCTCTTCGGAAGGCTTACGGGAAAAGTTAAGCTGGAACCCCTGAGATACTCGTCTTTCAGAAGCGCGCTGAGTGGAATCAGCGAAGCTGAAAAAATCCGCCTTTACTCAATCTTTGGCGGCATGCCCCATTACCTGCAATTCGCACAGGAATACGGCAAGCCTGAAGAGCTGCAGAAAGGCAACACGCACGACAAGAAGCTTACGAGCTTGCTTGACAGCACCATGCTATTTGGTGCCAGCCCCCTGCGTGACGAGCCGACTAGCCTATTGAACTCTGAATTGCGTGACCCTTCGCGCTACAATTCTGTGATTTCAGCAGTCGCATCGGGAAAACAGACCTTAAAGGAGATCACAGACCGGGTTGGCTTCAACTCGCAGTTCTATCTGGACGTGTTAGTAGAGCCGATGGGCCTTCTGAAAGCAGAAGAGCCGGTGTGCGGAAAGAAAAAATCCGCGCGCTACAGGATAAGAGACGGCTTCTGCCGCTTTTGGTATAAATTCGTTTTCAGCAACAAGTCGAGCCTAGAGATGGGAAACTTGGCTTCAGTAAAACGCCAAGTAATGGAACAAATAGGAAGCCTGGAAGGGACGGTTTTCGAAGAGATAGTCCTAGACGTTTTAAAGAGCTGCAATAACGACGGCCTGGAGGGGCTTGCCGGCGGTTTTACCAATATAGGCCGCTGGTGGAACCGAAGCGGAGAAGAGCTCGACATATGCTGCATAGGTGAAAAAAGTCTGCTTCTCGGCGAGGTCAAGTATTCAAACGAGCCTGTAGGAGTGGAAGTGGTGCAGGGTCTGCTTCGCAAACGAACCCTCGTGGAGTGCACTCCGGCCCAAGCAAGCAATACTCGCCTACTCATTGTTTCCAAAAATGGATTTACACAAAATGCAACGCAAATGATGGAAGAACGTGGAATTATCGGCTGGGACATGGATAAGCTAATTTCATTGTTGAAGGGAATATCCGAATAATGAAACTAATACGATGCCGCCCGTCTTTTGACTTTTGGGGCAAATCACCCCTGCGGCACTCTTTAAATATGCGTGAGCTAAATTTCGTATTATGCAACACGGATTCCGCAAGGTTTGGGAGCTTGATGCCGCAACGCCGTTCAGAGGACGGGCTGAAAAAGTCATTATAATAAATGACCGGAAGCTGCTGGCGGGCGCCGAACAATTTAGAAAACTGAATTTACCTAAGTTCGAAGTCGACCTTTTGATTTCAGAGGATCCGCAAACCCACCTGAATCAGATAGGCGAACTGCGCGGAACGATTTACCACTAGGCTGATTCTATTCATTAGAGCCGCTATTTACTGCCCCTCTTTTCTTCGGCTTTCGCTTGTGCGCCTCCTGCGGCACTCTAATACGCTAGCGTTTTTCTCGCAGTTGGAGAACGCCGTTCAGCGCGTGGCCGTGCTGCGGCCTGCGACGACGCGTTCTGCCCACAGGGCATAGGCGAACCCTGCGGCCATCATGACTGGAATCATGTGATTAAAACTGCGAATGAGCCTGAAGCCGAGAAAGTCAGAGGCTATGAGCCACGCGTCGAAAACGGCGTAAACCACGACCAAGGCGGTCAAAACGATTTCTTCGGCGTGAGGCAACTTGTCCGCCTTCCGTACTGCCAAACTAGCTGCCTTGACCACAAGATAGAACAACGGCAGGACAAGAGGCACGAGGAAGGGGACGAAACTTATTCCAATAGCTTTCACTACCGGAATCCACAGCGGATTTCCCTCCGCACCACGCAGCACGTCGAGAAACGCGTCGAGAAAGACGAGGGCGATGAAAACAATCCAGCCCAAGCGCGTTGGGAGATAAGGCTCTTTCACGTTGAACCACAGAAGTCAATGCCGGCCGTCTTAAAATGGCTGCGTCCGCCCGGCCCTTGCCGCTGCCAACCGCCTTTTGACTCTTGGCCGACTCCCTTCCCGATGCACTTTTTTCCACAACGAGCCGTTATAGTACGGCGATGGTTCTCGAGTGGATTTTGGCAAGGGCGATTAGGTTTCTTGCAACTACTTTCGGATTGGCGAGCGGATGCGATTGAGGCACGCCCAAATCCGTTCTTGGGAGAAGAGCCGCTGCGACATCCCGCTCAAAGTTTGCCCGCTCTTGCCTTACCCCGCCCCTACGCGTGTGGGCAACCGAGTACGCCTTCCGGACTAAAACCCAGCGCCTCATCAGTCGTTTGTTTACCCACTGTGGCCCCGCTCCGGGATAACCCTCGATAGCGTACTGAGGCAAAGCCAAGTCCAAATCAGAAGCCAGTTTACTCACAAGAGGCTTCATGGTATTCCAAGCGTGTTCCTGCGATAATGGAACAGCCGCCCCCATGGAGCCGGGCATCAAAGGCAAATGGCCAGCGCCACTAATTCCAAGTTTTCGTGCTTCTGATCTAGCTGCCATTAAAAACCACCCGAACCTGTTTGCCGCCCTTCCGCTTTAAAGCTTTTGCGTGAGCTTGCTTTCAGCAGGTTTAAATCCGCCCGTTCAGTCGTTTGTTGGCAATGAAGTTTCCGGCGATTTCGGTTGAGAGTGATTTTGCAAAGCTGGTGGTAAGCATCATCGCGTGTCAGCTTGCAGGAGCTGCCGGTGCCTTTTTCAGCGCGCCGGCCATCCCAGCTTGGTACGCCCAACTTGCAAAACCCGATTTTACCCCGCCCAACTGGGTGTTTGCACCCGCCTGGACTTTCCTCTACCTGCTGATGGGCATTTCGCTTTACCTCATTTGGAAGCGAATTGAACGGCCGGGGGCGGGAAGGGCACTCGAACTCTTCGCACTCCAGCTCGTGCTCAATGTCATTTGGTCCGCAGCGTTCTTCGGCCTGCAATCGCCAGTAGCCGGCCTTGCTGCAATCATCGTGCTTGCACTCGCAATTGTCGCCACAATAGCCGAGTTCTGGAAGCTCGACGAGTGGGCCGCAGTCCTCCTTCTGCCCTACCTTGGCTGGGTGAGTTTTGCCGCAGCGCTCAACTACGGCATTTGGATGCTCAACGCCTGAAGCGGCGGGCGTGCAAATGCGCATTCCATTTCCCGCCATAGTGCTTCAGGAGGCGCGCGGCTTCGGCGCGGCCAATTGTCGCAACAGAAATTTCCCTCATGCCTTGAGAACGCCTGGTGCTCAAGTGCAATCCCTCAACTTTCTCCAAGTACGGCACGCCCGGACCGGCCATGCCGCCTACTGAAATTACGCACCTTAGTGACGGGTCGTCAGGGTGCTTGCGTAAGATTACCCGACCCTCGCTGGAAGGAAAGAGTCTTGATTGGAGGGTTTGGCATGCGGAAATTTCTTCGCGCACTTTAATAATTGACAGCCTGATGACGCCCTCTCGCGCCGGCCGACTCAAGCTCACTTCCGCAGCCACTTGACTTTCAAAAAGTGCGTAGAGCAGGAGAAGCACGGGTCGTAGGCGCGGATGAGCTCCTCGACTTTCAGCACCACCTTCTTTCGCGGCAGGCTCAGGAGGCTTGGCAGGACTTGGCGGATGTCCTCCTGCATCTTGCGCAAATTCTGGGCTGTCGGCGTCACGATGTTGGCAAAAGTGATGGTGCCGTCCCCGTCAAGCAGGTACTCGTGCCAGAGCACGCCGCGTGGCACCTCGATTGCCGCAATGCCGCGGGAGGCGATGGACTCGGTCTTCGGCACTGGCTCGAAGGAAACTCGCGAAAGCTGCTTGCAGACGCCAATTGCCTCGTCAACGTAGTGGACTAGCTCGAGCGCCTGGGAGTAGTTGTTGAGGTAGGGATTCGTGTTGGGAAACGCTATTCCAGCTTCCTCGGCAAGCCTCCTGGCGGCCGGTGAGAGGAACTCGAAATTGTTGTTGATGCGCGCAAGCGCGCCGACGCAGTAGGTCTTTCCCTCCCTTACGACGAAATTGGCAGTCGAGTAGGGCTCGTGGTACTCGCGCAAGTAGCTGGCATAATCGCTTTGCGAAAAAGAGTGTTCGCCCGACTTGATGGAACCGTAGAAAAGCGGGTAACTCCGGCCGTCATAGAGGGAGAAGAACTCGCCTGCCGAGCCGGCTTTCGGGTTTTTGAAGCCTGCGAAAAGCCTTGCAGTTGCAATCGCGTCCTTCCTTATTGACGCAAGCTCCTTGGCAAGCCCCGCAACCTGCAGGGGGGACGGGATTTTGAGAAAGCCGCCGATTGTCGCAGACACGGGATGCAGGTCGCGGCCGCCGACGACCCTGATGAGCGCGTTGCCCACGCGCGTCATCTTGAGCGCGCTTTTTACCTGGGGCAGGTATTTCGGCAGCATGGAAAGCACCGACTCGTGGCCCACGTAGTCCGGAAGCGCCAGAAAGTATAGGTGGGTAGCGTGGCTGCGGATGCGCTCTCCGATTGCAAGCAGCTTGCGCAGGTTGACTGTCTGGCGGCTTGGCTTGACGTCAAGTGCGTTCTCAACGGCCATGATTGCGGCTAGAGTGTGCGCGCAGCTGCAGATGCCGCAAATTCTGGAGGTGATTTCGGATGCCTCTGAATAGTGCTTGCCCTTCACCAGGCCCTCGAAGTACCGCGCGCCCTCGATTGAGGAGAGCTCGCACTTCTTGACAGTGCTGCCCTCGACCTGAAGCGCCAGGGTAGCGTGGCCCTCGATTTTCGTCAGGTGGTCAATGCTTAGTTTTTGCGCCATGTAAGACACTCTTTCCAAACACTATCTCGACTTCGGCGGGCAGCTTGAGGCCGACGAAGCTGCGCATGCGCTCGAGGATGAACTCACGGCTGAAGCCCTTTTTCCCGAGGAGCGCCACGTGGGCCGCGACGTTGGCGTCGTCAGTCATGCCCCGGCAGCCCCAGCACTCGACCCCTCCATTGATGCAGACCGAATCGCAACCGCCCCGCGTGATGGGCCCAAGGCACGGCCTGCCGACCTCAAGGAGGCAGAGGTTGCTGTTGCGCCGGCATTCGATGCACACGGGGTTGTTAAACGGCCGGGGCGTCTTGCCATCGACAATGTCCTTGATGAAGGACAGGATTTCGCCCTTGTCAGGCGGGCAGCCGGGGATGGTGTAGTCTACCTTCACGTGGCTGTCAATCGGGGTGGGCTCCAGGTCAGTTATGCCCCGGTCCTTCGCGTAGAGGAGGTGCGCGTAGTTTTCCTTGAGGGTGAAGTGGCGGTAGGCCGGCACGCAGCCCGTGTGCGCGCAGGCCCCGAGGGCAACGAGCACGGGCGTCTTTTCCCGCAGCTTCTTGAGCGTCTCTAGGTCGGTCGTGGAGGCGACGAGGCCCTCGCAGAATACAAAATCGAATGACTGGTCGAGGTTGCGCTCTCGCACGAACGGGAACGCCGCAACGTCGATGACTTCAAAAAGCCGCAAAATGTCGTTTTCGTTAAAGAGCACGCTAAGCTGGCAGCCGGCGCATCCGGTCAGGCCGTAAAAGCCCACCCGAAGTTTCCCTTTCGCAGTTTTTTCAGTCATTTTTTATCGCACTGATTTTATCTAGCCTAAAGACCGGCCCGTCGATGCACGTGAAGTTGCCCCGCACCATGCAGTGGCAGCACTTTCCAATTGCGCAGAACATCAGCCGCTCGGTGCTCAGGTAAATCTGCTTTTCTGAAAAGCCCTTTTTCTTCAGGATGGCGGCCGCCGAGGACATCATGCGCGGCGGCCCGCACAAAAGTGCCGCCATGCCGCGGGGCTTTAACTTGGCGGCCTCGAGCACTTGCGTCACCATGCCCTCCTTGGCGTCATAGCAAGTCTCCCCGGCCGGAATCTTGTCAACGCTCACGCTGAGGCTGAATTTTCTCCTCCAGCGCGGGTGGTGCTTGCGGAAGAGGATTTCCTGCGGATTGCGGAAGCCGAAAAACAGCGCCATGCCCGCATACTTGGATTCGTGGTGCTCGACGTACTCGATTACGCCCTTGAGGGGTGCGACGCCGCAGCCGCCGCCAACCAGCACCAGCTCTTTTCCCTCGAGTTCCTTCATCGGATAACCCTTGCCGTACGGCCCGCGGATGTAGGCGAAGTCGCAGGGCCGCAGGCGCGAGAGGGCGTTCGTCACATTGCCGGCTTGCCTGATGTTGAGCTCGAGTGCGTTGCCGGAGTAGGACGAGATTGAAACCGGGCACTCGCCAAAGCGGGGGAGCGACACTTGCACGAACTGGCCAGGCTCGTGCCTCAGCTTGGCCGAGAGCACGAGGTCGAAATTGTCGGGCGAATTGCGGTAAAATCCAGTCACCCTGGTTTTTTGCGGCAAGTACGGGTTGGTGGCCTTCCTCATTTTCACTACATCCTGTTGATTGTCTTGACAAAATCTATTCGCGTGGGGCATCCTGAAATGCAGCGGCCGCACCCCACGCACAAGTTCACGCCGTTTCTTTCCTTGAAGTAATCAAGCTGGTGGTAAATCCTGTGCTTGAAGCGCTCTTCCCGGCCCTGGCGGAAGACGAAGTTGCCTGCAACGCGGGTGAAATCCGGCACCTGGCACGAGGACCACTCGCGCACGCGCGAAGATTTTTTTTCGTCCGCCAGGCTTGCGACTTCCTTGAACTCAAAGCAATAGCAGGTGGGGCACAGCGTGGTGCACGCGCCGCAGCTTAAGCACTGGGCCACGTCCTTCTTCCAAGCAGGATTGTCGTAAAGCCCTGAAATGTCCTTTTTCTTGAGCCGCTTGGTGCCGGGGATTACCTTGTCGCGCTCGCCAATCTTGACTGCCGAACGCTTGAAAAAGCGGCCGTGCTTTTTGGCGAACTTCTCGCCCTTTTTGCTGCCCGTTTGCACGACGTATTCATCTCCCCTGTCGAAGAACATGAGGTCGTGGAAGTCCTCAAGCTCCATCGAGCCGCAAAAGCAGTACTCGCTTGGCGCGGTGTTGCAGTGGTAGCCGATGAAGAGGGCACCCTCCCTTTGCGCGGCGTAAGCCGGGTCGATAGCGCCCTGCAGGAAAACCATGTCCTGGCGCTTGACGGCGTTGAGGTCGCAGCGGCGCACGCCGAAGAACACGCGCTTTCCCGGGGGCCTGAAGTTCGAGACGAACTTGTGGCCGTCAAACACCATCATTATCTCCTTCTTGCGGAAGAAGAACTCTTTTAGCGGGAAGAAGGCGTTTTCAGTGAAATGGATTTTGGAGGGGTCGTCGATTTTCTCAAAACGCACGAGGTCGGTCTTTACCGGTGCAATGAGCTCGGCTTGGGCCATCACTGCCGAGAGAAAATCTTCAAGCAAATCCTTTGAAAGAGTGTAGACTGCCATTGGCTTGCGGCTCCCACCCCTAGTAATTTGCCTTGGAATTTAACCCTTCGCGCCGGGGAGGGGTTAAAAGCGTTGGCGACCTAGAGGGCTGTCATGCACGAGACGGTCATTGCTGCAGACGTCGTAAGGCAAGTCAAGAAAAAAGTCGGGGCCGCCAAACTCAAGTCAGTCAAGGCCATTGCCATTGAGGTCGGGGAATTTGCGCCAATAAGCGCGGCGCACTTGGCCGGGACGCTTAGGGAACTAACTGGCTGGAAAGTCAGGATCAAGGCCATTAAGGCAATGGGAAAGTGCACCTGCGGCTTTAGCGGCAGGCCGAGGCTTTTGCAGCGGGGGCACGATTTTTGCATTTACTGCTGCCCCAAGTGCGGGCATGCGCCAAAACTAAAGCAGGGTGGGGACATCAAAGCAACGGGAATCGGGGTGGCGGACTGATGTGCTTGGCCATTCCGGGAAAGATAATGCAAATCAAGAACAGCGTCGCAACAATTGACTATGTTGCCGAAAAGCGGACTGCCCGGATTGTCGCAGGCAACTTCAAGAAAGGCGATTACGTCATCGTAACGGGGAAGGTAGTTGTTGAAAAAGTCGGGAAAAAAGCCGCGCAAAAGTGGCTCAAGCAAATTGCAAGCCGCTGAAACTGCAGGCGGGGGCAAGCACTCTTCGGCTAGTGGCAAAAAATGCGGCAAATCTGCTGCATTCCACCAAACCATGCCAGTTGAAACCTACTTTCTGCGCTACGCCTTTCCCTGCACTTTCATCATCCGCCAGCGGGGCAGGGTGAGCGAACATGACTTTGAAAGGCTCGAAAAACTTGCCTACAGCGGGAAAAAGCCGCCGAGAAAACTCCTGGAAAACACTTACGATCGGGCTTTCGGGCGGCTCAAGCAAGTCGCAAAGAGCATGGGAAGAAAGAGCTACTGGGACTACGGCGTTGTGCGCGAGTATTTCGTCAACCGCCACAACTCGATGATTGCCGAAGGCGATTTCTACAAGGCCGCGCCCAAGGAAATCCGCGACTTGTGCAAGACGAGGCGGGCGAGGATTGTCGACGGCCGCGACGGCTTTCTCGTAGTCAGGTACGGCAAGGGAAAAACTCGCGTAGTAAGCTCGGCGTTTCTTACCAACCCCAAAATTGGCGATACCGTAATCATCCACTACGGCTACGCAATTGAGAAAGCCTGAATTCAGCCGGGGGCCGGCGTTTTTGCCTCAACCCTGTTGGCAAGCCAAACCCACGCGCCGCAGCCGACTGCAAGAAGAACTGCTCCTGCAGCCTGAAATGCCGTCACCGCAACTCCGAAAAACACGAGGTTGAGCGCTAGGGTGACTGGCGAGCCAAGCAGCAGCACTGCGGTTGCAGTTGTCACGCTAACGGTTTTCAGCCCATTGTACCAAGTGAGCACGTAACCCAATAGCACCACCGAAGTGACTGCAACCCACGCCAGCTGCTCCCCGCCGAGCCCCCCGGCCAAGGAAAGCTCGCCTGAAAAGGCAGCGTAGGCGGCGATGAAAAGCGCGCCGAAGCCCATGCGGCCCAGGGCAAGTGCGTTGGGCTCGATGCGCTCGAGCAATTTTTTGGAAAAGACGTTTTCAATTGCCCAAAACACCGTTGCGCCAAGCACCAGAAGATAGCCTTCCGAAATCATCGTAGGAATGCCGCCAAGCAGAAGAAAGTTTCCGGCAAGCAGGCCGAGCGCCAATAGCGCAGTGCGGCCGCTTAGCTTTTCCTTCAGAAACGCAATTGCAAGCACTGCGACGAAAACGAACATGGTCTTGTGGATGAATGACGCCGGGGCGCTTGCGGAGAGCTGCAGGCCACGGAAGAACAGCAGGAAGGGAATCGAGCCGCCCACGAGGCCGACGATTGCCAGATCGCGCCAGTCGCGCCGCGTCAGGCGGGAAATTACCTCGCGCTTGCCAAATGCGAGGATGACGATGGCCAAAAGGCCGGCGACAACCAGGCTGCGGGCAAGAGTGTAGACTGTAGAGTTGATTCCGGTGACGCCGAACTTGTTGATGAAAATCGAAAAGCCGCTGATGAGCGCGGTTGCAAGCACGAGGGTAATGCCACGATTGTCAAGCGCCACCAAAAACCACCGACTTGCTTTAGTAGACGCGCTATTTTAACGATTTTGACTAAACCAATTTAGATGGCAATGCGAAAAGTACTGTGTTTTGGAAGTACTGCGACTAGCGGGGACGGCCTGGCATTGCAGTTGGCCGCAAAAACCAAGCTGACCGGCGCAAAATTGGTTGCAGTAAATTCAGCCGACGGACTGCTTGAGCACCTTGAAAGCACCTTCGTCATCCTCGACGTTGCAAAGGGAATCAAAAAGCCGGTTGTGCTGCAAGGCACGGCCGCACTCTCTACGGGCAAGCTCGTGTCCCTGCACGATTTTGACATCGCGTTCTTCCTCAAGCTCGCGGAAAGGGCCGGCCTGCAGAAAAACACCACAATCATCGCACTGCCTATGGGAATGCCTCTAAGGGAAGCGGAAAAAGTCTTGCCAAAATTAGTTGAACGGGCGTTTAGGCAGCATCAGGGGTAGCGCCAAAAGGCCTACCACTTCTGCGCGTCAGCGTCGTCCTTGGCAATCTTCTCCGCCATTTTCGCGCGGTAGGCGAAAAGCTTCTTGGTCAGTTCAGTGTGCTTGAGGGCCAGAATCTCAACTGCAAGCAGCGCGGCGTTTTCCCCGCGGTCAATGCCAACCGCCGCAACCGGAATGCCGGGCGGCAGCTGCACTGTTGCCAAGAGCGCGTCAAGGCCGTCGAGCTTGGAGTCGACAGGAACGCCGATGACGGGCTTAATGGTGTGGGCTGCAATCACTCCCGGCAGGGCCGCACTCAGCCCCGCAATGCCTATGAACACTTCGGCATCGCTCGACTCGACGAGCGAAACGACTTTCCCGGGCGTGCGGTGCGCGCTTGCGACGTGCACTTCGCACTCGACGCCAAACTCCTTGAAGATTGCGGCTGCCTTCTCAAACACGGGCTTGTCGGACGCGCTGCCAAGCAACGCCATCACTTTTGCCATGAATAAGTTAGTCTGCGGCAAAGAATAAAAGGCACGCTGGACTAGCGGCCCGCTTAAGGTGCAAGCCGCCCGGGCACGCCGGAATGGCGGCACGCTTAAGGTGCAAGCCTCCCGGGCACGCCGGCTGCAAGCGGGCCCTATGACTTCCTGATGATGTTGCCGCGGCCCTTCTTGATTTTCTTCAGCTTGCCGGAGGCCTCTAGTGCGGTGACGATGAGGCTCACGCGCGCTTCCGACCAGTGGGGAAGCGATTTGCGCAAGTCCTTCTGGGTAAGAAGGCCGCCTGCAGCTTCAAGCGCGGCCATCACCTCGCGCTCGTCCTTAAGCTCGGGTTGACTGGCGCCTTGAGAGGAATGCCCCATTGCCTCTTGCTCGTGCGGACCGCCGCTTTTTCGCTTGCGCAAATAATAGTGGCCGGCAACGGCAAGAACAGCCAGCACGACGGCCCACGGCCAGGCGGAAAAGCCGCTTGCACCGTCAATGCCTTCGCCCAAGTCCGGCAACCCGCCTGCCTCAAGCAACCCGAGGGCGGAATTGTCCGGTTGACTCAAGCCCAGCTCGTCCAAAAGCACTATGTCAAGGCGGTAAGTGCCCTCGCGTTCGACTACAAGAACCTGTTCGGCAGCGGCATTGTCCCTCGAGGCGGCCGAAAGCAGGTAAACGCCCGGCCCGACCTCCAAGCGATAAGTGCCGTTGGCCGCAACCACATTCTGCATTGGCGTGGAATTGACTTGAACCGTCCCCGCAACCGGGTTGAACGCATAGTCGTAAAGCGTGCCCTCCACAACCGCGGCCCAAGCGAGCGGCGAGAACAGCGCAAAAACCAGCGAAACGGCCAAAAACGCCCTCATAACTTAATTTCCCCTTCAAAGCGTTATTAAGGCTTGTTTATTGATTAGGCGTTTTCCTAAAGTTTCTTTGGCCGGCCGGAAGCCGCCTAAAGCTTTGCTTCAAGCTTTTCCGAAAGTTTGTTTAAAAAGAAGGCCGGGCAAAGTGATTGTGCGCCGGCAATGCCGGAAGCAGGTGATGCAAAATGAAGTTGTTTGGATTGGCAATTTTGGGCGTGCTGCTTGCAGCAACATTCGCAGGCTTTGTTACAGCTGAGCAAAACGGGGAACTGGTGGTTTCGGCCAGCCCGGCGCTAACTGCGGCTGCCGATATCGCAGGCGATGATGGAACTGCTGTTTCTGCTGACGACTCTGTAAACGAAATTAAGTCCAAGTGCATAGTCTCTAGTACAGCTAGCGGCGCAAGGACCCTTGCGGCCGGATGCGCAGTAAGGTACTGCGGCAAGCCAGTAGCCAGCGTGTCCGACTTTGAAAAGTGCCTCAAGCTCCGCGCCACCACAAACACGCGGGTGCCACCGGCGCTTAGCTCGAATTCGGGCCCCAAGAAGGAGGCCAGAACCGGTGCGTTCGCTTACTGCAACAGCCCCCTTACGAACGCTGCTGATGTGGTCAAGTGCGCCCGCACTGCCGCGCCAAGCGATTCGGCTGGCGGGAAGGCAGGCGTCACCATAGCGGCCAAGGCAATCAGCTCTGCAGCACTCGAACAAGCCAAGTGCAGGCAGGTTGCAACTGATTCGGAAAAGAGGGCGTGCCTGAAAATACTGAAGGGAACCCTCGAGGATGCAAAAGAACGGGCTAATGATGCGACTTTCTCAAACGCCGGCAAGCGGCTTGGAATAATTGCCAAGGCTGTTGGCGTTGGGCTGGCTGACGACGACGCCCCCACCAAGATAGAGGCGGAAGTCAAGGCGCGCGATGATGCCTACTCGAAAATCGACGGGGAGTACAAGACCCGCCTTGACGAGCTTAGGGAATGGCGCAAGAAGACGCTTGCGGACCTGAGGTCCGACGAGCGCGAGAAATACCGCACTGCAGTCGGGCTCATGGTCAGGGCACACGTGCAACGCCTCAAGGCCTTCCTTTCGAAGCTTGAAGCCGAGGGAGTTGACACGGCTGGCGCAAGGGCAACGCTTGACGGCTGGATTGCGGACTGGACTGCTGCGGACACCAAGGAAGAGAAGCTCGCGGTAATCGCCAAGATCAACGGCGATTGGCCCGCGCTTCGAAAATCCCTGCAGGAACAACTCGTCCTTTCCAAGGCAGACGACCTGTCGGCACGCGTGCTTAGCGTGGCCGCAACCGCCCGCGTCACTGCAGCCGGAATTGACAGCCGCGGCGGCGATTCAAGCGCCATCATAGCCGCTGCCGCCAAGCTCGAAGGCATTGCAGCCAAGCTCTCGGCAGCGACGAGCGCAGACGAGGCAAAGGCA
>ORJL010550564.1_pt1 | contig 20679 bp, 18 predicted proteins | sample 1779941 | NCBI WGS metagenome assembly ORJL01 (sample SAMEA104232317, study PRJEB22302) | groundwater metagenome | biome: forest; feature: aquifer; material: groundwater | place: USA | collected 2011-08-07 | depth 5.8 m
GACCCCTGGGCAAAGTCGGATTCCTTGATGAACCGCCATCGCGCCTCGCCCGCCGCCCCTACGTCGTCTGACGCCCCGCTGAGGCCTGGTATATTGCCTACCATGATGTAGTCATCAGCGGGGATATTCTGACGGATGTTCCGCATAAAATCGGCCTTCGACATCGTCATCGACCCGATGAGCGAGAAGAGGTGATGCCAGTCGGCTACGTACCTTGTAACCCTGGCGAAGTTGCCGCACAGCCCGAGTATATGCCCCTCACTCCGCAGGGCCACCAAAGAGTCGAGTTCGATCGGTCCCCCCGAGCACTCCAGAGTCTCATCCACGTCGAACAGGTACAGCCTCATCTCACCTCCGCTCCCGACGGGCATCTTGTCTAGCCGCTGGGGCACCTGAGCCATCTGCGACCGAGGAGACTTCTTAGAGCCCCTCAGGCAGCAAGGGTTCAGGCGCAGCTGTCTCCAAACGCGAGAGCTCGGTCAGAACGCGGATGGCCCAGCGGTAGATGTCGTTCTCCCGCAAATAGGCCCTCATCCGCTGCATCCGCCGTGACTGCTCTGACGCGGGCATCTCCAAGGCTTGAGCGATAGCTTCTGCAAACCGCTCGGTGTCGTAGGGGTTCACTAGCAGGGCGTCTGCCAGCTCTGTGGCAGCCCCGGTGAAGCGGCTCAGGATGAGCACTCCTGTGGCGTCAGGGCGGGCAGAGACGTACTCTTTGGCTACCAGGTTCATGCCATCGTGGAGTGAGCTAACAATGCAAAAATCGGCCAGTGAATAGAGGGCCCACAAGGGTATGGAGGAGAAGTACCTGCGGAAGTAGATGATGGGCTCCCAGGAGTCCGTGCGGTGCCGCCAGTTGATCTCGTCCACCAGACGCTGGACCTCATCGTCCACTTCCCGGTACTCCTTGATCTCGGAACGGCTGGGCACGCCGACCTGGATAAAGGTGAACCTACCCTTCAACTGGGGATGCAATTCCAGGAGGCGGTCTATGGCCTTCAGCCGCTCGGGAATGCCCTTGGTGTAGTCCAGGCGATCGACCCCCAACCCTATGGGGCCGCGACGGAAGCCTAGCTGCTCCATCAGGCGTCGCCTTTCCCGTTGGACGGGTTCGCTGGCGACGCCTTGAGAGATGGCCTCGAAGTCCACACTAATGGGGAAGGGCCTCACCAGGGTATGGTGGCCCTGGCGGGTAACGCTGTAGGTGCCATAGTCCACTCGTGACTCCAGCACCTTGTCCACGGTATTGAGGAAGTTGTTGCAGTGATACCGTGTATGGAAACCTAGGAGGTCGTTGCCGAGAAGACCCGAGAGAATCTCTTCGCCCCAGGGACAGGTCTGAAATACCTCGCTGGTAGGCCACGGGACGTGCCAAAAGTGCGCCACGGCGACATTCGCCCCGGCGTCTTTCAGCATCTGGGGGACGAGAGCAAGGTGGAAGTCCTGGAGGAAGACGAACGCCTTTTTGCCCCTGATCTCCTCTAGGATGGCCTCGGCGAACAGCCGATTCACTTCCTTGTAGTCTTCCCATTCGGCGGCGTTGAAGGCGGGACGCACATAGACAGTGTGGCAGAGGGGCCAGAAGGCTCTGTTGCTGATGCCGTAGTAATATCTCTCGACCTGATCTCTAGAGAGGAAGAGGCGCCGCAAGGTATATGAGGGCCTATCAGGCGGCACGGGGATGCGGCCTGAAGCCTCGCTGACCTCGCGGTCGGCATTGCCCCTGGCCACGGCAACCCACACTCCTCCCAGGAGGCGCATCACGGGGTCGATCGCGGTAACTAGGCCACTGGCTGGTCTGGCCCACTGGATAGACTTACCTTCAAAGGTGTGGGTATAGGGTTCTACATTGGAAGCGACCACAAAAAGGGCATCCTTCAGCTTGCTTCCCACGAGAAAGCGGAGCTCCTGGCTGCTCTGAGTGGTTGGGGTCTCGCGTTCCTCCTCCACGACTGAATCCAGCAGCGGGCTCTGAATCTCCTCTTTCTTGAAGCGACGTACAATCCTCTTGAGCAGCTCCCGCTCTACTCCCTCCGTGAAGTCAGGGTCCTCGACTTGACACAGGACGATGAACGAGTTTGCCTCCCCTGACCTACTCGAAGCCCTCTTGATTTCAGGAAAGATGTCAGGTGCCAGGCCTGGGAGGTCCTGAACAGCCAGCTGGAGCTCCTCTTGAAGGATGGATTCAAGGACCTCGGGAGACGGGCCCTGAGTAACTGGAATAGCGATGGTCAGCGCAGTCCGTCCAACGGGCAGATGGAAGTTGGTGACCAGCAGCTTCGCCATCCGGCGATTGGGGATGACAGCCAGATTATTGGCCTTGGTGCGGATTCGCACGTCCTGCCAAGTGATGGACACCACATGCCCGGTGATGCCGTTCTCCAGGCGCACAAAGTCGCCTACTCTCAAATACTGCCGTCGCATCAAGCGGAAATAAAAGAGGAGGTCCAACGCTGTGTCCTGGAGCACCAGCAGAAGAGGGATGGCTGCTACGGCGCCCAGTCCGAGAAGAGGCGTGAGGGAGACGTCGACTATAGCGAGCAGGGTGAGCAGAGTCAGATAGCTAAAGCTTACGAGAGCCACCAACTCGCTGAACCTCACCAACGGAAGGGGTGTTTGCGCCGCCTTCAGCGAATGACCTACGAGGCCCACTATTGCCGCTGTCACGGTTGAGCCCACTAAAACTGCCAGCACGCCAAAGAGGACCTTCTGTAGAGGACCGGATACGGCGGGTGGCAGAGCGCCACCAGCAAGCTCCACTGCAAAAAAGGCACTCGCAAGCAGTCCCCAGACCTGCAAAAGCCCCAGAGACCGCTTCAGAAGGGGTTCAAGGATTGGTATGGCACTATGCTCTAGGTGTCGTTTTAGCTTGGCGCTGGCACGGCGAACAAGGTAAAGCCAAACGAGCGTGAAGAGGATAAAAGCTGCTACGCCAGTGGCAGTCTGGCCCCACGGAGTGCTGGTTATCTGGTCTAGAGGAGACATGGGGTCCCCATCAATCCGAGATTAGCTCAGGCAGTGTGAGGCTGGGAGGGGCTAGCCCCCGGCGACGGCGGGAACGATGCTGAGCTCGTCGCCGTCCTTGAGGGAGGTGCCGAGGCCTTGCAGGAAGCGCACGTCCTCGCCGTTGACGTACATGTTGACGAAGTGGCGCAGGTCGCCGTCCTCGCCCATGAGGCGCTCCTTGATCCCCGGGTAGGCAGCCTCCAGGGAGTCGATGAGCTGGGCCAGACTGCCGGCCCTGAGCTCGACGATAGCGAGCCCGTTGGTCGCCGAGCGCAGGGGCGTCGGTATGCGTACCTTAATTGGCATCAGCAGCGTCTCCTGGGCCCTGTAAACGCTAGCCCTCGATGACGTCTCCCGTCACCGGGGCGACCAGCACCCCCCGTTCCTTTACCCAGCGCAGGGAGTCGTCGATGGCCTGCTGGGTGCCCTCTAGCTCCAGCACCACCCAGCCCTTTGCTTCATCCACGTCGGCCCGCCGGATGTTGGTGACGACCGTGAACTTGTGGCCCAGTTGGTAGATGATGGGCTCCTTTATGAGGCCCTCGAGGAAAGTGAACTTGACCCGTTGCTTCGCCATGCTCCCTCCGGCGCGCGCCTGGCGACATTCTAACAGGTTGGCCCCCTGGGGGCCAACCCGCCTGTCAGCTCGAACGAGACAGCCGGAAGTCCAGCCACAATGAGCCTGTCTGCTATAGTTAGGCCATGCCGCGCGACCTGCACAACCTGGCGCGCAAGCTGCTGCGCTCCCTGGAGCGCAATCATCGCCAGCTCGTCGCCGCCAGCGGCCCCGACGCTGCCGCTGCTGCCACGCTTGCTGACCTGCGGCGTGACCTGCTGGCCCTGCTGGACAGAGCGCCGGCGGAGGCCCTGGACCGGCGGCCAGGCTCCGAGGAGTGGTCGGCCCTGGAGCTGCTGGGGCATCTGGTGGAGCACGACGGCAAGCGCGAAGAGCTCGCCAGCAAGGGGATCAGCCACTACGTGGAACACGGCCGCGAACACCTGGAGCAGGCCCGCCGGGCGCTGGGCGGCCAATAAGCTGTCAGCGCCCGGTCTCATCCTTCGACAAGCTCAGGATGAGCGGGATTGATAAGATGAGGGTGGGACACCCACACCCCGGCAGGGGACTTCGCCCCTGCACCTAGCCACCCGCGGCGCGCTCCTTGAGAGCGGCCTCGAAGGCGGCCACGGTGGGCTCCACGGTCAGGGGTCGCACCAGGTTCCCCGTCACCGCTTCCAGGGTCTTGAGGCCGTTGCCGGTGATGTAGGCCACTGTCAGCTCCCGCTGCTTGATGAGGCCTGCCTGGACCAGCCGGCGCAGCCCTGCCACCACCACGCCTCCCGCCGTCTCGGCGAAGATCCCCTCCGTCCGCGCCAGCAGCTTCATCCCCTCCACCAGCTCCTCGTCGGTCACGGCCACGCCGGAGCCCTGGGACTCCCCGATGACCTTGAGGGCGTAGAAGCCGTCTGCTGGGTTGCCGATGGCCAGCGACTTGGCGATGGTGTTGGGTTTCACCGGCCTGATGAACTTGCTGCCCTCTTTGTAGGCGGTGACGATGGGCGAGCACCCCTCGGCCTGGGCGATGTGCATGCGGGTACTGACGGGCCCGATGAGGCCCAGGCGGTGGAATTCGTTGAACCCCTTCCAGATCTTGGTGAAGAGGGAGCCCGAGGCGCCCGGCACTACAGCGTGGACAGGGGTCTGCCATCCCAGCTGCTCGGCCACCTCGTAGGCCAGGGTCTTGGAGCCCTCGGAATAGTAGGGGCGCACGTTGATGTTCACAAACGCCCAGGGGTAGCGGTCGGCCAGCTCCGAGCAGAGGCGGTTCACCTCGTCGTAGGAGCCCTTGACGGCGACGATGGTGGGCCCGTAGATGGCGGCGCCGATGATCTTGCCGGCCTCCAGGTCGGCGGGGACGAAGACGAAGGCTTGCAACCCGCCCCGGGCGGCGTGGGCGGCTACGGCGCCCGCCAGATTGCCGGTGGAGGCGCAGGCCAGGGTCTTGAAGCCGAGCTCGATGGCCTTGCTGGCAGCGACGGCGACCACCCTGTCCTTAAAGGAGTAGGTGGGGTTGACGCAGTCGTTCTTCAGGTAAAGCTCGTCCAGGCCCAGCTCCCGGCCCAGGTTGTTGGCCTTGATGAGAGGGGTGAAGCCGTCGGCGATGTCCACCTGGGGGTTGCGGTCCACTGGGAGCAAGTCCTGGTAGCGCCAGAGCGTCGGCGGGCCCGCTTGCAGCTTCTCGCGGCTAACGGCTGCCTGCATCGCCGCGTAGTCGTAGGCGACCTCCAGGGGGCCGAAGCAAAACTCGCAGACGTTGCTGGGGGCTAGCTTGTATTCGCGGCCGCACTCGCGGCAACGCAGCGCCCTGGCGAAAGACATCGCTGCTCCTTCCTGGGCGGGGGCAAGTAGAACGAAAAAACCTCTTCTGCACGCGAAGAGGTCTGCTGCTCAGCCTCTCATGTCGCAGAATTCTCTGCCGGACTTCGCACCGTATCCGCCTGAGGCGGACCGGTTGCGGGGCTTCGTCGGGCCGGTCCCTCCGCCACTCTGCATAAGGGGCAATATTCAATTTTCCTGCTAGTCTAGCGGCGCCGACGCCTTACGTCAAGCTGAGCCACGTGCCGAGGGGTAGGTGAGCACGTTGTCTGTACGGGCAGGCGATGCTACAGTATCTAGGAAGGATGCCTGATCCGCCACACCTGCGGCTATCCTCGGTGTGGTTAGGAGAAAGGGAACATGGCACATAAAAAGACGACCAGGGCAGGGGTAGCTTCCAAGGCTGGGAAGGCTCTTAGAAGCCCCCGCGCGAGCAGGGCGGCGAAATCAGCGGCCGGTAGCGTCCTAAGCCAGAAAACTAGTGGTCACGCTGCGGCTAGGACCAGAAGCCAAGCGAAGACGGGCAGAGCGAGCCGGGCTGCCGTAATCCGGCATGCTACCAGACTGGTAGTCGGTATCCATCGTGAGGCCCTGAAGGAGTTGGAGCGTTACTAAACGCCGCTACCGGTTCCTCGACATAGACGACCTGGAGCAGATCGCTCACCAGCTGGCGGCGGAGCTCTATTCGGAGTATGCAGACTCGTTGCCAGCTTTCCAATTCGATGGAGAGCACGGTAGGGCGCTGCTCGAGTCGGCGTTGGCCGAGCCACGTCAAACATTCGGCGGCCGATATCTTCGCAGGACTATTTTCGACAAGGCAGCCGCCCTCTTCCGCTCCGTCGATCTCAATCATGGGCTTGTTGACGGCAACAAGCGACTGGCCCTGGCTACCGTGGCGCTTTTTCTCAGCATCAATGGCTATATCCTCTACGCGCCACGTAATGAGGCGGTCGCTTTCGCTCTAAGAGTGGCGAGTGCCGACCAGAGGCCGGAGCTCGAAGAGATGTCGCGGTGGTTCCGTAGACATTCGATTAGGTTGTCCGCCTTTTTTGCAATGTCTAGTAGTGAGCGGGCCAAGCGTCTTGGAATCGTCGGTGAGGCTGAGGCGATACGGGTTGTATTGAGAGTTGCAGAGGCCGAAATAAGAGCGCTGGAGAAGGAGTTGAAGCAGTTGGGAATGCTGGAGGCCCCCTGAGGTGAGGTGCGCCCCATGACCTTCCGCGAAAAGCTCCTGGCCGCGGCCCGCGCCCACCGTAGCTGGCTCTGCGTGGGCCTGGACCCCGACCCGGCGCGGCTGCCGATACCAGACGTGGCCGCCTTCAACCGCGCCATCATCGAGGCGACGGCGGAGCTGGTCTGCGCCTTCAAGCCCAACCTGGCGTTCTACGAGGCGCTGGGCCTTCCCGGCCTGCGCGCCCTGGAGGCGACCCTGAAGGCGGTGCCGGCCGGTATCCCCGTCATCGCCGACGCCAAGAGGGGCGACGTGGGGCCCAGCGCCCAGGCCTATGCCCGCGCCCTCTTCGAGACCTGGGGGTTCGACGCCGCCACGGTTAATCCCTACGGTGGGGGGGATACGGTGGAGCCTTTCCTGGCCTACCGCGACAAGGGTGTTTTCGTCTGGTGCCGCTCCTCCAATCCGGGCGCGGGGGACTTCCAGGACCTGGTGCTTAGCGAACCCAGCCCGCGGGTGCCTCAGGCAACGCCGGTGCCGCTGTACGTCCAGGTGGCGCGGCGTGCCCTGGAGTGGAACAGCAGGGGCAACGCGGGCCTGGTGGTGGGAGCCACCTATCCGGAGCAGCTGCGTGGGCTGCGTCAGTTGTGTCCCACGATGGTCTTTCTGGTACCCGGCGTAGGCCCCCAGGGTGGGGAGGTGGAGGCGGCGGTGGCGGCGGGCGCTGACCAGCGGGGCGAGCTGGCCATCATCAGCGCCTCGCGCCAGGTCCTCTATGCCTCCGGGGGCAAGGACTTCGCCGCGGCCGCCCGCCGCGAGGCTGGCGGCCTGCGCGACCGCATCAACGCCCGCCGCGAGCCGTCGCCAGGGCCCGCCCACGCTGGGCCAGCCCCTGCTGGGCCTGACTGAGCGCGGCCATGGCACTGCTGGAGGTCCGCCTGGGCGACGTATACCGCCTCAAGAAGCCGCACCCCTGTGGCAGCGCGGAGTGGAGGGTGGTGCGGTTGGGGGCTGACATCGGCCTGCGCTGCCTGGGGTGCCAGCACCGTATTCTCCTGGAGCGGCGCCTGTTCGAGCGGCGGGCGGTGAGCCTGGTGGCCCGGGGGGCGGATGCTCCGCCCCAGTGAAACTTGACTTTCCCCGACCCGCGGGGTATGAAGAAGCCTCACTGAGGTAGTCTCACTGAGGGAGAAGGAGGAATACCGTGACGACCACAGCCTATGTCCTGGTGGAGACCTCTGTGGGCAAGACCAAGGATGTGGCCCGGGGGCTGCGCGCCAGCCCCGGCATCAAGCGGGTGGACGTGGTGACGGGACCCTACGACCTGGTGGTGCAGGTTGAAGGGGAGAGTGTAAACGCCATCGGCGAGCTGGTCACCGGCCAGATCCACTCGGTGCCTGGGATCGACCGCACGGTGACCCTTATCGCGATGCAGATCTAGGAGCCCCTGCGCCCCAAAGCAAGAGAGGAGGGAGCCTACCGGTCCCTCCTCTCTTGCTTAGCCCGCTGGCTTTAACGTCGGTTCCGGTCCGAGGGCAGCCGGCTTGGCCGCAGTTCTCCAGGGCGCGAGTGGGCCTTCCGCAGGAAGGCCGGGACGCGCAGGTCTGCGTCCTCATCCTGGGCTGGACGCTCCCAGGAGCGCTGGTATTCGGCGGGGGCCTCGTGCCTCTCCTCGGCGACGGGGTCGATCTTGGTGGCCACCATGGTGAAGTCCACGTCCTTGCCCATCGCCGGTTCGATGTGCATGCCGAAGAAGATCTGGGCCTCGCGGTCCACTTCGTCGGCCACCAATTGGCCGGCTTCGTTCACCTCCGCCAGTGTCAGGTCGGGGCCGCCGGTCACGGTAAAAAGGACCCCGCGGGCACCGGCTATGGAGAGGTCCAGGAGAGGGTTGGCGATGGCGTGGCGGGCGGCGTCGATGGTGCGGTTGGGTCCGCTGCCATGGCCGATGGCCATGAGACCGGTGCCGGCCTCCGTCATGATGGCACGCAGGTCGGCGAAATCCACGTTGATGTCGCCTGGCTCGTTGATGATGCGAGCGATGGCGAGGATGGCGCGGCCGACCACGGCGTCCGCCATCTGGAAGGCCTCCTGCATGGAGGTCTTCTTATCGGACATGGCGTTGAGCCGCTCGTTGTTGATGACCACCAGGGTGTCAACCTTGTCTTTCAGGTTTGCGATACCGGCCGTGGCGGTGGACATCCGCAGGGCGCCCTCGAAGGAGAAGGGCGTGGTGACTACCGCCACCGTGAGGGCCCCGCAGTCCTTGGCGATCTGGGCGACCACGGGCGCCGCGCCGGTGCCCGTGCCCCCGCCCATGCCGGCGGTGATGAAGACCAGGTCGGCCCCCTTTAGCTTCTCCATGAGGACCGTCTTGCTCTCGTCGGCGGCGGCTCCACCCTTCTTGGCGTCGCCTCCGGCACCCAACCCTCGGGTCAGCTTGTCGCCGATGCGGACGGTGGTGACATTCTGGGCCCGGCCCAGGGCATTGGCATCAGTGTTGGCCATGATATACTGCACGCCCCGGACCTGCTCGCCCACCATGCGCGCCACGGCGTTCCCCCCGCCTCCCCCCACGCCTATGACTCTGATCTGTACCAGACCTATCTGTCCCGCTTGCTCCTGCGCCGATTCCATCTGGACCCTCCTAGTCCCATAACGACACCCGCCTCGATCCGGTCCCACTGCCCCTCGTGGCTTTCTGCTCGGCAGGCACCCGGCCAAGGCCCGGCCTAACAGAAATTAGTTCAGGAGGAGTTTTAGAACTTTGCCAATTATAGACCTTCCACGGCGAAAAACAAGCCCCTGCGGCGGCCAATCGGGGCAAGCAAGCACGCGCCCTCCCCCAGCCACTGCCCAAGAATGATTGCTTGTGGGCGATAGCCGGCACCCCCCAGAGTCCATGAGGCTGAAGCCTGGATCACAAGGAAACGGGCCTGGCGGCAAACGCCGCCAGGCCCATTCTGCTCTGGGGAAGGTTGTTTAGCGGTGGCTGCGCAGGAAGGCGGGCATCTCCACATCGGATGAGGCCCCGTCGCCCCCCAGCCTCGCCGGGACGAAGCCCGGGGTGTTGTGGGCCTGGGTGCGCTCCGGCAGCTTGGTGGCGATAAGGGTGATCTCCACCTGGTTAGCGCGCTTGGGCGTCTGGTCGATGGACATACCGAAGAAGATCTGGGCATCAGGGTCCACGGTTTCGGCGATGAGCTGGCCGGCGGCGTTGACCTCGGCCAGGGTCAGATCGGCTCCCCCGGCAACCGTGAACAGCACTCCCTTCGCGCCGTCGATGGTGGTATCGAGGAGGGGGTTGGCGATGGCGAAGCGGGCGGCATCCAGGGTGCGATGCTCCCCCTGGCCGTGGCCGATGGCCATGATGCCGCTGCCGGCATCCTGCATGATGGCCTTAACATCGGCGAAGTCCACGTTGATGTCGCCGGGCACGTTGATGACCCGCGAGACCGCCAGGATCGCCTGCATCACCACCTGGTCGGCCATGCGGAAGGCCTCCTGCACGGCCATCTTTTGGGGGCTCGTCGCCAGGAGTCTGTCGTTGCCGATGACGATGAGGGTGTCAACCTTCCCCTTCAGGGCCTGTAGGCCGGCGGTAGCCGTGGCCATTCGTCTGGCACCTTCGAAGGAGAAGGGGGTGGTAACCACCGCTACACAGAGAGCGCCCGCGTTGCGGGCAATCTCAGCTACCAGGGGTGCGGCGCCGGTGCCGGTGCCGCCGCCCATGCCTGCGGTCAGGAAGACCAGGTCAGCGCCATGGAGGGCGTTGACCAGAGACTCCTTGGTCTCCGCGGCCGCCTTGAAGCCGACCTCGGGGTTGCCGCCGGCGCCCAGGCCGCGGGTCAGGTTATCGCCGATGCGGATGCAGGCCATGTCCTTGGCCCGCTCCAGGGAGTTGGCGTCGGTGTTGATGCAGAGGAACTGTACTCCAGGAACTGCGGCGCCCCGCATCCGCAAGATCGCGTTCACCCCTCCGCCTCCCACCCCCACCACCCTGACCTGCGCCACGGCGGCGGCGTCCGCCGGGGCCGGTGCTTCTTGAGTCATAACCATGGTTCGCGTGCTCCCTTCGGCTGCGCTCGGACCCGTCCTGTCTGCGCTAGAGCGCGAAGGCCGGGCTCAGGGCGGTCTCTTGTACGTAGATGACGGCGAAATCGAAGCGATGGGCCTTGTGGGCGACGTAGACCTCGGCCAGGGTCTTCAGGGAGATCAGGGAGGAGGAGCAGACCAGGAGCGCGCGCCTCACGTCCTTGCGCTCCTCCGAGCTCAGGTTCTGGAAGCGGTTGACGGCCGAGGCCAGGAACTCGATGGCGTAGACAATCAGTTCCCCCAGGGTCTGCCAGAGCTCCAGACGCCGAGGCCCGTACTCCTCCACGCCGAGGGCGAGGCTCAGGAATTCATCCGGCCTGGTCCTCTGCAGCCGCTCCTCGATCTCGTTGAAGCGGACGTCGGCCTGCACTACCACATCTGGCGGCAGGGCGTGGCTGTATTTGTGGAAGATACCGCGCAGGGAGTAATCGTAGTCGCTCTCCATGGCCATGCGGCGGAAGATGTCCAAGCCCGCCCGGGCGTCCATGATCTCCCGCGTCACCGGCGAAGAGCGGGCCAGGGGCAGGTAAGGGATGGCTTCTTTCCTCACGAAGACCACGCCCTGGCGGGTATCGTGGACCAGGAGCTTACGCAGCTCCGCCTCCTGGAGCAGGCCTATCAGGCCGGGGTAGTCGTCCAAGGCCACCGCCAGATGGCTGCCCACGGCGCCGCTATCGCTATGGCGCAGCTCGCTATAAAGGGCATCCATGGACTGGCGCACCTCCGGCGACACCAGGCCCGTCTTCGTCTCGTCCTTGAGCCGCTTGCGGACATCCTTGACCGAATAGTGACGCCCGTTCTGGTGCACCAGCGTACGGATTGCATCCACCAACTGGTTTTCTTGGGACATGGCTGTCTCCTCCCTTTGTCGTGGCCGTCACGCCCGGCCCTGGCGAACACCCCAGACCTCGCTGAGGAGATGATACCATATTTGTCAACTTAGTTTTAGACTAATATTAGAAAAGTACAGCGGTTGGCGTTTGACAACCCCACGAGGCTCCGCAATACTGGCCTCGGCCTCAGAGAGCGGGCCCGTCAGAGCGAAGGGAGGCTGCCATGGACTTTACCCTGCCCAAGCAAGCGGAGGCATTCCGCCAGGAGGTCCGCGACTTCCTGAAGCGAGAGTTGCCCCAGGACTGGGGTGGTTTGGGCCTGGGTGGCATCGGCAACGCGGAGGGCTGGGAGCTCCACAAGCGCATGGCCGCGAAGCTGGCGGCGCGGAACTGGATCGCCCTGCATTGGCCCCGGGCCTACGGGGGGCAGGAGCGCTCCTACTACGAGCAGATGGTCTTCAAGGAGGAGATGGGCTACTTCCGGGCTCCGGGCATAGACGGCTGGGCCACCAACATGCTGGCGCCCGTGCTGATGCTCTACGGCAGCGAGGAGCAAAAAGAGGAGCACCTGCGGCCCATCGCCCGGGCCGAGCGCTACTGGTGCCAGGGCTACAGCGAGCCCCAGGCCGGCTCCGACCTGGCCTCGCTCCAGACCCGGGCCGTCCGCGAGGGCGACTTCTTCGTCATCAACGGCCAGAAGACCTGGACCACCAACGCCCACCACTCCGACTGGATCTTCATGGGCGTCCGTACCGACCCCGAGGCGCCCAAGCACAAAGGCATCACCTTCATCCTGGCCGACATGCGTACGCCCGGCATCACCGTCCGGCCCATCATTGACCTGGCGGGGCACCACGAGGTGAACGAGGTCTTCTTCGATAACGTGCGGGTGCCGACCCGCAACGTGGTGGGGGAGGTGAACCGGGGCTGGTACGTGATGGCGGCGCTGCTGGACTTCGAGCGCTCCGGCATCGGCCAGATCGGCGGCGCCACCCGGGCGCTGGAAGAGATCATCGAGTTCGCGCGCACCGCGGAGCTGGACGGGCGGCGGCTCCGCGACGATCCCCGCCTGCAGCACAAGCTGGCCGAGCTGCGCGTCGAGCTGGAGGTAGCGCGGGTGATGAGCTACCGCATCGGCTGGATGCAGTCCAACGGCCAGGTCCCCAACCGGGAGGCCAGCGAGAACAAGCTCTTCGCCTCCGAGTTCACCCAGCGCATGTACAACGTGGCCATGCAGATGCTGGGGCTCTACGGCCAGCTTCCCACCAAGGGCAAGTGGTCCAAGCTGGCCGGGCGCATCGGCGACCAGTACCTGATGACGGTGCCCATCACCATCTACGCGGGTTCCTCGGAGATCCAGCGCAACATCATCGCCCAGCGGGGTCTGGGCCTGCCGCGGGGGTAGGTGGCACGGCGCCGCGGCGGGTCGCTTGCCCGCTTATCCTAAACCCTCACGACGGGTGACGGGCGACTCTATATACTCTATGCAATGTGTAGGTGACAGCGGGAGACCACCGCCTAGCTGTAAGGAGCAAGCCCTTGCCCGACGAACTGCGGGCCGACTTTGAGGAGCAGCACGGCGATTCCCTGGCGCCCATGCGCCACTCCGCCGCCCACGTTATGGCCGAGGCCGTCATGGCCCTCTTCCCTGGCGCCAAGCTGGGCATCGGCCCTGTCATAGAGGACGGCTTCTATTACGACTTCGACCTGCCGCGGGCGCTCACGCCCGAGGACCTGCCCGCTATCGAAGGGCGCATGCGGGAGAGCATGGCCGCCGATGCTCCCTTCCAGCGCCGGGACGCATCCCAGGGCGAGGCGCTGGAGCTGTTCCGCGAGCAGCCCTACAAGCTGGAGCTGATCCGCGAGCTGGGCAATACCCAGCTGAGTCTCTACACCCACCACGGCTGGACCGACCTCTGCCGGGGGCCCCACGTCGCCTCCACGGGTAAGATCGGGCGGTTCAAGCTGCTCAGCATCGCCGGGGCCTACTGGCGCGGCAGCGAGACGCGCCCCATGCTCCAGCGCATCTACGGCACCTGCTTCCCCACCCAGGGGGAGCTGGACGCCCACTTGCAGCGCCTGGAGGAGGCGGAGCGGCGGGACCACCGGAAGCTGGGCCGCGAGCTGGGCCTCTTTTTCTTCGATCCCATCGCGCCCGCCAGCCCCTTCTTCCTGCCCAAGGGCGCCGCCGTCTACAACCTGATGGTCGCCTTCATGCGCGGCCTCTATCTGCGCTACGGCTACCAGGAGGTCATCACGCCCCAGGTCTTCTCCACCGACTTGTGGAAGCGCTCGGGCCACTACGACAATTACCGCGAGAACATGTACTTCATCAACGTCGATGAGCGGGAGTTCGGGGTGAAGCCCATGAACTGTCCCGCGGCCTGCCTTATCTACGGCTCCCAGCTACACTCCTACAGGGAGCTGCCGCTGCGCTATGCCGACTTCGGGCGGCTGCACCGCTACGAGCGCTCTGGCACACTCCACGGCCTCACCCGCGTCCGCTCACTCTCCCAGGACGATGCCCACATCTACTGCCGGTTGGACCAGGTCAATGGCGAGATCGCCTCCCTGCTGAGGATGGTCAAGGAGACCTACGACGCCTTTGGCCTGGGCGCGCCCCGCGTGACTCTATCGCTGCGGCCGGAGAAGCGCGGCGGCACCGAGGAGATGTGGGACCGGGCCGAGTCCACCCTGCGGGATGCACTACGCTCCTCGGGCTACGCTTTCGAAGAGGTCCCGGGCGAGGGCGCTTTCTACGGCCCCAAGATTGACCTCTTCATGCGCGACGCCATTGGCCGGGAGTGGCAGTTGGGCACCACACAGCTGGACCTCTACATGCCGGAGCGCTTCGACCTGGGGTACATCGCCGAGGACGGCTCCGCCCAGCGCCCCGTCATGATCCATCGCGCCATCCTGGGCTCCCTGGAGCGGTTCCTGGGCGTCCTCATGGAGCACAACGCCGGCGCCTTCCCCTTCTGGCTCGCCCCCGTACAGGCGGTGGTCATCCCCATCGCGGACCGTCATGCTGACTACGGCCAGCAAGTGAAGGAGCGGCTGGCGGCCGCCGGCCTGCGCGCCGAGCTGGACGCCGGCAACGAGCGCATGAACGCCAAGGTGCGTCGCGGCGAGCTGCAGAAGGTGCCTTACCTGCTCATCGTGGGCGACCGTGAGGCGGCGGCGGGCACGGTATCGGTGCGCCCCCGCGCGGGACCCCAGGAGCAGGGGGTGGCATTGAGCGACTTCATTGCCCGCGCCCAGCGCCTGGTCGGCAGCCAGGGTACGGCTCTGGCCTGAAGGCCCCCACCAGGCGGCGGCCGCCCCAGGCCCTGGCCCAGCTTAAGAGAACGCTTGAGTCCTAGGGCGCGTCGTACCGTTCCAGGACAGGCGGCGCCTCGCGCAGCGTATCCGTCGGCGTTGACCCCCGGGCGCGCATGGCGGCGCCGTGGGCATCCAGCGCTGCCTGGTCGCTCCAGCGCTCCAGCAGCACCAGCGTATCGGGATCATCGCTGCCGCGGAACAGGGTGTACTGTTCGCACCCCGGTTCCTTCCTGACCTTGGCGATGACGGGCGCGAAGGCGCGCGCGAACTGCTCGCCCTTGCCGGCCACTGCCTTGAAGGTGACTATCAGCCGGACAGCCATCTGCCCCTCCGTGCGCGCGGGTGGCGCGCCAATAACCATGGTGCAGGCTTGAGCCCGCTGCGGGATCGAAGCTCCACGCCGGTGGCAGCCCATCATCTTACACCTGTCCTACGTGTCCACCTGTCCCCCTGTCCCTCGGCTTGCACCTAAGTCTCGTTTTCCCTCGCCCTGGCTCTCCCCTTGAGGATGCCCTCGACCGTCCCGGCAGATCCCGAGCAGCGGGACTCTGACTCCCTCTACTCCAGCCCGGTGGCTACGTATGCAGACGCCTGCTTCCAGCCGCCTCTGCTCTATAATGTTCCAACCAGGAAGGGCAGGGCCAGGAAGGGCAGGGCCAGGAGGAGCAGGGCCAGGAGGAGCAGAGTGGCCGCGGACTACGTGCCGGCGGCGGAGCCGGTGGCCCGTCTCATCGAAGCCTTCAACCGGCTTCCAGGCATAGGCCCCAAAACGGCGGCGCGTCTTACCTACCACATTCTGCGCGCTCCCGCCGAGGAGGCCCGCGCCCTGGCCGAGGCGCTCCTGGCGGTGAAGGAGCGCCTGCGCTACTGCTCGCTCTGCCAGAACATCACCGAGCATGACCCCTGCCGCTTCTGTCAGGACCCCCAGCGCGATGGCAGCGCCATCTGTGTCGTGGAGGAGCCCCTGGATGTCCTGGCACTGGAGCGGACGCGGGGTTTCAAGGGCCTCTACCATGTCCTTCATGGCGTCATCGACCCCATGGATGGGGTCGGCCCTGACGAGCTAAAAATCCGCGAGCTGCTGGCCCGCCTCCGGGACGGCCGGGTGAAGGAAGTCGTCCTGGCGACCAACCCCAACCTGGAGGGAGAGGCCACTGCCATGTACCTGCACAAGCTCTTGGCGCCCCTGGGGGTGAAGGTCACCCGCCTCGCCCGCGGCCTGCCAGCGGGCGGCGACGTGGAGTACGCCGACGAGGTCACCCTGGCCCGCGCCCTCGAAGGGCGCCGGGAGATGTAAGCACAGATGCGCATTAAGTCTCTTCACATCAAGGGATTTCGTTGCATCACCGGTGAGCTGTCTATCACCTTTGAGCCGCTGACAGTGCTGGTGGGCGAGAACGGAACGGGCAAGACAACTGCTGGTTTGGCGCTGAGCAAGCTGCTTGAAAGTGTCCGCTCGAATCTCAACAACAGCCTCACATCTGAAGACTTCCCCTACGGAACGGAGGGCCCTCTCTCCCTGAGCGCAACACTCGACTTTTCGAACCAAGAGCTAGTCGATTTTATAATCACACCGCTGTTGCTCCCTTCTTCCGATCATGACAAATCACAAAGAGTCAAGGACTTTCTTAGTCAAGACACGAGCGAGATTTCGCTCAAACTGAGTCCTCAGTCGGAGTTCCCCGTTACCCGATTGCGCTGGGGCAAGCTGAAGATCGTAGCGAACCAGATGTCTCAAGGCGAACCGGTGCGAAACGGGGCAACCGAGAACTGGTCCAATATTAGGGACAGGGTAGCAGGTGGGCAGACCGCCCAAGGGGAGATCAACCGTCTGAGAAATGCTCGAATCGAGCTAAACATCACCCCTTCGAGCGAGCTAATGACGCGACTAGGGCAACGCATTCAAGGCCAGTACAAGCTGGTTCCTGAGTTCCGTGCCCGATCGGCGCCAGGTAGTTCAAGCGCGTCCCTGGAGGCTTGGCAGGGCCAGGAGCTAGCTGGTGTCCTTTTCACTCTGAAGAACCACGCCGATGCTCTCCAACGCAAACGATACGGGAGGATCCAGGAGGCATTCGCCCAATTCTCTGGCTGCCAGTTCGAAGCGGTTCAAGGACCTCAAATCCAATTCTACGAAGGAGGGAAGCAAGCACCGATAGTATTGCAGAACATCAGCGCTGGCCAGCACCAAATGTTGGCGTGGGTTACGAATCTGATTGGACGCGCAGGGCTAGTCATCTGGCTGGAGCATCCTGAGATACATCTCCACCCTCATGCTATAAGGTTCTTAGTCAAGCTTCTCCACGAGGCATCTGAACAAAACCAAGTAATAGTCACCACTCACGACCCCTATCTCGTGGATCCGCGTGCGCCCGGCTCCCTTCGAAGGTTCTGGCGCACTCCAGAGCTGGGCACACAAGTCCGGCACATAGACTCCCCCACCCTTGATGCCAGGACACAGGGCCAGCTCTGGACTGCTCTCCGAGACGTAGCGAACCGGGAGGTGGTTTTCGCCAGGGCCACGATCCTTGCCGAAGACGAGAGCATAAGGGATTTCCTCCTAGGCATTGCACCAAAGCTGGGCTTCGATCTAGATGCGAAGGGTGTGTCTATCGTATCTGTGGGCGGTGAGGACGGCTTCGCGCCATACCTAACAGTGCTCAAGGGGTTGGGGATACCACATGTCGCAATAAGGGACAAGGTAGCCTGGGGTGATAAGACCAAGTACCCGCCAGACTGTTTCTTCAGCTTTGGGTGTGAGCTAGAGGAGTATCTGGACCAACAAGGGTTGTGCGACCTCCGACAAAAGGCGATCCACAAGGTAGGCACTTCAAAAAGGAGAGTCGCAGGCGAGCTCGCCACTATGCTTGAGCGTGGACAGGTGCCATCGCTCTTCGACAAGGTGCTGAGGACGGCAGTTGACTTGGCCACAGGCTCCCCCGCGCCGCCTTAGGGGCATTTGATATGCCTGCTCCGCGTGTCTACAAGGCTGAGGGCATCGTCCTCAAGGTCAGGGAGCTGGGCGAGGCCGACCGCATCGTCACCCTGCTTACCCCCCAGTACGGCAAGCTGCGGGCCGTCGCCAAGGGTGTGCGCAAGCCGCGCAGCCGCCTGGCCGGGAACCTGGAGCCCCTGACCCATGTGGCTGTCCTGGTCGCCCACGGCCAGAGTCTGGATATCATCTCCCAGGCCCAGACCCTGGAGTCGTTCCGCCCGCTGCGGGAGGACCTGTGGCGGCTCTCCTGCGGCCTGTACCTGGCTGAGCTGGTGGAGCGTTTCACCGTGGAGGGTGCCGAGGGCCGCCCCGTCTACCAGCTGCTGTTGGAGACCCTCACCCGACTCGCCCTGGCGACCAGAGAGGAGCTGCTGCTGCGCTCCTTCGAGGTAGAGTTGCTGGACCACCTGGGATTCCGGCCCGAGCTGGGCCAGTGCATCGCCTGTCGGCGGGCCCTGGAGCCGGTGGAGAACTTCTTCAGCCCCGGCGGTGGGGGGATGGCCTGCCCCGGCTGTCGCTACAAGGTGGGGCTCACGCGGCCGGTGACGGTGGACGCCCTCAAGGTTCTGCGATTGCTGCAACGGCGGGACGCCATTACCCTGGCGCGCCTGCGGCTGCGGCGGGCGCTGTCCGCCGAGGTGGAGCTGCTGCTGCGGGAGTACATCGCCTATATACTTGAGCACGATGTCCAGTCCACCGTCTTCCTGGACCGCTTGCGGCGCGAGGGAGCGGCGCCGCCCGCCGGCGGGCGGCCCGCTGCTCCCACGGGCTAGCGGCGGAGCAACAGGCGCCATGTGCCGGGCATTTCCATTTCCGATAGCATGAGCGCACCCTCTGCGGAGCCACCGCTCCAGCCCACCATCTCTCTGAAGCGCGCCCTGGGGCTCTTCGCGGTCACAGCGACCGGAGTCGGGCTCATCTTGGGCGCTGGCATCTACGTCCTCGTGGGCCCTGCCGCGGAGTTGGCTGGCAACGCGGTCTGGGCCTCGTTCCTGCTGGCGGCCCTGGTGGCGGTCCTGACCGGCCTGAGCTATGCGGAGCTCTCCTCCATGTACCCCAGGGCGGGGGCCTCCTACGAGTATGTTAGGCACGCCTTCGGCCTGCGCGCCGGCTTCGTTGTCGGTTGGCTGGTGACGCTCTCCCTCGTCGTCTCAGTGGCGGCCGTGGCCCTGGGCTTCGCCGGCTATTTCGCGGACCTCTTCCAGGCGCCGGCGACGCTGGTGGCCATCGGCCTCATCGCCGCCGCCGGGCTGCTCGCTTTCTGGGGAATCAGAGAGTCGGCCTGGCTAGCCATCGCCCTCACCGCCATCGAGGTAACGGGGCTGCTGGTGGTGGTCGCCGTGGGGCTGCCGCGCCTGGGGGACGTGGACCTGCTGGAGAGCGCGACGGGGCTGAGTGGCGTCCTCCAGGCCACGGCCTTCGTCTTCTTCGCCTACGTCGGCTTCGAGAACGTGGCGAACCTGGCGGAGGAGGCACACCAACCGGAGCGGAACATCCCGCGCGCCATCGTGCTGGCTGTGGCCATCACCTCGGTCGTCTATGTCCTGGTTGCCCTGGCGGCAGTGAGCCTGGTGGGGTGGCGCGCCCTGGGCAGCAGCGACGCTCCCCTGGCCGCCGCGGTGCAGGTGGCGCTGGGAGAAAGGTGGGCGGACACCCTCTCCGTCATGGCATTGGGCGCCACTGCCAACACCGTGCTGTTCATGCTCATTGTGGCCTCTCGGATTATCTACGGCATGGCCAACGCGGGTTCGCTGCCCCCGGCCCTGAGCCGGGTGCACCGCTCGCGGCGGACGCCCTGGCTGGCGGTGCTGGCCGTCAGCGTGGGAGGGGCCGCCTTCGCCCTGGCGGGCGACATCGGCGCGGTGGCTCAACTGACCAACTTCGCCATCATCGCCAGCTTCGTGGTGGTCAACCTAGCCTTGGTACGGCTGCGCCAGAGCCAGCCCCAGACGCCCCGCCCGTTCAAGCTATCCCTGACGCTGAGAGGCGCGCCGGTGTCCGCGCTCCTGGGCGCCGGGCTCTGCGCCTACCTGCTGAGCACCATCGATTTGCCGGTGGCCTTGCTGGGACTGGGCCTGGCGGCGGCTGGCTTCGCCGCGGATGAGGCCCACCGCTGGTGGGAGGCCCGGCGCGCCCGCGGAGCCGCGGGCCCACCGTGAGCGCTGGCCGGCTGACAGCGCTAAACCGGGAGACAGCGTGAGTCTCTGGGAGGCCTTCGTCCTGGGGCTGGTGCAGGGTCTCACCGAGTTCCTGCCCATCTCCTCCTCCGCACACCTGGTCCTGGTGCCGAGGCTGCTGGGCTGGCCGCCCCCCAGCCTGGCCTTCGCCGCGGCGCTGCACGGGGCTACAGCGGTGGCCCTTGTTGCCTATTTCTGGCGCGACTGGGCCCGGTTGGTGAGAGAGCGGCCCCGCTTTCTGGCTCTCCTGGCGGCGGGCTCGCTCCCCGCCATTGTCCTGGGCGTTGCCTTCAGCGGGCCCATCGAGGCGCATCTGCGCGGCGTCCCGGTGATGGCGGGGGCGCTCATCGCCGGCGCCATCGCGCTGGGGATGGCGGAGGTGATGGGCAGCAAGCGCGAGAGGCCCGAGGAGTTGGAACAGGTGGGCTGGCGCAGAGTGGCGTTCGTAGGGGCGGCCCAGGCCCTGGCGCTGCTGCCCGGCGTATCCCGCCTGGGCATCACCATCGCCGCGGGCATGTCCAGCGGCCTCCACAGGGAGGGCGCGGCCCGCTTCTCGCTCTTGCTTGGGGCGCCGCTCCTCCTCGCCGTGGGCGCGGGGAAGCTGGTCGAGCTGGCGCGTGAGGGAGCCGGCCGTGAAGCCGTCATGGCGCCCGGTGCCCTCGCCCTAGCGGTGAGCTTCATCACGGCGGCGACCGTGGGCGTCCTGGCGA
>ORJL011574351.1_pt1 | contig 20678 bp, 25 predicted proteins | sample 1779941 | NCBI WGS metagenome assembly ORJL01 (sample SAMEA104232317, study PRJEB22302) | groundwater metagenome | biome: forest; feature: aquifer; material: groundwater | place: USA | collected 2011-08-07 | depth 5.8 m
AATATCACCCGGTACCAGCTGTGTATCAGAAATAATGATTTCTTTATGATCGCGGCGTACGGTACATTGCGTTTGAATAAAATTTTTCAGTGCGGCAAGTGTATGCTGTGCTTTGCCCTCTTGCATAGTTCCAATAACTGCATTAAAAAGCAAGATGCCAAGAATAATAGATGCATCAATAAATTCAAAAAGGACAAAAAGAATTGCGGATGAAAAAAGCAGGATAACAATTAACGGGCTTTTGAACTGTTCAAAAAAAATGTGAACTATTGATCTGGTCTTTTCTTCAGAAAGTTTATTTAAACCATACTGGGCAAGCCTGCTTTTCGCTTCTACCTCAGCCAGGCCTTTTTCAAGATCAGTTGCGAGAAGTTTTGTAACTTCGCCAACGGGAAGTGTGTGGAAATCCATACGAATAAGTTGATAAGTTAACCAGTTTGCCAGTTGGCAAGTTAATCATTGAATTCTTGATTTATATCATGCTCAATGATATAATCTTTTGGTAAGTCTATCATTCTTTTTCTTTTTATACCATGGAATTTGGCATTGAATTGATCATTGGAATCGGTGTGGGTGTTGCATTGGGGGGCATTCTTTTTTTTAGTATGCGTGCAAAAAATGGAGGCAGTACTAAAGAGCTCGAACAGACCATTACAAAATTATCACAAGATATTTTTAAAAATTCTCAAGAACAGTTTCTCACGTTAGCGCATGAGCGGATGAAAGCGGAAAGCACACATGCCCAAACCGATCTTGCGCATAAAAAAGAAACAATCGCCCAGCTCATTGAAGAGGTGCGAAAAGATTTGCAGGAAAGCCAGCGCCAGCTTCGCAGTAGCGATGAAGCGCGCATTGCCACATTTAGTGCGCTTTCAAAAGAATTAGAAGTGAACCAGCGAGTTATTAAAGAACTCGCAACTACAACCGAAGATTTAAAGCGGGTTCTTTCAAATAATCAGTTGCGGGGTGCATTTGGTGAACAAGTTGCAGAAAATTTATTGAAGATGGCAGGGTTTGTGACCGGACAAGATTATGTATTCAATAAAGAACAGGAATCAACTGATACGCGGCCGGATTTCACTATTTTTTTGCCAGACAAGACGCGCATCAATGTGGATGTAAAATTTCCGTATCAAGCGCTGATTAAAATGTCTGCAACTGAAAACCCGCAAGAAAAAGAGCAGTATCTACGGCAATTTACATCTGATGTAAGACAAAAAATAAAACAAGTTACCACGCGTGACTATATTAATCCCGAAGAACGTACCGTTGATTTTGTGATTCTGTTTATTCCCAACGAGATGATTTTTAGTTTTATCTATGATCAGCTTAATGAAGTGTGGGAAGAAGCAATGGTAAAAAAAGTGGTACTAGCAGGGCCGTTTAGTTTTACCGCGCTCTTGCGCATGATTAAGCAAGCGTACGCAAACTTTCGGTATCAAGAAAATATCCACCACATTATCGGGTTGATTCAGAAGTTTGAAGGGGAGTATGAAAAATTTAGTGATGCTATTGATCTCTTGGGTGATCGGTTGGATTCTACAAAAAAACAGTATGAGGCAGTAAGTGGAACACGCTCCCGCCAACTTACAAAAGTAATAGACCAGATCAAGAATCAAAATGTTTTGCCATCAATAGAAAGTAAAGAAATAGTATAATGGAAGGGTCGCATAGAGGCCTAGTGCGCTTGCTTGGAAAGCAGGTAGGGGTTTATAGCCCCTCGGGGGTTCGAATCCCCCCCCTTCCGAATGTAAAATTTACAACAGATTTAATATGAAAAAGAACATTATTATTTTATTGATAGCTTTTATCTTAATTTTTTTGCTATTTTACTATGCAAAAGGAAAAATCTGGGAGAATGACTGTAAATGGAAACCGACCAAGGATTATGGAAATTGTGAAATGGTTTTACCAGGAATATATTTTGATGGCACAAAGTGCAATAATATTGGTAGTGGTTGTAGTTTGAGAGGTGACAATCCTCCATTTCGCACTCTTTCCCAATGCAAGATGATTTGTGAGCTATAGAAAGATTAAATGAGATTCATTTTTAGCTAAAATATGAATATTTTTGACGGCCCAAGCGTGTTTCAGAAAAGTGAAAAAGTATACGCAAAATTTATAAATGAGACCGTGGCTCATACAAAAGGATTTTTTATTTTAGCTCCGTCAGGTACAGGAAAAACTTATTTTGTAAATAAGCAAAAAGAGAAAAATTGGATTGATGGTGATGTATTATGGGTTGCAACGAAAGCTCATCCTAATACCGATTGGTGGACCAAGGGACTTGATATTATTCAAGAGGTTGATGCAAGAAGTGATGTTATTACGCAAGAAGCAAAAAGACTGGGACTATGGATTTTAGGTGCTTCAAATAATTGGCTTACACCAGATGCTGTCGTACTTCCTTCTTGGGATACAAATGTTGCCTATATTAAAAATAGACAAGAAACAAATTATGATGGAGGTTTAACGACAAGCCAGCTTGGTCAGTTAGAATCACACCGTAAAGAGATCAAGGAAATGGCTGATAATAAAAATGTTCCGGTTTTTGACTCAATCGAAAAGGCAACCTTCTACCTGGAAGAATTGTATAAGAAATTACAAAAATAGTTTATGGCAACAGAAGGATTTAGTAATTTTCCATCAAATGAAATTAAATTAAGTTCAGAAACTATTGAACGAATTCCTCCACCGGTGGACGGGACCGTTATAATTATGCAACGTCACGGAAATTATGATAGAGAAACGGGCCACCTTACTCCTGACGGCAGAAGTGAAACTTTGGAGCGTTCTCAAAAAATAATCCAAGAAATTATTGAAAAAGTTCCAGAGGACGAAAGAAGCTCTATTGGTCTACTGGTTGTAGCGAGTCCGACAGTAAGAAATGAAGGGCAGCGAAGTATGGAAACGGCGAGTGCAGTAATAGAATCTGTTCAAAATGTTTTTGGAAAATATAATATTCCAAAAGAAAATATTATGACGGATGTACCACGCCCAACCCAAGACATAGAAGAGCCTAGAATATTTGATGGTGATACTACCTATTTAAAATTTCTTGTTGAAAAATATGGGAAAGATACCAAAGAATTTTGGATAGCCTATGAAGAAGATGTGCACGAGGAAGAGAGAAAGAAAATGGGAGCGGAAGGCCCTGTTGATATGAGTGATAGATTTGCACATTTTACAAATGTTCTCGGTCGCTATGCACATTTGTATCATACAAAGCATCAAGGGGAACCATCGAGACTCATAATTTGGAATGTGTCTCATTATGATACTATTACAACTTATTTTAAAAATCACGTTGCTATGATAGATCAAAAAGAGTATGTTCCCGTTGACTATGATGGGGGAGTAAGTTTGGTGATAGATTCGGAAAGCAAGGCGAGTATTACTGTTGGAGGAAAAATATTTCCTATCGAACTAACTAAAAAAGGAACTGCTCTCAAAAGAAAAACAGAGAGTAAATAGTTTTGGAATCTCGGATACCGTATGACTAAAAAAGTTATTCCAGGCGGTGTAGTACATGATGTGCCGGCAGATTTACGGAAGGCTTTGATAATTGACCATAAAGCTCTCATGGCATGGGAAGATATCACGCCACTTGCGCGCAATGAGTGGATTTGCTGGACACTATCCGTCAAGACGCCAGAGACAAGAAAGGAACACGTCGCGAGGGTCGTTTCTCAACTCAAAGAAGGAAGGCGTCGGCCATGTTGTTGGATGGGTTGTATTCACCATACCGATAAACCAATAAGTCCCTCGGTGCAATATATACTCAGTAAAAAATCTAAATCAAAGTAGTTTATTTACCGACTATGTCAAAAGAAATTGGACCAAAACAATCAAGTGATAGGCGAGGGCAAGAAGAATCCAAACTCATAAGTCGAAGAGAGTTTTTGGGTAAAGCTGCCGGTGTTGCCGCTGCACTTCTATTTTCGCAGGTTGGCATAGATGCATACATGAAGCATGATACTGAAAAGAGATCAGCGGAGCTAAGAAAAGCTGCACGGTTTTTGTTAGGCGCATCAAAAGAGCGTATGAATTTCTTTGGCAAAGAATTGAATTACCAAGAATTTTGTTCGCTCGTTCGAGATGTAGTTGATCCGCCAATACGAAAACATGCAGAGCTTGCCGCACTTCTTGATTCATTTGTGTATATGATGGAAGTGGAAGATACGTTTGCAGGACACTTGAATGTGTGGGAAGGTTTAGAGGAGGCACAATTTTTCAGGGAAAAGCATTTACAAAAACATTTGGATAAAGTGGGGATTTCAAAAGATAAAGCAGTTCTTGCAGATTCCTTTGGATTTGGACAAATACAACCGGCAACTGCGGTGATGCTCGTGATGGATAAAGAATCAAAGTTTCGCGCTAACGGCACGGTAAGTGAAAAACAACTCGCACGATTAAAAGAAAAGGACGTTCCATTTCATGAGATTTCTGAAATATTAGGATTGCAGTCGGGTGGCAATCTCCTTTTAAGTTTTTTATATTTTTACGAATGCTCAAATCTTTTTTCGCGGAGCACCGGAGGAGCTATTCATGGAGGTTTAGAGTTTCCCGACCAACGCGGACAGCTGCAACCTTTGCGCTATGTGAACCCGCGAGGTTTTAGTTTGGCGATTTCTGCGTATAGCGCCGGTTTAGAAGCGCCAATGGTTGCAAAAGCACAAACGTATCTTGATGAACTTCTTTTGGTGAATAGCGATTTTGCAAAACGCATGGGCGATACGAAAAAATTGGTTATCGATGGCGACATTGGGCCGATGTGCCTTCAAGCATTTCAAAAGAGTGCCGAGGTACTTGGATTTCAAGCGCCAAAAGATTTGGCATTAAAGCCAAAAACCATGGAAGAACAGCGTCGTTTATTAAAAGCTCTTGATACGTGGTTGAGTGGAGCTCAAGGTGCTTGGCGTGGCAGTATGGATGGTTTTTTAAATTCTCGTGATGCAAAAGAACCAACTATGTTACGTTCTTTGGCGGAGTCACGGTATTCGCTGCAAATAAAAAATTATTTATTATTAAAAAAATTCTTACCGAATGGAAAAGCGCGCCAGATGTTTTTAGATTTTATGGATCAAAGAAGTGGAGATTTTCTCAATGGCCTTGATGATGAATTAGTTTTCAAAAAAATTACCGGCAGCCGCGATCACGATAAATATGTTAAGGATTTCCAGAGAATGGTTCGGGAGCATATTGATTTTGACGAGCGTTTCAAAGGATATGTTCCTACGCATTTTCAACTTGCAAGTTTGCCGGGCGCAGACCCGCTTAATATACCGGCACGAGTTATTCTTGCCTTTGATCTTGATGAAAAATCAAGATCCCGAATTAAATAGAAAAGATACAATTTTTATTATCATATGACAGCAGAAAAAATTCTTGAGGTAAAAAAACTGGTAAAGGAGTTCAAAGGAGCACGCGGAGTAGATGATATTTCATTTCACGTGAATGCGGGGGAAATCGTAGGGCTTTTGGGTCCGAATGGCGCAGGAAAAACAACCACGATTAATATTATTTTGGGAGTGCTTGCTAAAACTTCCGGTTCGGTTGAAATTTTTGGAAAAGATATGGAAAGTAATCGCAGTGAACTTTTGGAACAAGTAAATTTTGCCGCCGTGTATGCCCATGTTCCTCAAAATATGACCGTTAAACAAAATTTAATCATATTCGGCTTGCTGTATGAGGTAAAAAAATTAAAAGAGCGAGTTTGCGATTTGTTACGAGAATATGAGTTGCAATCGTTTTCGAATACAAAAGTTGGTGTACTCTCATCAGGCGAACAAACTCGTGTCGCTTTGGCAAAGGCCGCTCTTAATTCCCCGCGCCTCTTGTTACTTGATGAACCAACCGCATCGCTTGATCCTAGTACTGCACGTTTGATACGCGAATCGATCAAAGATTATGCCATAAAACAGAATGCGGCGATCTTGTGGACTTCCCATAATATGCATGAGGTTGAGGCAGTATGTGACCGCGTGTTATTTCTCTCGCATGGAAAAATTTTACTGGAAGGAAAGCCATCTGAGTTGCCAAAAAAATACGGAAAAAAAGATTTGGAAGAATTATTCATAACCGTTGCGCGCGAACCTCTTTCCCTTGAAGTGTAATACATAGTATATATGAAACTCAAACGTGTTTTTGCAATTTATCTTCGCCAACTATTTTTGTTAAAAGATAACCCCACTCGGTTCATAAATATTTTCGTATGGATCGTTTTAGATGTTATTTTATGGGGGTTTATCACCAAATATTTAAATACGGTGGGGGATACGAGTTATAGTTTTGTCCCTCAACTCTTGGGCGCGGTTATTTTTTGGGATTTTTTGACGCGCATCCAGCAAGGTATTATGCTCGCATTTCTTGAGGACGTGTGGTCGCAAAATTTCTTGAACTTGTTTGCGTCACCCCTTACGCTTAAAGAATATGTATGTGGGTTAATCGTGACAAGCATTACAACAAGTGCCGCGGGTCTTTTAGTAATGTTGGCGTTAGCGTGGTTGTTTTTCGGCTATTCCATTGTGCCGTTCGGGTTTCATCTCATTTCCCTTATAGGTATTTTATTTATTTTCGGCCTTTCTTTGGGTATTTTTACCTCAGGTATTGTGCTTCGGTTTGGCCCTTCCGCTGAATGGATCGCGTGGCCCATTCCATTTATCATTGCGCCATTTGTCGGTATATACTATCCTGTAGCTACGCTTCCAGAATTTTTGCAGCCGATCCCAATGATTTTACCTGCATCCTATGCATTTGAGGGTATGAGAAGTATTTTGTTATCTGGTACGGTTTCAACTTCAGGTCTTTTGGCGGGTTTGGGATTAGCGTGTATATTTCTTGTGTTTGCAAGTATCTTTTTTGTTCGGATATACCGATATGTGCTGCGAAGCGGCATGCTTACAAAATTTAATGTCGAAAGTATTTAATTATTTATACAAATTATATGAAAGAAAATCTTCCTTTTGGACTTGACATGAAAGGATTGGCAGAACGATTCCAATCATTATTTCAGCAGCAAGAAAAGGCACAGCTTCCCGATACAAAGCGTGGGAATATATTGGCGGCACTTACCGCAGGAGTAGTAACCGTATGTGCGGCGGCACCGGCACTTGGTGCAGAACAAGGAAATCAAGAAATGAAAAAATCGACTCAGATTTCTCAACGAAATGAAAAAGATTCCCCGCGAGTATATGTAGATGTGGGTGAACAAGAAGGATATTATGTAAACGCATCAGCAGAAGCACTCAGGAAAATAAAGATACAAAACGAAAAAGAAAATATTAATAAATTTGATCTTCATTTTACAACCCACGCACTTGAAAATGTGCGAACTATCGATGAGTCTAAAGAGTTGGTAGACCCCGCACGATACAAGTTGAGTGATTTAAAATTTTTTCATCCTGCGACAAACGAGGCAACTCTCAAACTCGGTGAACATGACGAAAAAAAAGTTTTTAAACTTTTAATTCAAGATGATGATGGGTCGCAAACAACCGCGTTAGTTGATCTAGAAGGGAATTTGATATCTATCAAATAATAATATGCCCCTTATTCAATATCAGTATCCGTTATATGCACAAGATTTAGTGGATCAGGCTTCACAACATAGTTTTTCCCAAAACATTCTTTCCCAGTGGAAAGAAGTATTAGCAACCCTTACGCCCGAACAACTTGCGGATGTCCATGATGAAGTACAAAAGGACCCTTCTCTTCTTGATTACTTAGTTTCTAATGTTACGCAAAAAATATCACTTGCACAAAACCCAGACCCTGAAAAAATACAAAAGTTACTCGACGAAGAACAGCAGTGGAACGCATAAAAATAAACTCAATCAGCAGTAGATGTAATACCCCAAGATGAATTGACTCACAGTTTATTGCATGTTATTCTAGTTTAAGTAATACACCTAAAAATATGTCTTCATATAAAGAAATGAATGAGAACTTTTTTCGGCGAGATTTGGTGCTTCTTAAGTCTTTTATGATTGGAAGTATAGGGAAAGACAAAGAAGGAAGATATCGGAAAGAATTTGTTGAACGAGCACTCCACGCATCTCAAGAAACACCCCTATTTGAATTTAAAGATGCAAAATCATTTTTGAAACACTTACTATGAATACCTATACTTTTCGTATTATTATTGAACCGGATGAACAAGGAACATTTCATGGATATGTTCCGGTGTTACCCGGTTGTCATACATGGGGTAAAACTCTCGAAGAAACACGTGATAATTTAAATGATGCTATGAGATTGTATCTCGAAAGTCTTCGTGATGATGGGGAGCAAATTCCACATGAAGGCGGATATGAAATGATTGAGACGGTTAGTCTTTTTGATAAAAATGAAAAGTGAGGATATGAGTCATAAGCTCCCAATGATAAAAGATATTGAACTAATCCGAGTACTGCAAAAGCTCGGATTTTTTGAAACGAGACAAAGCGGGAGCCACTGTGTTATGAAACATGAAGATGGACGAAGAGTAGTTATTTCAATACACCCCGGGCATGATATTCCTCGCGGAACACTAAAGGCAATTTTACGAGATATGAAGATTTCAAACGAGGAGTTTGGAGGTTTGTTGTAATTGTATGAAAAAGTATCTGATCTCAGGCACTGTCTTTGCATTTGTTATTATTGCAGTTGCAAGTATCATTGTTCTTTTGAGCTCAAAAGATGACTCTTTTACGGTAGATGAAATACCGCATGTTGGCGCCGGGTATTCGTATCTTATGAATCGTGATATGCGCTTGAACCCTGAGCATCCTCCGCTTGCAAAAGATCTCGCAGCACTCCCGTTGTTATTTTTAAATTTAGACACTTCAGTATTTGAAACTTCTCACTGGATGCAAGAAGTAAATGGTCAGTGGAATTTCGGCAGCTATTTTTTATTTGGTTCTCACAATAATCCTGATGTTATAAAGTTTTGGGTAAAGCTACCCATGATTCTTTTTTTTATTTTATCCGCACTCATTATTTTTGTGTGGACACGTTCTTTGTATAATGCGAAAGCAGCATTATTAGCAACAACGCTTTTTTGCTTTTCTCCAACCGTAATGGCGCATGCGCGGGTGGTGCACTTTGATAGCGCTACTATGTTTGGCGCATTGTGCGCACTATATTTTTTTACACGCTATCTATCTAGTCAGACAAAAAAGAATTTTGTCTTTGCCGTTTGTGCACTTGGCATCGCACTGTTAACAAAATTTTCTCTTCTTTTATTAATTCCTTGCTGTTTTCTTTTGATAGGTATTTATAAAGAATTAAATTTTAAATGTACTGCAAAAGCATTTTTAATAATTTTATGTGCATATATCTTTATTGTTTTCCCAACGTATGCATTTCATATTTCGCAATATCCAAAGGAGCGGCAACTGAGCGATACAAAACAGCTACTAATGTATGCTAAACCAAGCATACAAAAAGCACTTGTTATTTGGATGGCAGATAAGCCGATACTGCGAGCGGGCGGACAGTATGGGCTTGGGGTACTGCTTTCATTCCAGCGGATGGGAGTTAGTGACATCACATATTTTTTAGGAAAAACATCTGATAAGGGATCACTGTATTATTTTCCAACCGTTTATTTTTTGAAAGAACCACTCGCGTGGTGGATACTGGTTTTGTTTGCATGCGGGTTTGCTTTATGGAAGCTCAAAAAAAAGAAATATGGATATAAAACATTTTTATTTGATAAGCAAAAATATTTTGGGAAAATTGTAATTGCTCTCTGGATTATTCTTTATTGGTCTATCAGTATTCTAAAGGGGCCAAATATTGGAGTTCGTTATTTATTGCCAGTATATCCATTTATGATAATTTTGGTGTCAGGCCAGATTTCAAATTGGTTTACTCAAATACAAAAAAATAAAAACGCATACCTGCTTTCTGCTAGTACGCTTGCCGTACTGCTTGGTTGGTATGTTGCTGAAAATGCGATAGTGTACCCATTTTATTTTACGTATTACAATCAGATTGCTGGCGGGCCAGCTGGCGGATATCGGTATGCGGTTGATTCAAACCTTGATTGGGGGCAAGATGTAGTTCGATTAAGCAACTGGGTGAAAGAGAAAAATATCAAAAAAATAGAATTTAGTTATTTTGGATGGGCTAGCCCTGCATATTACCTTGGCGATCGTGGTGTGATAACATATACTAATTACAAAGATGAACAGGATTTTAAAAAGCAAAATCAAACAGACGGATGGATTGCGGTTTCAGCAAATTTTTTGCAGTGGGAACATATTCGAAAAGATCAACCATGGCCTTATTACGGATGGATAAAAAAATATACACCCGTTACGGTTATTGGAAATTCAATCTTTGTGTATCATATTAAGTAATAAAAATTTTTATGCAGGAGTTATCAACGCTACCAAAACAATCAATTCAAGAAGAAGCGCTCGAAGCGCATAAAATAGTGCGGGGCAAATTAGCTATTGCACCAAAGGTTCATTTAAAGGAAATGAAAGATTTAAGTATCTATTATACACCCGGTGTGGCGGCGGTTTCATCACATTTGGCACTACATAAAGATGAGATAAAAGACTATACCATGAAGCATAATACCGTTGCGGTTGTGTCTGACGGGTCGGCGGTTTTGGGCTTAGGAAATATTGGCCCCGAAGGCGCACTACCAGTGATGGAGGGGAAGGCATTGATTTTTAAGGAGTTTGCAAATATCGATGCATTTCCTATTTGTTTGGCAACGCAAGATGTGGACGAGATTGTAAAAACAGTTGTAAATATTGCGCCAGTATTTGGCGGTATAAACTTAGAAGATATTTCTGCACCACGTTGTTTTGAAGTTGAAAGGCGATTAAAAGAATTATTAGATATTCCCGTGGTGCATGATGACCAGCATGGTACAGCTGTAGTGGTTTTGGCAGGCCTTTTAAACGCATTAAAAGTTGTGGAAAAAGAACTATCACTTTCACGTGTTGTCATTTCAGGTGCGGGTGCTGCAGGAAATGCAATCGCACATATTTTGAAAGCCAAGGGTGTTGGTGATGTTATCTTACTAGATAGCAAAGGTATTCTTTCAAAAGAGCGAAATGATTTAGACAGTGCAAAAGAAGAACTTGTTTTATGGACAAATAAAGAGAATAGGGTCGGCGGTTACGAAGTAGCGTTCCTGGATACTGATGTTGCGATTGGCGTTTCAAAGGCGGGCATGTTTAAATCTGAATATATTAAACTCATGCATGAAAACGCAATCGTATTTGCAATGGCAAATCCTACTCCTGAAATTATGCCAGACGAAGCACTGGCGGCAGGTGCGCGAGTAGTTGCCACCGGTCGGTCTGATTTTCCTAATCAAGTGAATAATTCTCTTGTGTTTCCAGGTCTGTTTCGCGGCGCGCTTGATCATAATGTAAAAACAGTTACGGAGCAGATGCTTGTGAAAGCCGCTGAAAATTTAGCAGCGCTTGTCGAGAACCCCACACCCCAATGTATTATTCCAAATGCCTTTGATATCCGTGTGGTTCCAGCCGTTGCTTCGGCAATTCAGTAATTTAATATAAATAAAATATGGATTTAAAAATTGGAAAAGGTGGAGGAAGTTATGATAACCCAGTGCCATCATTTGAAGATTTTAAAATTGATTACGGAATAAAGCTTGGCGAGGATATGGATCGTAATATTGCAAGCGAGGGACAGAATCTTGATATAGAAGACCTAGAAGATGTGTACCCAATATTTTATCAGGTTCGTTCAATGATCCAGGGGGCCGAGGAACAAGATTTAACGTCCGATGAGTTTTTAAAACAATGCGAGTTGCTTGAACAAGCACGAAGTGAAAACCGCGCAAATCTTAAGTTGGCACGGGAAGCTGGCGAAAGTGAAAAAATAAAAAAACTCAAATCAATTGAAAATTTCTATCAAATACTTGGAAATGATACATACGCTGTTTTTCTGCGCATAGAAGATAAGGAAATAAAATCAAAGAAAAAATAACAAAATAGTCACCTTGACATTCTGGCGAATCTGGAGTAAAAAAAGAACATATTTTGTGATGTTCTTTTTTGTACTTTTACAATTTAAAAAAAAGAGGAGAAAACCATGAATCTCTTGCAACTGGCAAAACAGGGAAGTGTGCCGCGGCAGTATCGGTTCCGTATGCCCTTTGATTCAAGACTTGATATTATTCCGGGAAGTTCAATTTTAAGTGAAGCAAAAGATACTATCTATCAGCTTGGTACAAGATATTCGCGAGAACCCGATGTATTACTAGGTGAATTTGGATTACCTCATGCCCGTAGTTGGGGGTTTGGTAATGCTGTTCATAGACTTTTTGATCAACAGGATCATGAAATATGGGCACTCACGATACCTAGTACGACACTTTACAGTGATGACCCAGTAATGTTTGAAAGGAATCTTTTGTGGATTTCAGCAACCCTGAAAGTAGTATTTTCTGGACTCAATATGTCGCGTGAAAATATCTCAGAAGATGGGGAGCAACTCCTATTTATTAATGAAATTATTATAAAGCCTAATGAAAATGATTTTTCATTAAGTGTCTTGTTATTAAAACCATTTTTTGATTGGCTGGCCGTACAAGACGTTACTGTTCGTCAGAAATGTGAACAAAGAATATCTGACGCAATGGATGATGTGCATACAAGATTAACGGGAGTGCCGTATTATCCTCATCGACAAGTATTTAAACTTCATTCTGGATCACAATATATTTCATTGCCGAGTCCTAATAATGATGGTTCGAGCGTTTCATTACATCCGGATGGTCCAGGGATTGATGATAAGAATAATTTTAAGATTCTATATTATGGTTTTCGCTCAAATATCGAGCTATTAACATTTCTTACTGGCATTGCCGCATTGTGTGATTTTGTCATTTCTCATACGGCACAAAAGGAGGAGAGTAAATGAACGGTCATGAATTGATGGAACGAGATCTGCCTTGTGTATATGATGTGCGATTTTCTCCTCTTAATAGAAATATTATCATTGAAGTAACTAAAGAAGTTGCTGATGCAGTTGAGAGTAAATTTATTGCTCACCTTCGTGGGGAAAAAACCCATATTCCTGCTCGAATTTCTCAACTTCAAGAAGATGTGGGGTTGGGTGAATTTATTCTTCCATTTTCAGAGCAATGGGGTTTTGGAGGTTGCATGCATGCTTCATTAACCGAAAGTACAGTGTTATGGAATTTTGATCTTCCTAAGCGCACATCAAGTTTTGGGGTAGAAGATGATACTTTCTTTAAGGCTCTTTTTGAGAGGTCTGCAAGTTTGCAGCTTTTGATGCGCGTATTAAATTCGATAGAAGTTCGTCAACATTCTCGTAGTCAACTTTTATCTATTGATGGAATAAAATCTGCGAGTGGTGATTATGGTTGTGTGTTCACTGTTGCTCTTTCAAAAAAATTATGTGCTTGGCTTGTTGGTCAGGATAACTCTTCGATGGAATCAATAGGAAATGCGATAAAGGTTGCTATGTTACGTGCTTATCAGAATTTTTCGGTGTTTGGCATATCTCAAGCAAATGATATATCTTTTTGTGTTAAGCTTGAGAGTGGCTCAAAGTTTGTATATCTTTCATGTCCTGGTAATGCGTGCGGTTTTTCGCCCCATGATAGGGCAGATGAGGATGACAATGATGGATATGAACTAGTTCCACATAATCTCGATACTCCTATTCAGCAGTTTACATTGCTTGCCGGGATAAGTGAGCTTTCTAGATATATGCTTGATTCAGAAAAGAAATTTTCATAATAATTAAGTTCTTTTTTACCCCGTCTTGGCTTGTTGCCGGACGGGGTTTGCTTTTTAGGTTTTTCATACTATACTAACCGTATTATTCATTAGTCATAATTTCACTATGAAAAAGGTACTTTTGGCCGCATGTTCACTTTTATTGATGATAGGTTTTTCTTGGAGTTATAATGTTTTTGCTCAAGAATTTGAGGGGGAAGATATCGATGTTTTCATGGTTGCATATCCGCAAAAGGTTGTAAGGGGAATGGAAAGCAGTATTGAATGGAATAGTGAAGGCGCGGATTATTGTATTGCGTCAGGCGCGTGGAAGGGAAAAAAAGAATCTTCAGGAAAAATGCAGATAAAAGTTAAAAAGAAAGGTACCTATTCCCTGCAGTGTTTTGATGAAGACGGAAATACTTCAAAGAAAATTTCAAAAACAATAACAACGGTGACAAAATTACCTTCAACAAAACTCGGTGTTCCCAATATTGTTTTCAAGGTAAGTTCTCAAACTCCTGATTTTGGAATGTCTACTATGTTAAGTTGGGAATCAAAAAATGCGGTTGCATGTTTTGCGCGTGTAGAAGGAAATTTGGAAAATAAAGAAGATGCTTGGGATGGATTAAAAATGCCAAGAGGAAACGAAGAAGTACTTCCCGAAGATAAAACAACATATGTAATAAAATGTGTAAACGCACAAGGTGTATTTTCAAAGGAGCGTAAAGTAGTTGTTTCTCCAACGAGCGTTATTTCATCTGAAGAAGAAATGAAAGAGGAAGTAAAAGAGGAGAAGAAACAGGATCAAAAACAAGAGGTTAAAAAAGAAGAGAAAAAAGATCAGGTAAAACAAGAAAAAAAAGAGGATGCAAAAAAAGATGAACCAAAATCATCCTTGGCAAATCTTGTGATCGCGCTTGATCCATCGTTAATCATCACTGGACAAAATGTTACAAGAGGAGATATAGGTGTTGAATTGGCACGCTTTATGTTAACCGCAAGTGATAAAGATGTTAAGATAGGCTCAATACATTACGCTACAAGCTCACAACTTTTAAATATAAAAACGTATAACGGAACAATACAGATTGGTAATACCTTAGTTCTTCGTTCATCCAGTAAGGTATTGGAGTTAAACCCACCCCTTGTTATCCCAGTAGGAAACAGTATTTCTCTTCGAGTGGTTGCTGATGTTGCTTATGATGCCCAGGGGTCAGTTTCAGTTGGTATTACCGATTTATATCCACCCGTAAATACAACAAATTTTTCGTATACAACCGGATCTTTACCGCTGCATGGTAATGCGATGACAGTGAAAGACACTGATACGTCATTGAATGTACCACAACCAGTAAAAATTGCTGTAGCTCTTGATATGGCGACATCCCTTTCAAGAAAGATTTTTCAAGGAGACACGAATGTTAATTTTGGCCAATTTAATATCATAGCAGCGGAAAAGGACGTGAGTCTCAAAGGCGTGCGTATTGTTTCCAGTCCAAGTGGTTCGGCGCTCAATACAAAGGTATATAGTGAAAATACGCAAATGGGAACGACATTGGTTTCCGGAGAAGGATATGTCGAATTTGCATCACCATTTGTTGTGAAGGCGTTCACGACAAGAACACTCCGTCTTGTTGCAGATGTATCATCGTCAGCAAAATCTTCAATTCGCCTTGGTATTTCTGACCTTGTGTTTTCACTAGAGCAAAAGGGAGTTATAAGTGGGACATTGCCAGTATATGGAAGCGATATGACTCTTGGAGAAAATTGGGAGGAAAGTCTCAAAATATTGTTTCCTTCAACCAGCCCACATTCCCTTACATTTCAGAGAGGAAGTATTGATAATAAGGTTTTAACTCTTGATTTTATGGCGCCATCAGGCATGAAAAAGGCCTCTATTACTCAAGTTGCCTATCGATGCTCTCAAGATTGTTCGCAGTTGATAACACTCGCAAAATTAAAAGATGAAACGAATAATGCGTATATTGGAAATACAGTTTCTGTAACAAAAGAAGGAAGCACCTTACTTATTTTCACGCTCACAAATCCATATATTATAAACGAAAATACAAAAGGAACTCTTTCACTTATTGTAGATTTTCAAAAATCAACCCCTGATTCTTTGGCATCAAACAGTCTAATTTCATTTACCATAGAATCAATTGGCGGTGTAAAAGAGAATGGTTCTGCGCTTTCGATAGCAGGACAACCTCTTATAGGTGTTATGCATACACTGAAAAACTAATGACAACTCAATTATAAAAATATGAAAAATCGTTTTGTGTTATGGTCATTGGTATGCGGCATTTTATTTCTTATTGTAGGATCATTGGTGTGGAGTGCATCGCGAAAAAAAGATGAACCGGTGGTTATAAAGCCAGGTCTTGCGGTTATTTCGCCAACTGACAACGTGAAAGGAAATAAAGATGCAAAAATAGTATTAGTAGAATACTCAGATTTTCAGTGTCCCGCATGTGGCACGTATTATCCGCTCGTAAAACAAATAGCTTTAGATTATAAAGACTCAATTGCGGTTGTATCAAGGAATTTTCCACTTCGATCAAATCATAAAAATGCTCAAATGGCAGCACAAGCGGCAGAAGCTGCTGGTAAGCAAGATAAATATTGGGAAATGCATGACTTTTTATTTGAGCGGCAAGAAAAGTGGTCTGAACTTTCTGATGTCAAAGAAATATTTAAAGGTTATGCAAAAGAATTAAAACTTGATGAGAAAAAATTTGAAATAGACCTTACCTCAAAAGCAGTGGAGCAAAAAGTAGAAGCAGATTACCAAAGCGGCATTCAATCTCAAGTAAATTCAACCCCGACATTCTTTCTGAATGGAAAAAAAGTTTCACCAAGAAGCTATCAAGATTTTCGGATACTCATTGAAGATTCTCTAAAAGAACAAAAATGAAAAAGTTTCTTATTTTTCTACTCACTACCAACTACTCACTACTCACTGTTTTTCCCGCATTTGCCCACGTCTCTTACGTTATACCTGAAAGTGATTTTAGTGCCCGAGGAGGGAGTGATGCAGGATTTTTACTCGCAGGTTTTTCGAATCCGTTTTTTAATCTAAGCGTTCTTATAGGAGCTATTGTTTTTTTTGCCTTAGTTGCTTTTTTTTCTCGGCAACCATTCTGGAAAAAAGAATTTTCATTGATAAAAAAAACAAGCAAAACGTATGGCGAGCTTATCCCATGGATGATTCGCTTGAGTCTTGGTATTGCCCTTATTGGCGCAGGAGTTTCAAGTGTATTAATTTCGCCAGCAGTTTCTGCCTCATCATTTATCTCATATATTGAAATTGTTGTTGGATTTTGTATTTTGGCAGGCTTCATGCTTTCTCTTGCAGGAGTCGTGGCATTTGCTCTTTTTTTCTTGGCACTTGTGTATTCTCCAACTGTCATTGGAAATTTAGATTTTGCTGCTTTGGCGTTTGCATTTCTAACGTATGGGGTTGTGCGGCCTGGAATTGATGATCTTTTTAATATTCCTCATCTTCACTCACTTGGCCACCTAAAAGAATGGGTACCGTTTATGTTGCGGCTTAGTGTCGGCGGCTCCATGATGTTTTTGGCACTCTATGAAAAATTTTTGAATCCCCATGCATCTGCCTTTGTGGTTGAATTATTTAATCTTCAAGCAGCACTGCCATTTCCGCTGGAAATGTGGGTTGCATGGGTTGGCGTTATTGAATTTATGTTAGGACTTTTTCTTGTTATTGGCTTTCACGTGCGCCTTTTTTCTACCATCGCATTTTTACTTATTATGGTTTCCTTTTTTGTGTTTCGTGAGGCGGTGTACGCGCACATCACTTTATTTGGCGCATTTTCAATATTATTTGTAACCGGGGCAGGGAAAAAATTAGCACTAGATAATATAGTAGTAAGGTGACAGTAGTAAGCTTGCCCCGCCAAAGGCGGTGGTAGTCTGTAATACATTCAATAAAAATTATGGAAAAATTTTATAAAATTATCACAATCATATTTTTAGTGGTATCACTTATTGGGTTTACAGATGCTACGTATTTGGCGGTAGAGCATTATCGAGGAGAAATTCCACCCTGTGGAATTCAAGGATGTGAAAAAGTAACTACCAGTGAATACTCAACCTTTTTAGGAATTCCAGTTGCACTTTTTGGTAGCTTGTACTACTTGTTGTTTTTTTTGATGTCGGTTGTTTTTTTTGACACGAAAAATAAGAAATTTTTACGAATCCTTTCTTCGCTTTCGCCCATTGGTTTTTTAATGTCGATATATTTTTTGGTATTGCAACTTTTTGTTATCAAAGCTATTTGTTTATACTGTATGCTTTCAGTTACAACCTCAACCATTCTTTTTATCACCGGCATGATTTATCTTTTTAGAAAAAAGCACTCATGATATTCAAAAAGAAAAAACATATCATCCATGTGGTGTTGGTGCAGGGAAGCCTTTCTCTTACATCAAAGACTTCACTTCTTATCGATGAAGTTGCAAGTATTCTTGACTGTAAAGCACTTACGTTTGAAGTATTAGATCTTCGAACACTTAACATGGATTTTTGCAATGGAAGACCTATTGAGGAATATAACGAAGATACGAGAGGTGCGTATGAGTGTATGAAACGGGGAGATAGATATGTATTTGGTATGCCGGTTTATTCACACTCAATTTCAGGGGCGCTTAAAAATGTTATTGATATCGCATATCCTGTTATGAAGGGGAAGCGTGCTGGAGTGGTATGTCATGCGCAAGGCGTAAAGGGCTATTTAGCATCACTTGATTTACTAAAAGTTCTTTCCATGGAAGCTCAAACTTCAGTAGTTCAGCCGGTTGTGCACACCGATGAACAAAGTTTTCGAAAGGGTGAATTATTTGATGATCAGGCAAAAGTATTGATCCACGAAATGGTTGAAAGCCTTTTGAGGTTATAGTTTAATACAGTATGATAGTTCCAAAATTATTTTCTTACGCATTAAAATTTTCAGAACGTTGGTTGATAACCGGCGTTCTTTTTTGGGTGTCACTAAGTATTTTTGGTGTTCTTTTTTATGTGCTTTTTGGCGTTTCACTGGGAATGGCACTGATAAGCTTCGTATGTGCGCTTGGTGTGACTGGAATCTTTTTTCGACTATATGGCGTGAGTGATTATATAGAAATTTCCTTCTATTCTGGTTGGTATTCAGGTAGTGCTGTGGTATGTATACTTCTTGACATCATTCTTTTTATTTTGTTGATGCGGATGAGAGTTGATATGCCGCTTCAAACACCATGGATTGATTATGGGATATGGCTTTTTATTATATATGCATGTTCAACGGCACTTCTTTTTATTTCCGCGCGCAAAGAATCAGTGATGTTTTGGATCGCATATGTATTTCATAGCGCACTAACCTATGGAGTGCTTGTAATCGTTTTTCAAAGCGGTTTTGGCTATGACCCGCTTATCCATCAGGCGACTGAAAAATATATGCTTGAATATGGAAAAATCCAGCCTTTTCAGCCTTTGTATCTTGGGCAGTATGTACTTGTTGTAATTACACACCTTCTTACAAAAATTCCCTTTGATCTTATTGACCGTTTGTTGGTTCCGGTGCTAGCAATTATTTCAATTCCATTTGTTGCAATGATTGGGTTGAAAAAAGCATATAAAATCCCGCAGCACATTATTCCATACGCATTATGTTTCTTATTTCTTATTCCTTTTTCGGAATTAACATTTACGGTTCCGTATCATGTTAGTTTTTTGTATGCACTTTGGTTTATTTTTTTATTCCCATTACTCAAAGAGAAGTGGTACTTGGGTATTTTAGGAGTTCTTGTTTTGGCAGCACTTGTAACACATCCGTTATCTGGTGTTCCGTTGTTACTGCTATATGTATTAGGAATTCTTTTTATAAGGAATAAAAAGAATTCACCACTTTTTTTTGGAATGTCTTTTCTTGCAGTATCTGTTTCAGTTCCAATGCTTTTTGGAATATATCGTATGAGAAGTGGGTTTCCTTTTTTTGATCCTATTCCACTTCAAGAAGGTTTGCGTTTTTTTATCTCGCTTTTTATCCCACCTTATTTATTTGATCAAACTCCATTTGTGTGGATGCTTTTTTATTTTGGTGTTTGTGTAATAAAAGTAGCAGTTCTTGGATTCGGATTATATTGTGTATGGAAATATAAAGAGTCTTGGGTGAAAAGATCACTAATAGTATTTCTTGCAGGTCTTTTAGGAATTATTTTCTTACTCGCATTGTTTGTCCGTATTCCCGGAATTCGCCTGAATGAACAGGCAGAGTATATGCTTCGATTGCGCGATAGTTTTTTTGTGTTTCTTGCCCCCTTTCTAATTATTCAACTACTTAAGGTACTAAAAAAATATAGACTCTTTGAATTACGAAACTCTCCGAGGATTTTAGTTATAGTTTTGATATCAGGTATCAGTGCCATGATGTGGTATGTTGCGTATCCGACCATAAACCTCGTTTCTCATACCGCCGGATGGAATGTGACTTCATCTGATATTGCGACAGTGCAGGCGATAGAGCGGGGAAGTGTGGGTAAAAAATACGTGGTATTAACGGATCCGCTTTTTGCAATCACTGCATTGCGCGAACGAGGGTTTGAAAAAAATCTTACGAGCACGCGATTTGGAAACTTGTATCCCTATCCGATTTCTGCTGACCACTACTTGAATCAGTATTGGTATAAGCTACTTGTGGGCGCGTTCTCATCTTCTGATATTTTGAGAATTAAATATGATTTAGGGGTTGATCAGGTTTATGTAGCTGTTCATAGCTATCAAACTGGCCGCGCAGGAATTGAGCGTTCACTCGATGCTTCCGGCGCCAAACAGATAGCCCAATTCCCATTTCTCTCGCTTTACACTTTTGAGTAAACTGATAGGATACTTTTGTTTAAAGAATGCTCATTGAAAATAAAGAAAAAAGAAAGGAAAACTAATGGCACAGCAGCT
>ORJL010868540.1_pt1 | contig 20671 bp, 19 predicted proteins | sample 1779941 | NCBI WGS metagenome assembly ORJL01 (sample SAMEA104232317, study PRJEB22302) | groundwater metagenome | biome: forest; feature: aquifer; material: groundwater | place: USA | collected 2011-08-07 | depth 5.8 m
CCGCGCGGGCGGGGGGCCTCTGCCGTTATTCGATCGGGGCGCGGGGTTCGACGAGCTCGAGCGAACGAGAACCGAACAACGGGCCGGCTCTGCAAAAGGATGACAGCTTCCGCCAACAGGCAATGACTTACGGCACCGCGTCAGTCGCCAGCGCGCAAATAATCTTGATGAGATTGATGATATCCGAGATCTGCACGTTCTCGTCGATGCCGTGGGCGTTCGATCCCTGCGGCCGACCGACGCCAAGCCTCGCTGTCGGAATGCCCGTGACGCGGGCGACATGGGCCACATCGGACGAACCGTTCGAGCCGACGAGCGGATGGGTCTCTCCCGTGATCGCCTCGGCCACCCGCTGCAGCTTGCGTGGCCAAATGTGGTCGGTCGCGATTGCGTACGAAGTGTAAAAGGGGCGGATCGTCAGCTTGGCATCGAGTTGCCGATCGCGAGCGCAGGCTCGGTCGACGGCGCCGCGCAGCTCGGCAATGGCGCTCTCCTCGTCCTCTTCCGGCAGGAAGCGCCGGTCGCCCTCGATTACGAATTCGGGCGGCACGACGTTGTACTTGAAGCCGCCGTGCGCGATGGTGATGTTGAGCAACGCGCGCAAGTGCGAACCTCCGCCCTGATTCACCACTTCAGGGTGCTGCGGTACCCAGCTTAAGCGTGTCTGCACAACCTGTTTGAGCGCGAGGATCTCATCGAACAGCGGCAGGCTGTGCTCGATCGGATTGATGCCGAGCAGGGAGCGGCCCGAGTGGACGGATTTGCCCGCCACGCGGATGCTCCAGTTGAAACCGCCGGCAGTCGCAATGCCGACCGAGCCGGCAAAAGCATCGCAACTGTGAAACCACTGGCATCCGCGAAATTCGCCCTGATCCGCGAGGTACATCAAGCCGGTGTACGGCCCGACCTCCTCGTCAGTCGTCAGGGCAATGACCGGACTGACCGCAAGGTCCATGCCGAGATCGCGAAGCGTTTCGAACGCGACAACGAGTGCGACCGCGCCTGCTTTGGAATCGACTGTGCCACGGCCCCAAACTTTGCCGTCCTTCACCACGCCTTCAAATGGTGGCACGCTCCACTTGGAGGCATCGCCGATCGGTACCGTATCGAGATGCGTGTACCAGAGTGCAGGAGGTTTCCCGGGGACGTTCAGTCGGGCAAGCAGGTTTGCGCGCGGCCCGACGAGCTCCGGGTAGTGCACGCGGGAACGCTGTTCAAAAACATCGGGCGGCATATCGACGCGCCGGGCGTCGAAGCCCAGCGCCGCGAACCGGGGGAGGATACGTCCGACGATCTCGATATAATTTTCGCCCGGCGGCGTCTGTGTGGGTATCTGAACCCACTGCTGGAGCAGCGCGAGGATTTCTTCGCGGCGCGCGTTTACCGCCGTATCGATTCGCGTCAGGACATCCGACATCAGTGCACCCCCTCCCCTTATGGACGGCACCGCGCGGACGTTTGGCAAAGCACACAGCAGCCTGCCTGCGCTCGGTGCTGTCGTTAATTGTACGATCGGAGCCTCAGTGCGGCAACGGTGTATTTGATGCACGTCGTTGTCAGCGACTGGGTCATTCGGTATACTCAGCGCACGTTTCGGGCGGCAAACCCCGCGTGTCGTATCGTGCACCTTAATTGAACTTCGTCGACAACGTGCCCGAACGGCTTAAGCTTTCGTCACAGAGCAGCACGGGGTACCGATTTCCGGAGGAGGTGATATGTCTATGCGAAGAATGATGCTCTGGCTTGCGGTCCTTCTCGCGTCGCGGCCAGTGCTTGCCGCTACCCAACAGCCCGTTGAGAGAAACTATCCGTCGAAGACTATCCGGCTGGTCATACCCGTTGTTGCCGGTGGGCCGTTCGATTTCCTCGGCAGAACGTTGATGCAGAAAATGCCAAATGAGATGAGTCTGGTGATCGACAACAGACCCGGGGCGGGAACGGCCCTCGGCACTGACGTGGTTGCAAAGTCAGCACCGGACGGCTACACGATATTGCTCACCAGTTCGACTCACGCGAGCCTGCCCGTGCTTTACAAAAGCCTCCCTTATGACGCGGTCAAGGACTTCATCCCCATTACAATCATCGCCAACAGCGTGGGTTTTCTCTTGGCCGTGCATCCGGGCGCCCCGCGCACGCTCAAGGAGTTTATTACCACTGCGAAGGCTCAGCCGGGAAAATTGACTTATGGATCGGCGGGAATCGGCAACGCATCGCATTTTGCGGCCGAGATCTTCAATTCCCTGACCGGAACGCAAACCACCCATGTTCCTTATAAGGGAATCGTGCAGTTAATGCCCGATCTTTTTTCTGGGAGAATAGACTTTACCTTTGGCCCGCCGACGGCTTTCCTACCCCACATCAAAGCAGGAAAGCTCTGGGCGCTGGCAATTACCGCGCCCAACCGCTGGAGCGAGCTTCCTGAAGTGCCGACAATGGATGAGGCGGGTGCCAAAGGGGTTGTTTTTGCGCCGTGGTACGGCATGTGGTTTCCGGCTGCTACTCCCGATCAGTACGTGAGCCGCATCCGAAACGAAGTGGTAAAGGCTTTGAAGGATCCGGAGGTCGCGCGCACCTTTTCGACGCAGGGTTTTGTCCCCGCCGTCGATTCGCCTTCGTCGGCAGAGATCACGCGCAAGATTGTTGACGAAATTGAGGCAAACAGGCGTCTTGCCGCCAGCATTGGTCTCAAACCGGAGTGAGGCAGGGATCTCAATAGGCCGAGCGCCCGCCATCGGCGGGAATCGTGGCGCCGGTGATCATGCGTGATTCGTCACTGGCGAGAAACAATGCGATATTGGCGATGTCTTCTGGCTTGCCTACCCACAACGGGTACTCTTTTATGCGCGTTGCCGCATCCTGGGGGTCGGCGATCCGGCCGGGCTCACCCGGCTTGCCGTATCCGGGTTCGCCCGGAAGGCCGTATCGCTTGAGGTTCTTTTCGGTGAGAATGCGTCCTGCGCAGATCGCGTTGGCGCGCACGCCTTGCTTCACGTAGGCGCCGGCGAGCGCGCGCGTCAGCGACAATATCCCGCCTTTGGCGGCCGTGTAAACATGCTCGGGCGCGGCGCCTCGCAGCGCCGCGGCGGAGGACATGTTGACGACCGTGCCGCCGCCGGCCCTGATCAACTCCGGGATGCCATGCCGGCAGCACATCATGGTGCCGTACAGATCGAGTGTCATCGTCTGCCGCCACACCGCGTCGAGATCGACATCGGTGACGTGCTTATCCGTGGACAGGGCACCGCCGGCGCAGTTATAAAGTACATTGATCCTGCCGAAGCGCTTAACCGCCGCCGCGATTGCCGCGCGCACGCTATCTTCGCTGGTGACATCGGTTCGCACGAAAAACGCCTCCCCTCCGGCGTCATCCACTATCTGCTCGGTCGTGCGGCCCCACTCCGGATTGATTTCTGCAATGACGACCCGCGCCCCTTCACGTGCGAAGATCTTCGCCGCTGCGCGCGCAATGCCGGCACCCGCGCCCGTGATGAAAGCAACCTTGTTCGCGAGCCTGTCCATGCCGAATCCTTTTTTTCGTCGATGCGATGGAAAACAGGTTAAGACAACCTTACGAAGAAAGTCAATTGAGTTTGATCTTCGGAAATAAGGCGACGTATACTGGCGTCGCTGGCGGCGTGAGCTGCTTCAGGAATTGGACGGATCAACAGGAGAGTTCGAATGAATGTGCGCAACGTATTCTCGATACCCAGGAAAATCGGTCCCTCCAGCCACGGCGGCGTCGGATTGATTGAGCACTGTCGAATCTTCAACGCGGAGGACTTCGAGAGCGACTGGAGCGTGCTCGCGCTCGACGTGTTGCCGCCGGGAAGCGCCATCGGAGTCCACGAGCAGCGGAAGGATGAGGAGATCTACTTCGTTCTCGAAGGTCACGGGATTGCGACCGTCAGCGGGGAAGAGTGTGAAGTCGGCCCAGGTGACATGGTGCTGGCGCGACGGGGCGACACCCACGGGATCCGAAACCATTCCTCCCAGCCGCTGAAAATGGTCGCCATCGGCGTGAAGGTTCGGTAGTCGCTCGTCCAATGCGTCAGCAGACGGCGGATTCTTCTGGTTACCGGCCGCAATCGCCGCAGGGAGCACGTGCACGAGGTTGATGCGCGCCAGGGTTTTCAGCGTCTCGCCGGCAAGGTGCGCGCCGCTGCCGTCAGTTAGCCTGTAGCTTGGCGTCCCGTAATACTTTCGCCCACTTGGCGACTTCGCTTTTGAGATAATCGGCGAATTGCTGTGGTGGTTTGGCAATGATATCCACACCCTGCGCGTGTAACCGCGCTTTCAACTCAGGCATTTGCAACGTCTTGACGATCGCACCATGAATCCTGTCGATGACAGGTTGAGGGGTGCGTGCTGGCGCCAGTATGCCGAGCCACGTGCCAGTTTCAAAGTCCGATACCCCGGCCTCGGCCATGGTTGGCACATCGGGCAACAACGATGAGCGTCGGGCACTGGCGACTGCGAGTGCACGCAGGCGTCCGGATTTCACGTGCTGTTCGACCGCGAGCGGTCCTACAAACATTATTTGCACGTGCCCGCCGAGCAAATCGGTGACGGCCGGGCCCGTACCCTTGTACGGTACATGGATCATCCGTATCGCGGTCGTTAGTTTGAACAGTTCTCCCGAAAGGTGCGGTGAAGTGCCATTGCCTCCCGAGCCAAAGCTGAGTGTGTCGGGCTTGGCCTTGGCCAACGAGATCAATTCCTTGACCGATTTGGCTGGAACCGAGAGATGCACGACCAGGATATTGGATTGCGATGCGATGAGCGACACCGGGGCGAAATCTTTGATCGTGTGATAGGGCAGCTTCGCGATCAGGCTCGGATTAATGGAATGGGCGGTGGTAACGAGCAGTAGCGTGTAACCGTCAGGCGCGGATTTCGCCGTAATCTCGGTGCCAATCACGCTGCTGCCACCGGCACGATTATCGATCACGATCTGCTGGCCGAGTACCTCCATGAGCCCGGGCTGGATCATGCGTGCCAGCGTGTCGGAACCGCCACCCGGTGCAACCGGTATAATCCAGCGAATCGGACGATTCGGGTAGGCAGATTGGGCCACGGCCTGCGGCGACACGAGCGAGGCGGCAATACTCGCAGAGAGCACGGCGAACGCAAAACCGTCACGGAGGGTCTGTCGCATTCGAATGGAAAAGAGTGCTGGAGGAAATGTCATCAATTTATCACGTCAGGAGCAATTTTTATAGTGACAACCATCGAATCAGCGGACGCAGATCACCTCGTTGCGAGGATACTCGCGGATCCCCGGATAAAGGCGGCGCTGGACTTCTTAAGAAAGGATCAGGCCGATACGCTTGCGGAGCAGAAAGCGATCGCCGTTATTCCATCGCCACCGCTCAAGGAACAGGTGCGCGCCGCGGATTATCGCGAACGCCTCGCAGCACTAGGATTCGACAACGCCAGAATAGACAGCGAAGGCAACGTGATCGCGGTGAGGCCGGGCCGGGGCAACGGTCCGAAGCTTGTGGTTTCGGCGCATCTCGATACGGTATTTCCGGAGGACACCGATCTTACGGTCAAGGAAAAAGACGGCAAACTCTATGCGCCAGGAATTGGCGACGACACGCGCGGGCTCGCGGAAATTCTTTCTATCGTCCGGGCCCTCAACGCGACCGGCCTCGAGACCGTCGGCGACATTTATTTCGTCGGCACCGTCGGTGAGGAGGGATTGGGCGATCTGCGCGGAGTAAAGGCTCTGTTCCGCGACCACCGGGACATCGACGGTTTCATCTCGATCGACGGTCCACAGGCCGGCCGTATCAGCTATCTCGCAGTGGGGAGCCGTCGCTACCGGGTGACGTTCCATGGCCACGGCGGACACAGCTTCCATGCGTTCGGGCAGCCTTCTGCGATCCACGCGATGGGCCGGGCCATTGCGACGATCTCCGAGCTGCGAACGCCGGAGCAGCCCAAGACGACGTTCACCGTGGGAATCGTGAGCGGCGGAACGTCGGTCAATACCATCTCCAGCGAAGCCGTCATGGAAGTGGACATCCGCTCGGTCGAAACCCCGGCGCTACTGAACATCGAAGCGGGGATACTGAAAGCGATCGGGGATGCGGTTGACGCGGAGAACGCACGCTGGGGCAGCGACAAGACCAGCGTCGAACTCAAACCCGCCGGTGATCGCCCGGCAGGGACACAACCGTTGGGCACGCCCATCATGCAGGCTACGTTGCTGGTCACGCGCGCGGTCGGGTTGGAGCCCATTGTTGAGGAAGCGGCAAGTTCTGACGCGAATTTGCCGATCAGCCTCGGGATCCCGGCGGTGACGATGGGCCGCGGCGGAAATGGTGAAAACACGCATACTATTCGCGAATGGTTCGATCCGACCGACGCTTATCTGGGCCCGCAGCGCGACCTCCTGGCGGCTCTCGTGTTGGTCGGGGTCGATGGTGTGACCGAACCTTTTCTTGCGAAGCGCTTGCGCAAGCATTAAGGTCTTGGCAGGCCAAGGGCCAAGGTCTGGAGTTGCCAGAACTCCAACCTTGAACCCTGAACTTGAAACTTGAGGCTGTGACAAGAACAGGGGGAATGATGTCCGAAAAGCTGTTGCTGAACGATATCTCGGTGGCGAAGATACGAGCGCATGTTGAGCATATTGCGCTCAAGATTCCGCATCGGGCCGCGGGTGCGGAGAACGGCCGGCGGATGGCGGAATACAGCCGTGACGCCATGCTGAAGGTTGGCGTGACGAACACGGTCATCCATGAGCTGCCAGCCATTGTCAGCTTTCCCGAGCATGCCGAGTTTCGCGTCCAGTCGCCCACCGAAATCGCCGTCCAGGCGAATACTCTCGGCCATAGCCTAGAAACCATGGCGGGAGGCCTGTCAGGCGAGCTCGTCTATGTGGGATCGGGCGCCTTTGAGGACTATGAAGGCAAGGACGTGCGCGGCAAGATCATTCTGACGGAGCTGTCCTATTCCCCTGTGCGTCACGAGAAGCAGCGCATTGCCGGACTAAAGGGCGCTATCGGCGCCGTGATGATGAATTGGGGACCACCGGACAGCGAGGCTGTCCCGTTCGGCTCAATCAAACCGGTATGGGGCACGCCCACCCCCGAGAACTACAGAGACGAGATGCCGACGATACCCTGCATCGGCATTGCACGGGTGGCAGGCTTGAAACTCAAGGAAATGTGCGCCAAGAGTCCCGTACGCGTCTGGTTCCACACCCATGTCGTCAACGGCTGGCGGCCGGTGCAGATCACGGTCGGCGAAATCTCGGCGGAGAACAGCCCTGAGCGGGACGACTTCATCATGGTCGGCGGGCATCAGGACTCCTGGCCAGGCGAAGCTGCAACCGACAATGCGGCAGGCAATGCCTGCATGATCGAACTCGCCCGCGTGTTCAAGAAGTATGAAGGTAAGCTGCGCCGCGGCCTGCTGTTCGGCTTTTGGACTGCGCATGAAACGGGCACCATGGCCGGTTCGGCGTGGTTTGCGGACAGACATTGGGACAAGCTGCGCGACCATGCATGCGCCTATCTGCAGATCGACCAGCCGGGGTGCATAGGCACCACGCAGTGGCACACAGCTTCCAACGCGGAACTCAAACGCTTCCACCAGCGAGTGGAAGAACAGTTTCTAGAGGGGCGCGAAATTCACTGGCAACGCGTAGCGAAAAGCGGAGATTCGTCCTTCGTGGGCGTCGGCGTTCCCATGCTGTTTGGCCATAGCTCTTTTACGAAGCAAGAGTTGCAGGAGAGTGCGCTCGCAACGCTCGGCTGGTGGCATCATTCGCTCGAGAATCGGCTCGACAAGCTTGACTGGGACTGGATGCAGCTCCACGCGCGCATCTATGCCGCCTATCTCTGGGAGCTTTGCACCGCACCCGTGTTGCCGTTTACCTACGGCCCAGTCGCAGACCAGATCATCGAGCGGCTGAAAGAGCTGTGGGAATCCGGCGCGACGGTCGGGCTCGATGGCGCGCTTGCCCGTGCTCATGATTTTTCGCAGGCGGCAGCAAGGCTCGACCAGGCTGCCGAAAACGTGCGGGCCGCCTTCGCGGCCGGTAAAGGCGATGAGAATCCAGCGCGCCTTCTCAACCGCGCGATGAAGCGCATGAGCCGCCTGCTCGTGCCGCTGCAAAGTACGGCGCAAGGCACTTACGGGCACGATACCTATGGCTACACGCCGCAGACGACCATGATCCCCTGCCTGTACGACGTGCCGCGCCTGGCGAGGCTCGAGGATGGTGAAGAGCGCTGGATGCTCGAGACGAAGCTGGTCCGCGATCGTAACCGCGTCGCCGATACGCTGTCCGATGCAATCGCCGTGATCGACGATACGCTGGCGCAGATGGCGGCCCGGTAAGCCGCCTCGAAATGCGCGGGAATCGCCGCGGTGGCGTCGCGCTTATTGAGTCGATTCCGGGAAGCTGCGGTTCAGAAAATCCAACGCATCTCGCGCGCAGCGGTCGGCCAGATAGTCGCCGATGTTGTGGCACGCGTCTTCATAGACCAGTAGCTGACTGGATGGGATCAGCCGCTGCATTTCCGCGTAGGCCGATGCGTTGCCGATGGTTTCCCCACCCGGTGCGACGATCAGGGTTGGGCACCTGATCTTCGCGAGATCGTCCATCCAGTATTGGCTGGTCATGTACAGAACGAAGCGCTTGACGAACGCCGGGTCGTTGCGCGACATTTCGTCCAGAAACCAGTCAACCTGCGCTTGACCCACGTGCTCCAGCGGCAAGCGGTCGCTAATCGTTTCCGCGAGGAATGCACGCAACCCTTTGCGCTCCATTTCGGGAATCCAACTTGCTCCCTGGCTGTCCTTGAACCCCGGCCGGGAAGCGAACAGCAGGATGCTCGCCACGCGCTGGGGATGGTGTATGGCAAGCTGCTGGGCCAGATAGCCTCCGCCGGATACACCGAGAAAATGCGCCTTTTCGACTTGAAGGTGGTCCAACAACTCCAGCACATCCTGCGTGAGGCGCTCGAGCGTAAGCGGCCGATCGGACGGCGGAACCTCCGAGCTGCCATGGCCACGCAGGTCCATCCGCACCACGCGGTACTTCCTGGCAAGGTGCGGGACCATCGCGTAAAGCCGCCGCGCGCTGCTCATCGCGGAATGCAGCACAAACAGCGTCTGCGACTTGATCCAAGGATCGGTAAAATCGTCGACGTAGTAGGCGATTCGCACCGCATCGCTGGTGCTCATTAAGTGCACGGTTTCACTCCGACAGGTTGTGGCGGAATCCAGCGCCCCGCCCCCGATTGACCCACGGCTGACGCCATGCGCTGCTTTTCGCGTGCTGAAGGATCGCAAATTCACTCATGGCAATCCGTGCGTGGCGCATTCTTGGATTATGCCGCAAGACGAGGCCGCTGCGCGCGCCCGGCGTGACCAACGCAAGCCGCGCCGCCGCCGCCCCTGACCTGACATCCCCATCGTCGCCGCAGGAGGGCTGCCCGGCTCCTAGTCTATTTTTGCGCCGCTCGCCTTTACCACCTGCGCCCACTTGACGATCTCGCTCCTGATGTAATCGCCAAACTCCCCGGGCGTGCCGCCGATCGTTTCGACGGCCTCGTCGCCGATACGTTGACGGAAATCGGGAGCGGCGAGCACGCGCAAGATTTCCGCGCTGAGCCTGGCGATGATCTCCCGCGGTGTTCCAGCCGGCGCTGCCACGCCGTACCACACCGATAAGTCGTAACCCGGAAGCGTCTCCGCTATCGACGGCAGATCAGGCAACGCGGGCGAGCGCTTTGCCGTGGTCACTCCAAGCGCGCGCAGCCTGCCCGTTTTAATGAGCGGACCGGTCGAACTCCATACAAAGAAGGACACGTGCACGTGCCCTGCGACCAGGTCGATGATCCCCGGCGCCGCGCCTTTATCCGGCACGTGCACGAGGTTGATGCGCGCCATGGTTTTCAGTGTCTCGCCGGCAAGGTGCGCGCCGCTGCCGCTGCCCGATGAAGCAAACGTCAGCTCGCCCGCGCGCCCCCGGGCGAGCGCGATCAATTCCTTCACCGATTTTGCCGGCAGCGACGGATGCGCCAACAGCAGATAGGGATTTCTGGCCAGCAACGTAACCGGCGCGAAATCCCTCACCGGATCGTACGGCAGTTTGGGATAGAGGCTCGGGTTGACTGCAAATTGGGCGGTGAGCCCGAGCGCGAGCGTATGGCCGTCAGGCGCACTCCTCGTCACCAGTTCCATTCCAATGTTGCCGCCGGCGCCTGGGCGGTTTTCCACGATCACCTGCTGCCCGAAGTTCTCGGCAAGTTTCTGCGCCAGCGTCCGCGCAATCCGGTCGGTGCCGCCTCCCGGCGGGTAAGGCAGCACCAGCCGGATCGGCTTGACGGGATAGGTCTGTCCCGGAACGGCCTGCGCGTTGGCGGACGCGGTCGAGACAGCAAGCACACCCGCAACCATCGCACGATATACGGACAGCATGGCTCTGAGAAAGGCCGCGCGGGTTGATCACCTCAAACAGGCAGGCTCCTGCGCATCGGCGCGTTCAGGCAGAAAGACGTTTCCAGACCTCGTCTGCATCCTTGGCCTTGTTGTAGTCCTGGCTCATGTCGCCCGTTCCGACGGGACTCTTCGCCGCAAAAAAGACCGCGGGGCCTCCCAGGGCGCAGACGCCGTGCCGGGTGTTGCGAGGAATGTGAACCAGCATTCCGGGTTCGATGATCCGTTCTTCATCACCCACCACCATTCGCATCTTCCCTTCGAGGACGAGCATGAATTGCTCTTCGTTCGGGTGGAAGTGGGGGGGAGGTCCTTCCCCTTCCTGATAAGTTGTGATGCCCACTTTGATCAGCTCTCCCGCGACGGATTTCCCAACCGCGGTACCGACCTTGGAACGCTTCGCCTCCATTTCGGAAATCTTGTAGAACGCCATCATTTCTCTCCTTGTCTAAGAGCCCTTGCGGGGGCGGTTGAGTCTTACTGCATTCTCATGGCGATGGGGAAGTCGCGTCAATTGATTTTGATGTTGCCGGTTTTGACCACCTTGGACCACGTGGCAATGTCTTGCGCGATCACGCGCGCGAACTCCCCGGGCGTGGAGTGCGCGGGTTCCGCGCCCCCGGCTCGAAACCGCTCCCGCACGTCAGGCTGCTTGAGGATGCGCGCGATTGCCTGATTAATCCGCGAGACGATCTCCCCCGGCGTTCCCGCGGGCGCCCAGATGCCGACCCAGCCTTCAACCGAGTAGCCGGAAACGAGCTCGCTGATCGCAGGCAGATCAGGCATCGCCGGCGAGCGCTGCAGGGTAGTGACGCCGAGCGCGCGCAGCTTGCCCGCTTTGATGTGCGGATCCAGGACCACCCCCGTGGCGAACGTCGCCTGGACCTGCCCGCCGAGCAGGTCGGCGAGCGCGGGCGTATTGCCCTTGTACGGGACGTGGACCATGTCGGTCCTGGTCATCTGCCAGAAAAGCTCGGCCGCAAGATGCGTCGTGCTGCCGGTGCCGGGCGTGGCGAAATTGAGGACGCCGGGTTTCGCGCGAGCAAACTCGATGAACTCCTTCAGGTTGCCCGCCTTTACCGACGGGTGCACGGCGAGTATGAACGGCACGATGTTGACCATGCTGATCGGCGCAATGCCCTTGATCGGATCGTACGGCAGCCGGTAGAGCGCCGCGTTGGTCGCATAACTCGACGCCACCACGGCGATCGTATAGCCGTCCGGGTTGGCGCGCGCGGCGAGTTCAGCGCCGATCATGCCGCCAGCACCGGCGCGGTTGTCGACGATAAACTGCTGGCCGAACTCCTCGGACAGCCGCGCCGTCATCATGCGCGCCACGATGTCAGTCGTGCCGCCCGATGGAAACGGCACGACTACGCGCACCGGTTTATCGGGCCATTTTCCCGTTTGAGCCTGCGCCACCGGCAAGGCTGCGGCGAGTACCAGTATAAAAAATGCGCGTCGTCTGTTCATCGGCGGTCCATTTCATGCGATCACTGTGCGAGCGAGATGTTCGCCTCTTTGACCACTTTCGTCCACTTTTCCACGTCGCGCCTGACGGTATTCAGAAAGTGCTCCGGCGGACCGCCGGCCGGTTCCACTCCTTCTCCCGTCATCCGGTTTCTCATCTCGTCCGTCTGCAGCACTCTTGCGACTTCGCTGTTCCACCGCGCGACGATATCCCTGGGCAGGCCCTTCGGTCCCCAGAGGCCGTACCAGAAATCTACCTCGAAGCCGGGCACCGTCTCGCCGACGGTGGGCACGTCCGGCAGCGCGCCCGAGCGCTTGGCGGTGGTGACGCCGAGGGCGCGCAGCCGTCCCGCTTTCACATGCGGGATGGTCGCGGCCATGCTGCTGAAGTTAAGCTGTACCTCTCCGCCGATGAGCGCGGTCAACGCCGGGGCAGCGCCCTTGTACGGAACGTGGGTGAAATCCACCCTGGTTTCCAGCTTGAAAAGCTCGCCCGCAAGATTCCCGAGACCGCCGGCGCCGGCCGAGGCGTAGTTGAGCTTGCCGGGGTTGGCCCTGGCGTAAGCGATGAACTCGTTGACGCTCTTGCTCGGCACCGACGGGTGCAACGACATGAGTAGGCCCGATCTCCCGAGCTGGATAATCGGTTGGATATCGTTTACCGAATCGTACGGCAGCTTGTAGAGCGCGGGGTTGGCGCCGTAGCTCGCGTTGACCATGATCAGTGTGTAGCCGTCGGGACTGGCGCGAATCGCCATCCCGACCCCGATGGTGCCACCGCCGCCGGTCCGGTTGTCCACCACCACCGGCTGACCCAGCGACTCGGAAACCTGTTGTGCGATGACGCGCGCCAGACCGTCCACGCCTCCACCGGCAGCCATGGGGACGATCATCCGGATCGGTTTGGTCGGATACTTCTGCTGGGCGTTCACGCCACCCGCGACGACGAGCAACAGCGCGAATGTAACAGCAGCGCGGTGGGTGAGTTTGCTCACGATTCAGTCTTTGCAGTTATCCGAGTCCGACGGTGCCGGCGGCGAAGAGCTCATCGATCGTTGGCCTCTCGTGGATCAGTCCCTGCTCCTGCGAAAACTGGACCACGGTTTCCAGCATCGCTCTATTCGCCGCCAAACCGTAGGGAAATGGATCGTCGCCAAACATCTCTTGCATCCGCGCTAGGTATTCGGCTCCGAACACCAGGCCGGAAGGGATGCGTTGCGGCAGCGACTGCTGTGCTAGGGCCTTGGCCTTTTGGAAGGCATGGTAAAGGTTAACGGCTACCCCGGGGTACTTGCGAAGGACATCGCCACGGATCACATAGGTGTGGTTCGCCGGGATGTACCCGTGCTGGTCGAAAAAGCGTTTCCCTTCCGCGATGACGTCGGGGAACAAGGGCCGTACTTTGCTCCCCGACCCGTCCCTGGCTGACGTTTGAGGAATTCTGCCCACCATGGCCGCATCCAGCTCATGCGCGATCAGCATGGAAACCAGGTCTTTCCCCGCAGGGATTTGCTGGAGGGCGATTCCTTCGGGAGGCAGGAAACCAAGCACCGCACCAGTGCTCTCCGCGCCGCTGCGCTCTGCGTGCCACTGCACCTGAAAGGGATCCATTCCAAAATCGTGTTGGAGAATCCCTCGAGCCCAAAGGCACGCGGACTGAACATATTCGGCGATACCCACGCGTTTATTGACAAGGTCGCACGGGCGATTGATGTTGGCACCCACGTGGCAGGCGAAATTGGTATGGAAGAATCCCCGCATAGGGAAAGCGGGGATCGCCACGATATCTGCGCCATGCGCTCTGGCCACCAGGTAGGCACCGAAGGCCATCTCACAAATGTCGAATTCCCAAGCGCTCAACTGCCGCCGCATGGCCTCCGGCGGAGGCGTGCTCGTCACGACCAGGTCCACACCTTCCGGCTGCACGGTCCCATCGAAGAGAGGTCTGACCCATTCGTGTGGCCCGCCGATCAGGGTAAGTTGAATCCTGGCCATGATTTCCTCCTCTGATCTCAGGTGGCAGGCCGGGCTACCTGAGACGCCGTGTAGTACTCTCCCACCGGCGCATGGTTCACGTATTGATTAGCTGGATGGGCCGCGAAAAACTCCTGAATTTCGGGTACGGTCCGACCAGCCCTTTCCGCATCCCTGTTTTCATAAGCCTGCATCACGAAGTAGCGAGTTGAGTTCCCCAGGAAGCGAAACAACTGGCTCATAAAGATACCGCCGTGGCGTTGCCGGAGGTCAAAAAGGACCTTGCGGCTCGTCTCGAAAGCCGTTCCCGCCCCAGGTTTAATATCCCATTCCACGAGCTGCCTCCAGCCACCCAGCCCGGTAGGCGGTTGACCCACGGTAAGGATAGTCTCGTAGGCTTCCTCAGGGCGGCTGATCCTATAACCGCCGTCCCCGGAACGCGCTGTTTCTCCGCAAGCCGGACTGCGGTAGCAAGCTGCGAAAGCTTCTCGGTCTTCCCACTTGGCAATGGCCACGTACTTGCCGGGGTAGCCTAACGAGTTCAGGAGCACTGCGTCGTGGAAGCCCGAAGCCTTCGCCTGGACTCCCTGTATTTCTAACCAGAGCGCTTCGAACGCGTGTGCTCGTGCGGACTGGACCAGGAACTCCGTCCGGACTGCACAGGTCACGCCCTTATGTTCTTCGATTTTTTGGAAATCCACTGAACCCCCTTGCAGAAACAGCCATTATTCTCTCACTCCGGCTCGAGGCCGATCGTCTTCATGATGCTCGCCTGAAACCCGATGTCCTTGCGAATGAATGCGGCGAACTCCTCAGGCGCGCTGCCGACCGGAAAGAGAAAGGTCTCCTCAAATTGTCTGCGCACCTCGGGCACGGCAAGCACCTTCACGACCTCGGCGTGCACGCGGCGCACTATTTCGGTGGGCACGCCGGCCGGAAACCACATGCCGTGCCAGCTGACGACGTCGTAACCGGCCAATCCCGCTTCCTGGACCGTCGGCACGTCTGGCAGTATCGGCGTTCTCCGCGGACCTGTAATGCCCAGCACGCGCAAGCGCCCCGTTTTAATGTGCTGTACCGCGAACGACGGGCTTATAGCCATCACCTCAACCCGCCCGCCGAGCACATCGGTAAGTGCCGCCACGGTGCCCTTGTAGGGCACATGGGTAAGCTGGACGCCGGCCATCGCCGCGAATAGCGCCCCGGCGATATGCTGGGGACTGCCGGCACCGGCAGTAGCGTAGTTGAGTTCACCCGGCCGTCCCTTGGCGAGCGCGATCAACTCCTTGACCGAGCGCGCCGGAACCGACGGGTGGACGACCAGCAGATTCCCGGATGTCGCGTTGATTTGTGTGATTGGGGTAAAGTCAGCCACTGCATCGTACGGCAGATTCCTGAACTGGGACACGTTCGCGGTATGCGAATTGTTGTTGAACAGGAGTGTGTAGCCGTCGCGTGGCGCCTTGGCGACGGCCTCGGTGCCTATCCTTGCGCTCGCGCCGCCACGATTTTCAATCACGATCTGCTGGCCCAGCAATTCAACGAGCCGCGGCAAGATCAAGCGCGCGGGAATCTCGATGGGACTGCCGGGCGCATACGGCACGATCGCGCGGATCGGTTTGGAGGGATAGCCGGCGGGCTGCGCTTCGGCCGCAGTCGGGAGTGCGGCGGCTGCAACGACGCACGCTGCGGCGATGCAGCGGATCACGCGGAAAGTAAAGCCCGATTGCCGTATCTCATCTATGGAACCCCTGAACAACCGCGTCACGGTCATTGCGAGGCCCGCAGGGCCGCGGCAATCTCGCGCGAAGCGCGCCGCTGAAAGCGAGATCGCCACGTCGTTTCACTCCTCGCGATGACAGTTGTTCAGAGCCTCCCTATATCAACCCGGTACTCTGAACCGCAGCCTTAATGGCCGCCTTCTCTGCGTCTGTCAGCTGCTGATACGGTGGCCGCACTCGTCCGTCACCTCCAGCCATTCCCACACATTGCGCCCAGTACTTATGCGTGGCCTGCCTCTTGCCCGGAGGTGTGACCTTCACTAATGCCGTCCGCAGGGGTTCAACCCGCTTGTAAACCTCCAATGCCTTGGCGAACTCCCCCTTCTCTGCCAGAGCAGTATACTCATTGATGAGCTTTAGCTTCTTAGTCTGGAGAAGGAACGGCCAAGCCGATGATATGTAAGCTTGCTGACCACGGGCCAGCAGATTCATAAGCCAGTTCTCCTCATCGGCATCAGTCACGACAATCTTGTCGCCACACAACGCTCTCACCATCCTCGTATGGTCCGGATGTGCGATGTTTTTTATACCGACAAAATTAGGTATTTCGTTAGCCAGCCGGCATATCAACTGGGGACTCATCAAGTACCCATGCTCCATCTGGTTCAAGGGGTAGATGGCAATGTTCACCTGATCCGCAATCCATTTGTAATACTGAAAGACACCTTCCTCGGTCATGGTGCCCTGGTAGAACCTGGGATTCATCGGACCCGTCAGTTCAGCGCCGATTTCTTCAGCATATTTCACCAACTCCAGCGTAACCAACGGCGTTTCGCAATGAGGAGCCGATAGGGTCAACATTTTGCCCTTGGATTCTTCAACCGCAATCTGCAGATGCCGCTTGCGCTCGGCAATCGTCTGGTGAAAGGTTTCCCCCACCATCCCGGCATGGAAATTACCCTTAATCTGCAGGTCATCGATGACGTGGCGAATGTTATGTCGACACCCATCCCAGTCAACCTGAAAGTCCGGAGTGAAGGGCGTATTTGTCGCAATCCAAACACCCTTCAAATTTTCTTTGGCCCACTCCTTCGCCTCATTTTTCCGATATTCCATGTCAGATTCTCCTTTGCTCCGTGTTATGCCGATCCCGAGTTACCACCGCAGCAGCCAGCCCTGCCTGGCACCGCATAAATTAAGGAAATCAATGCCTTTTTTTTGATTTAACCTGTCAAAAAATCCGTTTGGTTTGCGTTAGATCAAACAAAGCCCTAATTGATCTAGCGACGATGCAACGATTCTCAGTCGGAGAGTTCAATCTTCGCTGCCTTGACCACCCGCCGCCATTTCTCCACGTCGCGACTGATCACCTGCCGGAACTGCTCCGGCGGGCCTGCGGCCGGATCCAGCCCATCTGCCGTCATCCTTGCCCTGATCTCGTCCTTCTCCAGGACTCTTGCCACCTCCCGGTTCCACCGCGTAACGATGTCTCCCGGCGTTCCTTTAGGCGCCCAGATACCCGCCCAATGGATTACCTCGAATCCAGGCACGGTCTCGCCGATACTCGCCACGTCGGGCAGCACGCTGGAGCGCTTGGGTGTGGTAATTCCGATCGCCCGCAGCCGTCCCGCCTTCACGTGCGGTACGGTCGCGACCATACCAAAAGGAGCAAGCTGTATTTCTCCGCTTACAGCAGCCACAAGTGCCGGGCCCGCGCCCTTGTAGGGCACGTGTACCATATCTGTCCTGGTCTCCAGCTTGAACAACTCGAGCGCGAGATGATTGATGCTGCCCGTGCCCACCGAGCCATAGCTCAGTCTTTTTGGATTGGTCCGGGCGTATGCAATGAGTTCCTTAATACTGTTTGCAGGAACAGAAGGGTGCACCACCATCACCAAGCCCATGGTCCCCACCAGGACGATGGGCTGGATATCGTTGACCGGATCGTACGGAAGCTTGCGATACGCCGCGCTGGTGGTGTAACTGCTGGTCGTCATGTTGAGCGTGTAACCGTCCGGCGGGGCGCGCACGGTCATCTCGGCGCCGATCGCGCCCCCAGCTCCGGGACGATTGTCCACAACCACCGGTTGACCAAATGACTCCGACACCGCCGCCGCAATGACACGCCCAAGGATGTCGGTTCCACCTGGCGCAAACGGAATGATCAACCGGATTGCCTTGGATGGATACTTTTCGGCAAAGGCGTTCGGAGCAACGGCGGAAATGAGAACGGCAGCAACGAACCACAATGCGATTTGCATCTCCTACTCCTCCTTGGAAAGACGACGCCAGTTGGCCGCCGTCCACACTTACCCGAATGCATTTGCCTCGCTTTCCAACAGGCTGCGAATCCAGGCGGTGACAAGAGTCACGGCCTAGTGTTTGCGCGCGTAGCGGCGGACCTTTGCCTCATCGACCTCGACGCCGAGACCGGGGCCGGTTGGAACTTCCGCGTGGCCGTTGGCGAAAACGAGCGGCGTCGCAAGGATATCGTCGGCGAGATACTGAACGGTAAGGCTCATGCCCCAATCCAGCGCGGGAATGGCCGCAGCAAGGTGAAGCACCGCGGCACAGGTGATGCCGCATCCCGCCATCTTGCATGCGAGGTTGACCTTCATTCCGAGTTCTTCGCACAAAGTCGCCGCCTCGTACACCGGCTTGATGCCCCCCAACTTGATGATCTTCAGATTTCCGCCATGGGCGGCGCCCGCGGCGTGGTGGCGACGCAAATCCTCGATACTGTGTAGTCCTTCATCACAGCCAATTTTGATGTGACTTGCGCACGCCACCGCGGCCATGCCTTCGAGATCGTGCCCTGCCACCGGCTGCTCAAGAAATACCAGTGCGGTATCCTCGAGCGCGCGCACGTAGGCAATCGCCTGCTCGGCCGACCAGCCCTGATTGGCATCGGCGCAGATGAACATCTTGCCGTTACCCAGCACCTCGCATACCTGACGCGTGCGCTGTGCGTCGACGAGCGGATCGGCAACGCCGACCTTGACCTTGAAAGTGACGAAGCCCTCGGCTTTTCTGCGTTGCGCCTCCTCAACGTCGCGGGCGGCGTTGGCGGACGCGAGCTGGCGCAGCAACGGAATGCGGTTTCGCCGCTTGCCGCCGAGAAGTTCGTAGACCGGTTTGCCGAGAGCGCGACCGAGCGCGTCGTGAAGCGCCATCTCGAGCGTCGACTTGGCCGCGTGGTTGCCGTAGAGGTAGCGCCCGGCGCGGACCATAACCGTGTCGATCTCGTCGGCGGGCAACCCTTCGAGCCGGGGCGCCAGATAGCGCACCGCCGCCACCATGCTCTCCAGCGTCTCTCCGGTCATGGTCGGGGCGGAGGGGGCGTCGCCCCAGCCTGCGACGCCCTCATCGGTCTCGAGCCGCACCAGCACATTTTGGGAGCTGCGCACCTCCTCAAACGCCATCTTGATCGGTTTCAACATCGGCAGGTCTACTGGAATCGCTTCGATGCGCCTGATCTTCATGTCGCAGATCGCTTCCGGAATCGTTTAACATTCGTCGCCATTAGTGGACGACCTCAAGCAGGATCTTGCCGATTTGCACGCTCGACTCCATGCGCGCATGGGCCTCTGAAGCCAGCTCGAACGGAATTACCGAGTCGATGACCGGTATGACCCTCGTCCCGAGATGGGGCCAGACCCGGTCCATGATCTGACGCACGATCTCGACTTTCCGCGACAGCGGCGAAATCCGCAAGCGCGAGCCGGTCACCATCGCGCGCTTGGTCATGATCAAAGCGAGCGGCGCGCGGAATTCGGCCTCATAGTTGGCGCCGGGGTTGAGGTGAACGATACGGCCGTCGGTAGCCAGCGCCTCGAGGTTTTGCCTCGCGTAGCGCCCCTGGACCATGTCCAGGACGACATCAGCGCCGTGTCCCTCCGTGATCCGTTGCACGGCCGCGACGAAATCTTCCTCGCGATAGTTGATCGCGCCTGCCGCCCCGAGCTTCACGCAAGCATCGCACTTGGCGGCGCTGCCAGCGGTTGCAATCACGTTGGCGCCCTCCAGTCGCGCAAGCTGGATCGCCATCGTTCCCACCCCGCTCGAACCGCCGTGCACCAGCAGCCATTCACCCGGCTTGAGCCGCCCCGTCATGAACACGTTGCTCCATGCGGTTAACAGCGCCTCGGGCAATGCGGCGGCTTGCTTCAAGTCGAACCCGGCAGGAATCGGGAGCGTGATCGGTTCCGCCGCGATGCAGTATTGTGCATACCCGCCGCCATTGACCAGCGCGCAGACGCGATCACCCGCTTTCCAGCGCGTTACCCCGGGGCCGGTCGCAACGATTTCGCCCGCCACTTCCAGCCCGGGAATGTCATTACCCGCAGTGGGAGCGGATCCCCGGATGCGCTGATCGCAGTCGGCCCGGTTGACCCCGGCGAATGCGACTTTGATGAGCACCTGTCCCGCTTCGGGGCTCGGTACTTCGCGAACGGCTGGCTGCAGCACCTCCGGGCCGCCCGCGCGGGCAATGGAGATCGCAGTCATCGTCCTGGGCAACATAGGTCTTTCCTCAGGTAAATAGGGGCGCCCTCAGTGTAACTTTTTTTCACTTTTTCGTGGCGCATGGTAATGCTGCACGACAAGCCGTTCGGCTGAGAAAAAGTTACACTGACCCTATTTACCTTTACCTATCTACCGACGGGCTCAAGCCGCGCCAGCACGCCGTTCGATTCGTCAGTGAGCAGATAGAGGTACCCATCCGGGCCGACGCGCACGTCTCGAATGCGGCCGATCGTGTTCCTGATGAGTCTCTCCTCTTTCAGCACCTTCTCGCCGTCCACCTCCAGGCGCACCAGCATCTCGTCGCGCAGCGCGCCGATCAGCAGGTTACCGCGCCAGTTGGGAAACTTGTCGCCTGCGTAGAACGCCATGCCGGAAGGCGCGATCGATGGCACCCATTTATAGAGCGGCTGTTCCATGCCGGGCTTGTGCGTGCCTTCGCCGATCCGGGTGCCGAATCCGTAATTGACACCGTAAGTGATGACCGGCCAGCCGTAATTGCGGCCGGCGCGGATCACGTTGATCTCGTC
>ORJL010883398.1_pt1 | contig 20671 bp, 13 predicted proteins | sample 1779941 | NCBI WGS metagenome assembly ORJL01 (sample SAMEA104232317, study PRJEB22302) | groundwater metagenome | biome: forest; feature: aquifer; material: groundwater | place: USA | collected 2011-08-07 | depth 5.8 m
ATAAATTGGTCGTTATGGAGAGTGAAGATGGGATAGGAAAATTTCAGGAGCTCATAGTTGCGGATGATCCTTCGCAAATATACCCACGGGCCAAGAAGATCTCGTTGTCCGCCTCGGGCCGGTTCTCGGTCCACGAAACGGAGAACGGGAAACTGGTTTATTACGACCATAACGAGCCTCAGTTAGGACCTAAAATTATTTTTCAGAGAGAAATTCCCGAATATTTTGTTCATGACAAGGCGGATGCAATCATTATAAAATTAAGGGGCAAATATCAGGTATATGGCCTGGATCAAGATGTTGCGCTTCTTGATAAGGCTACAGAGCATATTGAGATCGATTCTTCGGGACAGTTTGTCGTGGCGCTTGCAGGGTCGGGAACCTTGGCCCTTGCCCAAGTTAAAAAAGAATGGGATGCATCTGCCGTAAGCGCCAAGATTGCAAGTGATGAACGGTTTACTTATGTCATGACGAAGGAAAAAATGGCGGGAGAGGATATAACAAAACTTTACAAGTTCGACAGAAATAGCGGATTATTCGTGTCGGAAGCGCTCAGCCCGAGTGTCGGTATCCAAGCTGATCTGCCCCGTTTCTGGGAACAATATGATTCTAAAGAGAAGACCATCTGGGACCGGAGGGAGGATCAAAATGTCGGGCTTTACTCGGGGCGCCAATTCCGGCAGGTTTATGACGAAACGCCACCCATCCGACCGAGACCGGTGAGTTCGGATTCGTATCGATCATTTTCATTGTTTGGTTCTACACTGGTTTTTCAGTTCGATAGGGGGCAGAATACCCCAAAGGTGCTATTAAAAGCCATGGAAATGTTTCCTTTGGAAGATTGGAAAAATGATAATTTTAGCGATCATAGAGCGCTTCGGTCAGATTATGTGTCGCTCGAGGATGAAGAATCGCAAAATTATCGTCCTTTGTCAGGAGAAAAAGTCTGGTATGAGAAGTCCACAAGAAAATGGTCCAGAGCAGGTGTCGTTGGGTTGGGGCCAAATAGCAAGATCGAGGAGACGTTTGATGAAGCGTGGGTTTCACAGGATAAACATTATATTCTTGGTCAAAAAGGGGGGGCTAATCCGCGGTTCTTTTTGATCGATTCCAAAGGCCGCATGCAAGAGGTCATAACGGATGAGTTTGTTCCCGTGGATGTTGTCGGCAATTATTTTGTTTTTGCGCATCCAGGCACCGGCCAGGTTAAATACCTGGATCCGCGTAAGGTGATCATGGAGCATATCCAGCGCGGCCCGGACGCCGCGCAGGATACCCGCGCCATTCAACTTTGGTTCGATGAAGTGGCTCCCAAAGGCCAGGGATGGGTCAACCTGGTGCAGGGCGTTTATAATCCGGTCTTTGAACTGATCGAACGAGAATACGGACAATATCAGGGAGAGATCAACCGCATGATCGCTCCGCTCCTGGAGCGGCTTTATCTTGCGCAGCAGAACAAGGTCCGGGAGCGTTTTGAGAAAGCGGTCAAAGAAGGCCAACCGTTGGATCAAACGGAAATTCTGCCTTTTGACCAATTTAAGGAGCGGATGAACCAGCTGTTGCCGTCTTTAAACCGTTTCCTCAACGACTCGGCGGCCATGCGCATTTTGTCGATGGAAGAATACAATATCCAGCGGGATTTTTATGTGAATCTTTTTAGCGCTGTTTTTGAACTGGGGGCGGATCTTGATATTGCTTTGGACCAGTTCGGCCAATTGTCCGCGGAATCGGCCCTGGATAAGGACGAACTTTATCAATCCCTGCTGGATATGTTCGGGCATGGTTTTAAAGTGACTTCACCGCAACAGTTAAAATTGGTCCCGGTCATCGGAAGCTTGATGCGGCAGTTGCGCGGAGTTACCAATGAGGCTGTTAAGACGGAAGATCTAACGAAGGTCGTCACATTCCTTTCGCAAGCCTCAAGCCGGCAGGCAGACAGTGCGGCGATCGTGGAAAAACAGGTCAAAAAGATCTTGCAGTTAAAACCCCAGGCCAGAGATAAATTTTTGGTCCTGTGGTTAAGGGCCTTTGCGCAGACGGATTTAAATTTGTTGTTAAGATCCATTACCCATCCCGACATCAACGGTGAGTTGGGTGACGCGCGCAGTTTTGTCGTCTTTTTGACCAATGATCTGCAACCCGTCCGTGATGAAACTCCGGAGGAAAAAGCGAATTATATTCCGGCCGGTGAGAATATCGACCTGCCGCAGGGAGGGATCCCGCTTGCCAGCATTGCCGAAGAGGAAGCCCGGCGCCCTAAAAGCGGTGACAAAGAAGTCGAGATCATGAGCATGGATTATTTTCTGCAGCGCCGCCAACAGCTTCCGCCGCCGTCTACCAAAACACAAACGGACCTTATTCGCGACATCAAAGTGCAAAGGGAATCCGGCGCTTATACCGCGGAAATAACGCAGAACTCCAAAGACGCCCAGGCCGGCCGGTTGGAGGTGACGTATTATCTTCATGCTAATCCGGACACCGGGCGGAAGGAATTTGTCGAAGAATCTTCCGACAATGGGACCGGCGCGCTGGAAGAACTTGCCCTTTTGATCCGTAAATCCACCAAGGCCGCCGGCGGACAGATCGATACGACCGGTTACTTCGGTACGGGCAAGTTCACGATCTTTGAAGGGGTAGACCGTGTTGAGATGATCACCAATAACGGCACGCGCGCGTATATGTTCGTGGTCGCCGTTGTTAAAGATGCCGACGGCAATCCCGTGGACGTGAAGCTTTTAAATGTAAGGAAGGTCACCGGTCCGAATGTCAAAAAAGGCGTTACTGTCCGTCGGGTCAAAGAGACCGACAATACTATTCCTGAATTGGACCAGAAGCTCAGCCAAAGGGCCTGGAAGGTTTTTGCCGGGCTGGCGCAGACGGAGCAATTCAAGATCAGTTTTACCGAGTACGAAGAAAACGAGCGCTATGGCCAGCCGCTGGTCGTTGAGCACGCGATATTGTCCGAATCCGATTTTAAGGCGGTCAAGATCACCGATAGCCGGCAAACAACCGAGACAAATTTTGGCAAGTTCAAGATCGTCGCCACCAAAGACATGCCGCGCCAGGTGTTGGACCGGGTGGGGCTAAGGGTCGGAGAGATCAAGGAAGGATATCTGGCGTTGGTACCGGCGTCATTGCGCCGTCATATCCAGGAATTGGGCCTCAATATCCAGATCCCGCTGCCATTGATCCGGGGCCGTAGCGGGTTCGAGCATGAAGAAGAATACCTGCCGGTGATCCAGAAATATGTGGCCATCGAATTCTTCAAGGCCCTGGCTTATAAGACGCTCACCCAAACTAATCCGCAGTTTGTATTCGCAGGATTTCCGATCGATTGGGAGACCAACGACGATTATTGGCGTAGTATAGATCTGGATGATCAATTGGTGATCGACGTGGCCGAGAAGATCAATCGCGGGGAATATCATTTGATTAATAACAGAGAGATTGAAAATTTGTTGCCTCCCGCAAAAGGAAGCGATTTGGAGAAAAAGCTGGTCAAATTTATTTTACTGCTTAAGGTGTCGACGCCGGGCGGGCCGACCAGTCTTTTGTTGCGGCGGCTGGCCATCCAACAGGAGCTGGATCGTCAACGGCAAGGAAGGCGAAACGCTTTGGATCAGATGGAAAACTTAAGAAAATTAGGATTTAATATTAGCGCCAGAGACATCCCTTCCGCAAGAACAATTGACAATTATCAGGAAAGGCTTGGGCAGGCCAGTGGTATAGAGTTGGCCCATCAACAGATAAGGAATCCGGAAGGTTCTTTGATCGACCCATCGGAGTATACCATCGAGGAGAAATGGTTTGCCGAAGAATTTGTGCCTGCCGCAACCAAGCTGGTAGGTATCGAACAAGTTCTGCTGGTCAGTGACCAGGTTTCGTTTGCCGGGGCATTTACGGTTCGTAATGGCAAAAAGACCATACTCCTTAATCGATCTCTTGCCCGCAGAATCAGCCTTGCCAGGCCGGAACTGGCCATCATCGATGAGGGCACAAATACCGTCGACCATGAACTGGCGCATTTATTAGAACGCCTGATCGAAGAATCGTTGTCGCAGAATTTATGGCAACAGGGATTTGTCGCGCATCTGTCCAGTTTTTCGCATGACCGGATCGGTACATTCGCTGACGCGATGAAATATATGGCTTCTTTATGGTTGGCGGATATGGGAAATGTCCCGGTAACTCTTCAGGATACAATTCCTGTGGATGAAGATTTCGGCGGGTCTAACGGGGTATCTTCCTCACCGCTTGTTTCACAAAATGATCAGGGCGAGAATTCTCTTGAAGCAGATTCAATCAATCCCGGCGGTATCGACTTTAATCCCGCCAATCTTGATCTTCAAACGCAGGGAGAGGGGATTGAAATGGACTTTCCGTTTGATCCGCAGAACCTCGACACTATTCCGCTGGAAGGTCTTACACCGGTTATTTTCCAGATCACTCCGGTCACCAATCTGCCGCTTTTCTTGGGATTTGCCGAGGATCGTTCTGAAGCGTTAAGCAGTATCCGTTAATTCAGCGATTTGGTCTCGATGACGGTCATGGCCAGAGCCGCTCTTTTTATTCTTCCAATGCTTCAATATCCGCCAGGTCCTTTTTTCTTCCTATTGCCTTTTTGTTGGAGAGAAATTGTTGGCGGCCGAGATAATAGACCGGAAGGTTCCCGTAGTGTCCGCTGATCTTTCCTGCCCAAGCTTCTTTCCAGGAAACACCGGTCAATGATGTGATAATATCAACCCGGACCGGAGGGACGCCTAGCTGGACGACTTTTTGCGGATTTTTGAAATCTGTGGGGACCAAACCAACGGATTCGAATCCAAACTCATTTAAAGCGGCAATAATACGTTTGGCATTGGCGGCATCGGGTTTGACGAGGATATCGATATCACCGGTGGTGCGAGGAGCTCCGTGAAACGCCAGGGCATAACCGCCTACGATGATATGATCAATTTTGTGGGCGTTGAATAACGCGAGCAGTTCTTTGAAGTCTTGCTGAGCTTCCATAGTATTGTTTTCTTAAGTGATCTACCGCCGCCACGCGTTCCCCGGCCGGCCTGCTCAACCAGTAGCGCAGGTCATCGTTCCCCGATGATCTGAGAGAACGTTTGGTTATGATTTTTTTGATCATGCAATAATTATAATGACTTGAAATCGTTGTAACAAGGAAAACCTTGGTTTAGTCATATCGCCATATTCGGGCAAGTTCTTAATTCAACGACTTGGTCTCGATGACGGTCATGGCCAGGGCTGCGAAAATGACCGGCGTAATCCAGGCGGCCAAAATCGGCGGGAAGAATCCGCCCTTGCCGAAGGCAAGGCTCACCGCGTTGATCACGTAGTACAAAAACCCCACGCATACCGCGAGGCCCAGCGCCGTGAAGGTCGCCCCTTTGCGGCTTTTGAACATCAGGGCGAAGGGAAGCCCCGCCAGAACGATCACCACATTTCCGACGGGAAAAGCGATCCGCTGATGCATGTCCACGCGCAGGCTTTGCAGGGCCTTGTGCGCGCCGCTGGAGGCGAATTTGCGGATATATTCGTTCAATTGCCGGATGTTCATCGAGGAAACATTGAGCCGCTGGCTTAAAAAGTCATCCGGCGTTTCCTTGATGTCCATCAGCTTTTCCTTGTAGACCTTGATCTTCACGGGACTCGTGATATTGACCGGGTTAAAGACCGTGATCTGGCACTGGTAAAATTTCCAGGCGATCCCCGTCCACACGCCCCGGAGCGCGACGATCTTTTGCTGGATGTTCTGGTTCTGGTCGTGCTCGATGATGGTGATCCCTTCTAGGGTTTCTTCCCGCGGGTTGTAGCTGTCGATAAAATATAGCCGGTTCTTAAGGCCATAAAAGGTCAGGTTGCGGATCACTTCGGTGCTTTTACGCACTTTATCGACTTGCAGGATGATGTTTTCATCGCGGATTTTTTCGGTCGTGGCCGCCGCTTCGGGAACGACGCGTTCATTGACGTAGAAGACCGTTGCCGCGACCAAAAGGCTGAAAGCAATGGCGGGCCGGGTTATTTGCCAGAAACTCAACCCGCTGGAGCGCATGGCGATGATCTCGTTATGGTTGTTGAGGCTGCTGAAGGTCAACAGGACGCCGATCAAACAGGCGATGGAAGAAGTCTGCACCAGGATGACCGGAAAGAACGACAGGTAATATTTCAGCAGGATCGCCAAAGGAAGCTTGCGGTTGATGATCTCGTCAAGGTTGGTCGTAATATCAATGAGGATATACAAGAAACAAAAGATCAGGACCGTCGCGAAGAAGATCTTGATAATGGACTTGGTGATATGTCGTTCTATGATACGCATTTTTGGTTCAAGATAATGGCCCCGACGCCGGCTAAGACATTGGGCGTCCACATCACCCAGGCCGCGGGGGCGATATTCTGGATGCTCAACGCCTCACAGCCAAGCGACAACAGATAATACAGTGCGGCGAAGGCGACCGCGATGACGATGTTGGCGGATTTTTCCCGCCGGTGGGTGATCACGGCGGCCGGGAACCCCAGCAGGATAAAGACGAGCGAAGCGAACGACCAGGTGATTTTGCGGTGATACTCCGTGCGCAGCTGGACGGTATCGACCAAGAGTTTTTCGTGTTCATCGATCTGCGCGCGCAGTTCCTTGAGCGTCATCCCTTTGGGTTTCTTTTCGACTTCTTTTTTTTCTTTGGACAGGTCCAGGGTGATGAAATAATTCTTGAAGTTCAGTTTGTAAAAGTTCTCTGGGTTTTCCAGGTTCGGTTCATCGGAGGTGCCGTCCATGAGCTTGAGCTTGATCTGGTCTTTGCCCGGCACGGCGGTAAATTCCCCGCGTTTGGCGATGATGGTGCGCGTGGGCCGGTCGGGCTGCGGTTGGTAAATGGTGACGTTGTACATTTTGTTGTCTTCGATCCGGTGGATGAAGAGGATCTGGTTCTCGAAGGCGTGGATAAAAAGCCCCGGCTCCAAAAGCGCGGCCGGGTTCTTGGTGCCGAGATTCTTCAGGAGCTTGCGTTGCTCGTGATAGGCGTAGGGGATGATGCGTTCGTTCAAGACGACCGCCAGAAGGCTGATCACGACCCCGACGACGCACAGCGCCGCGAGGATCCCTCCCAGATGGACGCCGCTGGCACGTATGGCCAGGATCTCATTGTCGACCGATAACCGGCTGAAGGTGAAGATGACGCTCACCAGGCACGCGATCGGGAGCGTGTAGCCCAAAAGGACGGGAATATAAAGCAGGAACACCTGTCCGATCGTCGCCGGGCTTATCCCTTTATTGATCACGAGGTTCGCCAGCTGGATCAGATTGCCCAGAAGGAACACGCAGGTCAAAACGACCAGGGACAAGATAAAAGGGACGATGCATTCCTTTAAGATGTAGGTGCGGAGGATCTTCATGGTTTCGTTTTAGGGTTACCGTTACCGAATTGTTATTGTCGTTCTGCCGTTATCGCCAGCGTCAGCACACCCACGGTCCCGGCTCCGGCGTTTTTTAGCACACGCGCCGCCTCCGAGGCGGTCGCCCCGGTCGTCAACAGGTCGTCGATGAGCAGGATATTCTTGCGTTCAAAATTTTTAAGTTTTCTTATTGTAAAAGCGCCCTTTATATTTGTCCAGCGTTGTTTTTCGTCCAGGAAGCTTTGGGGGCCGGTATGGCGGACGCGTCGCAAATGGTTCTCTACCAGAGGAATAGAAAATTCTCTGGCAAGTTCTTCGGCCAGCAATCGCGCCTGGTTGTAGCCGCGTTCGCGCAAACGCGTTGCCGATAACGGGATAGGGACGATTGCGTCAAACTGCCCCATATCGAGGGTATATTCCTTTATATAGGAGATCATTGTTTCCGTGAAAAGGCGGCGTAGCTGCGTTTTTTGGCCGTATTTGAACCGGTGGATGAGTTCTTTGAGCGGGTCTTCATAGAGGCATGCGCTCCAGGCGAAATCGAATGAGGGTTTGGCATTGCGGCATTCCTTGCAGTAAGTTTGCTCGACATGCGCGCCCAGATATCGCGAGCACTTCCGGCAAAAAGGCGGGCGGTTAAAGACGATGGCGCCACGGCAGGGCGGACAGAGCCCGGCCCCGGAGGGATCCGTATAGTGGTTCGAACAGACAAGACAGTGCGGGGGATAGACCAGATGGCTCAGACCTTGCATGAGGTCTTTTAGCACGGGGATATCGTAACATTCGGGGCTGGATATGTCAATTGTCGCCCGGGCATCGTATTGGGTGAAGCCTCTATTGCAATTGCGGGGGCGTATGATACAATGAAAAACATTTAAGTGGAGTTCCCGCCTGCCTGCCGGCAGGCAGGGTTATCCGGATAGCCGGCTACCCGGGTATCCGGAACGTGTAGAAAGAGAACCGCTGTGTCCGACGATATTACCAAAAAAATTGACGCCATAGATGCCAAACTCAAGCATCTGAGGGGGTTTCTTTGACCTGCCGCAAAAGGAGGAATCCATCCGTTCCATCCAGGAGCGGATGTCGGGAACAAATTTTTGGGACGACCAGGCGCAGGCCAACAAGATCATGCGTGAGCTCAAGTATCTGAAAAGTTGCGTTGAACCATTCGACCAGAGCACCAAGCGGCTGGAAGATATCCGTGAACTTTCTGCTTTTTCCAAGGACGACCAGGAATTTTTGAACCAGGTGCAGGAGGAGTTGGCCCAGCTGGAATCCGAGGTCAACAAGCTCGAACTCCAGAGCATTCTCTCGGGAGAGTTTGACGCCAACAACGCGATCCTGAGCATCAACGCCGGCGCCGGCGGGACCGAATCCTGTGACTGGGCGAACATGCTGCTGCGGATGTACACCCGCTGGGCGGAGGACAATAGTTGCAAGGTCAAGGTGCTGGATATCCTCGCCGGTGAAGGGGCCGGCATCAAGAACGCGACGTTAAGCATTGAAGGTGACATGGTCTACGGCTATCTTAAAGGGGAAAAAGGTGTGCACCGGCTGGTGCGTATCTCTCCTTTTGACTCCAATAAAAGACGGCATACTTCCTTCGCTTCCGTGGACGTGATCCCTGAGATCGAAGAAGATATTGATATTGATATCAATCCGAGCGACCTGCGCATCGATATTTTTCGTTCTTCAGGCCCGGGCGGGCAGAGCGTCAACACGACCGATTCCGCGGTGCGCATGACGCATCTTCCCACGGGAATTGTCGCCCAGTGCCAGAACGAACGATCGCAATTACAAAATCGTCAAGTGGCCATGAAGATCTTGCGGGCCAGGTTGTATGAATTAAAACGCCGCGAACAGGACGAACGCATGTCCAAAGAATACGGCGAAAAACAAAAGATCGAATGGGGCAGCCAGATCCGTTCTTACGTCATGCATCCTTACACGATGGTCAAAGACCACCGCACCGATGTGGAAACCGGGAACGTCACCAAAGTGATGGACGGGGACCTGCGGATGTTTATTGAGGCGTATTTGAAAGTGAAACCGGAGAAATAGTGGTAATAGTGATAAAGTGGTAAAATGATAAAAAATAATTAACGGATTTTTTTGTCATCATGTTTTTTACCACTCTACCACTGTTACCGCTTTACCACTGAGCAATTCTATGTTTGATTTTTTAATTCGAAAACAAGTCGTCCCCAGCACCCAGCGGTTCATCGACCGGCTGGAGCCGAAGGTCGCGGTCCATGTCCCGCCGGACCTGCCTTTGCCTTCCATTAAAGTCCTGAAGACATTTTCCGCCACGGTCGCCAAGGTCAACGCGCTGGAAAGCCAGATGGCCGCGCTTACGCCGGAACAATTGCGCGCCAAAACGGATGAATTCCGCGGCCGTTACCAGCAGGCCATTATTAAAGAAAAAGAGAACGTGCAACGGCTGGAGGACCTTTACCTGAAAGCCGTCACGCCCGAAGAGAAAAATGACCTGCAGAACCAGGTCGACGCCGCCCGCAAGGAACTCCGCGTCACCCGAAAGAAAATATTAGATGGTATCCTCCCGGAAGCCTTTGCCGTGGTCCGCGAGACCGGCAAGCGCGCCTTGAACATGCGTCATTTCGATGTCCAGCTCATCGGCGGGATGGTCCTTAACGAAGGCAACATCGCGGAAATGGCGACCGGTGAAGGGAAGACTTTGGTGGCCACACTCCCCGCGTATTTGAACGCCTTGACCGGCGAGGGCGTCCATGTCGTTACCGTCAACGATTATCTGGCCAGCCGCGACCGCGCCTGGATGGGGCCGATCTACGAATCTTTGGGACTGACCGTCGGCGTCATTGAACATGATATGGACCACACCAGCCGCCAGCAGGCCTACGGTTGCGACATCACTTACGGTACCAACAACGAATTTGGGTTCGATTATCTGCGCGATAACATGGTCATCAGCCGCCAGGACATGGTCCAGCGCGGGCATTACTTCGCCATCGTCGACGAGGTCGACAGCATTTTGATCGATGAGGCGCGCACCCCCTTGATCATTTCCGGCCCGGCGGAGGAATCGACGGACAAATATTACCGCGCTTACGAGATCAGCAAACAACTAAAAGGCAGGCGCATCGCGGACGAGAACCAGGAAAAGCTCAGCGCGAAATACCGCGGCGATGACGAGGACCTGGCCAAGGGCTTCGATTATGTCGCGGATGAAAAATCAAAGGCGGTCTCGCTTTCCGAAGCCGGCGAGGAAAAAGTGGCCAAACTCTTTGGCATCGCGAATATCCATGATATGGAAACGATCGAATACCGTCACCATATCCTGCAGGCGCTAAAGGCCAAGGAATTCTTCACGAAGGACGTCGAATATGTCGCGCGCGACGGCGAGGTCATCATCGTTGACGAATTTACCGGACGGTTGATGCCCGGCCGGCGCTGGTCCGACGGGCTGCACCAGGCGGTCGAGGCCAAGGAGGGCATCAAAATAGAGCGCGAGAACCAGACGCTGGCGACCATCACCTTCCAGAATTATTTCCGCATGTACGAGAAGCTTTCCGGCATGACCGGCACCGCGTACACCGAGGCCAACGAGTTCAAGCAGATCTATAACCTCGATGTGGTGGCCATGCCCACTAACCGTAAATTGCAGCGCGTCAATCACGCTGACTGCATCTACAAAACGATCAAGGAAAAATTCGCCGCTGTTGTCACCGAGATCGAAGAGTTCCACCGCCGCGGCCAGCCGGTTTTGGTGGGGACCATCTCTATCGAGAAATCAGAAATGCTTTCCCGGATGCTCAAGCAAAAGGGGATCGTTCATCAGGTCTTGAACGCCAAATATCACGAACGTGAAGCGCATATCATCGCGCAGGCCGGACGCTACCAGGCCGTGACGATCGCCACCAACATGGCCGGGCGCGGGACGGACATCATGCTCGGTGGCAACGCCGAGCATTTGGCCAAGAGCCTGGCGGAGGAAAAACTTGAAGACAAAGACGACCACGCGCAAAGAGATGAACTGACGCGTAAATTCATCGAACAGTTCCGTCAGCAGGTGAAGGAAGAGCATGAAAAGGTCGTGGCGATCGGCGGGTTGCATGTTTTGGGTACGGAACGCCATGAGTCGCGGCGCATCGACAACCAGTTGCGCGGCCGCCAGGGCCGCCAGGGCGATCCGGGTTCGTCGCGGTTCTACGTTTCGCTCGAAGATGATCTGATGCGCCTTTTTGCCTCGGATAAGATCATGGGGATCATGGACAAGCTCGGCATGGAGGAAGGCCAGGTGCTCGAACATCCGTGGCTGACCATGGCCATCGAGAACGCGCAGAAAAGGGTGGAGGCGCATAACTTTGAGATCCGTAAACACCTGCTGGAATACGACGATGTCATGAACCGCCAGCGCGAAGCGATCTATTCGATCCGCCGTTATGTCCTGGAAAGCAATGACGTCAAGCACCTGGTCCTGGAATCCATTGAACAGCTCTCCGCCGGGGTCGTTGCCGGTCATGTGGTCAGCACCGAGGAAACGGGTTTTGATGTGGAAGGCCTCGACGTTTATCTTAAAACAAAATTTCATTACGATCTCGGCGGGCAAAAGAGCGCTTTGGCCGGGATGACCCGGGAACAGGTCAAAGCTGTTGTGACCGACGGGTTGCTGGCGCTGTATGAAACAAAAGAGAAAGATATCGGCGCCGAGCAGCTGCGCCAGATGGAACGAATGCTCCTGTTGCAGACGCTCGATACCAAGTGGAAGGACCACCTTTACGCGATGGACCAGTTAAAAGAAGGCATCGGCCTGCGTTCTTTCGGCCAGCGCGACCCGATCATTGAATATAAACGCGAAGGGTTCGCGATGTTCCAGATGATGTATGATTCCATCCATCAGGAGGTCACGGAGATGCTTTTCCGGGTCCAGAAGGTCGATCCATCTTTGCGCATGAGGAGTGTCTTTGGTTCCGTCCCGCAAAAACTGGTCCATGATGAGGTCTCCAGCCTGTCTGCCCGACAGGCAGGCCTTTCGGGCGCGCGTCCGCCTGCTCCTTTCGCGATGCCGACGGGTCCGGATGTTCCTGATGAACAGCCTCGGCCTTCAGCCCCGTCTCCCGTCCACAATACCGAGCCGAAGGTCGGGCGCAATGACCCGTGCCCCTGCGGCAGCGGTAAAAAATACAAGAAATGCTGCGGGCACTAAACGCACCCATCTTCGATCTCTGGCTTTTGCGGGTCCTCACCGGCATCAGCGCCTTTTTGTTATTTCAGATAGAATTGATCATCGCCAAGATTTTTTTGCCCCATTACGGGGGAAGCTATCTGGTGTGGGGGGCCTGTGTCGTATTTTTTCAGGCGGCGTTGCTGGCCGGGTATGTTTTCGCCCACGGGCTGATCCAGCGCTACGGTATGCGGCGGTACTGTTGGGCGCACCTCGTCTTGGTCTTTTTACCGTTGCTGTTTTTTCCCGGCCGGCCTTTGATCATGGACTCCGGTGGTCATGCCCTGCCGCTGGCTTTGGACGTCTTTTTACGGCTGTGCGTGACGATCGGCCCGGTCTTTTTTGTCCTCTCGACGGTCAGCATCACCTCCCAAATGTGGCTTTCTTCGTCTTCGCATGGAACGAAGTTCAATCCCTACGCGCTATACGCGGCCTCTAACCTCGGGTCTTTTCTGGCCTTATTAAGTTATCCGTTTGTCTTTGAGGCCTATTGGGACATTACCCAGCAGCTGAAGTTCTGGACCGTCCTTTATTTTATGTTCGTCGGGTTGAATGTCTGGGTATGGCAAAAAATAAGAGTGAAAGAAAAGGCCGTTGGCCCGGACCGGACTGATGGAGAGGCAGGATCCTTCCGGAAGGCCCAGTGGTTCTTGCTGGGGTTGGCGGGGGTGATGATGTTCCTTTCCGTTAACAACATCATCACCAACGAGATCGTCCCGGTGCCGTTGTTATGGATCATGCCGCTGGGGTTATATTTGTTGTCTTTTGTCCTTAATTTCCGCGAAATGGCCTGGTGCCCGTCGTGGATCATCCGCCACATCCCGTTCTGGCTGGGGATCGCGGGGGTCATGTTCTTTCTGGTGGAAGAAAAAATATTTCCGATACCAGTCTCTTTGGTCTTGTTATGCGGTATCCAGTTCATTTTGTGCATGTATTGCCAGAACCGGCTGATCGCGCTCAGGCCGCGCGACGACCGGCACCTGACTTTTTTTTACGTCATGTTCTCTTTTGGAGGATTTGTCGGCGGGGTATTGACCACCTGGGTGATCCCGGTCATTTCTTATTCGATCATAGAATATCTGGTCGGGCTGGTGGTCATCGCTGCGACGCTGGTGCTTGAGGAGAGAAAGTTTTCGTTGCGCTGGCGGCACGCCCTTTGGATCGCCGCGCTGGTCACCGCCGTCATAACGTGGCCGACGTTGTACCCCCGGTATAACGTCTGGTGTTTGCTGATGGTGCTGATGTTGTTCCGGCTGGTGTTCTGTTTTGTCTTTAAGGGCGCCCCCGCGGCGGTGGTCCTCACCCTGGTCATCCTGACGGGGATGGCGTATTATCCGCTGGACCAGTTCAACGCATCCCGGATCGTGCAGATCAAAAGAAATTACTATGGTATAAGCAAGGTCCTTGACTCCAATGGGATCCGCAGCCTGGTCCACGGTGAGACCTTACATGGCGCCCAATATCTCGCGCAAGACAAGAGAAATCATCCGCTCACATATTACAGTCTCCCAATGCCGATAGGAGAGATCCTCTCTTCAGATGTTTTTTCTTTTTCGCGCGTCGGCCTTGTCGGGTTAGGGACGGGGGCGTTGTCCGCGTACGGGAAGCCGCGCCAAATTATGGATTTTTACGAGCTGGACCCGGACATGAACATGATCGCCAACCGGCACTTCACGTATTTACGGGATTCCGCGGCCAAGATCAATTTTATTGTCGGAGACGCCCGCCTCTCGCTGGAAAAAAACAAAATGGCGCGTTATGACCTGCTGATCGTGGATGCTTTTGGGGGCGACAGTATCCCTTTCCATCTTCTGACGCAAGAGGCGATATCCCTTTACCGCGAGCGCCTTAACAGCGCCGGGATGCTGGTGTTCCATGTCAGCAACCGTTATTTAGAGTTAAGGAGCGTCCTGGCGAACGCGGGCGCTTCGCTGGGCGCTCATGTCGGGTTTAAGGTCGGCAAAGACTCGTCTTTGATCGACATCGTGTCCACCTGGGTTGTGATCACCTGGGATGACGTTTCGTTCGCGACCTTGCGCTCCGGGTTTGGCTGGACAGAACTGACCCCGGACGCCTTTGGCAAGACGCGCCTTTGGACCGACCGTTATATCAATATCCTTCCCGTGATAAAATTTCAACAGTTTCTGGAGTCCATTAAATCTTTTAAACCGTTTAGCTGGTAGGAGCGAGTTGGTGTTTTCCCAAAGATATCCATTATCACGAGTGCTTTTACTGAACGCTTTGTCCGCGGGATCGCTCATTTTGGCGTTCCCCAAGACAGACATCTGGCCTTTGGCCTGGGTCGGGCTTGTCCCTTTGTTGTACGCTTTGGACGGCCAAACTCCGGCGCGCGCGTTCGCGCGGGCGTATCTGTGCGGTGTCCTGTTTTTTGGCGGGACGCTCTACTGGCTCATTCACGTGACGCTGCCGGGAATGCTTTTGCTGGTAGCGTACTTATCCGTCTACTTCGGCCTCTTCGGGGTTGGATATAATTTTCTTGCTGGATCAAAGACAGCTTGGAGGCCCTTCGGTATCGCCAGTCTGTGGACGCTTTTGGAATTTATCCGGGCGCATTTTTTGACGGGCTTTGGCTGGTCAAGCCTGGGGTATTCCCAATCCGGGAATATTCTTGTCATCCAGGTCGCTGATCTGGCCGGCGTTTACGGAGTGTCGTTTTTGATCGTTCTGGGCAATGTGTTGCTCAAGGAAGTCCTCGACGGATACCATCAAAATCCGGGCCCGCGAAAATTTAAAATTCCTTCTTCATTGGTTGTTCCTGTTCTGGTATTGGCGCTGGCTTTGGGATATGGGGCGTTGCGGTTGGCCGTTTTGAGCCGCGCGCAAGACCAGCCCGCCTTCGGCGAGGCTCGCCAGGGGCGGCCGGCGCCGCAGGCGTCGATCGCGGTCGTCCAGGCGAACATCCCGCAGTCGATGAAATGGTATGAACCTGCCTGGCCGGACATCATGGCGCGTTACAAGATCCTCACCGAGGCCGCCGCGAAGACCAAGCCGGACCTGATCGTCTGGCCGGAAACTTCCTATCCCGGCATATTATGGGAAGACGTTGAATTGTTCGACGAGCTCAAAAAGTTTGTCGCGCGGCTGGGAGTCCCGCTATTGGCCGGGGCGATCGTGAAAGAAGGAGACCAGTATTATAATACCGCGATCCTGTTGTCAAAAGATGGCGAGGTCCTCCAGACGTACCGCAAGATCCATTTGGTGCCTTTCGGAGAATATCTCCCGCTGCGACCCTTGTTCCCGTTCCTGGAACACATTATTCCCATTGCCGATTTTACCGCGGGAGAGGAATATACGGTCTTCAAGTTGCGGGATGACGGAAAACTTTTTTCCGTGCTTATTTGTTTTGAGGATACCCTCGGCGGGCTCACGCGGCAATTCGTCCGCCAGGGCGCGGGGCTTTTGGTCAATATGACCAACGACGCCTGGTTTAAGGACACTAAAGAGCCCTATATGCACATGCAGGCGGCGGTTTTCCGCAGCGTGGAGAACCGGCGGACGCTGGTGCGCGCCGCCAACACGGGAGTAAGTTCTTTTATCAACAGCTCCGGGCGCGTGGTCAAGGCCGTGCGCGATGAAAACGGCAAGCAAACCTATGTCGCGGGCTATGAGACCATGCAAGTCCGGTTTGAACAGCAAGAAACTTTCTATACGCGTTATGGGGATGTATTCTTGCTGGTATGTCTGGGCTGCTTGTTCGCAGGGATAAAAGAAAACATATTTAGGGCTTTTCACTTTTTAAGGAACGTTTATAATAGACACAGGAGAAAAGGTCAATGAAGGCTAACTCGTTAGGATTGCGGATTTTATGTTGGGCGGAGGTCGTTGTCGGCGCGCGGGCGTTGCTGTTTTTCGTCCCCGTGATGATCAGTAAATGGCAACTGCGCAGTTTGAACTCTTACGCGCTGGAAGACCGCTTCCTGTTCGCCGCGACGGTCGCGTCGTTGCTTTATTTTGTGGTTGGTATCGTTTCGCTTTTGGGGCTTAGGTTGTGGCGCGTTTTCCACGTGGCGGTGATGTTGATCGTCCTGGCGCTGACGTTTGGATTGTGGAATGCCGGTTCACAACAGAATATTTCTTTGCCGCTTTCATATTTCTTGCCGGCCGGTTGGGCGATCATGGTGACGATGGGGGCGTATTCGTTTAAACCTAAGCCGCAGCGGGCGTAAAAGGACCGGAGGAAAAAGCATGCTCAAGAAAATTTATGACCTGAAGATCATCGGGACCGGCCTGGCCGTGTTGTATGCCGTTTCCCTTATGGTCTTCCTGCGTTTTGCCGGCATCGACGAGCTGCCGTTTCGCACCTATATTTACATCGGCATCTTCGCCATTATGTTCATCGGTTCGGTGGCCGTCGTTTCTCTCAAAGAGTGGGGACGCCAGCTGATCGTGGTCATGAACGCCGTTATGTTCGTTGTCCTTTTCTCCAAATATATCCCCAAGATCGACATTGTGCCGCTGGGCTATATCTTTATGAACATCATCGTTTTTCTGTATTTCAGCCAGTCTGGCATCCGGATGTACTTCCACGACAGAAAGTTCAAAAAATGGTACAGCCTGCTTTTAGTCGATGATGATGAGGCCTTTATCAAGACCATCCGTCCGGTCCTGATCACGCATGGTTGTTCCGTCCTGACCGCCGGCACGGGCGAGGAAGGGCTGCAGATCGCCGCGTCCCAGAAACCGGACATCATCATTCTCGACGTGTTCTTGCCGAAAATGAAAGGGAGAGAAGTGTGCAAGGCCCTTAAGGCCAATGAGGCCACCAGAAACATCCCGGTCGTTTTTATGACCGCCAAAGATTCTGATGAAGATATACAGGCGGAACGGGAAGTTGGCGCCGCCGCTCATTTGACGAAACCTTTTCAGCCGAAACGCCTGATCTCGACGATCCGTGCGATCCTGGAGTCCAGATAGATAAGGTCCGCGTCTTCCTTCCAGTGGAATTTTCATGAATTTTGAACGTTATGTAAAGAGTTTTCAGCGGGCCCTGGCGCGTTATGGCCTGTTTATATCGGCGTGGATCCTTGACCGCCTGCCATTCGGGATGGTGGAATTTTTCGCGCGCGGCCTGATCTCGGTGGGTTTCCGTTTTACGCTCCGGCAGCGGCGGATCGCACGGGAAAGCCTGGAGATCGCCTTCGGCAAAGAGAAATCTTCCCGGGAGATCGACGGGATCATCCGGCGGTGTTTTGAAAATTTGGGGTACGGCATGATCGAGATGCTGTATTTCATGTCGCATCCGCAATTGACCGACCGGATGGTGCGCTGGGAGGGCAAGGAACACCTCGATCGTGCTTTGGCGCAAGGCCGCGGGGCCATCGCGGTCACGGCCCATTTCGGCAATTTCCCTTTAATGATGCTTTGCTGCGCGCGGCAGGGTTATAAGACCGCCTCGATCATCCGCCCGGCGCGCGACGCGGCGCTGGAGAAATATTTGTTCCGCCGCAGGAGCGAGTGCGGGGTCAACACGGTCTACGCTATCCCCCGGCGGGAATGCGTAATAAATTCCCTGAAGGCTTTATCCGGAGGGGAAGTGTTGTTCATCCCCCTGGACCAGAATTTCGGCAGTGACGGCGGGGTGTTTGTGGATTTTTTCGGGCAAAAGGCCGCGACCGCGACGGGGCCGGTCGTTTTTGCCCGGCGCTCCAGGGCGCCGATCGTCCCGATGTTCATCATCCGGGAAAAAGACGGCACGCACACTATTATGGTGGAACCGGCCGTGACGCTTGAAGAACGCCCGGATGAGGAGAAGGCGATCGCGGTCAATATCGGACGGCTCACGAATTTGATCGAGCGGTATATCCGCCGTTATCCCCATGAGTGGGGGTGGATGCATCGCAGGTGGAAAAGTAGGCCGTCCGGATATCCGGATACCCGGGTACCCGGATAACCGGAAACTATCATCAGATGAAGATGAAAACTCGTTCCCAGAAATTGATTTTATACCTTGTTGGCAGTGCCATACTCGTGCTCGGCATCGCGCTGGTTTTGCGTTTCTGGGCCGATGTGGTGCTGGTGTTCCGCGCGGGTATCGGGATAGTCCTGGCGCTGGCGGGATTGCTGGTTTTATATTCGCTAAATCGCAAGTAAAGATCGAAAAAAATGACGAGAAAGACAATGGTCTCTTTCTTTAGCTTAACTGCAGGATTGATTTTGATGCATGCTATTTGTTTTGCTCAGCCTGAGGCTAACCCGTCTGGCGAACTTGGAAAACTTTATCTTGCGTATGTAGACGCGCTGGGGAAAGTTAAAGAAAAAGAAGATATCAGTCTCATTGTTGAGCAAATTAAACCGTTTGCCTCACCTGAAAAACAGCAGCAGCTCGAAAAGTTAAATAATGTGGGGGACAAAGAAACACTGGCTTTTGTCATGGCTTTTTTAAAAGGAGCAGTGCTATTCCCCGGATTGGAGATAGTCAATGAAATTATCGAGGGCGACCGCGGGGTTTTAATAATCCAGGGATTTCAGGAGGAGGAAGTGATCAAACTTACAGGTTCATCTCAGCCACCGGAAGGGTACAGGATTGCGGAGCGAAAGCCGATCAAGGCGCGGCAATACGGTATGGTATTTTTTGAAAAAAAAGGCGAGAAATGGGATATCGATCTGACAAAGATCAGGTCTTATTCCGACCCTAGGTCATTTTATGAAAGGATCGATGGAAAGGAATGGAAATTCCATGGTTTGCCCTACCACTGTAATTTCGCGCAGTCCAAAGATATATGTGCCAGCAAAGATTGGGATGTCAACCCTACGCCCGATAGTTGTTGGGAATGCTTCGCTAAGCTTGGGCTGGATGCATCCTTGTGCGACAATATTGCACTGGATTTAGAACAGAATAATAAGGAATTTTTTCAAGACACCATCGCAACGCGCAGGTCTAAATGCAAAAATACAGTAGCAGCCTTTATTGGAGATCCTAAGGTGTGCGATGGGCAACCTGATAGAGATATCTTGGGTGTAAATCCAAGAAAGCAATGTCAAAGAATTATTGAAGACTGTGATTTCTTGACGTCTACGAACGTTTGTCTGGTTGATTCTGACCAAGACGGTCTGACGGATTTACAGGAAGCCTCTTTCAATACCAGCATCGGGAATCAAGACACGGATCAAGATGGCGCAAGTGACTATGATGAAGTGATGGCTATGACTAATCCGCTTGGTGAAGGAAGGCTGGGAGATCACCTGCGGTAACACCGGGTGTTGTTGTAGTTTTAGGAGATGATTGATTCTTTAGCAGATTTCTGTATAATAAGGCAAAAATTTAGATTGAAAATTTTAGAAGAAAGGGGTGCTCAAATGAGTAAGAAAAGAAAACGTCGAGGGAAATTGAGCTGGCGCTCGAAAAAGGCCAACCACGGGACCAAACCCAACCGGGGATAACGTCTTAAGGGGAATGATCATGCAAAATTTTCTTTTAATGGTGCCTTTATCCGCAGTGACCGCGTTGGGATTCGCCTTGTTCCTCGCATTGCGGGTCCTCAAATATGACGAGGGGACCGCGCGCATGAAAGAGATCGCGAATGCGGTGCGCGAAGGCGCCGTGGCGTATTTGCAAAGGCAGTACCGGGTTTCGGGGATATTTTTTGCCATTGTTTTTGTTCTGTTGCTGGTCCTGGCTTTCTTTGAATATACGGTGATCTTTGTGCCTTTCGCGTTCTTGACGGGCGCTTTTTTTTCCGCGTTCGCCGGGTTTTGCGGAATGACGATGGCGACCGCTTCGGGCGCCCGCACGGCCAATGCCTGCCGAACAAGTTTGAACGCCGGATTAAGGCTCGCTTTTTCCGCCGGCGCCGTGATGGGTTTTGTGGTCGTCGGCTTCGGGCTTCTGGACTTGAGCCTTTGGTATTATGGTTTGGATTGGTATTATTCCGCCCATCCGCTACCGACGGGAATGGACAAGGTCACCGCGGTGACGAGCACGATGCTGACCTTCGGAATGGGGGCGAGTTTTCAGGCGCTCTTCGCGCGCGTGGGCGGCGGTATTTTTACGAAGGGAGCGGATGTCGGGGCGGACTTAGTCGGCAAGGTGGAAGCCGGCATCCCTGAAGA
>ORJL010181083.1_pt1 | contig 20670 bp, 19 predicted proteins | sample 1779941 | NCBI WGS metagenome assembly ORJL01 (sample SAMEA104232317, study PRJEB22302) | groundwater metagenome | biome: forest; feature: aquifer; material: groundwater | place: USA | collected 2011-08-07 | depth 5.8 m
CCCGGGTGCGCAGGATGGCCGCGTTGGTCTCGCTTACCACGGCCAGGGTACGATTCAGGCGCAAGACATGGCGCTGCGCGGCTTTTTGCTCGGTGACGTCGAGCAGGATGCCGACGATGCCGCCGATTTCGGAACTGCTGGTGGAGAAAACCGCCTTGAAGAACATGACGTCCTTATCGACGCCGTCTGCGCAACGGACCTTGGCTTCGTAGGTTTGCCGGCCCCGGCTGGTCAGCAGATCCCGGTCGGCCTTGTCGTAGATTTCGGCGAGTTCGGGAGGGGCGATGTCATGAACCGTCTTGCCTATCATCGCTTCGCTGGTGGTGCCGTAGAAGTCCTCGAAGGCCTTGTTGACCCCGATGTAGCAGAGATTGGCATCCTTGAAGAACACCGGGGTCGGAATTGCAGCGAGCAGTTGCTCGACGAAGCTCAGGTTTTCGGTCAGCGCCTCGTCGAGATGCTTGTGCGTGGTGATGTCTTCGCCGATTTCCAGCACGTGCGACGGCTTGCCCGCCGAGTCGAACAGCGCCGTCTTGCGGATCTTCAGCCAGCGCGCGACTCCTCCTGGCAATTGCATGCATTGCTCGGGAATCTCGACCAGGCCTCCTTCGCGGATTGCCGCCAGATCGGTTTCGGTATCATTCTCGGCCTGCTCGCCGCGAAACAGATCCCGGCTCGATTGTCCGAGCAGCGCAGCCTTGGATTGCCCGAACAGCGTTTCTGCCAGGCGGTTGACGCGCACCACTTTCAGATCGGACGCTCGCTTTAGCACGATCATGCTCGGGATGTGTTCGAACACCGAGTCGAGCAGCGCGTGGGAATCCTGAAGTTGGGCTTCGGTCTGCTTGCGCCGCTCGACTTCGGACTTCAGAACCTCCTTGTCCAGCGACAACTGCAAGGTCCGCAAAGCCACTTGTTCGCTCATTTCTGCCGACCGGCGCAGGAGGAGGAAGGTCAGGATGCCCACCAGGACACCACCGACCAGCAGCAGCACCAGTTCGGTGGGGGCAATCGGAAGAACGTTCCAGCTGGCTGGCAGGCTTTCGCTCAACCGGATCCGATCTCCCTGCGGCAGCCCGGTCTCCTGCGTGAAGGCTTTTCCGCCCAGCTGGCCGCCCGCCGCAAGAAGCGGCTGGCGGGCGGCTGTGGCGGCAGGAAAATAGTCGAGACTGATGGCATAGCCTTGCGCCGCAAGCTCATCGAAGCGCAGTACCCGGCCAAGATCGGCGAGGCTTATCGCGACGACGGCATGACCCCAGAACTGCGGCTGTCCGGAAGCGCGCCGGACCTGAACCGCCTGCTTCGCGACAAGGGATTCCTTTTCGATGGATACGATCGGATGTCCCTGGGCTACGAGGCGCCCGTGCGGCAACGCCGCGGACCGAGGCTGCACGGTAGCGAGGACTATTGCCTGGCTTTCGATCCCCAGACCGGCCGGGTTACGCACCACGCTTATGCCGGACTTGCCGTCGGGTACGATGTCCAGCCGGCTGATGACGTCGTTGGTCCGCAGGACAGTCCGTGCCGACGCCTCCCATCCATCCGGCGCCGCAACTTCGGATGTGGTGCCACCAGCCACCAGTAAGCCGGGCACCACCAATGCCTGCCCGAGCAGGGTTTCCACCAGCGTCGCCCGCAGTTTCAGGTCGCGGGCGGCATCCCGCTCCCGCTCACCCAGCCCGTCGTGATCCCGCGCGTAATAACTTCCCACCGGAATCACGAACATAAGCCCGGCCAATACCGCCACCACTTTTGCACCAAGCCGGCAGGACAGGAATTTCTGGATAGGGCTTATCAAGTTTGACAAAGGTATTCCAAGTATTGAGAATATTGATCTTTTCCATACACCGACGGCGCCGCGGACCAGCCGCGGAGACGGCAGAAAACGGCCACGCTCGCCCGAACTACCCGATTGCAAGGCCACCCTGTGCTTTACAAGCAAATTAGAGGCCTAAACAAAGTTATCGCCAAAGTTCTCTCAATTACCTGCTTAAACCCGTGACATTGATAGGGATAAAAAAAGGGGCGTTGCCGCCCCTTTTCCTGGAAAAGACCGCTTGCTCAGGCCTTCTTCGCCCACGCCACGCAGTAGCCCTTCGGAGAAACCTCGGTGTCACCCGGGAAAATCTTGCAGCCACCCTTGTCCGCGGCAGTCTTGCCGGGAACGAACTGCACGCAGTTCGCGCAGCTCTTGTCGCCTTCGGGCGCATCCTTGTACTTCATCGAGGCGCGCATGGCGTCGTTCTTCGCGGCGAATGCCACGACGGGAATCATTGCCAGAGCGGTGGCGCCCAGCTTGAGCATGTTACGACGAGACTGATCCATTCTTGAGTTCTCCAGTAAAAGTCCCCCTTCATTGGGGGCCGGTTGAAACTGTAGCAAAAAACATGTCAGGTTTCAGCGATTTTTTCCGGGCGCACCGCACGTGATCCCATTCCGCGCGACGGCAGCAACGTCGGCATGCATGAATGGCCCTATTTTACCCATGGTCTATCAGGCCAGACTGAGGCGACAAACCCACGGATCCCCATGCTGCTAGCCGCCGCCTCGACCAAGATAGCCCACGGTAATGACAATCTCATTACTGGAATCCGTTACGGTAACCAGCCCGACATTGCCTGTCCCCTTGATCGCTGTCGCGAGAACCGCATAGAGGTACATTTGGTCGTCGTCATCCCCGGCGCCAATCGAAATACGGATCGGCAAATGAGCATAGCTGGGGTGCGCACATATCCTCCCGATATCCGTCATCAGTTTCTCGAGGCTATGGTGCCTGCCTTTCAGGCTGTCCAGACTGACACTGATGTTGATCACATCATAATGATCCATGCCATCCCGCGCGCTGCGCAAGACATGATTGAAGCCGTCACGGACAATCGCTTCCGCCAGGCGTTCATGGATGTCCAACTGCGCCCTTGCCGACGCCGAATCAGGTGCCTTGCCCACTGTGCAGGCAGACAGAAAAACCATCACGAATGCAGTCGCTGCGACCGCCCGTAGCCGATCGAATTTCACTCCCGACCAACCGGACACTCGCAATGAGCCGGGAATTGCCGAAAAAAGCCTGAAAGCCGGGCGCATGGTCACGATCCGCTTATTGCTGCCGAACCGACGCATCTTGCGCAACGCTATGACATCGGTCGCACGAAAAGAATGTAATAAAGGCAACGCGATCATGACACATGCCGCAGTATTGGCCGCGAAAAATCTGGCTCATCGAAACCGGATTTGCCCCCGCCTTGGCGAGAAACGGTATCGGGTGGCAATTGGAGCAATCCAGCCAGACGGTGTGCGACTGATGAGGAAATCGCACGAAGGGCATCTCCTTGGTGTTTCTCATGACCACGTCAAGATCGAGCACATTCATTTTGTCTGTTGCGGAAAGCCCCGCCCGGGGGGTAATGGCTCCCGAGCGCAATGCCGCCATCCAATCCGGAAATCCGATGGCATCGCGCTTCAGGTGCCGGGTCGCATCATCTATTCGTTGCAGGCGATGGAAATCAGGATTGGCTTCATCATGAATCGGGTTTCGCTCCAGCGCCGCGCGCGCCGGATGCAATTCCGTCACGGGAGCATCGTTCTCGGCACGCGGCGCCTCGTTGACCGGGGGTAGGTTTGGGGCAGCCTTGAGCGCCGCAAGCCTGAATTTTTCAGAGGCAAACGCCGCTGCCGAGATCATTCCCAGCAAGACCAGCGGGATCACAAAGCGCAAATCGGCAGAACCGGGCGGATGCATTTCATTGCAGAGAGGATACGCCAAGGACGCTCAAGGCGAAGCCGCGTCGCCGCGGCTAGCCGTCGCGCGACGGATTCGGACTATTTGCCACGGCGCAGGTGAGCGACGCCACCATAGCTGCCAACCCAAAGTGCCCCATCAGGCGAAGAGGTCATGGCAAAGATGTTGTTGGCAAACAATCCGTCGGCGGTGGTCATCGCCTTGGCAAACTTGCCGTTCTGCCAACGCGTAAGTCCGTTGTTGGTGCCGACCCAGAGTTCACCCTTGGGATCGAGATGCAGAGCGAACACGTGGTTTCCAGGCAAGCCTTCGGTGGTCGTATAACTCTGCCAGCGCCGACCGTCGAACCGTGACACGCCACCGCCCCAGGTTCCTGCCCACACTTGCCCCACGGCATCGACTTCGAGTGCCACGATATAGTTCGGGTTATACGCAACATCGACATCCTGCAGTCCCATTTCCTCCTTCTGTTTGGCGTGATGCACCGACTGTTTGCTCGGATCGTTCTTGAAGGCGATGTCCTTCTTCACCCGGTCATATGACGCACCCATGCCCTTGGCGTGATTCCAGTTTTCCCAGCGGCCTTTCGCGAAACGCGCCATGCCGCCCTCGGTCGCCAGCCAGATATCGCCGTTCCTGCCCTCGGCAAGCCCATATACCCAGTCGTTGGGCAATCCGCCCTTGGTGTTTTCGACGGTATAGAGTTCCCATTTGCTGCGATTGTCCAGATCGCCGCCGCGAACGCGATTGGCGCCGGACCAGGTGGCAATCCAGATATCGCCGTTCTTCGCGGTAATCACGTCATAGACGAAGGCATCCCCGAGTCCTTCCGGGATGTTGTATGTCTGCCATTTTCCGGTTTTTTCGTCCAGCAGGGACAAACCGCCACCATAGGTGCCGACAGCAATCTTGTCCTTGACCTTGCCGACGTAAAACATGCCATTTGACAGCAAACCATTCTTGGTATCGTACAGCTTGAAGCTGTCATCCTTGGTGTCGTAACGCACCACGCCGCCCGAGGTACCGACCCAGACCACTCCGCGATCGGTGTACAGCGACTTCACGTTCTTGTTGCCGACACGGAAATGGGTAAACTTTGCCGCGGCGTCTACAGCGACTTTTCCCTCCCTTACCGCCGGTGGCAAAGCCGGATGGGGCGTGCCCGGTGGCAAATGGCCTGCAGTGGCCGGCGGCGGCGCAGCCTGGGCCCTTTGCGGCGGCGCATCGGCTGCGATCGACTCGATGGCCGAGCCCAGCAACAAGGAAATAAGCACGGCGCGCCAAGCGCGGCCTTGATAGCTCGCAAATGTATTCATGGTTCTCACTTTGTACCTATCCTGACCACACCAAGTTTGGTACCTGCCCATACATTGGCGTCCGGAGTCGTCGCCAGCGCATAAACGTTCTCGTCCAGCAAGCCGTCCTTGATATCAATCGTCTTCCAGTTCTTTCCGTCGTAGCGCGATACGCCTTTGTTGGTACCGAACCAGAAAACGCCATTGTCATCCTGCGTCATCGAATAGACGATATTTCCCGCCAAACCATTTTTGGTTGACAGGCTCGACCATTTCTTGCCATCCCAGCGACTGACGCCGCCACCCCAGGTGCCGGCCCAAATGCTGCCGTCCTTGGCTTCCATGATCGAAAAGACATAGTTCGGATTGTAAGACCCCATTCCCGCCACTTCGGTGGCGAGATCATGGCGCGACCGGGTGCCGAGTCCTGTATTCGGGCTCGCCGGCAAGGCTTCCGGATTCTCGGCCCCCAGCCCGTCCTTGTGCGTCCAGGATTTCCACTTCCTGCCGTCGAACATCGAGACGCCGCCTTCGGTACCGAACCAGACGCGCCCCTCCTTATCGACGGCAAGCCCATAAACCCATTCGTTGATCAGTTCCTTGACGTAGGTGGTGAACTTTCCGGTCTTGACATTGAAGAGATTGGCTCCCGCCCAGGTACCGATCCATAGATTGCCTTTTTTGTCATTGGCAAAAGAGTAGATCCAGTAGTCGGCCAGGCCGTGCATCGGAAAGTAGGTTTTCCATTTGCCGTCCTTGTAACGGGAAGCGCCTCCGGCATTGGTGCCAAACCAGGTATAGCCTTGCGTATCGATGCCCACTGCAAAAACGTACTCGTTGGCGAGGCCATCGTTGCGCGTAAAGGTACGGCGCGGCGCGGTGGTCTTGAGATCGATTTCCATGACTCCGACCGACGTACCTACCCACAGGGAATTCCCCGCCTTGTCATGCCGCAGCGAGCGAACATAGGTACCGTTGCCGGTCTCGAACCGATCAATCACCTTCTCCGTACCCTGCGCCACAACGCCGGCGGGCGCCAGGGACAGGCACGTCGCAATCAGCGCTAGCGCGCCGCGAATCGACAGGAACATCGGAAGAACTCCTTCAGCGTAACGTGCGGGCATAGTGGAGGGCATCGAGGATTTCGTCATCCTTCAGGATTCCCATGAAGGGAGGCATTATGGTCTTGCCCATTTTGACCGATTGGACCAATACCATGTCCGGCTGAATCAAGCGCTCCTTGGCAGCAAAGCTTGGAGCCTGCTGAATGACCGGCACGCCGTTCAGCCCGTGACACACTGCGCAATGCATGTTGTACACGCGCTGCCCCCGCAGCAAATCAAGCGCCAGCGCAACGTCTGGAACACTGGCAGCGAGCAGTCCCAGCGACAGCATCAGGGGGGTAGTCATCGATCTCATTGTTTGTCTCCGCGGCGGCGCTTCTTGTCTTTGGTGCCCTTCAGTTCGGCGATCTTGCGCTTGAGCACATCGGCTTTCGCGATATCGGGCGGCAAGCCGTATTCACCCGCCCGCTGGGCTTTTTCCAGGGCCTCGAGCGCCGGCATGAATCCGTCATCGGCCGCCAGGGTGATCCATTTCAGCGCCTCGGCCCCCTTGCGCTGATTTTCCGCAACCTCCAGTTCGCCATTCAGGTACACCTGCGCCAGCGAGCGAATGGCCAGCTTGTGCCCGCCCTCGGCGGCCCGTGTAATCAGGATTCTGGCTTCCTTTGCATCCTTCTTTACGCCCTCCCCCGACCCAAGCATCGTGCCAAGTCCGAATATTCCATCCAGATTGCCGGCGGCGGCAGCCTTCCGATAATAGGCGACAGCCTCCTCGTCGGATTCCGCGGTATCGAGAATCGACGCCAGAATCACCTGTGCTTCGGTGTGTCCGGCATCGGCAGCCTTGCGCAACAAGGGCATTGCCGCAACGAAATCCGACCGTCGGTAGGAAACCATCCCGCTGGCGAAATCCTCTTCCGGCCCTGCGTTGGCCGATCCCATGCCGACCCCCAGCACCAGGGCAACTGCAACTGCTGATCGCCGAAAACTTCCGCGCAACTTCATTTCATTCATTCAACCCACCTTGTCAGCTTCGATTCCGTCCACATGTGCAACAGGGCCACGCAACTAGTTCATCCTGAGAGATTCAAACTCTTCCAGTTTCCTGTAGAGACTGGAAAGTCCGATTTCCAGTTGCTGCGCGGCGGCCTTGCGGTCCCCACTGCATTCCATAAGGACCCGGAAAATGATATCAGCTTCGGCGCGCCGAACCTGATCGCGCAAACTGCCCCCCGCCGTGGCGACCTTCTGCTCGCGGGTCGACTTGTTTCCCTGCACCGACAAGCCGGGCGGCAGATCGCCAATGGTGATTCGCCCGCCATCGGCCATGATGAAGGCCCGACCAATCACGTTTTCAAGCTCGCGCACATTGCCCGGCCAGCGATACTCCAGCAACAGTTCCTCGGCCGCCGGATCAAGCTCGATGTCCGTTTCTCCCTTGAATTTTGCAGTCTGCAGGAAAAAACGGATCAGGCGCAAAATATCTTCGCCGCGATCCCGCAGCGGTGGCAGATCGATATGGAACTGCGAAATCCGGAAAAACAGGTCCTCGCGAAAAGTACCGGCGGCAACCATCGCCGGAAGATCCCGATTGGTCGCCACGATGATTCGCGTATCGACCTTGCGCAGTTGCTCGCCACCGACGGGGCGAATCTCCTTGTCTTCGATCACGTGCAGCATCTTGGTCTGCATGTGCAGGGGCAACTCACCAATCTCGTCGAGGAACAGCGTGCCGGTATCCGCCTGCGCGAACAAGCCCTTGCGCGCCTGCGCCGCGCCGGAGAAGGCTCCCTTGGTGTGACCGAAGAGTTCGCTCTCGAGCAGATTCTCGGGGATGGCGCTGCAGTTGACCGGGATAAACGGCGCTTCCGCGCGTGAACTCTGGTCGTGGATGAATCTTGCCAGCACGCCTTTGCCGGTGCCGCTTTCGCCCGTGACCAGCACGGTATTGTCAATCGCCGCGACCCGCGTGGCGAGCCGTTCGACTGCCGCCATGGCGGCAGAGGAAAATTTGAAACGGATGTTCTCCCGCTCGCCGCTGACAAACTTTCGCAGTGCGACGTTTTCGGCCTTCAGGCCGAGCAGGGTCTGCGCCTGCCGCAACCGATACAGAAGCTCCTCGCTGTCGATGGGCTTGACCATGTAGTCCATGGCGCCGGCCCGCAAGGCCTCCACAGCCGTCTGCACCGAAGCAAACGCCGTTGCCATGATGAAAAGCGTGGGCACACCCGCGCTCTTCATGCTGCGCACCAGATCGACCCCGTCGCCGTCCTGCATCCGGATATCGCAGATCGCAACGTCGATATCGCCGCGCACCAGCTTGGCTGCGGCATCCTTTACGCCGGCAGCCATATCCACCGAGTACCCGGCACGACGCACCGTGGCTGCAATGATCTGCCTCAGGGCCAATTCGTCGTCGATGATCAGTACATGCCCCCAGTTTCTCCTAATGTACCCCGTCTGCCGGGACCGGCAGGGTGATCCGCACCATGGTGCCCTGCCCCGGAACGGATTCGACGCTGATTTCTCCCCCGTCCTGCTGCACCAGACTGCGACACAGGGACAGGCCCAGCCCTGAACCCCGCCCTGGCGGCTTGGTCGTGAAATGCGGATCGAAGACCCTGCCGAGATTCTCGGAAGCAATTCCCGGGCCATTATCAGTGACCGTAAGCATCACCGAAGTTCCGACCAGACGGGATGCAACCACAATCGACGGAGTCTGCTCTTCCCTACCCTCAAGGGCGTCGGCAGCGTTGATCAGCAGATTCATCAATACCTGAACGATATGATCCGATACAACAAACAGGGCAGGCAAGTCACCCGCCAGTTCCTGTTGCAAGGACACTCCGCGAAAGCGCTTGTCGAAGCTGATGAATGTGCAGGTACTCTTGATCAGTGTGTTCAGATCCACGTATGCCGGAACCAGCGGACGCTGCAAGGAAAACTCGCCAATCTGGCGGGTAATCGCCATGACGCGCCGCGCCTGATCGAGAATCAGGTCGATCTGATGATCGGCACGACGCCCTGGGTAATGCCCCTGCTTCCGGTCGTTTACGAGACTCTCGGCAAGGCCGACAATGGCGGCCAGCGGATTGTTGATCTCGTGCGCAACTGCCGCCGCGAGCGACCCGACGGCGGCCATCTTCTCGGTGTGGAAGCGTTGCTGCCTGCTCAATTCAAGCTCATTGTCGCGAGACCGCAGTTCCGCCTCCATGTCATTCACCGCCGACATCAGCACACCCAGCTCGTCATCGCGCGTCACCGCAAGGGATGCGCCGCGATAACCCCTGACGATTTCGGTCGCGCGCGCCCGGACCAGGCCGATGTCGCGAGAAAGCTGCTTGAAAAAGACGCTGCTGACCCCACCAACGACGGCAACTCCCACAATCATCAGCACCAGCAGTTCCATGGTCAGGCGACCGAAAACCTCCCGGTAGCCCTCGACCACGGTGCGTTTTCGGTTGCGAATGTCGGACGTCAGTCCATCCAGGCGCAGCACCAGTTGATGAAACTCTTCCCGCAATTCGGCGATCGTGGCGCGTGAGGGGTTGCGCTGCAGTTCCGCGTTGAGGCGACTCAACTTCGCTATGTTGCCGGCCAACTGGCCGCCGTAGGCTGCTTCGATTTTCGTCAGTTTCGAAACCACCCCATCGATTTCAAGCCCCAGGACCTTGGCGGCCGTCGAAACATCATCGGTAAGATAGTTCTCGTTGATGCTCAGAATTGCATGGGATACGAGGAAATTCAGTTCGAGCTGATGCTCCTCCTGAACATGAATGGTTTCGAGCTGATTTACCGCATCGAACAGCAGGCTTCGTTCCCAGGTGATCGCCGCGGTCGCCACAATCAGGAAAGCCACCAGGCCGGCAAGTATCTGCGATCCCTTCTGGGCAAAGCTGGCACCCCGCCGCATCCCGATCCACGGATCGGCCGACGGCTCGGCGCGTTCTACTATCGGTTGGCTGCGCTGCAACATCAATGCGGTGGTGGATCGGCTGTCAGAATGAACGGGATGGAAGGTAGAATTATTGGAGATGCAGCATTTTGCTGCAAAGCTTGCCAACAAGGAATTCCTGATGCTCTCCAGCCGGGCCGTCTCGCTTGCGATTCTCCTCGCATTTCTGCCTGCCGCTCCGGCCTTTGCCACGCCGCTCGACGACGCGCTCAAGGCACTCGAGGCGGGCAGCAGCCCGAAGGCGGTCGAGTTGCTGTTGAGGCTCGCCAACGAGGGCAACCCGCTTGCCCAGTTCCGTCTGGGTGGTCTCTATTATCACGGCCAGGGCGTCCCTGAAGACGAAAACATGGCCATCTACTGGTGGAAAAAATCCGCGGCCAACGGCAATGCCGAAGCGATGTACCAGATCGCCCATGCCTATCTGTTCGGTAATGCGGCGGCGCGCAGCGTTGCCGACCCGGACCGTGAAGCCGCTGTCTGGTATTTCCAGGCGGCGAGTGCGGGACATGCCGAAGCGGCCTATACGCTGGGGCTGCTTTTCCTCGCCGGCAAGGGTGTCATCGAAGACCGAACCGAAGCGGTCCGCTGGTTTCGCAGTGCATCCAGCAAGGGTCACCTCGAAGCACGCAAGGCCCTGGAAACTGCCGAAAAATCCGTGGCGCGCGGCAAGCCACGCCGCTGACCGTTCCGCGGCACGCGGCAGGCGTCCCATCCTGCCACGCGCCGCGATCATATTCATTTCACGACGTCGCCTATCGTGACCACCACGCCGCTGGCGCCCACCACGACCGGAGGTGAAAATCCCTCGAAATCTCCCGGCTTGGCCAGGGCCTCGCCGCTACGCGAGAGGCGCGCGCCAATCAGTACCGACTTGGCCGACGACAAACGTACGTTGGGCGCCATCGACATCGTGTCATCAAGCTTGAACGTGTAGGGCAATTTGGCGCCGTTGACGCGTGCCATGGCCAACGGAATTCTTGATCCATCGGTGGCGCGCGCAAACACGAACAGGGTCCCGCCCGACGGCAGCTTGCCCGCCAATCCGGGTGCCAGTACCACCGTTCCGGACACCGACGCCGAAGCGGCTGCAACAGGGGCTGCGGCCGCCGGACCACCGGCCTGCGCCGCCGGAGTGCCCATCCTGCGCTCGGCATCGGCAATGCTGTTGCCTATGCTCTGGGCCACATTCGAATCGGGCGGCACCAGGGTCAGTATCGTGCGCCAGGATTGTATGGCGCCGCCAAAATCGCCGCGCTCGAACGCCGCCGATCCCTGCAGCGCCAGCGACTTGACGTGGCGCGGATCGATGCTCAGGGCGCGGGCAATGATCTTCTCCGGTTCGCCGCCGAGCCGCCGGCCCTGCGCCATCGCCGTGATATCTGCATAATCGGCCAGCAGATTGGCGCTGGGCGGCAGCAGCGTGGTAGCCCGGCCGAAGGCCGCCGCGGACTCCGCGTAGCGCCCCAGGGCCCCGTAGGAACGCCCCAGCATCAGCCAGCCTTCGCCATCCTCGGGATTGGCCTGCAGCCGCTCCGCCAGCTTGGCCGCCATTGCCTGGATCTGCTGCGGCGTCAATGCATGGCTGCCGGCTTCCGCGGCGGCCTGGGGCTTCATGGCTTCCGGCGTACCCAGCGTGAAATAAAGTCCCGCCACCAGGGCCGGCATGGCCAGGCCGAGGACCGCGGCCAGCGCAACGCGGCGTCCCGTCCGGTGAACGGCCACCGATTGACCGACAGAGCCGTCTTCGAGCGCGCGGCGCTCAAGTTCTGCCTGCTCCTCGACATACAGCGCCGAGTCGAGCAGTCCGTCCTTGCGCTGATCTTCCAGATCGCTCATCTGATCGCGTAGCACCGCGATGCTGAGGGCGCGCGAACTGCCTATCGGCTGCTCGCGATCCCTGAGCAACAGGGGCAGCAGCACCAGCGCCAGCACGGCCAGGGTCAATGCCGCTGCAATTGCAATGAAGGCGCTCATGGGCGGTCACCTTCACGCTGGCCCAGCAACTCCACTGCCTGCCGATGCTCGTTCTCGGTCAGTTGGGTCGCCGTCTGGACGCCGCGCTTGCGCAGCTTCAGCACCAGGAAGACCAGGCTCACGATCAGCAGCAGGAAGGGGCCGCCCCAGAGCAGCCAGGTCGTGCTCTTTACCGGCGGCCGATAGAGGACGAAATCACCATAGCGCTGCACCATGAAATCGATGATCTCCTTGTCATTTTTGCCAGCCTTCACCATGTCGCGAATCTCGCGCTTCATGTCGGAGGAGAATGACGACTGCGAGTCGGCGATGCTCTGCCCCATGCAGGTGAGGCAACGCAATTCCTCGGCAAGCTTGCCGACCCGCGCTTCGACCACCGGATCGCCGATCGGCTGCGCGATGCCTTCGGCAGCCATTGCCGGCTGCATGCCGACTACCAGCAATAACACCATGAAGCATCGCCGCAGCGCCAGGGCGACGCGAACCATCATTCGATCAACCACGCGCAAGCTCCTCCGCCAACGGCAGTATCTTGGTCTTCAAGGCTTCCGTGGTGACCGGTCCGATATGCTTGTAGCGAATCACCCCGTTCTTGTCGATCAGGAAGGTTTCCGGCACTCCGTAGACGCCGAAATCGATGCCCACGCGGCCGTCGGCATCGACCGCGGACACCAGGTAGGGATCGCCGCCGTGCTGTTTCAGCCAGGTGATCGCTGCCGCGCGATCGTCCTTGTAGTTGAGACCGATGATGGCGATCTTCTTCTGCTGGTCGAGCTCGATCAGCACCGGATGCTCCTGGCGGCAGGAAACGCACCACGAGGCCCAGACATTGAGCAGCCAGACCTTGCCGCGCATGTCCTCGGCGGAAATGAACTTGTCGCTGGCCTGAAGCTGCGCCAGACGGAATGCCGGCACCGGCTTGCCGATCAGGGGCGAAGGAACCTCGCGCGGATTGAGCCGCAATCCAGCGGCAAGAAAACCGGCAAGAACGATGAAAACCGCCAGGGGAAACAGAAAACGCCTCATCAAAACTCCTTAAGCCGCAACCGCGGGACTGGTATCAACAACATCCGCACGCTGCCGGATCCGATACCGGCGATCCGATGCGGCCAACAATCCACCCAAGGCCATCAGCAGACAGCCAACCCAGATCCAACTGACCAAAGGCTTGTGCTGGACGCGCACGATCCACGACACATCGTCGACCGGCTCACCCAGCGACACGTACAGGTCGCGAAACACATTGGTATCGATCGCCGCCTCGGTCATCGGCATCTTCTGCACCAGGTACATGCGCTTCTCGGGATACATCACGGTCACCGGGCTGCCGTTGCGGCTGACATTGACCGTGGCGCGCGCTGCCACGTAATTGGCGCCGCGCACTTCGCCTATCGCCATGAGCTGGAAATCGTAGCCGCCGGCCGATGCCCGCTCGCCCGGCTGCATTTTCACTTCACTGGCGGTTTCGTAGCCCTTGACCAGACAGACGCCGAAAATGAACACGCCGATGCCGACATGGGCCAGCAGCATGCCCCATTTCGCCAGCGGCACAGAGGCCAGACGCTGGCCGAGCGAAGCATTGCCGCCGCGCTCGCGCAGGTGCTCGACCAGCACCGTGGCACTCGATGCCACGGCCCAGAATCCCAGTAACAGGCCGAAGGCCACCAGTGGCGACCAGCGCCCCAGCAGCAGCGGCAGCACCAGCGCCGCGACCACGGCAAAGCCGACGGCCCAGCGCAGGCGCGGCCAGAAGTCGATCAGGCGCGCCTGTTTCCAGCGCGCGAAGGGCCCCAGTCCCATCAACAGCACCAGCGGCGCCATGAGCGGGAAGAACACCGCCTCGAAATACGGCGGCCCGACGGATACCTTGCCCAGGCCGAGCGAGTCCAGGAACAGCGGGTAGAGCGTGCCCAGCAACACCGCGCCCGCGGCCACCACCAGCAGCACGTTATTCACCAGCAGGAAGGTCTCGCGCGACAGCAATTCGAAGCGGCCGCCCAAGCCGACCGACGGCGCCCGCCAGGCGTATAGCAGCAGGGAAATTCCCACCACCAGCACCAGGAAACCGAGGACGAACACGCCGCGCTTGGGATCGGTGGCGAAAGCATGCACCGAGGTCAGCACGCCGGAGCGGACCAGGAAGGTGCCCAGCAGCGAAAGCGAGAAAGCCATGATCGCCAGTAGCACGGTCCAGTTCTTGAAGCCGCCGCGCTTCTCTGTCACCGCCAGGGAGTGAATCAAGGCCGTGCCGATCAGCCAGGGCATGAAGGAAGCGTTCTCCACCGGGTCCCAGAACCACCAGCCGCCCCAGCCGAGCTCGTAATAGGCCCACCAGGACCCGATGGCGATTCCCAAAGTCAGGAACAGCCAGGCCACGGTGGTCCACGGCCGCGACCAGCGCGCCCAGGCCGCATCCAGGCGCCCCGAAATCAGCGCCGAAATGGCGAACGCAAAGGCCACGGCGAAACCGACATAGCCCGTATACAGCAACGGCGGATGGATCGCCATGCCCGGATCCTGCAAGAGTGGATTCAGGTCACGGCCATCCACGGCAGCCGGCAGCAGCCGCTCGAATGGGTTCGAGGTCAGCAGCAGGAACAGCACGAAACCAACCGTGATCAGACCCATCACGCCCAGCGCATTGGCCACGGTCTGCAACGGCAGGCGGTGGCTGAAGGCCGCCACGGCCACAGTCCACACCGAGAGGATGAACACCCAGAGCAGCATCGAGCCCTCGTGCCCGCCCCACACCGCCGTCACCTTGTAGAAGCTGGGCAACATCGAATTCGAGTTCTGCGCGACGTAGAGCACAGAGAAATCGTTGCCGACAAAGGAAGCGACCAGGCACGCAAAGGCGGTCAGCATCACCAGAAACTGCGCCGCCGCCGCCGGCCGCGCCACGTTCATCAGCCGCACATCGCCGCGCAGGCCGCCGACGATGGGCACGACACCCTGCACCAGAGCCACCGCCAGCGCCAGGATCAGGGAAAACTGGCCAAGTTCAGGAATCATTGATTTGCTCCGTGTGCAGGTTGGCTTGCATGAAAATCTTCATTCGGGACGGGGCTCACAGGCAATCTGCGTGCCAGCGCCTATTTTGCATCCGCCTTGGGAGGGGCGTCCTTCTTTAGTCGTTCCCGCCATTCCCATACCGCCGCTTCGCCATGGCGCCGGAACGGGTCATCGGGCTTTGCCCGGTGCAGCCACGCCTCCATGGCTTCCAGCGCACCGCGGTAATCGCCCAGACCCTCGTAGGCCTCGGCCATGCCGTAGTACGCATTCAACTGGTTGCGATTGAGTTCGGTGGCGCCGTCAAAAAAATCAAGGGCTTCCTTATAGCGCTTCTGGCCGAGCATGGCAAACCCCATGTTGACGTGGGCTTCCGGCATTTTCGGCGCCAGCTGCAGCACGCGGTGAAACGCGGTCATGGCATGGTCGTATTGCTTGGAATGCAGCATGATCACGCCCTGCTTGAAGCGCAAATCGATCTCTTCCTTGCGCTTGGCGTCGACATGTGCCTTCAGATCGGGCCGGTCGGCACTGTTGATCCACCGATCGAGCAGATAGCCGCCGCCCACCACCAGCGCCACGGTGACGACCAGTCCAAGGACGCGCAAATCGCGCCCGTGCCGACCAGGGAGGAGCGACTCAGCCATGGCGTGCCACCCGCAGCGCCACGCCCGGCCACATCTGGCGCAGCACCAGGTAGAGGAACATCAGGATGCCCGCGGTGGCCAGGCTGCCGCCAATGCCGAGAAATACCCGCGAGACGGTTTCGACGCTGAATTCGATGCCGACATTGCCGGCCATCTTGCGCGGCGCGCCCATCAGGCCGGCACCGGCGAGGCCGGACATCATCATCAGGATGCCGTAGCCGTAGAGCCGCAGTTGCAGCGCGATACGCGCCGGCGGCGGCATTGCATGGCCGAGCAGCGGTAGTACGCCATAGGTGAGGCCCATGAAGGCCAGGGTCACTGCACCAATGGTGCCGTGATAGTGCGCGGTGACCAGCGTGGTCTGGCCGTCGATGATGGCGCCCAGCACGATGCCGCAGATCAGCAACACCAGCGACAGCGCCAGTCCCGTGGCCGGCACTATCCTGCCGCGCCAGTGCAGTACCAGTAGCAGGCTGCCCAGCAGCAGCGGGACTTCCCAACTGGTCCATTGCATCAGCCGGGTAAAGGCGGAGAAATATTCGGGACTCGCCGGTCCCAGCACCAGCAGCAAGGGCGCTGCGAGCGCCGGCACCGCGCCCAGCAGCAGGAGCAGCCTGAGCCGGCTCGCGGAAGGCAAGCCCAGCGCCGGCGGGCACAGGCCAAGCCAGGCCACCATCATCAGCGTGGTCAGACAGAACTGCCAGATATGGCCGGGACCCCAGAACAGGGTTTCAAAAAGCGCGTGGCCAGTCAGGGACGCGGCCACCTGCCACCAGGTGGCGGCGAGCACTGCCAGCGCGATCAATACCACGGCTGCTGCGAGCCACAGCCCAAGATTCAGGACCTCGTCGCGGGGGTCTGATGACAAGTCGGAGCCAACAACACGCCAAGACTTCGGCGCCGCGCCCGCAAGTGCGACCGCGGCGCCGACAAGCACCGCCAGACCGTAAATCGCCAGGCCGGCAAGGAACATCGGGCTGTCGAGTACCGGCATGTAATTGCTCATGATCGGACGCACCGCGCCGAAGGCCGGCGACACCGCCATCAGCAATGCGCCGGCCGCCGCGAGCGCCAGGGCGGTCCAGGCCCACGGCCCCGGCGCCCGACGCGCCGCCAGACTCCAGAGCATGCCGGCAAAGGCCATGAACCAGACCCATTGCGACAGGTCGACATGCAGCGTCAAGGCCACGCGATAGAACTCGGTTCCGGGAAACAGCGCCCCGATTCCGGGAACGCGGGCCATCACGATCAGGATCGCAAACAGGCTGGACGCCGCCACCGCGGCAGTGGCCAGCACCAGCCAGCCCAGCGCGAGTTGCGCCGAGGCCTCGTGGCGGTTCGGCGGCAGCATGGTCGCCAGCCTCACGACGGGGACATCCTCATACCGCGCCCTTGTGCGGCGATTCCGAAATGAAGGGAATGCCGAAGAAGGTCAGGAAAGCAAAGACGAAGACCCCGAGGATCATCCAGGAACCGATTGCCGGCGAGCTTTTCATGGTCAAACGCCAATGCAAGGCGAATGCCAGCAGTATCCAGGTGATGAAAGACCAGGTCTCCAGCGGATCCCAGGCCCAATAGCGGCCCCAGGCGTCCTGTGCCCAGATCGCGCCGGAAATCAGCATCAGGGTCTGGAAGATGATGCCCAGCGCCATGAAACGATAAGCTAAGTCATCGAGGCGCTCGTCCGCCGGCAGCCCGGCGAAGCGCGACACGCCGATGCCGGCACGGCGCAGCAGGATCACGCCGGCCATGCCCACCGCCACCAGCACGGTGCCGAGAAACACCTTGGACAGGCCGACATGGATGTACAGCCAGGGCGTGCGGAAGGTTTGCGGAAAGTGCCCCTCGTGGGTGCTGGACAGCGTCATCCAGCCCAGCATGACGAAGATGATCGGCATCACCACGGCCGCCGTGCCGCGAATTGGCGGGTAGCGCCAGTAGGCGATGGCGAAGATCAGGCCGAAGCTCCAGACATTGCTGGCGAGTACCTCGAACATGGTAATGAAGGGACCGTGGCCCAGACGCTCCCAGCGCAGGCCCAGCGATGCACTGAGCAGCACCAGGCCGACGATCAGGCTCCCCAGCACGAAGCGGTGCGGCGCCTTCTTCAGCACCACGCCGAATATCGCCACCACGCCGGAGAGTACGTAAGCGACTACGGCCAGCCAGAGGATCTGAAGTTCGCGCTGTTCCATGTCAGAAAACTAGCACGCCGTTTGCTTGCTACGAGCGACTTCAGCAGAAACCGGCGAACCGTGAAATAGTGTGGGTGCCGGGCTCATCAAATCAAGGATCATCAGGAATGAAAAAGTTTTCGTCGACACCAATAGCCAGAGGAACCCTCGCTGGCGTCTGGGTAGTGACCGCAGCATTGCTGTTCGGTTCCACTGCAAGCCGTGTGCAGGCAGCCGAAGGCACGGACATTACCAGCAATTGTAACGAATGCCATGGCACCGATGGCCTCGGCTTCAAGCCGAGCGTGCCGCACCTCAACGGCCAGCCGGATCACCTGTTGACCAGCATGATCAACGCCTTCCAGCAGGGCAAGCGGCCGACCAAGGTGAAGATGCATCGCGACATCGCCGCCGCCGACGTCGCCCCGCTGGCCAAGCACTATTCGCTGCAGAAGGCGCAGCGCCCCAAAACGGCCACCAGTCCGGAACTTGTTGCCCGCGGCGAGGCGCTGTATCTCAAGCGCTGCGCCGACTGTCACGTCGACAACGGGCGCGATTCGGACAAGGAGGCGCCGCTGACCGCGGCACAGGACCTGAACTATTTGATCGAACAGACGCTGGCCTTCAAGACCGGCCAGCGCAAATTCCCTTTCCTGATGGATGGTGCCTATAAGAATCTGAGCGACGAGGACCTGACTGCCATCGCCCACTTCTTTGCCGCGCAGGAGCAGGAAATTCCCAAGAAGCGCCGCCGCCGCTGAGCGCGGTAACCTTCAAATGCCGGTTTTCGGGCAGCGCCGCAGCCACAACGCTAACCAGACTGCCACGGGCGTTGCGAGAACTTGCTCCAGAAATGCCAGCCCAGCGCCAGCACCGCCAAGGCGCAGGCGGCGAGCAGCCAGGGCATGGTCCAGTCGTAGAACACGTTGTAACCCATCCAGGTGGTCAGGCCGACATAGACCAGGCGGCCGGCGGGAATCAACACCGACTCGCCCGGTTTCAGGATTGCCACGCGCCAGGAAAAATCGACGGTCACATCGTGGCGATCGGGCAAGCGAAAACTGCTCGCAGCTTCCGGATCGATCAGTTGTTCGGGAATGTTCAGCTTGATCTGCAACTCGTCGCTGCCCAGGCGCCAGTTTGAGGTCTGCTGTTCCTTGTTGGCCGGGTAACCGGGGAAGTTGATGGAGCCCAGTTCGGCCTTGCCGCCGTTCGGCTCCCAGCGGAACAGGGCGGCAAAGCCCTTGTTCGATGAGGTGTAGAAGCGATAGCCGCGGATTACCAGCGGCACCTGGTCGCCAATTTCCATGGTGCGCGGAATGCCCATTTCGTCGCGCCAGCGCACCCGATTGACGGTCGTGTCGCGCTGCAGACCGGGCTTGTACTCGATCTTGAAGCCGAGATTCTCGAAATGCACTTCGTCTTTCGCGCCCCAGTGCCAGGGCCCGGCCTGGATGCGGTCCATGGCCTGGTGCTCGCCGCCCGTCACCACTTCTGTCGTCGCCCGCAGATAGGTCAGTCGGCCAATGGCCACCAGCACGATGATGGCGAGCAAGGCCAGGTGGAACAGCAGTAGCGGTAACTGCCGGCGGAAGGCCTTGTTGGTCACCATCGCCGCCAACAGGTTGATCGACAGCATGGCCAGTGGCAACACCAGCGGCAAGGTCACGCCGACCACGTCTTCGCGGTCGTAAATGAAAACCACGGCAGCCAGCAGCAGGACCAGGCTGACCAGGGTCAGGCGCAGCGAGGCCAGCGCCATCAGCGGGCCATGCCGTGCCGGCATCTCGGCGACCAGCGTCGAGCCTGGCGGGTGTTCAGTCTGCACGGGGCTGTGCTTCCGCTTGCGCAACGCGGTGGTAGGCCGACTCGCCGACCGGCGGCCTGTCAGCGTCGTGCCCCGCGCGCAGCACGTGGCCCAGACGCCACGGCCGGTAAGTCATGGTGGCGAAGATGGCGCACTCGAAGGAACAGCGGCATTCGCTGTCGCGCACGTAGTCGGTGATGCGCCGGGCCTGGACGGCGGCCAGCAGCGGAGGCAAGGCGTCGTCGAAATGTTCCAGGCGCCCGAGCGTGAAATTTCCGTGCTGCGCCGCGTCGCCGGGGCGATGGCTGCGCAGCATCTCGCAGGGCAGCACCTCGCCATCGGCATGGATCACCACCAGTCGCTTTCCGGCCAGGCAGTGACCGCATGGCCAGGGCGTTTGCGGGCGGCGCACGATGGCGAACATCGCACGATCGAGCCGCGCAAACAGCCAGGCCAATCCGGCCGCGTCGCCGTTCGACCGAGCCACCGCAGCTGCCGCCGCCGTGTAGGCCTCCGCGCTGCTGCCACGCAGCGCCGGATCGGCCGGCACGCCGCGCAAACGATTGAGCTCGATCTGGTCGAGTCCGATCGCCTTCAGTCGAGCCAATGCATCGGCAATAACGGCGGCATTGGCTTCAGTCAGGGTGAAGCAACCATGTACGCGCAACTGCGGCAGCCATTGGCGCGCGGCGCACAGCAGTCGCAGGGAACGCTGCGCCTTGTCGTACAGCCCGGGCAGGCCGCGCAGGCGATCGTGCAGCGCGCCGACGCCGTCGACCGAAATCGTCACGATGACACGGGCCCGGGGCGCCACGCGCGGCAATTGCGCCAGCAGTGCCTCGATCCGTTCCGGATAGGAGCCGTTGGTGGATACGCTGAAAGAGCGCACCCCTGCTTCGTGGTAGGCGGCGATGATCTCCGCCAGATCGGCGCGCAACAGCGGCTCGCCGCCGGTCAGGGGAAGGGGGCCCAGGCGCCCCCCGCCCTTTCCCCACCCGCGGGGGCGCGC
>ORJL011457298.1_pt1 | contig 20670 bp, 12 predicted proteins | sample 1779941 | NCBI WGS metagenome assembly ORJL01 (sample SAMEA104232317, study PRJEB22302) | groundwater metagenome | biome: forest; feature: aquifer; material: groundwater | place: USA | collected 2011-08-07 | depth 5.8 m
CCCCTTGGGCTTTACGCATCGCTGGACGGGGTTTTGCAACCCATTGTGGAGACCGTGGCGATTGACGAGTTCGAGGCCCGTGTGCCGCTCGCGCCGGTGCCGAGCGTGTTTGACGGACTCGGGCGTGTCGAGCTCGCGATCAACGTGGGGATCTGTTGCGATTGGGGTGCGGGAGTCACGCAAGCGGAGCTGTGGCTGGTCGGAACTCCCTCGCCGGGCGGAAACTCGCTTCGCCTTTTCTCGGCGTTTGAGAACTGCTTCACGGGTTCCCATTTCCACACGTTTCACGGCTGTTTGCGCTTCGATGCGGACGGCGATCAGGATGTAGACACGGCGGACTTCGAGCGTTTCACGGACGTGTTCCCCGGTCCGTAGCTGCACAATGCCGCGACCATGCGCCGGGCGGCATGGCCGAGCGAAGCGCCGCCATGCGTTTCGCGCGCGATCACTCGCCGCTCGTCTTCCCCAGTTCCAGCGCCAGGATGTTCTTCCGATCGCGGACGTAGAGCTTCGTTCCCACCAGCGTGGGCAGCGTCCAGGAGACCGCTTCGGTGATCTGGGCCGAGTCGAGCACTTGCAGTTTCTCCGGCGAGACTTTGGCGATGGTCAGCTTGCCGGATTCGTCGAGGAAGAGGAGCTTGCCGTCGGCGTAGAGCGACTGGGCCTTGTGGTGCCCGCGCTCGCGCCAGGCGATCTTGCCGGTCTTCCATTCAAACGCCGAAAGGAACGAAACGTCATTGCCGCCGATCGAGCCGTAGATGTGATCGCCGATGCGGATCGACGTCCAGTGCGACGCTTGCAGCTTCTTCTGCAACCATTCTTCCTTCGCCTCGAACCGATCGCCGTCTTTGCCGATCGTGAGCAGCCGGGCGCCGCCGGTGAGGAACTGGCTCGCCACCCAGAGATGTTCGTCGTCGCAGCGGACCACGGGGGTCAGGTGATTCCCGTTGTTGAAGGGAATCTCCGAACGCCACAGCGTGGCACCCGTCGACGGGTTCAGCGCCATCACGCCTTCCGGTGTGAAGAAGATGTACTGATCCTCCCCCACGAGCTTCGTAATCGTGGCCGGTGCATAGCTCACGCCGCACGGTTCGCTTTTCCACACGATCGAGCCGTCGTTCACACGAAATGCGATCACGCCGTAGTGATCGCCGCCGACTTGCACAATCGCCGTGTCGCGATAGGGCAGGGGGTTGCCCGAGTAGCCGTATTCTTCCACGCGTTTCCGTCGCCCGAATTCGGTGGGAAGCGCGTGCTGCCAGTGCAGTTTGCCCTCGTCGAGACCGAGACAGCGCATTTGTCCGTCGACGCTGATCGAGATGATCCGATCGCCAACGATGAGCGGCGTGGCATTGGGGCCCAGACCGAAGCTCCGATCCATCTCGGGCCACAGTTGATACGCACCCTTACGTTCCCAGATGGTCTCGCCCGTCCGGGCATCGAGGGCGATGACCACGTCGAGGTCGCGGTCGCGATAGGCGGTGAAGAGTCGATCCCCTTTGCATAATATCGCAGAGTATCCATCACCCAGAGGCCGCTTCCACAACTGCTTCGGTCCGCCGGTGGGCCACTTCTCCGCCAGACCCGTGGCCGCGACGGTGAAGTCTCCATTCGGTCCACCCCATTGCAGCCAGTCCTCCGCATGCACCGTCTGCGGCGTCACGTTGACCACAATGGCCGAAGCAACGGTCGCAACGACGAGCCACGTAGCGCAGGAGCGACGCACAAGCTTACTCGAGTCTGAGGTCACGATCACTCTCCGGATTACATCCTCTTGAAGCAATACACGGCCCCTGCCATGGTGGAAACAGCGCGGATTCCAACCCGCTCCACGCACGTATTCTGAAGATTCGACACAATATTCGGTTCCCCGCGGAGAATCCGACGCGCTCATGCGCGATTCAACACCAGATCCATCAGGGTCGTGCCGGCGAACAACAAGCTGACCAGCCCGTTCAGGGTAAAGAAGGCGACATTCACCTTGGAATAATCGCCGGGGTGGACGAGGGCGTTCTCGATGACGAGCAGCAGCGCCGCCGCCGCGACGCCCACCGCGTACACCGCGCCTAAGTGTTCGACGATGCCCAACGCAACCAGACCGACGACGACCAAGCCGTGTGCAACGCGAGCGATCCAGAGCGCTGTTGTCGGGCCGAGACGCGAGGGAAGACTGTGCAATCTCTCGCGGCGGTCGATGTCAATGTCTTGGCACGCGTAGATAACATCGAACCCGCCGATCCAGCACGTTACCACGCCCATGAGCAGGAACGCCGTGACGCCCAATGATTCCGGGGAAACCGCAATCCAGGCCGCGACCGGCGATATCGCAATCGACGCCCCGAGGTAGAAGTGCGACCATTTCGTGAAGCGCTTGGTCAATGAATATCCACAGAGAACGCACAGCACCGGACCCGAGAGCAAGATCGGCCAGGTGTTCCCATACCACACATGAAAACCGAGACAACCGACGCCGAACGTGATCGCCGAAAGAAACAGCATGATCCACGCCGCGGCGCGGGTGATGCGTCCGGAGGGAAGCGGTCGACCTGCGGTCCGCGGATTGCGGGCGTCAATCTGGGCGTCGACGATGCGATTGAAGGTCATCGCCACACTGCGTGCGGCCACCATACAGAGGACGATCAGTCCCAACTGCCCCCAGTATGGAAACTGACGGTGTTCGATGTGCCTCCCGGCCAGAAACGCGGCCACGATAGCAAAGGGCAATGCAAAGACGGAATGGGAGAATTTCACCATTTCGCCCCAGGTGCGAATGGACGTGAGTACGGCGTTCATAGGCGCGTCAGTCATGTTCGCCCGCGATCGCAGCGTCTGAGGAGTTGAACCGAGTTGCAGAGGACGGCGCGGGCGTTTTCCCGACCTGTTCCGACCAGCGTGTATGCAGTGAATGCGGGACGCCCAAGAGATCGAGCAGCTTTCCGACCACGAAATCCACGAGGTCGTCGATCGATTTGGGCATCATGTAGAATCCCGGCGACGCTGGACATAGGATGACGCCGCATTCCGAAAGGCGCAGTGCGTTCTGAAGATCAATGCGGCTCATGGGCATTTCCCGCGGCACCAAGATGAGGCGGCGCGCCTCCTTGATCGTCACTTGCGCCGCTCTGTGAAGTAGATTGTCGCCCAGCCCCGCCGCAATCGCCCCGAGTGTATGACTGCTACAGGGACAGATCACCATTCCATCCGTGAGAAAGCTGCCGCTCGCCAGAACATCACCCACATCTCGGTACGGATGCAATGTGAGTTTCGCGCACTCCCGCCCCAGGATCGCCCTTGCTGACGGATCAGCGAGTCCCAGTTCATCGTGAAATAGACGCTTCCCATTCGGCGTAATGACTAACCGAACCTCCACCTCCGCCTCGCAAAGACACTGAACCAGTCGCCGCGCATAGGCCGCGCCGCTTGCACCGGAGACGCCGACGATGATGCGTTTGCCGCGGCTCATGGGTGAATCAGGGAAGGGATCGAGTCAGCTTGGCATTCGCCACACGCGGCAAAAGCTCGGCCGCTTCTTGCGTCCAAATGCTCTCTGGAAACTCCTTGGTCAGGCGAACGAGCGCCTCCTCGCTTTGGATCGGGTCATTGAAGGCTCGATACGCGAGAGCCAGGCGGAAGAGCGCCTCGGGCGCCGCGTCCGCTTTTGGATAGGTCTCCAGCACGGCCCGCAGTTGCTCAATGCCGGATTCCAACGTCGGTGCGGCCTTGGCGATTTCCAATTCCAGATTGTCCCGCGTCTGCGCCTTGGGATACTTCACCGACAACTGCCGGAGATTATCCGCGTACTGTTCCGATCGCGGATCAAAATCCAAGAGGCCATAGGGAAAGTCGTCGCCGGTCCGGGTCGCGCCGGTGATCGGCTCGTAACCATAGATCGGATCCCGGTTGGCTGCGAGCATGTCGTTCAACCGCCGACCTTCCAGCAGCAACCGCTCGACGGGAACGCGCAGGCTCGCCTCCGGTCTCCTCCGTCCAAACGCCCCGTTGCCGACGGCGCTCCCTTGTACGCCGGCTGAAGCGTTTGTGTCCGAGGGTGATCGCTCGCGCTCGTGGCCGAACTTCTGGAGAACGTCGATCAATCGATCCCGCGCGCGGTCGACGTTCCCCTCTCGACCGTCAAGCTGCGCAAGACGAAGTCCGGCCGCCGCCGCAAGTACGGTGTCTCGCTGGTTTTCCAGGAGCGCTTGCCACGTCGATCGCATCGCGGCGTTCGGGAAATCGTTGTGGAAGCGAATCCACTTTGTGCGTCGGAACTCGGGCAAGTCCACGCGCGTGTCCCAGGCGCTGGCCTTCAAGTACAGAACATTGCCGGTGTATCGACTCTCCGGAAAACTCCGCAGAAACGCGTCGCACGTTGCGGCGAACTCCGCTTGGTGCTTGGTCAATTCGGATTCGTACGGGGCAAGCGGACTGCTCAAACCGAACAACCACTTCGTCTCCTCCATCTGTTCAATCACTTCATAGCGCGGACGCGGCATCGGGTGTCGCTCCCACGCTCGCCACGCCGCTTCCTGCCACGAAAGCGACGTATCCACGTCGGCAAAGTAGGCGCGGTGAAGGTCTTCCAGCAGGCGATAGTGAAGTTCATCTCGCCCTACATAGACCTCGAAGAGTACGACGGGCAATCCGAACATCACCGCCAGGAGCGGGGTGATCGCGCCGGGACGATAGTTCACCAACCGCGCGATGATAAGCACGACTGCGAACACCACCGACGCAGCCACCACCGCGAGAACCCAAGGCGCGATGAACTTGATCCGATCCACCGGATCGACCTGCCCCACGATCAACTCCGCGCTGCCGCGCCACGCAAGGATGAGATAGACAACCGTGGGCACCAGCCCCACCAACGCCGAGACAAATCGGAAGCGCGTTCGGAAGGGTCGCACCGACGCCAGAATGCAGGAAAACAACAACGTGATCGCCAACCACGGCAGCACCGCGATGAAACCGACCACCGCAACGAACGGCAGCGCGGAACCGAGGCGATAGAGAATCGCGACCAGAATGGGGATGGAGATCAACGCCGCGAAGAGAAGCCCTAGAATGACAATCTGAAGAGGAACGTCCTGCACGCTGATGGGCTTGAGCAAGAGCGCCCCGAGCGTCACGCCGCTGTTGCTGTCGAACCGAAACGTGTTGGCAAGCTGGTCCGCGTAACCGGGCACGGACGGCGCGAAGTGTTCCCCGCTTCGCAGCCAATACGCGAAGCTCCCCATTCCGGCGAACAACAGAATGTTCACCAGCAGAAGCGCGACGGCGCGGATGCGATACTTCGGCGCGGTGCGCGACCAAACGTCGATGATCTCAGGACGAGACGCGGTGTTCGGCGCAGCGGGGTCGCGTTTGACGCTGGAGGTCTTCGCCTCGCCGCTCGCAGCCTTTTTGGGGCGACGCTGGATCGTTGCGGAACTCACGTTCGCCGGAACCCTCCGATCTGAGCCGCGACCGTAAGGGAGCGGTTCTTTTCACGCGCATTCTCGCGTGGACCGACACCCTAGTTCTTCTCGGCCACGTAGATCGTCACCACGCCGAACGTCCGCGGGACGGCGCAAGCCACCGCGAAACCGACGCCGCGAAGCCGTTCGCTCATCTGCCGAGCATTCAGAAACGATACCACCGATCGCGGGAGGTAGCGATAGGCGCCGGTCTTGTCTCGACTGATCCACGACGCAGCCAGCGGCATCAGACGGTGACAATACGTCTCGTACAACGCGCGGAACAATCGGTTCGTGGGGCGGGTGAATTCCAGGATGACCGCGCGACCGCCGACGCGGAGAACGCGGTGCATCTCACAAAGGCCCACGTCGAGGTCGGCGAAGTTCCGCACCCCGAAGGCGCAGGAGACGATCGAAAACGACCCGTCCGCAAACGGCAATCGCAGCGCGTCCGCTTCGCTCCAGCGGATGGTGGGCGAACGAACAATCCCGACAGCACGACCGACAGCGGGCGAACGGCCAAGTGCGCGGCGGAGCATGTCGTGCGCGAAGTCGGACCCTGTGACGGAGCGCGGTCGCGCCAGGGAGAAGGCGCGGGCGAAGTCGCCGGTCCCGCAGGCAACGTCGAGAACGTCATCCTCCGGCGTAACGTGGGCGAGTTCGACGGCCTTCCGCCGCCACGCCGCGTCGCGACCCCCGCTGAACAGCGTGTTCACCAGTTCATACGTCGGCGCAATAGCGTTGAACATTCGCCGAACGCGCCCGGCCTTGTCCGGCGCGTCATGCGGCGCGGACAGAAGTTCGGGCGTCCAAGCGGGTGTGCCACGGCTCTGTGAGCAGTGCGGCGGGCGAGAGACATCGTCAAGCGGACAGATGCGAGGATCCGAATAAAATGCCAACCGGTGGCACTCGAAAAAAGCCATGTGGGCAATGCCCACCCTACGCGGACGGAACAGAGCCGCGACCGTAAGGGAGCGGTTCCTTGCGACCCAAAGGATCGACCGTGAAGGCCCACTACGCCGGGTTTCGAAGAGCGCCGGCTACTTCTTCGCTGCGGCGAAGCGATCGTTCACCGCGCCCCAGTTCACCACGTTCCACCACGCCGTGATGTAGTCCGGGCGACGGTTCTGATATTTTAGGTAATACGCGTGTTCCCAAACATCGAGACCCACGATCGGCTTGAGCCCCTCGATCAGCGGATTGTCCTGATTGGGGAAGTCCTTGATGAGCAACTTGCCGGCCGCATCGAGGCACAACCACGCCCATCCGCTGCCGAACCGGGCCGTCGCCGACGCGGTGAATTTCGTCTTGAACTCGTCGAAGCTGCCGAACGTCGCTTTGATGGCATCGCCGATCGGCCCCGTCGCCGGACCGCCGCCCTTGGCGCTCATGCTGTTCCAGAAGATCGTGTGATTCAGGTGCCCGCCGCCGTGGTTGTTCACCGCCCCGCGAACGGAATCGGGAAGCGTCTTCACGCCGGACAGCAACTGCTCCACGGTCTTCGATTGCAGATCGGGATGACTGGCGAGGGCCTCATTCAACTTCGTGACGTAGGTGTTGTGATGCTTGCCGTGATGGATCTCCATCGTCTTGGCGTCAATATGCGGTTCGAGAGCATCAAAGGCGTACGGTAAGGGTGCTAGTGTATGAGCCATGTTGTAACTCCTAAGTCCAGAAACTGGGTCGTCTCACCATCCATCCAAAACGCAGCAGAACATCGACCAACATAGAACCGACAAACGTTGAGGTCAAACCGGTGACGGTTCAGCAGCCGCCGAGTGCGAACGGTGGCTTGTCCACTAGTGGTTGTCCGCGTTGGCAATCGCCCGGGTGCTGGGTGCCCCATCCTCGCTCCAGCGAGGGTGGGGGACGGATCGCCCAAGACATCGGAACGTCGAAACGAGGATCCGCCTCCGTACGAGCCACAAGCGCCAGCGCGTGGTTCTTCGACGCGGCGCGGTTGCCTCACCCCCCTATCGTCCGCCGCGACTCTGCGAAACGCTGACCGTCAGCGAGACAGGATCGCTTTCCGCCCCCTCCGCCGTCGCCCCCACGCACTCGAACGTGTAGTCGCCGCGCACCGTCGCGTCGAAACGAAAACGCCCCGATTCCAGTTCGGCGAGAATCACGGTCGGTCCCGACGTCTGCGTAATCGTGAACGTGTCCACCGTCGCGTCGCTCTCGCAGATGAGCACCACGACATCCCCCGTGACAGGCGCCGGCAGCGAGGCCCGGAGCGTCACCACGATCGGCTCGGCCGTGATGTGCGTCACGCATTCCGATTGCACCTGATACACCCCGTCGGTCGCGGTGAGTTGGATCGTCGCATCCCCCGCTCTCGAAGCCGTGAAGATGGTGATCGGCCCGTTCGCAGGATTGAACGATCCCAGATTCGCCGGCTCGACCGTCCAGGCGTACGTCGGGATCGCCCCCGGATCGAGCACGTTGCCCGTCACCGTCGCCGACTCGCCGACCTGCAATTCGTTCGGACACGTCGGCGCAATCGAAATCCCCGTGCAGCCCGCGAGCGCGAACGCCCACGAGAGCACGGTGGACCGGATGCAGTGCAGAGTTCGTCTCATCATACTCGTCCGCGGATTCTACGACTTCGCATTCGCCCGTCCAAGACCAGCGCCGATCGCCGCGAAGTTGTACCCCGCCCATCCGCATCGGTTTCACCGCCCGCACCTGCGACCCTATCCCTTCAGGGTGAGTGGCATGGCCAAGCGAAGCGCCGCCATGCTTTGTCGGGGCACGCACTTGCTCAGATGCACCAGATCGTAGTGCTGACGCGCGATTCCGCCGCGCTTCCAAGAACCCCACGATCGTGTTACGTTCCTACGCTGGAAATCGCGCGGATCAGACCTTTCCGATGGATGAACGACGATGACAATCGCAACCGCCACGTTGAACCAACCGCGGACCATTCGTGCTCCACGCGGATTCGAACTCTCTTGCAAGGGCTGGCAGCAGGAAGCCGCCCTCCGCATGTTGATGAACAACCTCGACCCCGACGTCGCCGAGAACCCCGCCGAGCTCGTCGTATACGGCGGCAGCGGCAAGGCAGCCCGATCCTGGGCCGACTTCGATCGCATCGTCGCCGCGCTCCGCGATCTCGAAAACGATGAAACGCTCCTCGTGCAATCCGGCCGCGCCGTCGGCGTCGTCCGCACGCACGCCGACGCGCCCCGCGTGCTCATCTCCAATTCCATGCTCGTTCCCTACTGGGCGACCTGGGAAGAGTTCCGCCGCCTCGAAGGCATGGGTCTCACCATGTACGGCCAGATGACCGCCGGAAGCTGGATCTACATCGGCACCCAGGGCATCCTCCAAGGCACCTACGAGACCTTCGCCGCCGCCGCGCGGAAATACTTCGGCGAATCCATGCGCGGGCGCCTCGTCGTCACAGGCGGACTCGGCGGCATGGGCGGCGCCCAACCGCTCGCGGTCACCATGAACGACGGCGTCTGCCTCTGCATCGAGGTGGATCAAGCCCGCATCGACCGCCGCCTTCGCACGCAATACCTCGACCGCGCAACGACGGACCTCAACGAAGCGCTGCAATGGACCGAAGAGGCCGTGAAGCAGAAGAAACCGTTGTCCGTCGGCCTGCTCGGGAACTGTGCTGACGTGCTGCCGGAGTTGGTCCGCCGTGGCGTAAACCCCGATTGCGTCACCGATCAAACCTCGGCCCACGACGCGCTCGACGGATACGTGCCCAATGGAATGACCTACGCCGAAGCGCTCCGCCTGCGCAAGACCGATCCCGACGGCTACGTCACCGAATCCATGCGCGCTATGGCCGAACACGTTCGCGCCATGCTCGAAATGCAGCGCCGCGGCGCCCTCGCCTTCGACTACGGCAACAACATCCGCGGACAGGCGAAGCTCGTCGGCGTGGAAGACGCCTTCGACATCGGCGGGTTCGTTCCGCTCTTCATCCGCCCGCTCTTCTGCGAAGGGCAAGGCCCCTTCCGCTGGGCCGCCCTCTCCGGCGATCCGAAGGACATCGCCCGGACCGACCAGGCCGTTCTCGACACCTTCCCCGACAACGAGCACCTCTGCCGCTGGATCAAGCTCGCCGCCGAGCGCGTGAAGTTCCAAGGCCTGCCCGCGCGGATCTGCTGGCTCGGCTACGGCGAACGCGCCAAGATGGGCCTCGTCTTCAACAAGCTCGTCGCCAAAGGCGAAATCTCCGCCCCGATCGTCATCGGCCGCGATCATCTCGACTGCGGCAGCGTGGCCTCGCCGAATCGCGAGACGGAAGGCATGAAGGACGGCTCCGACGCCATCGCCGATTGGCCGATCCTCAACGCCCTGCTCAACACCGCCTGCGGAGCGACCTGGGTCAGCGTCCACCACGGCGGCGGCGTGGGCATCGGCTACTCCATCCACGCAGGCCAAGTCATCGTCGCCGACGGCACCCCAGAAGCCGCCGCCAGACTCGACCGCGTCCTCACCGCCGACCCCGCCACCGGCATCTTCCGCCACCTCGACGCCGGCTACGAAAGAGCCGAAGAAGTCGCCGCGGAACGGGGAGTGAAGGTGCCGGGAAGATAGGCACGCGGACGTCCATCACTATGCCCGACCGTCACACCGGAACTCGACGCAGTGACCGTCGTACCAACCCCCGCTAGCCGGTCGACAATCATCAACCCGAATCACTGATCCATATCTCGCAACCGCGGGTCAAGCTCGCGATACCACACCTCGAAACTCTGCGGGTCAACATGCAATCTGAGCTGCGAGGCCGTCGGCAAACACGACGTATCATAGACTCCCCGTGTGCCGACGTTACTCATTTCGACGATCTGGCGGATCGATCGAGCGCCGTGGGTATATGCCTTTATCCCAAGAAACGCTTGTGCGACCTTGGGTGAAATCTGCAATTCTTCTTTCCCACCAAACAACTGCGGGTAGGACTTCAGGAGTCGGTCGCGTAGTATCAAGGCGCGCCGAACGTAGTAACCGAATTCGTCTGTCGGGAGGCTTCCGATCTGGGTCGGCTTTTCCTTAAAGGCGATGTCCCCTTTGGCTCCCCAAATCTTCACTTTGGCTGGAGAATTCACCCCCAACACGTCAAGCACGCCGGACAGGCGGCTCTTGAAGTCCGATCCCTTCGCTGCGCGCCATTGGTCGATCGTGAAGCTATCTACCTTGCGGTTCTGTCCAGTTTCCGAATAATGGTTCAGCACGTCCATCGACATGTATGACGAAAACATGCTGCCCGCAAACACGAAGATCGCTTGCGGAAGCCGACGCGTGCGCTCCCGTTGAAAATACAGGCCATCGTTCATGGGGCCGAGGAAATAGCGAAGCCACCCGAGCGGTTGCCTGTTCAGTTCAGAGTCGTACTCATCCCAAAACACGAGCGGTATCAGACCGCGAAGGCCGATGTCCTGGATTTCCTCGAACGCCTGGGTCAGTAGCTCCACAGACTCGAACTGGGAAAGGTTAAACGTAGTCGACTGGATCTTCCTCCTTTCTGGTCCGCCGGACTTCGTCGCAAGATCGTTACATACTTGCTCGATAATGAAGTTCTTGCCGGAGCCCGCCGGACCGAAAACGCCGAGGTTGAGCGGAGTTTTATAGTGTCCGGAGGCGTAATTGCGGACGACGCTGGCGAGGTTCCGAACGTTTTCCGTTTCGCGCCGGTCAATCGTGTGAAAGTCGCCGACCGTTGTGTACGGGACCACTCCCAGCAGCGTCGGAAGCTCCGGCTCCTTTTCTTGTTGGGCAATGAGTGTGGTGAACAGGCTACCAAGGTCGGACTCGGGCGAATCCTTCAGGCTTTCCCAGTCTGCCCCTAGAAGGCGCTCCATTCTCGGTCTGCACGCTTTGTAAATGGCTTCCTGGTCCTTCTTCGGAACCTCCACGGGAGTGGAAGACGGGTGCCCGCGGTGCCATACTAAACGTAGGGATTTCTCAAGGAACACCTTCAATCGATCTTGGTCCCTACGATGATCGCTCTTCAACCACTTGAGCCCATGAATGAGGATGTTCTCTGCCAATTGCCTACAAACCTCCTCGCTCGCTTGCGCGCGATTCCGGCGAGGAGGGTATAGCACGCTCGGGATAAACAGATCATTGAGGAAGCTCCACCAGCTTGCATCATAGTAGGGAACGCGAAGAAATGGTGGTACTTCCTTCTTCCCCGACCGCTGAGAATGCAGCTTGTCATCGCCAAGGATAGATGCAATGTCTTTGCCGTCGAGAAAATGCGAATGAAACCAGCCTATCGCTTCCCATTCCCTATTCAGGCGCACCCCGAATCGACGAAGCGGCTCTACTTCCTTCGAATTCGAACTCTTCATTGGGATCGGAAACCACGAGCGCCAGTCCAGACTTCCGTTCTGGATTATGCATCCGAGCAGGTCGAGGGGCAGTAAGTGTGCATGGGTATACGGAAATGGCGGCGACGCGACGAAGTACCGCCGACGAACGCAGCGAATCCACCTGCCTGCGAACAGGCGAGGGTGGAACAGGCGAGGGTGGAACAGGCGACGGCGCTGGACGCGAGACGTGCCGGGCGGACACTCGTTCTCGCGGTCTTCCTTGCGATCGAGTTCTTTTGGCCATTCCTTGTCCTCGCTCCGGGGAAGTATCCCCGTGAACCCGTGAATCTGAAGAAAACGACCGGCCTTCAAGCCTCGGACAATTCCCTTATTCACCGCCAGTGCACTACCGAGGTCGAGATCGCCGGGACTCCGGCTGGCTTTCTTGACATCCGTTAGGTCGGTAATGAGGCAATGCGCGATTCCCGCGGTAATAGCGGAATCGAAGCCACGCATTCTCGGTCCGAACTTGTGAACCAGGTCGCCCTCCGTGGTTCCAGGGTCGATGATGCAGTACGCCCGTTCCAGAGCGACTTCGCTTTCGGTCCTGCGTGTCTGAACATACAGCGCGCCTTCGCAGCCGAATGTAATCACCAGGTGGCCTGCGCCCTGGAGAAAGTGGTAGAGATGATCCGGATCCCGAAAAATCTGGCGCAGATTTGCGAGAGTCGATTGGATCGTTCGTTCCCAGGAAACCTGGTAACTGATCGGTACGTGGTAGGCCCGCAACTCCTCTGCGGAAACAACCAACACTGTGTGCAATCCGAAGTCCTTGTGTTCCAAGAACTTGGTCAAAGCGTCCCTGATGTGGCTCGGCCTCTTGTCGTGCCAGTTCGCCTCGTTCTTACACTTGATGACGAAATACGCTCGTCCCTTGCCCAACAAGATCCTGAGCTTCCCGCCGTCACCGACACAGGCAGAATCGATGCCCATACATTTGAGAAGGGACGTGTGATCAATCGTGCTCCCGGGCGGTACGCATCCAAACTGGTCGAAGTCTACCGCGACAAGGTGGACAAAGGCCGGAGGATCCTCGCCAGCTTCCAACCGCGCCCCGACATGCCCGCTAGCGTTTCCGTGCGTCCCGCCAGATTCTTCTTGCTTCTTCCATCCAAGAAAGGTATTAAGCCGGAAGACGTCGTCCTTGTCGCCATGCACGGTGTTGTCGTCACGAACTGCCTTGATCGTGATCTTGTCGCTGGGCAACGAGTGGATATCCGACACCCCACCCGAGGGGTCATAATCATGCAGGCGCAGTGGGCCGCGAATCTCATACTTTGAGGTGCTTCGCTTGGACTTGCTGCTCTCCCCATCAACGCGTCGCTGGATGTGTTGCTCGATTTTTTCTTGCCATTGAGCGGCTTGCAGCAGCGACTCAAGCAGGAAGGTTCCCGTAGGCAGATAGAAGTCGCGAAGCGTCTTCACCTCGGGAAAGTGGTTCTCAGTGATCTTCTTTTCCGTTATCTGTAGGATCTGCTGCGTGAGCCGCGCTTCCCCCGATATGGCCAGCACGGCCCGCGTGTTGCCGGGGACGACGGAACCTAGCGGCGGTGTCGATGGGGCTGCAACGACTCCCGCCGTCGGAATGCCCTGTTCGAGACGCTGGCTTTCCAATCCGTCCTGTGGAGAACCCGGAACTTCCGGGGTCGCGGGTTCTGTCAATTTCGGAATTTGCGCTTGCCTCTCCCACTCCATGACGAACCTCCGAACTTGGATCAGTTTCATCGGTGCTTCAGGGCGACGAAACCGCAAAGAACACTGAGTTTCGCCAAACACGTCGAGCATGTCAAGTTTGGCGAGAGAATACGTCTGGGTGCGAGAATCCTTTCTCGCACCTCCGCTCGCAGGAATCCCTTCCTGCCCGTTCCGCGCCTTCGACACGCACTGAGGGTCGCGGCGCGGATCGGAGAAGAAAGGTCCGCACAGCGGACCCTATGGGAGGGCGACGCGGATCGCATCGGCGTCGACGCGCCAGTCATTGCACCGCTGAACGGATGGAGGCGACGAACGCTTCGCAGGCTTGGGTCACGCAGATCCGCCAGTCGTCGGCGCAACATTCTTTGTACTTCGGGTCTTCGTGGGCGAAGATCACGCTGCGCGAGGCGTTGACGATCGCCCCCGTCCCGTCGGGCTTGAAACAGAGTGCCACGTCTTTGGCACTTAGACCCTGCGCACCAAACCCGGGGACGAGGAAGATGCAATTCGGCATCAAGGCACGGATGCGCTTCGCGCCTTCGCGGTCGCGCGGGGCGACGACGGCGCCGATGGCACTATACCCGGACTCACCGAGCAGCTCGGGCGCGGACGCCCAGCTCTGCACCAGCTCCCCCACACGCTCGGCCACCGTCACACCGCCCGCCTTCGTCGCATCGTCGAAGAGGCGAAGTCCCTGAATGGCCGCGGCGGATTCGTTGCTCGTTTGCACCAGCACGAACAGCCCGCGACCGCACGCCTTGGCGACTTCGACAAACGGCTGCACGCCGTCGAAACCGAGGTACGGATTCACCGTCACCGCGTCGGGCTTGGCGAGGCCGTCGCAGTCGGATGGATCGCCGCAGCCCAGATGCGCCATCGCGTATTGTGCGGTCGAGTGTCCGATGTCGGCGCGTTTGATGTCGCCGATGACCACGAGCCCGGCGGCGCGACCGTCGGCGACGAGTTGGTGATAAACGCGGATTCCCTCCGGTCCGAGCGGTTCGAAGAAGGCGATGTTAATCTTGATCGCGGGGGCGAGCGCGGCCACGGCTTCGATCACGCCGCGACCGTGCGCGAGAATCGCCTTCGCGGCGGACTCGCGCTCGGCGGCGCCGAAGCGGGCTTCGTTGGCGGGCTCGATCGCAAACTGTTTTCGGATCACGGCCGGGAGGGACTTCAACACGGGATCGTATCCGACGCAGACGGGGGCGTTCTTGGCGCGGATCGCCTCAAGTAAACGATCGGCGAAATGCGTGGTCATTGTGGGGTTCTCGATCCTGGGGAGCGCTGCCGGCACGGCGCCGACGGTTCATTGGACGAGGACTATACGGACGCGACTTGTCCAACGCAAAGCGGAAGGCGTTCACGAGCGAAGAGATGTCTTTGTTGAGGGCGGACATGCCACCCGATCCGCGCGGACGTGCCATTCGACCAAACACCACCGGTGGACAAGTCCCCAGTAGCACCCGGCGTGCCATGATGATCCGCTTGACGTTCCTCGACGCGAGGAAGGACAATGATGAGGCATGGCGAACGAGGAGGAACAACCAGCCAAGAAACCGGGGCGAAAGGTGCGCGTCGCGTTTCGCCGGAATCGGCAAGGGCGACAACGCAACACCGACGTCACGCGCGAAGTCCGCGATTCCGGTGAGATGGAATCGGCCACGGAACGAACCGAGAGCGTTTTCGCAAAGGGGGCGCTTTCGCGGAAGCGAACGATCATCGTGCCCCACGAGGATGAAGCGACCTCGGCGGACCTGCGGACCGGGACGGTGGTGGCCGTCCGCGGGCTGTACGTGGAAGTGGACGACGGACGCGAGGTTTGGAACTGCACCATCCGGCGAATCCTTCGCACGCGGCTGATCTCGGGGCGAAACGCGGTGTCCGTCGGCGATCACGTCTTGTTCCGCCCGGAGCCCACGGCGGACGCGGCGGCACGCGACGGCGTGATCGAGAAGATCGAACCGCGACACGGAGAGCTTCTTCGCCGTGCGGGGAAGCGCATTCACACCATCGCGGCGAACATCGATCAGGCAATCATCGTCAATGCGGCGCGTGAGCCCCGGTTCAAACCACAGCTCATCGATCGATACATCGTCTCCGCTCACGCCGGCGGGATCACGCCGATCGTTTGCATCAACAAGATCGATCTCGACGAGGACGGCGTCGCCCGCGACTTCCTCACGCTCTATGAAGGCCTCGGATACACCACGCTCGCGGTCAGCGCCGCGACGGGCGAGGGAATGGAACGCCTGCGCGATCAACTCCGCGGCCGCTCCAGCGTTTTCGCGGGACAGAGCGGCGTCGGAAAGAGTTCGCTACTCAACGGCATTCAGCCGGCGCTCGGACTGAACGTGTGCAAGGTGAGCGTCCAAACAGAGAAGGGCAAACACACCACGACGACGGCGGTGATGTACCGCCTCGACTTCGGCGGGTTCGTGGTGGACACGCCGGGAATCCGGTCGTTCGATTTGACGGTCGTCCCGCGAAACGAATACGAGGCCCACTTCGTGGAATTTCTCCCGCACGTTCCGAACTGCAAGTTTCCCGACTGCACCCATACGCACGAGGGCGATTGCGCGGTGAAGGCGGCCGTGGAAAGCGGCGCGATTCACCCATTCCGCTATGAGAGTTACGTCTTCATGTTCGAGAATCCGGGGTCGTCCGGATGAGGGTTCGAGTGCTGAATGGCGAAGAGCGAATGGAACGAAGCCGTAATCGACACAATCGACCGATGCCCGGAGTTGAGGCTTTGCGGACACTTGGAGCGCCGTAAGAATGGCGGCGGCACGGAATCAACTGGCGTCCGTTCCATTCGGGAGGAAATCCATGAACACGCTACTTCGCTCGGTTGCAGCCATTCCGGGGACTGTGCGCCTCCGGGTCGCTTACGCTGTGGTTGGATGCGTACTCGCGAGTCTTGGCTCCATGGGCGGCTGTGCAGGTCAGTCGCCCCTGGGCGGGGGCGTGACCGTCGGCGGGCAGGAGGACATTGCTGCCGCTCGCCAAGCGATCACCGACGGCGAAATCCCGGACCCGGTCTCGATCACACCCGAGGGGTTCCTTTCCGAGCACAGCATTCCCCTGACGTCTCCCCCGGGTGATGGCCTCTTGTTCACCGAGGCCGCCGTCGCTTGGAGCCGACCGTTCGACGCCTTCTCGCCGCTCGCCACCGTGCGGATCGGACTGGGTAGTTCGGTCGACCCGGCGGCGTATTCGCGACCCGCGCTGAACCTCTGCCTGCTGATCGATCGGAGCGGATCCATGGCCGATCCGATCGACGAACGCAGCGGGACCACGAAGCTCGAGGCCGTGCGCATCGCGGTCGATCGCATCCTAGCGAATCTCGTCGCCGAGGACCGGGTCAGTATCGTGACCTTCAACGCCGGTTCACAAGTCCTTGTCGAGGACGCAGCCGGGGACGACGTGACGACGATCAAGAACGCCTTGGCGACGATTGTGCCGGAGGGTGACACGAACCTGGCCGCCGGATTGCAGGGCGGGTTTGCGGCGCTGGACCGACACGACGCCGAATCGAGAGCCGACCGGTTGCTGGTCTTTACGGACGCGGAGTTGCGACTGGCGCAGGAAGAACGCGTGCAAGCCTTCCTCCGCGTGATGAATCAATACGCCGCGCTGGATTTCGGAACGACGCTGTTCGGCGTGGGCAGTGCGTTCGGCCACGAAGTCGCCTACGAGATTTCGCAGGTGCGCGGCGGGAACTACTTCTTCCTTAGCGATTACGATCGGATCGTTGATGTCTTCGACAACGAGTTCCGGTTCTTCGTCGCGCCGATCGCGTACGACGCGGCGCTCTCCATCAGCGTACCGTATTCGTTTGACATCGCAGGCGTGTACGGCATCCCGTTCGAGGGCAACCTGGCGAACCAAGTCGCGTTTCGGATTCCATCCTTGTTTCTCAGCAGTCGCGAGGGTGGCGGCGCGATCCTGCTCCGAGTCCGCGCCGGGGCACTCGTCGACTTCGGACAATCGAATACCGTCGCGGACGTGTCGCTGAGTTACGAGACGAGGCTGGGTACGATGGAAACCGCGCCGACGGTCCGCGCCACGCTTCCCGAGAGGCTGGATCCGCAGGCCGACGCCGCTTACTACCAAGACGACTCCACCAAGCGGGCGGTGCTGCTCCTGGATACGGCGCTGGCGTTGCACAACGCCGCGGAGGACGCGTATCAGCAGTGCACGTACTACAGCGACTATTTTGGCAGCTATTACGGCGGCTATTACTCCTGTGGGGATGCGAACGACCCACAACGCGCCGCGTTGCGACTGGGCGAGTTTCTCGTCTACTTCGACGAAATGTCCGCGGGGTTGGAGGACAGCGCGTCGCCCACGTCGCGGACGCTTTCGCAAGAGCGTACGCTCGTGCGGCAACTGCTCGACAACATCGAAGCCGAGCTTCGGCCTTCGGGAAACTGAGTCCGACGCCTCCTCATCCGCTCGTTCGGCAAGGGCGTCCCATCGCCTTGGGTGTGCGGCACCCGCTCGGAGGCACAATCCTCCGCCGCGCCGAACATGTCCGCCTTGAGGGCGGACATGCCACCCGGCGAACGACCCGGCGTTGGCGGTGTTCCGATGAATGCGTTATCGTAATGACCATGAAGGACGACGTTCACGGGCGCGGGCTTGATATCGACCGGACGGAAACGGCGGAGTGGATTGACTCGCTTCGCTCGGTGGCCGACGGCGCGGGTCGGGAGCGGGCTCGGTTTTTGCTGGGTCGACTGATCGATTGGGGCAAGCGGAACGACATCATCGCTCCGTTCACCGCGAGCACGCCGTACATCAACACGATCCCGCCGGAGCGTCAGGCGAAGTACCCGGGCGACCGGCGGATCGCGCGGCGGATCAAGAGTTACGTGCGCTGGAACGCGATGGCGATGGTGGTGCGGGCGAACCGCCGGTCGCCGGGCATCGGCGGACACATCTCCACGTACGCGTCGGCCGCGACGCTGCTTGAGGTCGGTTTCAACAATTTCTTCCGCTCGAACACCAAGGAGCAGGTCGGCGATCAGATCTTCTTTCAAGGACATTCGGCGCCGGGAATCTACGCGCGGGCGTATGTCGAACGACGCCTGCATGAACATCACTTGCAGAATTTCCGTCGGGAGCTCGCCCGCGGCGGCGGACTCTCGTCGTATCCGCACCCTTGGCTCATGCCGGATTTCTGGGAGTTCCCGACCGTCTCGATGGGACTGTGCGCGATCACGGCCATTTACCAGGCGCGGTTCAATCGCTATCTGCACGATCGCGGATTGAAAGACACCTCCGGCAGCAAGGTCTGGGCGTTCCTCGGCGACGGCGAAATGGACGAACCCGAGTCGCTGGGCGCGATCACGCTGGCGGCGCGGGAGCAGCTCGACAACCTGATCTTCGTGGTGAATTGCAACTTGCAGCGTTTGGACGGACCGGTCCGCGGAAATGGGAACATCATTCAGGAACTCGAAGGCGCGTTTCGCGGGGCCGGTTGGAACGTCGTCAAAGTGCTCTGGGGCGAGGATTGGGACCCGCTCTTTGCCGCGGACCAGGATGGCGCACTCATCGAGCGTATGAACGAGACGATCGACGGGGAGTGGCAGAAATACACGGTCGAGGGCGGCGGATATGCACGGGAGAACTTCTTCGGGAAGGATCCGCGTCTGCTCAGCCTCGTTGAGTCGTTGAGCGACGAAGAGATTCGCAAGCTCCGACTCGGCGGACACGACCCGATCAAGGTATACGCCGGATACAAAGCAGCCCTCGATCACGTGGGGCAACCGACCGTGGTGCTCGCGCGAACGATCAAGGGATATGGTCTGGGCGAGGCGGGCGAAGGGCGGAACATCACGCATCAGCAGAAAAAGCTGAGCTTCGACGAGTTGCGACACTTCCGCGATCGCTTCGAGATTCCCATTCCGGACGACGAACTGGAAGAGGCACCGTTCTATCGCCCGTCGACGGATAGCGAAGAATATGAGTACTTGATGGACAAGCGGCGGAAGCTCGGCGGGTTCGTGCCCCGTCGTCGAGTCCGCGCCGCACCGCTCGAACCGCCTCCGGCGAGCCTCTTCGACGAATTCCTCAAGGGCACCGGCGATCGAGAGGCCGCGACCACGATGGTCATCGTGCGGATGATCGCCCGCCTGTTGGAAGACGAGAAGCTCGGTCGGTTGATCGTGCCCATCGTTCCCGATGAAGCGCGCACCTTCGGCATGGACGCATTGTTTCGCAAGTGCGGCATCTACGCGCATGCGGGTCAGCGCTACGAACCCGTCGATTCGCACTTGTTCCTTTATTACCGCGAGAGCAAAGACGGGCAGATCCTGGAAGAGGGCATCACCGAAGCAGGCTCAATGGCGTCGTTCACGGCCGCGGGCACCGCGACCGTCACGCCCGGCATCAACACGATTCCGTTTTTCCTTTTCTACTCGATGTTCGGGTTGCAGCGCGTCGGGGATATGGTGTGGGCGGCGGGCGACAGTCGCACGCGAGGGTTCTTGATCGGTTGTACGTCGGGTCGAACGACGCTCGCCGGCGAGGGATTGCAGCACCAAGACGGTCACAGCCATCTGCTGGGAAGCACGATCCCGAATCTCCTCTGTTACGACCCGGCGTTCGGGTATGAGCTTGCGGTGATCGTGCAGGACGGCATTCGGCGGATGTATTCCAAGCGCGAGCCGGTGTTCTACTACATCACCGTCCAGAACGAGGCGTATCTCCATCCCGCGATGCCTGAAGGCGTCGAGGAGGGCATTCTCAAGGGTCTGTACAAGTTCCGCGCCGCGGAGAATCCCGGAAAGAAACCGCGCGTGCATCTCTTCGGGAGTGCGTCGATCTTGCGCGAAGCCATGAAAGCCCAGGAGTTGCTCGACGAGCGCTTCGGCGTCGCCGCCGATGTTTGGAGCGCCACCAGCTACAACGAGCTTCGGCGCGAGGCGCTCGCCTGCGACCGGTGGAGCTTCTTACACCCCGATCAACCCAGGCGCGTCCCCTATGTGACGCAGGTGCTCAAGGATCAGCCGTATCCCGTCATCGCCACGTGCGATTACATCAAAGCCGTTCCCGATCAGATCGCGCGGTGGGTGCCGGGCGGGTTGTTCCCGCTGGGAACCGACGGGTTCGGACGAAGCGAAGCTCGTGCGGAGCTTCGTGATTACTTCGAGATCGACGCGAACTACGTCACGCTGGCC
>ORJL011568451.1_pt1 | contig 20658 bp, 10 predicted proteins | sample 1779941 | NCBI WGS metagenome assembly ORJL01 (sample SAMEA104232317, study PRJEB22302) | groundwater metagenome | biome: forest; feature: aquifer; material: groundwater | place: USA | collected 2011-08-07 | depth 5.8 m
GCCTGGCTGAACGGGTGGTTCAGGTCTCGGGCGAGCGTGAGGGCGCTGGCCGATCGCGCGAGCGCAAGGTCGGTCTCTCCCTGGAGATAGAGCACCATGGAAGCCACCGAACGCGACGTCACGCCGACGTCCTGGCAGCTCAGGAAACAGTTCGCGTGGTGTTTCTCGGGGACGTAGTTCGCGACCGCCCGTTCGAGATGCGTGCGCGCGGTTTCGAGGTTGCCGAGATAGTAGTGGCTCAGTCCCAGGGAGAAGTCGGATTCGAGCGCCAGCGACTGGTCGCCCTGGCTCTCGGCGAAACGCATCATCTTCTCGGCGAACTCGAGGCCCTGGGCCTGGTTTCCCTTGACCAGATAGAACGCCCACAGCCCCCAGAGGACCCAGAAGAGCGTCGGGCTCGGGCCGACCCGCTCGCTGAGCGCGTGCGCCCGCGCGTAGGCATCGGCCACCTCGGGCGCGGCCCAGCCCTTCTGGATCGTGAGCGCAGTGCCGAGCGTGGACAGCAGGTCCAGCTCGAGCCGATCCCGCTCGGTTGACGCCGGCAGCGTGGCCGCGAGATCCAGGCCCTGGCGCAGATGGCTCGCCGCTTCCTCGACGGCCGACGACGCCACCGCCTTCTGGCCCGCCTGCAGCCAGTAGGGGACGGCCCGCGCCGGCTGGCCCGCCCGCGTCCAGTGCTGGGCCACGCGCTCCGGATGACCCTGGGCGTGCGCCAGGAAAGGGCCTTCGAACGCCAGCGCGATCCGCTCGTGATACTGCTGTCGCGTGCGCTTGAGGAGCGACTCGTACGCGGCATCCTTGATCAGTTCGTGCTTGATCGTGAAACCACTTCCCGTCGCGAAGACGAGTCCGGCGGAGAGGAGCAGCTCGAGGCCGCGGCTCATCCCCTGCTCTTCGCCCGGCAGAACTTCGAGCAGGAGATCGAAGCTGAACTCGCGCCCCACGGTCGCCGCCAGCTGCATCAGCTTCTTCGCCTCGGGTTCCAGCCGGTCGATCCGCGCCATCAGAAGGTCCTGCAGCTGCGTCGGCACCGTGCCTTCGGGCATGGGACCGGAGAGCTCGTAGGAATCTTCCTGCTCGCGCAGCCAGCCGGACTCGAGCAGCATCCGCGTCATTTCCTCCACGAAGAGCGGATTGCCGTCGCTCTTCTTGACCAGGAGCGTGAGCACGGCCGGAGGCAATCGCTTGCCGCCCGTGAGGCCCTGGACCATGGCTTCGGTGTCCTGCGGCGACAGATCACTGACCGTCAGGGAGAGCAGGCTGTCGCTGGTCCGCCAGGGCGGGCGGAAATTCGGCCTCGCGGTCATGATCACGAGCAGGTGATGTCCCGCGAGGCGCTCCATCAGCGCCCCGACCAATTCAAGTGTGGTCGGATCGCTCCAGTGCGCGTCCTCGATGACGAGCAGCGTCGGCCGGCGTTCGGCCGGAACCAGAATCATCGCCAGCACGATCTCGAGCGTCCGCTGCTTGCGCGTCAGCGGATGCAGCGCGAGCGGGCTGTAGCCGGCCTCGGGTGGAATCCCCAGGAGTTGAGCGGTGAGGGGGACGGCTTCGTCAAGATCGCAGCGATGCTCCGCCAGAGCGGTGCGTAGCCGCTCGAGTTGCAGCCGGGGCTCGCTCTCCTCGCTCACGCGCAGGCGCGACCTGAGCATCTCCGTTATCGGATAGAGGGCGCTGCTCGCGTGGTAGGGCGAGCAGAAGCACTCGATGGCGTGGTGCACCACCGACGAGAGCCCTTCACGAAACACTCGGAGGAGCCGTGACTTCCCGATGCCCGGCTCGCCCGTGAGGAGCACCAGACGGCCGCGACCCTGGACCGTTTCACCCCAGGCCCCGGCGAGCGTGCCGAGAATCTTCTCGCGCCCGACATACCCGGTCAGGCGGTGCGAGGCCGCGCCCTCGAGCCGGTTGTGCGCGCCGCTGCCGCTGAGCACCACGAACGCTTCGACCGACTCGACCACGCCTTTGATCTGCTGCCGGCCAAGACTTTCGGTCCGGAAGAAATCCGAAACGAGCTCATGCGTCGCCGTGCTGATGACGACCGCGTTCGGCGCGGCGAGGTCCTGGATTCGCGCGGCGATATTCGGCGTGTCGCCGATCGCGAGGCGCTCGGTCCGATTCGCGCCGCCGACATCGCCGACCACGGCCAGTCCCGTATGCACGCCGATGCGCACCGCCAGCGACACCTCCCGTTCGGTCTGCAGCCGCGCGTTCAGCCGGGCGACCGCGTCGACGATCTCGAGCGCCGTCTGCACCGCGCGGCGCGCGTCGTCCTCGTGGGCGATCGGGTAGCCGAAGTAGATGAGGATCCCATCGCCGTAGTATTGCCCGATCGTGCCCTCGAAGCGGCTCACCGCCAAACCGCAGGCCGCCCGGTAATCGCTGACGATGTCGCGAAGATCCTCGGCATCGATTTCGCGGGACAACTGGGCCGGTACCACCAGGTCGCAGAACATGAAGGTCATGTGGCGGCGTTCGACGGGACCCGCTGGCGGCGCAGGCGGCGGCGTAGCGGCCGGGGCGGGGTCTGCGCGACGCGGGCCGGCCGCCGGCGCGGCCGCCAGCGGCGTGCCGCATTGCACGCAGAAGCGCGCGCCCGGCGCGTTGTCCGCTCCGCACGAGGCGCAGCGAGACGCAATCGGCGTGCCGCACTGGGCGCAGAATTTCGCGCCCGGCGTGGTGTCGCATCCGCAGCCCGTACAGCGCACGCTCATGCGCGCTCCGCTGGAAGCACGGTGGTTCCGCCGCGCACGCTCGGCGCCTCCGGCAGGCGCGGCAGGTCCCTCGCGCGCACGCGCGGCCACCGATGGTGCCGCTCGTGCTCGGTGAGGATCAGCATCGGCTCGCCCCCGAATATCGCCGCAGTCGCGCCTGCCACGGCCGGCGACATCGACAACGGATACGTGCCCAGCCGACCATTCCGGTTGTGCAGGACATAGTGGAAGACAAAGTTCGTAACCCCCACGCTCATGCGTAGCGACACCCAGTACACGAGAAAGATCCAGGGATCAAAAGCGAGAACCGTGCCAAAGACCGCAAGACGAATGGAGCCCTCCAAGGCGAGCGAGGCGCTCACGCCGTGCCAGCGCACCCATGCGACGCAGCCGCGCTCGGGAGAGATCAGCGCATTGGCGAACGCCCGGATGGGCCCGCCGCGGATCTGATAGATCTCAGGGTCGCCCGCCGTGGCGGCGAAGCGGTGATGGAGGAAATGCGTGGCCCGGTGCTCCCGATAGCCCAGACACAGCGGCGTTTCCAGGATCATCGTCAGACGGTGAAAAAACGACACACCCGACGCGGGGCGGACATGCATCAGTTCGTGCAGCGCGAGGGCCAGGCGCGGGTGGACGAGCGGCGCGATCGGCACCAGTGCCCATGCCGGGAGAAGCCCGGCGAGCGCGAACCCGAGCGCGCTGTACAGGGTCAACGCATATGCGAGCGTCAGCCGGGTGTAGCGGCGCGCGTCAGTCTCGTCCCGCAAGAATCCCCCCGCCGTGGACTCCGGGCCTCTGATGTGCCCTCCCACAGAACTGTCCCGGCCCCTCTTCACTTGGAGCAGTATCAACTTACGTCCGGCAGGCTGCTAGGATACATGCAATGGCACGAATTGCAATCGTCGGCGCGGGCCCCGCCGGCTCCTCCGCCGGCTACCATCTCGCGACGCGCGGTCACGCGGTCACGCTCATCGACCGGGCCGAGTTTCCGCGAAACAAGACCTGCGGCGACTGGATCACTTCCGGGGCGGTGCGGGAATTGGCGAGGATGGGCATCGATCGGGCCGGGCTCGAGCGTCTGGCGGCGGAGCGCGCGGTGATCTCGACGACCGTGCTGGCCTCGCCCGACGGGAGGCGCAGCGTCGGTGCGAGCCGCGAATCCGCATACTGCATTCCGCGGCGCGTGTTCGACGCGATCCTCTGGCAACGGGCGATCGGCGCAGGCTGCCGCCCGGTGCGCCGAACGGTGAGTGACGTGGCCACCGGCGATGACGGATTCCTGCGCGAGTTCGACTCCGTCATCGATGCGCGAGGCGCCCACGCCGGTCGCGCCAACGCGGTCGGGCTCCGCGCCTACTGGACCGTGTGCCGGAATCGACTCGAACCGCACGACGCCTCGTCCGTGCAGATCTACACCGACCCGGTCTTTCGCCGCGGCTACGGCTGGATCTTCCCGGTGCACGGCGAGGCCGAGACGGTTCGCTTCAATGTCGGCGTCGGTCTCTGGAAGGCCGACAAGGCGCCGGGCCACGACGTGGCCGATTTCTTCGCGCGGTTCGTCGGCGGGAACGAAGTCGCGAGCCGGCTGCGCGATGGCGCGCTGAGCCCATCGGGCATCGGGCGGCCGGTCGGCTACCACGTCGCGCTCGGGTCGTGGCGCAATCGCGTCGCCGACGGCGGCGTCCTGCGCATCGGCGATGCCGCGAACCTCGCGGACCCGCTCACGGGCGATGGGATCGGCAACGCGTTGAAGAGCGGGTACCTCGTCGCCGAGGCGTTCGACCACGGCGCCGACGCCGCGGCGGCGGCGAAGCGGTGGCAGCGGCTGCACGACCGCGCCTTTGCCGGCGAGTTTCGCTGGGCGCTGATGTTCAGGCAAGCGCTGGCGGGGACATGCGCGAAGAACCTCACCGGGCGCCTGCTCGACCGGGCGCCTGCGCTCAGGTCGCGCGTGCATGCGGCGTTCTTCGGCGACACCAGGTACCGCGCGATGCTGGGCCTGGGGGACTGAACACCCGTCGCGCCATCGCCGCCTGCGCGCCTGACTGCGCGGCTAAGCCAGCCTTCGCTTCGGCGCTCTCTTCGGCGCGGCCGTCGGCTCCGTTCGCGAGGTCGCAGGACTTGTCATCGGCCGATCGGCCCGGGCAGAGCCTATGCCGAGCGCGACCAGATCCTGCTTGTTCTCCGCAAAGCATTCCTCGCCGGCCCTGTAGCCGACGTCGTACAGGATCTGCAGGTTGCTGTACGACCAATCCATCACTTTGGGCCAGTGATCTGCGGGCATGTGCTTCTTGAAATTGACGCGCAGCAGCTTCGGCTCGGGAGCGTTGAAATTCGCCGGTATGTTCGGCTTATGCAACTCCTCGAAGAGTTTCATGTCATCCTTCGCGATGGCGACCAGCGGGACGATGATGGACCTCACCCATGCGTCGTAGAGACTTCGCGGCTCGCCGATCAGTTCGTCCAAACCGAGGATGTCGCAGACCACGATGGTCTCGATCGGCGCATGCGGCTTGTCCTTGCGATACTCGAACAGGCCCTGGAAGTTCAGCGTGTCCTTTGCCGCGCCTTCCAGGTAGGTCTTGCCTTTGAGCTTGAACGGAGAGTAGATGAGGGGAAACGCGAGCGCGGCCTGGAAGTGCTCGAGATCGATCTCGTCCTTGGGAAATATGGCCATCTTCTGGTCTTCGATGCAGTAGGCGCTCAGATAGAACTCGCCGTCGAATTCCTTGAGCTTCGAGAAGTCCACCGCTTCGTCGACGAACGGGGCCGGCTGGCACAGGCCCTGGCTGGACGAGCTGAGATCGCTCGGGCAGAAGGCGGCCAGCATCAGGGCACCAAGGTCATTGAGGAACCGCTGCGCGTCCTCGTTCGGCTTGCCGGCGGCGGGAGTCGCGCCCCAAAGCTGCTTCCACATGCTCCGGTAGGGGGCCAGCGCGGCACCTGGAAGCATTGCCTCCAGCGCCGAATCCGTCCATTGCCTGGTGAGCCTGTCCATTTCGCCGCGGTGGGCTGCCGCTGTCTGCCAGAACCGCGTATAGGCCTGAGCCATCGAGCCGGGCTTGTGGAACACCTTGTAGTTGACCGGAAAAAGGTCGTAGATCGCATCGTGCACGCCCATGTTCACGCTGTTCTTGAGCGCCTCGGACGGGGTCATGCCCCTCGGCGCCGCGTACAACAGGCCGATGAGCATTCCCGCCCCGGAAGTCGACACCACATCGAACTTGACGCCCGCCTCGTGCAAGGCCGCAACGGCCCCGGACATCATCGTCAGATTCGGCGCGCCTCCTCCCAGTACCAGTGCGATTCCCATGTCTTCCTCCCTCACAGTTATTTCGCGTGAACTTCGCTCGTCGCCGGCCTCCTGGGAGATTGCCCCAGAGCGGATAACACCAAAGAAACCTTCTCGATGCCCCGCGCGATCCCCATGTCCGCGAAGCCCTCGCGCGCGGCGACGAGCACTGCCATCGCCGCCGCGAAATCACCCTTGGCCCGAAGCACCTGACCCAATGTCAGTTGCGACCAGGCGAGATCGCAGCGGCATTCCCGCTGCGCCTGTATGTCGATCGCCATCCGCGCCGCCTGCTCCGCCGGTCCGGCCTGTTGAGGGTTCGCGGCCAGCAGCGTTTCGGCGTAGACGCGCAGCGCAATCGAGCGGCTCCACGGCTGGCTGGTTTCGACGGAGATTCTCGTCGCCTCCTCGCAGTCGCTCTGCGCTCCCTCGAGGTCTCCGTTGCACAGCTTGACCTTGGCGAGAAACGCCAGGAACGCTCCGCGGTGGAAGGTGGTGCCGATCTGGTTACCCAGCGCGATGCATTGCGAGAGCGCGTCCTGCGCCGAGACGAGCTCATCGGCCAGCAAGTACGCCTCGCCGCGCCAGCCGTGATCCAAGTAGCGGCGAAAGATGTCGCCGGCCCGCTCCGCAATAGCGAGGGACTGCTCGAAATCGGACATCGACGACTGAAGTATTCCGAACCAGCCGTTCACCACGGCCCGAAACATGTGGCAGGCCGCCAGGGTGGGCAGGTGGTCCAGGCCTATCGCCATCTCCACGCCGTGGTCCGCCGCCTCGATGGCCTCACGGTAGCGGCCGTGCGCGCCGTAGGCAAACGCGAGCACGCCCGACACCGCGGCTTCCTCGGTGCGGTTGCCGAGCCTGTGCATCTGGCCGACGCTTCGCGCGGCATACTGGCTCGCCTTTGCGGGCTCTCCGCGCAGACAGTGGATTCTTGCCAGCAGGTTGACCGGCTCCGCCGTGAGGGCGTCGTCGTTGCCCAGCGCGTCCGCCACCTCCAAGGACTGCTCGGCGAGCTCGACACCCCGATCGAAGCGCCCCATGACATAGTTCACTCGCCCGATCCAGTACAGAACTCGGCACAGCTGCTCGCGGCTGTCGCTCCGCTCCGCCAGCCGCCGCGCGTGCTCGAGGTTCTCGAGGTCGTGCTCGAACTGCTCGCGCTTGGCGGACACGCTTGCGAGCTTCAGGATGGCCTCGATCTGCAAACGGGCGGCATCGTCCGAGGCGGGCAGCGCGCTCGCCAGCTCCAATGCCTCCCGGTAATCGGCGCTCGCTTCCGAGGAGGCATAGTGACGGGCCGCCGCATCTCCCGCCTGCAGCCAGCAGGGGATGGCCCGCGCCGACTGGCCCGCGCGCGTCCAGTGCTGGGCGATCAGCTCCGGTTGCATGGCCGCAAACCCGCCCTCGAGCGCCCGCGCGATGCCCTCGTGGTACTGCTGCCGCATGCGCTTCGAGAGGGATTCGTAGGCGGCGTCCTGGATGAGCGCGTGCTTGATGGTGAACCCGTTGCCGCCCGCGTAGACCAGGCCGGCGGAGAGGAGCAGCTCGAGACCGCGGCTCAGCGTCCGCTCCTCGCCCGGCAGGACTTCGAGCAGGAGCTCGAAGCTGAACTCGCGCCCCACCGTGGCGGCAAGCTGCATCAGCTTCTTCGCCTCGGGCTCCATGCGGTCGATCCGGGCCATCAGCAGGTCCTGCAGCCGCGTCGGAACGGTGATATCGGGCAGGGGGCCGGCGAGCTCGTACGAATTCTCCTGCTCGCGGAGCCACCCCGACTCGAGCAGCATTCGCGTCATCTCCTCGATGAACAGCGGGTTGCCGTCGCTCTTCTTGACGAGCAGCGACAGCACCTCCGGGGGCAAAGGCTTGTCCCCCGAGATTCGCTGGATCATCGTCTCCGTTTCCTCGGGGGAGAGATCGCTCACCTGCAGCAGGGCGAGCGTGTCGCTCTCCGGCCACGGCGCGCGGAAGCTCGGCCGCGCGGTCATGAGCACCAGCAGGCGATGCGGGCCGATCCTCTGGATCAGCGCGCCCAGCAGCTCGAGCGTGCTCGGGTCGATCCAGTGCACGTCCTCGATCACCAGCAGCGTCGGCTGACTCTCCGACGGTCCGAGGATCAGCGCGAGCAGGATCTCGAGCGTCCTCTGCCTCTGTGTGACCGGATGCAGCGCGAGTGGGCTGTAGCCGGCCTCGGGTGGAATCCCGAGGAGCTGGGCGACGAGCGCGAGCGACTCCTCCGGATCGCGGCCGTGCCCTTCGACGGCACCGCGCAGGTGTTCGAGCTGGCGCCCCGGCTCCTTCCCGTCGGCAAGCCCTAGTCGGACGCGGAGCATCTCGCCAATGGGATAGAGCGCGCTAGACTTGTAGTGCGGCGAGCAGAAGCACTCCAGCTGGTGCCGGGCGCGCGAAGCGATCGCCTCGCGCAGCACATGGACGAGGCGGGACTTGCCGACCCCGGCCTCGCCCACGACCAGCGCAACCCGGCCCGAGCCCTCGCAGGCCTCCTGCCAGGCCTGGGTGAGCGGTGTGAGGACCTTCTCCCGCCCGACGTAGGGCGTCAACTGCGCCGCTTGCGCCGCCTCGACCCGGTGGTGAGCGCCGCTCGCCCCCAGCACCTTGAAGGCCTCGAGCGGCTCGCTCACTCCCTTCAACTGCTGCGGGCCCAGGCTGGCCACTTGGAAGAATCCCGCCGCCAACCGTTGGGTTGCGGCGCTGATGACCACCGTATCGGGCTCGGCCAGACCCTGGATGCGCGCGGCGATGGTCGGCGTGTCGCCTCGCGCCAGCGGCTCGGTGCGGCTCGCGCCGCCCAGGTTGCCGACCACGACGAAGTCCGTGTGGATCCCGATGCGCACCGAGATCGGCTGTCCGCGCTCCTCGCGCAGACGGTCGCTCAGCTCGCGCACCGAGCGCACGATGTCAAGGCCCGCCTGCACCGCGCGGCGCGCGTCGTCCTCGTGCGCGATCGGGTAGCCGAAGTACACCAGGATGCCGTCGCCGGCGTACTGGGCGATCGTGCCTTCGTAGCGGCGCACCGCGGACCCCGCGGTTTCGCGGTAGGCGCGGAGGATGTCGCGCAGATCCTCCGGGTCGAGCTCCTGCGACAGCCGGGTCGATCCCACCAGGTCGCAGAACATGAAGGTCATGTGGCGGCGTTCGACGGCACCCACCGCCGACGCAGGCGGCGGCGAAGCAGCCGGCGCGGGTTCCGCGCGACGCGGGCCGGCCGCCGGCGCGGCCGCGAGCGGCGTGCCGCACTGCATGCAGAAGCGCGCCGCCGGCGCGTTGTCGGCCCCGCACGCGGCGCAGCGCGAGGCTATCGGCGCGCCGCACTGGGCGCAGAACTTCGCGCCCGGCGCCGCGTCGCATCCGCAGCCCGAGCAGCGCACGCTCATGCGCGCTCCGCGGCGAGCGCGGCGGGTATCGCAGCACCGTCGAACTGGTACAAGCCATTCATCATTCGCTGTCCGTCCCTGACCCGACACCGTTCGTATGACACAAATGCACCGGGGGAATCATCGTATCCGTCGGCCGCTCTTGTAAATGCATTGAGACGCGGTGCGCTTGTGTCGTGTTCCACACATTCGCCCGAGCGGCATCAACTTATGGCCGACAACTTGTCAGGATACATGCAATGCCACCAATTGCAATCCTTGGCGCGGGCCCAGCCGGCTTATCCGCCGGCTGCCGTCTCCTCGACACGCGGTCACGCCCGGTGACCGTCCGCGGGAACGCGACGCCGGTGCGCGGGCGAAGCGCCTGCGCGCTTGACTCGCTGCGCCCGGCGACCGCATGATCTGCGGCAACGCCCGCGGCCAGTCGCGAGGGGAGCACCGGTCCGGCATCAATGCAGCATTGCATCGGCCGGATGCCGTCGACGGGCAGATTGAATCTCCTGTCAGTTTCCAGTTTCCATGGCAATAGCGTCGGAATTGAACGCGGCGGTGATTCCGGGTCTTGGCTGCCGCCGATGATCCGGACATCGTCATCAGCGAACTATCAAGGGGGCCTATGAACAATGCAACGTGGACCGACGACTTTCTCGACAAGAAGCGCCAAGAGGGCGACACTTGGTACGATAAATACATCAAAGTCATCCTCGACGTTTCTTTCCTGGACGATCACAAGGGAATCTTTGCAGATTGGGTGGGATCGCAAAGCAGACTGATCGCCGAGGGCACTCAGATTGCCGACACCCTTCCCGAAGAGGGTGATCTCACGGCTGCGACGATCGAGAAAATAGACAAACTGAGGGCCCGTCAAACCAAGCAGGATGAAGAATTGGGCCAGTGGGGAAGCTGGGGCAAGCACATGTGGCCCCAAGAGTTCCAATTTCACATCGAAAGCACGCGGCTCGCCACACTCATGGCCTGCAAGTCCCTGGCCAATCGCCAGCTCGTAACCGCGCTTTCCGCGATGAAATGCGCGCTGGCGAACGCGGCCCAATTGGAAAGACGCTACGAGCAATTGCTCGCCAAGATCCACTCACAACCGGATTTGCAGGAAAGAATGGGGTCGGACAATCAGGCCGACTACACGCGGCTTCTCCGGATGAGCGACGCGATGCGTGAGGTGCCAAACCTTTTCGTCTGTAACCGTGCGCTTCTAAGGGCACAGTTCATGGCCTATCCGGAGAGCTTGAATGACAATTTTACGCCAGGGGCCTGTCCGAAATGGGCCGACGAGAAGAAACTGGCGACCGGCGTGAGAATATGGCAGGAGCACATGCTGGGATGCGAGCTCGTGCTATTCACTCACAGTCTGCCGGCCTGTTATCTCGATAAGAAGGGCGTCCCGATGCTCTACCGAACCGAGCGTCTCGAAAGCCAGATGTTTCTGGCTCAGCGAATGTACGAGACCGCCTTCATGTTGAAGGATGTGATGGACGAAGGCGGGCTGACAATCCTCTCGGATACAGGAGCCGGGCGCACCGCGTGGTTCGCGGCCGCGGTCCACAAAGTCCGGAGCGACTTGAGGTTCCAGTTCGGCCGCTATCTCAACCCGGAATGGACGGACGCGCAAGGCAAACACTACACTTATAAGGAGCTGTTCGAAAATGGCGCGATTAGACAGGAATTTCTCACCCTTGAGCAGCAGGGCGTGGACCCCGGAGATTACTCGGCGCGCGAACTCGGCTGTCCCAGTTTCGAGTGGCTCTTCCGAGACTGTCTGCGGCATGATGTGAATTTTCGAGTCCGCCACCTTTGGGGACGCGGGGCTCTGGCCGCGACCAAGGTCCGCTACATCCACGCCCAGATGCGCTATTTTGCACGCGAGCGTGGCTCGCACTACGACGTTAAGAACAATGGGCAGCCCATCAACCAGGAAGACTTGGCCTACGTTCTTTTGACTTTCGGTTACGTGATTCCAATGGGCCTGGAGAATCTCGGCGCGATTTTGAACCGCGAGGAGAAGGAAGCGTTTCTGCATTGCTGGAAGATCGTAGGCTACATCATGGGCATCGATGACGATTTGCTCACCGACGATTTGGAGGAGGCCAAAGAGCTTTACGAAAAGATCAAGAACCGCCAGCAAGGCCACAGCGTTGCGGGAGAAAAGTTGACCAGTGCATTGTGCACGTTGGTCACGAACCTGTTGCCCGCCTGGCTGCCGTTTCGCGACGCGATTGCACCCGTGTTGATCCGGGATCAAATGGGCGCCGATGCCGATATTCTGTTTGACGCGACGGCCAAAGAGCGTTCGAGGAATTGTGTGATCCGCGTCTGCTGGGCTCTCGCAAAACACTTTCTGCTGCGAAGCTATTTCTTGAGCCGCTACTGGTTCTTTGACCGCATCCCGTTCACCCGCGCCGGCCTCGACAAGAACTTGCAGTTTTTCGGGACCGCCCTGGTCCAAGGCTTGCAGCAAGCTTATGCGCGGCAGCGCCTCGATTTGACTTCCCACGAGAAAGGATTCACGCCGATTCCCGGCACCACCCCGGCTGAACACAAGAAGAGAGCGGTTACCCGGGCCGGGACATTCGCTTGGGTGGTGGTTGGCCTGGGCCTCATCCTGCTGTTCCATCCTTTCTTTTGGATCGGCGCCGCGAGTGTGGTCGTCTCACACGTCAGTTCCGCTCCTTGGCTCGTGTCCGCAACGAATGCGATATTCTGGGTGTGTTTCTGGTGCTGTTTCATTGGCTTGCTCGGCCCGGTGATTGCTGAGCGCAAAGTGCGGAAAAGCCTGGACGAGTTGGCTCTTCAGGTGAAAACAATATACCTGCTCTGATAGTCGACGATTCCGGCGGCGGGCTCCTGACGCCGGATTGCTGGCACGACTCCGGATCCGCGCGCGGGAGCGCGACGCCGGTGCGCGGGCGAAGCGCCTGCGGGATTGACTCGCTGCGCCCGGCGACCGCATGATCTGCGGCAACGCCCGCCGCGGTGATTCCGGGAATTGGTTGCCGGAGATCGTCCGCACAACATCATCAACAAGCGTGAGGGGGAGAGCATGAGCCAATGGACCGACGAATTCCTCGAAAAGAAGCGCCAAGAGGGCGACATCTGGTACGACCGATATGTCAGAGTCATTCTCAGCGTTGCTTTCCTCGACGAGGATCGCAGGCGAATCTTTGTGGACTGGATGGAATCGCAAAGCCGCCTGCAGGCCGAGGCCGCTCGGATCGCCGACGCCCTGCGCGGCGATCTCCCGGACGCGACGAAGATCGATCTCCTGAAGAGAATCGCCCAATTGAACGTCGATCAAGCCGAGCAGTACAAGGCATTGGACGCGTGGAACTCGCACCTGTGGCCTTACGAGTTCCAATTTCAAATCGACAGCGCGCGGGTCGCCTCGCTCATGGCCTGCAAGGCACTGGCCAATGTCGCCCCGCACCTGGCCTCCAGCGCCCTGGCCGCTCGCTACCTGGACACCGCGCTTTCCGCGATGAAGTGTGCGCAGACCAACGCGGCCCTCTTGGAAAGCCGCTACGAGGATCTGCTCGCGCAGGTGGCCGCACAAGCGGACCTGAAGCGACAAGTGGGCAGGGACAATCTGAACGCCTATAACCGGTTTCTGCAGATGAGCGACGCGATGCGCATGTCGCCGCAGGTTTTTCTTTGCGACGACGCGTTTCTAAAAGCGCAGTTCCAGTCCTATCCGGACACCTTGAACGACAATTTCACGCCAATGCAGTGTCCGAGCTGGGCCGATGAGGAAAAACTGGCGACCGGCGCGAGAATCTGGCAGGAACACATGCCGGGGTGCGTGCTCGTGCTGTTCGCTGCCAGTCTTCCGGCCTGCTATCTCATGAGGAAGGGCGTACCGATGCTCTACCGCACCGAACGTCTGGAAAGACAGGAGTTCCTGTCGCAGCGAGTCTACGAGACCGGCTTCATGGTGAAGGACGTGATGGACGAAAACGGGCTGCACATCATTGCGGATACGGTGGCCATGCGCACCGCGTGGTTCGCTGCCGCCGTCCACAAGGTCCGGCCCGACTTGACGTTCCAGTTTGGCCGCTATCTCAACCCGGAATGGACGGATGCGCAGGGCAAGACCTGCACCTACTGGGAGCTGCTCGCCGATCCGGCGATTCAAGGGGAATATCGGACCATCGAGACGCAGGGCCCGATGACCGACCTCTACTCGGCGTCCGACCTCGGAAGTCCCGGCTTCGCCCAGCTCTTCAGGAACTGCCTGCGGTACGACGTGGATCTCCGGGGTCGCCGCCTGTGGGGGCGCGGACTTCTGTCCGCGACCAAGGTCCGCTACCTCCACGCCTCGATGCGCTATGGCGCACTCAACGACCAACCGCCTTACAACGTTCGGGAGAACGGGTTCCCCATCAACCAGGAAGACCTGGCCTACGTTCTACTGACTTTCGGTTACGTGATTCCATTGGGCCTGGAGAAACTCGGCGCGATTCTGAGCCGCAAGGAGAAGGAGGCGTTCCTGCATAGCTGGAAGGTCATCGGCTACATCATGGGCATCGACGACGATTTGCTCACCGACGATCTGGATGAGGCGAAAGGACTCTTCGAGAAGATCAAGAGCCGCCAGCAGGGCCGCTCCGAGAAGGGAGTGAAGCTGACCGGCGCGTTGTGCACGATGATCACGGACTTGTTGCCGGCCTGGCTGCCGTTTCGCAGCGCGATGGCACCGGTGTTGATCCGGGATCAATTGGGCGCCGATGCCGACGATCTGTTTGACGCGACGAACCAAGCCGCGTCGAGGAATCTGCTGGTGCGCGCGTGCTGGGCTTTCGCAAAGAATTTCCTGCTTCGAGCCTATTTCCTGAGCCGCTACTGGTTGTTTGACCACATACCGTCCGTCCGCGCCGGCCTCGACCAACAACTGACATTCATGGCGGGCGCCGTGGTCGTATCCTTGCAGCAGACCTACGAGCGGCAGCGCTTCGACTTGTTTTCCCGGCAGCAGGGAATCGCGGCGAACCCCGACGTCACGCGGGCTGAACACGAGAAAAGAGCGGCTCTCCGGGACAGGACATTCACCTGGGTGGGAGTCGGCCTGCTGCTCATCGTGCTGTTCCATCCTTTCTTCTGGATCGGGGCCGCAAGCGTGGTCGTTTCCCTGCTGGTTCCCGTTCCCTCGGTCGGCTCCGCGACGAATGCGATATTCTGGTTGTGTGTCTGGGTCTGCCTGATTGCGATGATCGGTGCGGGGCTTGTCCAGCGGAGGGTGACAGCCCTCCTGAAAGAGCTGGCCTTTCACGTGCAGTCGAAATTCCTGGTCTGACAGACGGGGATTCCGGCGGCGGTCGGACTCACATCTGGGAAAACAGCTGCGAGGACAAGCCGACGAAGGCGGCCTCGGAACGGACGCCGTCGAACCCCGGCCGCACGCCGATCCAGACCAGGTCCGCGGCGCGGATCTCGTAGGCCTGCCTCAGAAAGTCGAGCGCACGGTCCTTTTCGCCCAGTCCCAGCGCGACCTGGCTCAGCAGAACCGGCGAGACGTATCGCTCGTCCGCCATGCGAATCAACTCCGCCATCATGTTTCGGGCATTCCCCGGCTGGCCCGCCATGGCCCTGGCGTACGCCAGCGCGGCCAGGACCTCCGGACTTCTCCCGGTCAGCTTCTCCGCGAGGCTCAGGGCCGCGATCGCCTCGTCGTGGCGCGCCAGTTGAGTGTACGCCTGGCCGATGAAATAGGGCGCGAATCCGAATGCCGGTTCCAGGTCACGCGTCTTCGACAGTTGATCGATCGCTGCGTCGAAACGGCGCTCGAAGTAGAGGAGCACGCCTGTGGTGGCGTGGATCGCCGGCGAAAGCGGATCGAGGCGGAGGGCGATTTCGAGCTCCGAGCGCGCCTCGGCGAAGCGTCCGAGCGGCATCAGGTAGTTGCTGGCGTACCAGTGATGGGCCTTCGCGCTTTGCGGATCGAGCTCGATCGCGCGCCTGAAATCGGCCTCGGCATCCCCATCCCAGATGTAGAGCGCCCGCACGCAGCCGAGCGCGCTGACGGCTTCGGCCGATTTCGCGTCGAGGCTCAGCGCGCGCTCCGCCGCCGTCATCGCGCCGGGCATGGCCGTGGCCGGCGCGACGGCGCCGTAGATGCCCAGGGTGACGTACGCGTCGGCAAGGCCCGCGTGCGCGAGCGCGTAGTTGGCGTCGAGGCGAATGGCCTCTTCGAACAGCGCGACGCTGCGCTTGAGGCCTTCTTCTGTCCGCTTGTTCCAGTGATAGCGTCCCTTCAGATAAAGCTCGTAGGCCTCGGTGTTCTTGGTCGCCGACTCGACGATCGGTTTGGCGCGTTGGCCGAGCAGAACGCCTCTCAACCTGGCGACGATCGACTGCGAGATCTCGTCCTGGAGGTTGAACACGTCCTCGAATTTTCGATCGTAGCGCTCGGACCAGAGATCGTATCCGTCCTCCATATTGATCAGCCGCGTGCTGATGCGCAGCCGGTCTCCGGCCTTCTGCACGCTGCCTTCCAGAACCGCTCCGACGCCCAGTTGCCTGCCGAAATCGCGGATGTCGCCGTCGGAGGCGCGTGTGCGGAACGACGAGGTCCTGGACGCCACCCGCAATCCGTCGAGCTTGGACAGCGCCCCGATCAGTTCTTCCGCCAGGCCTTCGCAAAGATAGTCCTGGTCGCCCCCCGGGCTCATGTCGGCGAACGGAAGCACCGCGACCGACGGCCAGCTCGCTTCGAGAAGGCGGTTCAGATCCGTTCGGGAATCCGCCGGCTCCGACGAGCCGACGCGGCGCAAGCAGGCCTTGACCTGCTGGGGAAAGGAACTCGCGTCGATCGGCTTGCGCACGCAATCCTCCGCGCCGTGTTCCATTAGGCTGGACTCGACTTGGCCATCGTCCGGCGGAACGAGCACCAAGACGGGCAACGCCAGCGTTGCCGAGGACGATTTCAGCCGGGACAGGACGTGGCGCCCGTCGATTCCCGGCATGTCGAGATCGACGACCGCCAGGGCAAAATCGTTCGCCTCGCCGACGCGGTGAATGCCTGCCGCGCCGTCGGCAGCTTCCGACACGCGGCAACCGTTGCGCTCAAGAAGCTCCCGCGCCGTGGATCGAACCGCTGCGTCGGTTGCGATCACGAGGATGTGCGGGGCATGAGGCGGCGTGGTCTTCTTTTCCTCTTCCTGCGGCTTGCCCATGACGCGCTCGACCTCTTCCGGACTGGTGTCGCCCGCCTGGATTCTCTCCATGGCGACCGTCTGCATCGGCACCATGCCCGCTTCGCGCGCGATGGCGTTCAGGACCTGGGAGCTCGCGCCTTCGGTAATCGCTTGTTCGATGGCAGGGGTGCTGATCAGAACCTCGATGATCGGTATCCGCCCGCGATAGCCGGTACCCCTGCAAGCCTCGCAACCGGCGGTACGGCATTCCGGGCAGATCCGGCGCACCAGGCGCTGGGCAACGACCCCGCGCAACGCGCTGGCGATGTTGGCCTTGTTCAGACCGAGCCCGGCGAGCCGCGGAATGACCCCGGCCGCGTCGATGGTGTGCAGCGTGGTCAACACGAGGTGACCTGTCATGCTCGCCTGGATCGCGACCTCAGCAGTTTCAAGGTCGCGAATCTCGCCGACGAGGATCACATCGGGGTCCTGGCGCAGGATCGTCCGGAGAACCGATGCGAACGTCAGGCCCTGGCGCGGCGCCACCTGGATCTGACTCACGCCGGAAAACTCGTATTCCACCGGATCTTCCACCGTCATGACGTTGATCTTGCCGGTTGCGAGCTCCCGCAAGGCCGCATAGAGCAAGGTCGTCTTTCCCGACCCGGTCGGTCCCGTCACGACGACCAGGCCGTCCCTGTAGGTAAACAACTGGCGAAGGCGCCTCAATTCGGAAGCGGGCAACGCGAGGTCGCCGAGCAGCTGCGCCCTGCCGGGACTGAGCAGGCGCACGACGGCCTTTTCGGATTGCCGGGTCGGCACCGTCGAGATGCGCAGATCGTAGGCCACGCCGTCGGCTTCGATTTGCGCGCGGCCCGAGTGCGGGCGCAGGCGGTCCGACACGTCCATGCTGCCCATCACTTTGAGTCTCGAACCCAGCCGGTCCAGCACCGGCCGCGGAAGCGGCATGTAGTTCTGCATCACGCCGTCGACGCGAACTCGAACCACGCCGCCCCGGACTTCGGGTTCGAGGTGGACGTCGCTCGCTCCGGCGGCGATCGCGTCGTGCAGAATGAGATTCGTGAGCTTCACCACCGGCGCCGCTTCCACTTCCTGCGCGGAGATCGACTCCGGCTGGTACGTCTGGACGAGCCGGATGGCGTTCGACATTTCGGCCCGCGCCGCGGTGAGCACCTGTTCGGCGAGCCGGTCGGGGGAGTACTTGGACCTGATCGCCTCTTCCACCTGCGACGGCGCGGCGAGCTCGAATGCGACGCGGCGCCCCGTGCAAAACGCGATGGCCTGCTCCGCCGCCAGATTGACAGGGTCGCTCGAGGCGACGATCAACTGATTGCCCTGGGTTCGGAGCGGAAAGACCCGGTGCTGCCGCGCGACTGTTTCGGGCAACAGCTTCGTCACCCGGTCCTCTGCGGTGCCGAACGCGGCGGGAGTCATCCCGACCTGCGGAGCGACTCTGCTCGCGAGCTCGCGGTCGGCCAGTTTGCAAGCCCGGGCAGCGATGGCCCAGGCGTCCACGACCGACGCCCTGGAGGGGATCTGGATCACATCCGCGCCCGCCAAGCCCGCTTGCCTGGCAGCGCGCGGCAACCAATGTTCCTGGGCTCGTTCCATTTCGATTCCCTGATCGTCCTGCGGATGCGCAAAGACTTTAGCAAATTTCCACCGCCGGCGTACAGGACTTGCGAACCGCGGTCGTCCGCCGAGTCGCGGGCGGCGTGCCGGATGAATCTCAGAATCTGAACCCCTTCTCCCGGAACAGCCTCAGCGCGGCTTCAACGACCGCCGCGTCGTAATACCATCCCTCGCGCGCCTCCACTTCCGCCAGCGCCACGGCGATTCCCTGCCCCGGGCGGCGCGGATCCTGCTCGAACGCCATGGCCTCGATGACGTCGGCCACGGCGATGATTCTGGCCTCGAGCAGGATCTCGCCGCCCTTCAAAGCCCTCGGATAGCCGCTGCCGTCCATTCTTTCGTGGTGCTGCAACACGATTTCCGCGATCGGCCGGGGAAACCCGACCCGCTTCAGGATGTCGTGCCCCATCCGCGGGTGCTCTCGTTCGACCGCGACCTCATCCTCGGCCAGCCCGCCGGTCTTGCTGGGCAGCCCCGGGGGAATCCGGATCTCGCCGAAGTCGTGGACCAGTCCGGCAAGTCGAATGCCCCTGGCTCGTCGTGCCGGCAGTCCCATTTCGACGGCGATCGCCCCGGCGAGCGCGCCCACCCGCCTCTGATGCTGGACGATGCGCGAATCGCGCGATTCCAGAACGTCTGCAATCGCGGCGATCGTGTCCTCCAGCCCGCTGCGCCTCCTCGGGTTCGAAGGAAAGGAATTCGGCCGCATGGATGGCGCGGGCAAGTCGCGCGTCTGGCCGAGTGCTTCGCTGTGGGGATATTCCGGCATGATCTCGCTCCGTGTTGAAAAGAAGGCACCTGGAGGCCGCAGGCCGCAGCAGCAAGCGGGCACTCGCCTCCACCACGTGTCCAATCTAGGGGATCGGCGCCGGAAGATCCAAGCCGGCGGGCACAGAAGTTCTGTGTCAAATGCACGTTCGGCCGCCGCGACCGGCGGGGAGCGCGAGAAGCATCGACGTCCCGGTCAGCCCTCCTGCGCGCTCACCAATTCGACGGCAGCTTCTTGTGAACCGTGATGCGCTTGGCGTCGATCGAAATGTAGCCGCCGGCGGTGAGGTCCCTCAGGATACGGTTGACCATCTCGCGGGAGCCCCCGATGCGGGCGGCGATGTCGTGCTGGGTGAGGCGCTCGGGTACGATGCGCTTTCCCGCCTGTTCGACCGCGTTCTCCTCGAGGAATTTGACGAAGCGGCCGTAGACGTCCTTCAGCGACAAATCGAAGACCTTGCCCGTGAGCGTGCGCACCCTGCCGATCAGCGCGTAGATGAGGTCGCGCGCAAAGGCCGGGTTGCGCTCGAGCAGCCCCTCGACGTCGCCGCGCGGGATCACGAAGAACCGGCAAGGCTCGAGGGTCATGATCGAGGCCGACCGCGGTCCGCCGTCCAGCACCAGCTCGCCGAAATACTCGCCCGCGCCTGCCGTGCTGAGCACGGCCTCCCTGCCGTCCTCCTCGCTCACGAACGCCTTGACGCGCCCGCTGAGCACGACGTACAGCGAATCGGTGGCATCGCCCTCGTTCACGACGACCGCATTCTTAGGAAATGAGCGTACGGCGCCGTGAGGCGCGAGCGCGCGCAGCGCGCGCTCGTCCAGACTGACGAACGGACCCGCCGCCTTCGGCATGGCTCCCTCCCCGTCGGCCCACCAAGTGAACACGGAGTCTGGCACGCACGGCGCCGGTCTGCCAAGTGGCTCGGGCGCCGCGGCTCCGATCAGCCGACCATGAAGGACGCCGTGCCGGTCGCGATCAGCTCGCCCGCGTCGTTCTCCAGGTCCATGCGCACCGAGGCGACGCGCGAACCCAGGCGCATCACCTGCGCCGACCCGACGAAGAAGGCGCCCTTGCCCGGACGCAGGAAGTCGATGCGCAGGTCGATCGTCCCCAGGCGCCGGAACTGTCCGAGCTGCGCCTCGAGCGTGTCCTGGGGCTTGTCTCTCGCCATGCGCACCATGATGGCGAGCCCCGCGACCACGTCCAGCGCCGAGCAGATCACGCCCCCGTGGAGCTGGCCGTGCACGAAGTTGCCGATCAGCTCCGGCCGCATGTCGAAGCGCACCCGGGTACGCTCCGGGTCGAGCGAAAGCACGGTGAGGCCCAGTACGCGGTTGAATGCGACGTCATGGTCGAACATGTGCCGCAGCGCCTGCTCGAACGCCTTGTGCACGGAAGGGTTGGGGGTCTTCGCTTTCATCGCTTTCCTCGCAATCCTCGCCGGCTTCGCGGCGGCGCGCGTTCATTCCTTCCCGAGCGCCTCGATGCGCGCGAGCAACGCGCCCGGCGCGACCTGCGCGTCGCGCTCGACGTGCAGCTCGGCGACTCGGCCCGCGGCGGGCGAGGCGATCGGATGCTCCATCTTCATCGCCTCGAGCACCAGCAGCAGCTCGCCCTTCGCCACCTTCTGGCCGGGTGCCGCGTTCACGGCCGCGACGCGCGCATTCATCGGCGAGCGGATCTCGCC
>ORJL011630683.1_pt1 | contig 20648 bp, 11 predicted proteins | sample 1779941 | NCBI WGS metagenome assembly ORJL01 (sample SAMEA104232317, study PRJEB22302) | groundwater metagenome | biome: forest; feature: aquifer; material: groundwater | place: USA | collected 2011-08-07 | depth 5.8 m
GCTCCGCGGAACATTTCCTCGCCCGTCTCGGGCTGAGCGACACGCGCAGGCGTGTCGCTCTTCTTCCCTCGACCCTCTTGGGTATCTCTCCACTCTGTTGTGACATCTTCATTTTTCGTCACTTTCAACCCCCTTCCCGGGGCTCGGCTGTTCCGCTCCGCGGAACATTTCCTCGCCCGTCTCGGGCTGAGCGGCACGCGCAGGCGTGTCGCTCTTCTTCCCTCGACCCTCTTGGGTATCTCTCCACTCTGTTTTGGCACTGTTGCTGAATGTCATTTTGACTGCAATTTTCATATTTCGTTCCAAAAACACATTCAGCACCAGTCCCGTTTTTACTTTTTAATGCAAAACCGCTATACTATAATAGAAAAACGTAATCCATCTTACAGTTTACAGCCGTCAACACTAAGAGTCAACTCAATATGACCCCAAAAACAGCCACAACCACGCCTGAAGAAGATTACAGCGAAGTAATTTTCGAGTGGCCAATCCCAGAGTTTGAAAAATATGAACGTGGTAAACCTTGGTACATTGTCACCGCGATTATAGGTCTACTTCTCGTAATTTACAGCTTTTGGACCATCAACATTCTTTTCCTGATTGTTCTTGGTCTTGTCGCATTTATTCTCTACTTGTTTCATATCAAAGAAGTGGAGGAGATCGATTTTAAAATCGTAGACACCGGTATAGAGATAACACATCATTTCACTCCATGGAAAGAAATCAAAGAATTCTATATCATCTACGAACCGCCGCACGTCAAAAATATCTATTTCGAATTCAAAAAGTTTACTAAACCAACATTAGTTATTCCACTTCAAAAACAAAATCCAGTGAGAATACGCGCCTACTTGCTGAGATATCTCATTGAAAACATAGAACAAGAAAGCGAGCCTGTGACGCACACCATGGGAAGACATCTCAAAATCTGACAGTACTATCCTCTGTCCACCAATGTGAATGATAAGAGGCAGTAATCAACCTTTGGCTACGACAACGGCGTACACCTTATGGACGCCGTTTTGTTTTAGAATTTTAGCGCACGCGGCAAGAGTCGTGCCTGTTGTGATAACATCATCAACCAGGATTGCCACGCGAGGAATTGGCTGAACACCATGAAATGAAAAAGACGAAGGCAAAATGTTGACCAGCCGATCCGCGCGACTCAATTGCGCTTGAGGTGTGCTCGCGCTGTCGCGTCTCAAAAGAGACGCATTAACGCGAAACCCAAGCACGTCACCAAGTGATTGAGCAATTCGTTCTGACTGATTAAATCCCCTGCTCAATAATTTGCGACGATGCAATGGCACCGGAACAATGATCGCCGATTTCGGGAATGCTCGAATGGTATCAATCATAAACCCTGCTACAATCGGCGCGATTTCTTCCACAAGATCATACTTCAAAGCGTGAATCAGCCGACGTACCAACAAATCATCATAAGACAGAGCAACTCCTAATCCATCCAGTGCGAACTTTTCTCCGCATGGCAAACATAAGTTATGACTCAAAACTGTAAAGTATTTCACTGAATAATAGCGACCGCACACAGCACAACGCAAGGAGTTATAGAAAGTTATTTTTTGAGCGCAAGTGTCACAAAGAAAGATTCTAGCAAAGCCACACCCAAAACACTCCTTGGGAAATAAAAAATCCGTCAAAACGGAAGATAAAAAACCGAGGAAATCCCTCGTTTCGGATACAAGACGAGCAACCATAGAGACATCACACTATTAGGGAACTGTTGCTGAATGTCATTTTGACTGCAATTTTCATATTTCGGCCAAAAGCACATTCAGCAACAAGCCCCTTAAATTATTTCATTCCCACTTTGCGTAATCGATTTTCCAATCCACGTCTTCCTTGACCATACGGATGATGATATTTTGATACCGTGCGACACTAGGCTGAGCGCCAAAAACCTCATTTCGTTGCGTGACCACCAAAAACTCGGCTTTACCTCCTTCTGTATCCATTTTCTTTACTTTCACGCTCATCGCGCGCGTTTCCACACCATAGTACTCGGTTTGAGAATTATACTGTTTTTTCAATGCCGGTATATTACTCTCCTTTGTCCATTTTGCCATAGCTTGAGTCATGAGCACAGAGAGATCAGCGATATTTTCAAAATCACTCTCATTGGAAAAACTGCCAAAACGCTCAGAGAAGGTAGCCGCGACACGGGTAAGTTCACTTCCCAAATCCCCCTGCTTTGAACTCCCCAAAACAGTCTCTTCACCATCTGTTTTCGCAATCTCTACCGTATTACTCACTAAGGGAATGGCAGAAACATCCATTGCTCTTCCCTCCTCTTCCGAAGCGGAATCGCTTTGATCGCGATATTTCCATGTTCTCCACAAGAAAAAAATGAGCACGAAAAGAATTATTGCGCCAATGATGACGAGAAGAATTGCTTTGTCACGACGTGAGAGCATATAATATAGAGAAATCACACTTTTTAAACTCGAATGCGACAGTCCCCTTATTTGTTTTCTCCTTCAAATTCTTTCTTCGCCTGTTCAATTTCAAGCAACTGCCGCGGATCAGAAGTTATGATTTGATCTTCCGTGTACGATGAAATAACCTTAATTGCCGCGTGGTTGTTGCCCGCGAAAAAAATTCCTTCACCTACACCCCCCTCAAGCAGTAAGTACTTTTCACCTTCAGTGAGGAGAAATGTTTTTTGAACATTATTGATGGCTGACGGTGACTGTCTCAATAGTAATCGCAAAGCAGAATTATTCACAATTGCTTGACCATAAGGAGACGTTAAAAAATCGTTGACATCTTGGGTGATCGTCGTGACCCCAAGATAATACTTGCGACACCGTTTCACAAGAGCGAAAATGAACTTGGCTGAATCTTCATTGGTCATGAGCCACCATGCCTCATCAATCACGAGAATCCGTTTTTTGAGCTCTGAACGCACGACATTCCAAATATAATTGACAATAGAATAAATAGCAATGGGACGCAGTTCATCTTCCAGATCACGAACACTAAAAATCACCAATTGGTTTTTCATGTCAACATTCGTCTGACCGGTGAACAACCCATGGAAAGTACCTTCAGTGTATTTCTTGAGCCGTTCAGCGAGGTCATTCGCTCCTTCCATCCCAGAGAGAATCTCCTGAAAATCATACATGGTTGGCACTTCGATAATCGTCGTAAGATCAGTTTCAGAGGTAATGTCTTTCTTGGCATATGTCTCAATCAATGCTCGATCAACAATGGAATCCTCCTTTGTGTCCAGTTTCCCGAGCATGAGACGAACCAGTCCTTTTAATGTAATGACAGCGTTTCGAATGATGTCTTCAGTCGAGACGTCCTTGTCCATCGGACGTGGCAGATCAAAAGGATTGATCTTGCTCTCTGAAGAGAGTGAAACGTTGATATAAGTTCCAAAAACCGCGTCCGAAAGATGCTTATACTCCTTCTCGGGATCGATAACAATGACGTCCGAACCAAACATGAGACTGCGCAAGACCTCAAGTTTTACCGCATAACTTTTTCCGGCACCAGAGGTCGCGAACACAGTCATATTACCATTCTGTAAAGCGAACCGATCAAAAATAATCAGGCTATTATTATGACGATTGATACCGTACAAAATGCCGTCATCCGAGGTGAGTTCTGATGAAACAAATGGAAACGATGAGGCCGCCGGAGATGTATTCATGTTGACCGTGATCGCGAGTTCATCGTGGCACAATGGCAGGGTAGAATTAAATCCCTGCTCGGACTGATAGAGTACGCGTTTGGACATGACAAGACGCGAGCCGAGAATATTTTCAATATCATCAGTATACGTGTTGAGATCCTCAAGATTGTCGGCATACAGGGTGATATACAGTGCCACTTGGAAAAAATGCTCAATTCCTTGAGTCAAGTCATCTCTCAATTTTTCCACATCCCGAAGTGCCGTCTCCTTGATAGGATCACGCGGCGCGCCTTTTTCCTGCCCAGCGATGATTTCCGCCTCCAGGTTTCCGGTTTTGTTTCGCAATTCTTTTAAGACGAGCGCAGTATTAACTGGATAAAAATAGACTGAAATATCCAACTCACTCGTAAAATTAATAATCGGCGCGAACCAGCCGACAGAGATATAGCGAGGATAAGTGATGACAAAAAGCGTACGACAAAACTTGTTGCCAACTTCAACATAATTGGGTTTCACCGCGAACGCGGTCGGAGCGATGATGTCGCGTATAGTAACAACACCTTTTCGAAAAATTTTCTCTTCCTCAAGTGTGATGAGTTCCTGCTTTGTCTGTTGCTCAAAACTTTTTTGTTGTTCCGGAAGAGTCGGATACTTCTCTTTATCAAACTGCGGAACTTGCCTGCTCAGTTGTCCCGGGGTAATTGCCATAATTATAGTCGTAAATTGACATTCATGAATTGACCACCGTCTGTTCTTACTCTCTTTCAGCCTGTATTTTGCTTAACTCATGTAATGGCTGATTAAAGGCAATGTCTGGATTATACACATTGTAATAGAGCTCAATTAACCCTTGCGTATCCAAACGTATCGCGTTCAGACTCATACTCTGCAGTCCGCCACGAACATGTTCGACTCGTTGATCAAGCTCTTGTTTCTTTCGCTGAAACGTCTTCTCGCTGATCTGAATGATATTTGAAGCTGAAAATATCTCAAAGGCTTGTGAAAAAAAACTCTTCTCTTTTGACTTGGTCTCGGCCATCGGTATTATCACAAAAAACTTCTTGGTCATGATCTCACCCAATTCAACAAGTTCATTGATAAACGAACGATAGTCAGCCATTTGCAACCGCAACAGTTCATTGGTTTGTTTCTTTTCAATCTCCCACAACTTGTTGATATAGGCCTCAATACGCAACCGACGCGACTGAATCACGATTTGCAGTGGAAAATCAAACGAATTCAAAAAACTGATGTACGCGGCGATGATAGCGTTTTGTTCCTCTTCAGACTTCAGATTAAAGTTAATACTCCCAACGAGCAAAACAGCTCGCAGGGTACCGTCCTTCATGATAACAGTATCATTGCGGATTTCAGCGATATCGACAAATTGCTGGGTAGAAACTCTTGGTTTTGATTTTGATGACATACTTGTTACAGAAACAGGGATCAGTCTTCAGGTAATAATTTTTCATCAATAGGACTATCAACGAAGACATTACAGGACTGTTGCCGAATGTGCTTTTTTGAAGGTCTCAACTGCTGATTATTTTAAACACATCTTCCTCCGGTCTATATACCCCGCCAGTATTTACGAGCAGGGAAAGATCACGCAAACGGGAACGTTCAACAATTTTCACTGGCGCGATTTCTTGTACCTTCTCTTCAAATCTTTTTTGTTTTTTCAATAATGCTTTCAAATCAGACACTGACAAATCTTTGTTCCAAACACGTGTTCCCGGCTTTTTCATGGTCTCGATGATATTGAGCACAAAATAATGGAATGCACGACCATTCACTTTCATAAAAGCCATAACAGCGAATAGCGCCACCGTGGGAATACCAGTCAACAAAAACAAACTGAAATCAAACAGTTTATACTCAAGTACCACAAAACCAAGACATATCATCATAATTATAAACTGCCGCACACTGACCGGGCCAATGACTTTGGGCTCGACATCAAGAAATTGTGGAACAAGAAATTGTTGCATGATTAAAACTTCAGCTCTTTGTTAAACTCCATAATCGCGTAAAATCCATCTCCTGAAAGCGTTGGTGTGCCGATCTTTTGACGGTCAGCAATCACTTGTTCTATTCGTTTTCCCATGTCCATAGATTCTCGCCCAATCTTTAGGTAAATTGTATAAGACTCGCTTGCCTGCCATGCCTTGATGCCATCCACGCGGCCTTTCAAAGAACGCTCTGATTCAAGGAGTTCAATTTTTTGTTTGATCTTTGCCGTGGCTTTGCGAGGATCTTTATCAAGCTGTTGGAAGTTCTTTAAACTCATGTTAGCAATGTCCGTCAGTAAATCCGTCAATTTCGATTCGTAACTATCAGCATCTTCTATTATATCACGAGGTTGAATTTTTGGTGGCGGTAGAGTTACCTTTGATGTGGTGTGAGGTTTTGGTTCGACTACTTCCGACATAGATTCACGTTTAATGAGACGTTTGTTAACTACATCTGCTCGTCTTTGCTGGAGCGGTTTTTGAGCAGTCAGAGTGGGTGATTGATTCTGCGCTTCCTCTGTGACCCGGCTTAATCCCCCGTTTGAACCGGGAGAAACTTGAGGTTCTGTCTGCTCCCCCATTTTTCTAAGGGGTGGTTGGGGGGGTATCTGTGTCTCTCCTGTTCCGCGATAAATCAAAACGGGCTTGGGTTCTTCTTTCGCGAAAACAGGATGCGGAGGGAGCAATTGGTGATCAAAATCATTTTCGCGCAGTGACTCCTTCCATGGTGAAGTCGAAATACGCGGCGCGTCCAAAACCCCACTTATTGACCGATTCAATGGCAGGTCCTTTGAAATGGGAACTGTCATCCCGGTTAATCCGCCCTTTGAACGAAAAGAAACTGGAGGTTCTGTCTGTCCCTCTCCTTTTCTAAGAGAAGTTTCTGCCGGCTCCTCCCCTTTTCTAATGAGGGTTTGGGGGGACGCTGTTCCTCCATAAAACTCCAACTGCGTCTTTGTCGCAGGATCTGTCACACCTGCTGTACGCATCTTCAACACCTCTTCTGTTTTCTTTTTCTCCTCCTCCGCGACCCTTTTTACATCTTTTGACCGAACTATTGATTCCTTCACTTGAAGAGGTATCAACGGCGCTAAATCTTGTTTCTCGAATTTTTGGTATTCAACAGAACGTGAACGAATGAGTTGTAACAATGCTTCCGCTTCTTCTTCCGGAAACTCCAATCCGCCCACCTTTATCCCGCGCATGAACACGTCTTTGGTCTCCCTATCATCGCGAATATCTTTGAGACGCGCACGAATCACGTTTTCAAGGCGCTTTTGCATGAGAGGATCTTCCATCTCCGTGGCAGTTGAGCGAATAATTTCTTGAATCAATTTTCCCTGAAACGTAGAGGGTATTAATAAGGCAACCTTGTCACTTGCATCCTCAAGTTCGTCTTCCTCGTCTTTTAGTAATTTCTGTGAAGCCATCACGCCCGTGGCAATATATTCCTCATGTTGTTCGGACAAAAATTCTTCAACTGGTTCCAAGACATCATCATACAGTTCACTGTTAAGATCAAAGGCAGTATCAGCAGGGAGATGATAGAGATCAATAAAAATACTTACCAAATCATCCAACTCAAACTCACCAGCACGGAGATGCTGTATGAGAAAGGGAAGATCCACGTTCTTTTGCTCCAAGCTATACTTTGCCTCAAGTTCTACAAGTCTGGAGGAGACACGCTCATCACGAAAATATTTTTCAAGTTGTATCTCTCGATCAATTTGGTCCATAAAAGAATTTACCTGAAATTAATTTTATTGAGCCGATCAATAAGATCCTTGAGCACGGCAGACTCAACATTCTCTTTTTTCTTAATTATTTCAAAAATTTCCTTAATTTCATTTTCCATTGCCCTATCATCTCCGTGTGGATTCACCACCTTCAATGCTGACCGGATTTTGTTTAATGCCTGCTTTTTCTGCTTTTCCCGCTTCTTAAGATCAACTGGAAGTGTTTCAAGACTGGAAATTCCAGTACTAATATCATCCTTCGCTCTATTATGTACCACCTGCCGTTGTTCAGGTTTTGCAAATCCACGATCAAGATAAGTCATAGATGCAGTCTCAATTGTTTTCTGAACTACAGTCTGGTCATGCACCAAAGAGTCATTGATTGCCTTGAGTTTTTTCTTGACCTTCTCAATTTTCACGGTTGGAGATTCAAAATTTCTCTTCTCGGAATCAATCTTTACTGTCAATGCATCCATTTCATCCTCGAGTTTCTTTTTTGCATCTGTATTTTTCCCTTTTTCCTGTGCACTCCCACTTTCATCAATTTTTCCCTGTGCTTCCTCTATCTTCTTTTTAAGATCATCTTTTTCTTTGTTTCGTGTCTGCCCCGTAGCACTTGCATCAAAAGTCTCATCTTTGTTTTTTTTCAACTCTTCAATCTCATCAATCAAGCCCTGTGCGGCCTGTGCCTTCGCTAAACTATCTTCAACGGACTTCCCTATGGCCGAAGCCTTGAAGAGTTGATCTCCGCTCTTTTGCTTACCGTCATTTCCAATGACACCTTTGACAAGCTCATTCCTTGTCTCCTCTGAATTTAAAAGACTATTAGATGTTTTTGCACTGCCTTGGATCTTTTGATAGGATTTTTTCAACCCATCAAAATTTTCATCTTTAATCAGTTGTTCCGCTTTAAGTAGCTCCTGCTTACTTTCACCAGCACTATCGCGCACTTTGTGTCTTGCTACATAAGATAACTTTCCAATCTGCTTTCTCTCACCGACATCATCATCAGTTTGAATATACTGCCCTTTTCTCATGTCTGTGGCACGTGCCGCGATGTTACCTTCACGAGCCTTACTCTTTATCACTTCAAGATCCTGTGTCGTCGGTCCGTCCAAGATAGTCTTTTTATCACTTTCACTTATTCCCTCGCGGAATTGCCTCGTTCCATTTTTGAAAAATTGATGCGCGGCAACACGACCCTCTTTTAAGGAGTCTTCCATTTCTTGGGTAAAACCTTTTTCTCCTACTTTACTTTCAGTCAAAGCTTTATCCACGGCCTCAATAAATTTTTTCTTATTCTGTGCGTCCATGCCCGCGATATCATCCTGCCTTTTTGAGAACGCGACTAAGGCATGAATCATCTGGGGCGATTTAACCTCATCTGTTTTCGAGTCAAGAGACAATCCTCCAAGAATAGATTTTACCCATAAAGGCAATTCAGACCTATCAGCGCTATCAACTGCTTTTTCTAGTCCTTTGACCTTCATATCTTGCGTGAGCAATTCAATATTGCCTGCTGAATCTTGACTCAATATCTCTTGCCCTTTCAAGTCCTTATTCTTTTCGAGAATAGTGTTTTGCGTTGAGAACATTCGACTCCGATTCCTCTTTCCCTCTGAAGTGGAGCTATCCATATTAAACATAGGTTGTAGCTCTTTCAACATTCTCATCGCGTCCTTATCGCCTTGATTTGCCGCGTGTTTTGCCATTGCAAACTTCTCTTCAGGACTCTTTCCCGTATCAAATTTTCTAGTGCGATCACCTGCAGTTTGCAATAACCCGGCTTTATCATAGTTTGCTACCATAGTGTCAGCACGTTGCTGTTTTCTCGCGCGTCTTGTTTCAACTGCCAGAGAAAACTTGCCACGACCGATATCTTTTGGCATCCAAGGAATTTGCCCAATAACTGACCCAACGGCTGATAGAGCACCGCCCTTAAATACACCCCCCAAATCACCACGTCCCTCTTTTGTAAAACCACCACGCCAGAACTCACCACCAGTGACCTTGGAGACAAGACCAAGCCCAACTCCTTTTGTGACTGCCTTTGCCCCTTGCCATGTCTTTTTCACCGGCCACTTGGCTACAGCGATTCCACCAGTTAACGCGCCCATGGCAAAGGCACCGACTTTACCGGAAACCTTGCTTGAAAGGGATCCTGCCACACCACCCATCTCTGATGAAAACTTCAATCCAGCCAAGAGGAGTCCGACAGAAACGATATATTTAAATACATTCGATCCTTTCCCAGCTTCACCAATACCGAAATTGATGGCGTATTTCTTCGCGTCTTCAGCTACAAGATTGTTCATCGTAGGATCACCGGCCACTGTAAGCGCGAGCCAGAGGAAAAAAGCAAGCACCGGACCTTGCGCAAGAGTCTTACCAAACTCGGACCACCAACGACCAGCATGTCCTTTTCCAATGGGAATAACTTTGAGGAGATATGGAATCGGCGAAAGAATAAGCAATATCCAAAGCATAATGATTCTCCAGATGAGAGATATGAGAAGAATACCAACGACACACATCGCGATAAAAGCAAGAAGCGCGGAAAAAACGCCTGAAAGAGTAAGATTCAGTAGATAATTGACAGATCCGTCTTGTATAGCCATGGCTTGCAGTTTTGGATCAATGCCTGTTATCGCTCCCAACCCAAGTGTTACCGCGAAATTCGTCCTGCCAGTAACCGCGAAAGCACTCACAAATGTGAGCATAATGACCTGCGCGAAATCAATAAATAAACCCGCGATGGTTTTGCTAAAGTTAATGAGCACCGCGTAGATGAGAAGTGTCGCAAGATGCCTTTTGTAATTGTACTCACTGATATGGAGAATGGTACTAAAGGCGATCACAAGCAACATAAGAATGAAAAACATGTTGCAGAGATCGCGCACCACAACCCAACCAGTATTCACAATGGGGTGATCAACAAATGTGTTAAACTGGGCAACATTGATGAGAATATCAATGAACAATGTGACCACCCATCCACAAAAAGCGCTTACATATCCAAAAAGAGCGCTGATTATATCGCCAATTTTCTCCGTCGTCGTTTGAGCCAAAGCATCATGCGCCATGTACCTGAAAGAAAATACCAGCAAGATTCCAACCCAAACACAAGACGCGGCAAGTTTTTTCCATCGGATCTGTTTCAGTTTTTGTTTGATGAAAGACATAGAGACATCCTCACCCCTGCTAAGGGGGCGTGAGGTTTTTACCTCGATTTCGGCTGGACAATAATATACTGTGGCGTTGTCATAACATTTTGACTGTCGGAAACAGTATCACGTCCCAAGTACGCCCACGCAACAGTGGAATCATCATTACAATCAGGATCACCATTGTTCCAACCTGCCTGCTCATTTCCTCCATAGCAAGATCCATAAGGAGCGCCAGCACAGTTTCCCAAACCAGTCTTACCCCCAGAATTGCACCATCCCCAATTATTTGTCACTTGTACTCGCGGCAGAAAAACACATGTGCCAGTCGTATTCTCACCAACATCGGTTGAGCTATAGGCTTCCCATCCGGGCGCGCCAGGACCAGCACATTCATAGACAAACGAGAATGAAAACGGCTTATTCACGCAAGCGTCGCTTGTATCACCAAAATTTGTTGTGCTCCCTTGATTACATGTCTCTTTGTGATTCTTGTAACTCCCTTCAAACACCTGTATGGTCTTGCCATTAGGTGAGTTGTCATCTGGCACGTCCCAATCAACTTTAATAGTGCGAAGTGGCATAAAGGCGCCGGAAGGGTCATACGCGAAAAAAGAGAGATCGATTTTCTTGCCACCATTCTCGATTACAATATTGTTCGCGTCAGAAATATCATCAGCGCCAAATATAGTCATAGTGCGAGCAGTACCCTGTTTAAATACCGTCGGCGGTCCAACGTCAACAAGCACCGCATATACCCGTGGCCCGACATCTGCATTTAATTTTGCGAGAGTATACGTCAGATCAGTGACAACCAGAGGTTGTGGGGAGTAATAGATATGGTCTTTGTTTCTATCCACATCGCTCGCATCCTTTTTTTCTACGCGACTCCATCCGGTCCACACTTTTCCGTATATTTTGAAGATATTATCATTTCCTGCTGACAGCGTGGTGTCATTCGTTCCCCACGTGACAAGATACTTATCTTGCACACACTTTTCCATGGAGGTATCAAGAGCCAGCACTCGATGAGTCATATCTTTGTTGTTCCCGCCAAGACTCATTGCGCTATATGGTTTGCACTCGGTTGTGTAATTAAAACCCCCAGTTCCATTGTTATTTTTCTCCCACAAGATATTTGTATTCGCGACCACATTGGGTCCATTCAAGTTTTCATCAATTACCAAAACAGGAAGACTGCAATAATCCTTGTCATAGAAGTGAACCCCAGTTATCGCAAAAAAGCTGGCGCCTGCGTTATCTACAGCCCATACTTCCAAACTCTCCAGCACCTCAAAATTCGTCTCTTCTTCTTTATGCCAATTTGCCTTAAATCGAAAGCAATTCTTTCCATCTGGAATGCAGAGGCTGCTCTTATCACCTGCTTCTTTCCCTGAATCAGTATCCCAGTAATTCTCTTCATGCAAGTCAATGCAAGCACCAAACTTTGGATCGCACCATACATCACTCAGATCTTCGGTATTGTGCCTATATGTACCTTCCCCCTCTAAAAACGCTCTATAATTTGCATCGAGCCAAATCCGGTTCAATTCTTCATTCACTTGGTACTCATCCCCCGATTCATAGACATTACAGAGGTTCGTTGCCGCAATATAATACAATGGATCCGCATAAACAGGTGCTTCTCCCGTTTGAAGTATGAACCGTATTGCCGCTGTTGCTTGTCTGTATATTTTTGGTCCTGTCCAAGGGTATGTCACTCGTCCTTGTTGGGTATTATCATTATACTGCCCATCTGTGTCACAATTCGTTCCATTGACTCCTTCATTATCTGACACAAGATAACATCCGAGAAGAGATTGTTTAGGTATTGCGCACCATGTGTAACACCCATTGTCTATTCCATCCCCTTGAGATGGGCAATTGCTTACATCTGGTCTGTCAACGTCACTCCACCCATTTTTTGGTATTTTATCTGGTGAACCGAAGAAATCCTCTCTGTAGTGAGCTTGCTCTGGGTGTACTTGATCGTCGTCCTCTGTATCATAACCACCATCTCTATCTTCCTCTCTATGATCTTCTTCGATGTATATGCTCAAATCTTTACTTAACTTGCCACGTTCTCCAGTGTTAGGATCATCCACCTCTGATGGACCAGTATCATGATCTCTGCCCGCGCAATAATCCTTACGATTTTCCGCCAGGGTGTAACCCGCCTTCACCGAGTAGTTAAACGTATCCACCTCACCGCGAAGGATGCCAGCCGGATACCATGTGAGACACGCATAATCGCTATCATAGTTCACGCCATTAATCTTCGTGATTTGGCTCAAGTCTTTTTCCAAACAATATCCAGCCCAGCCATACTGCGTTGATGTCTTGTCATACAACTGGCAGGTTGCGCCATTGTTTGTCGTACCGCAGTCATCATCTCTGGTGCATGGCTTACCAATATCAGTCTCAACATCAGCGCTGACGCACAGACCAAGACCATAATCAATTGAACTGTTTCTCGTGGCAGTGTACAGTGTCATACCGCTTGCCTCTCTTTTCTTGTAAGCACATTCACATCCCCAAGGATTTACAACGTTATCCTCACGGCAGTAATTGACATTAGTAAACTGCTGTCCTTCAACAGTGCTATCAAACGGAGCCTCACTCTCCGGGAACGCGCGACAGGATTTTGGCACGACCGAGGGATACAACTCATTGTGCGAGGTTGCTGGAACATCTTTCCCATCAGGAGTCTTTGCATCAATACCAAGAGACTTTTTATTCGCTGGATCAAAATACGTGAGGTGCCACTCTTCATTCACGCGCTTTCTGCACACTCCTCCAGTTCCACAATTCACATCTGCAAGACAATTATTTCCATTATTCGTACAACGCCCGGCATCTGGTTGTTTCTTACAAACCTCTGACACACGGCAATCTTTATCAGAAAAACACGATAAAAGACTGGGAGTACATTTGAAAAAATCATTGCAATCCCCGCCTGATCCACAATCGGAGTCGGAGAAACAAGTGATTTTTCCTGAACCACACACCCCAATCGTCCCCTGCCGCAACTCCTCAATGGGATACTTCTCGTACAATGAATACCCAGCGTAGTCATAGCCAGCCCAAGAAATATCACGCGCCTGATAGCTTTGAGTGCTCAACAAAACTTTCTTACAGGTATGTTTGGTCTCATCACACTCACTTGTCGCTCCATAGGGATCATAACAGTCGCTGTCTTTTTCGCAGTAATCACTCACATACTCTTCACACTCGGTAGTGCCATTTTTCAATGTTCGACAACGCTGGATCTGACTGCAGACATCAATCTTATTTCCTCCGGCGTCTTCAGCGCGGAACTGGGACACGCAATCTAACCACTCGCCACAAACACGGTCACGACGAACCTTAACAAGATCATTTCCGTCATTTGGAAAAACACAAGAGCCATTGCCACAACTTACTTCCGAGCCATCAGCCCTATAAGGACATGGCGTGCCATTGATACTGCCCGGGTTACTTGAATCAAACTGACACACGCCCCATGATTCAAGTTTACATCTCGCATTGTCACAATCGCTATTCTGACTGCACTTTGTACCAGCATCACCGCCAGTGCCACCACAGCTCCCCATCGGCTCGAATCCACTATAGTAGGCCCCGCCAGATGTCTTGATCGGTTTACACTTATCCTGATTGTCTTTATTCATACAATCTATAGGGGTAACACCTTCATTGTTTGCGGCAATACTTTGTTGATACGTTGCTTTGCTACTCCACAATTTCTGAATTGGACCCGCTGGAATTTCTTTGTTGTTACTGTTTTGGAAAAGAATACAACCGTTCTTTTGTGATGTCAGACCATTGCAGGTTCGTGTATCAATAGTTTCATTGTCTTGATAATAGTAACCGAGCATGTTGTCATAGTTATCTCTAAAATTGCTGCAAAGATCATATTGAGCTTCACACTGATACGCCCACTTGTGAAAACAGTACTCACTCGTTTCGCAGTCAGCATCCACCTCGCACGATTGCGGGTTTGTGCCAAACTTCGCATCTGACACACCAACACAAATACCTGACGCAAAACTAAATTGTTCCCAGTTCTTTATATCATACACACTATCCCAGCCTTGTGTTTCCACATTGCTAAGAGTACCTGACGGAATGGGACACTCCTCTTCCACGCAACTGCCGCCATTCGCGCCACACGCATCTTCCTCCTTACTCCCATAACAAATCAATCCATCTTGATCACCACTTCCACCGCGGCATGTTTTATATTTTTTGTACCATTGTGACTCTGTGCCACCACTAATCAACTTGTAAACACAAACTCGATCTTTCGGGTCCTTGAAGTAGAAACTTCCGCCATTATTCTTATACTCTTGGCACATCTCGTATTCTTTCGAACAAAGTGTCTGACCATACCGATCTGGATCATTGATCTTGTACACCGTGCTCATAGCATTGACTGTGGTAAAGTCATCTGTAGTGGCTGTGGAGAGATTAGGCTGTCCCATCTCAGTACAGCCTTTTGCAGTTTCAGCACAGGATTTTTCAGGATCGTTCACAAGATACACAAATGAGTCAACAGAAACCACCTCTGTGCTACTATCCTGATACTTGACATCAACCGACTCATACGATTGATAAAAACGACAGATGTCCATGCCATAAGATATTTTGCACACTTCTTTCGTATCGACACGACATGCACACCCTTCCTTGTTCCAACACGTATCTGGCTTCCCATCGCTATCCGCGTCACTCTTGCACGCGGCATTGTACGTCTCCTGCCAAGGACCTCTTGAATTTTGGGTATCAATCAACGCGGAACAGCCAACCTTATTTGATGAACAAAGATTGGAAAAAGATTTGGCGCTTACTTGCTGACCAGCAGAGTCAATATAACTTTCACACCCAAGCTGATACTGCGGAGCGGCAACGCCAAATTGGTTTTGATCACAGATGGCAGATGTTTTCCATGTGTCTTTCCGTAGAAAAACAATGTCTGTTGTTTCTGTGAGGCTGATGTCATCTAAATAATACGGATCACCAGAACCCTGAAGACCAGCAAAATGCAAATAAACATCATGTGTTTCATCAATGTCTTGATCAAGAATCACTGGTCCGAGAGTATAGAGTTTCCAGTCACTTGTCAGCGCGACATCAAAATTAGCGAATTTTTTATCGTTGAGCGTTTTTATGTAATCAACAGCTGTCATGTCATAAAAACCTATTTTGAAATTCCCATTGCCTTTTGCTATAAATGACAGCATATACGCGTCATTCATCTCACCGCCTTCTTTGGCTATAAGTGTGGTAATAGGGATAAACAAACGATTATTTTTTGAAGTATCCGTGCTACCAGCCTTTACTTTCAGAGAATGTCCACCAGCGGCTAACGCCTCACTTGTGACTCCTAAATTTTCCGTGTATAACCACTCCGAGATATCAGGATTATATTCAAAGTTTTCAAAAAATGCCTGACGTGTGTTTGAACTAAAATTTCCCTTGTACTCACGACAGCTATTTGCCGCCTCTTCACACTGTGTTCCTTCGTTTGGAATCGCCTGATACACACACGCGGTTTGACCCACATTCCATGTGCCGCCAGATTGCGTGCAATCCTCATCTCGTTCAATATCACAGTAGTAAGTGCCTCCTGATCGATCTTTATTCCAGCTCGCCCCTACGCCATTTGACTTGGTATAACCCAAACACTCGTCTTCAGTCGTGATTTGACGAGTACGACGATAGGGATGGCAGTCATCAGAGATCGAGATGGTGTACGGCAACCGGCGATAGGCAATCTTTCCCGCAGTGTCGTAAAACTGGAGACAATCAGACGGAGCAGTGCCATTGGCATAGGTGGTTTCGTTGCAGTCAGAGAGTAATTGCGCTGTAAGATCGGTAGTTTGTAGTTCACCCACGCCAGAGGCGCCAATATACGCGGGCGGCATGGCTGACTCATCTGCTTCGTCGGATTCATATAGTGCAAGCGAACCTCCCTTTACCAAACTATAGTTTTTGAGATAATATCCTGTTTTTTCTGATCCCTGCCATGTGTAATAGGTTGTACCATGTCCTTCTGATGGTTTTTCGCACTGTCGCAAGAAAGTATAGTACTCCCGTTTTTCCGCGCCTGTTTTTTTGAGCTCATCAAGATTCGTAAATTCAGAGCACCCATTATCCACTGCTGTACACTCGGTTGCTGTGGAGGCAATGAAGTAGACCGGAAATTTTTCAGATTCAAAATAATTCTTCCCTTGCTTATAGGTACGGTATCCAACGCACTGCTGGGAACAAAAATCAGAACTCGACAAAATACCATCAATTTCTGAACCTTGATATGAGACAGGAGAGTAGGCATTGCAACCAACCTCATTTTCCGAGCATACGAGTGCGTATTTCGCGCACTCTGGCTTGTCAGAAGGTGATCCCGCGCACTTCAAGTAATCTGGTGATGTCGGCTGATACACAATATTCTTACTGCCATATTCAGCATACCCTGATGGCGCTCCTGCCTCTTCGAGTTGGATGCCATCAATGAGGCAGTACTTGCCATTGACATCTGCGGGATCATAAGGAATATTCACAGAAACTGCCTTGATCGTGAAATCAATCTCACGCTGGCCAGTATTTTCCGGAAAGTAGACTGTGCTGGCGTAGCGTTGCCACTGATCATCGGTCGCGACAAAACTCTTCTCTGTTCCGCCAGAGATGCCAAACACACTCTCATTGCCATTGCCAGGGGTTCCATCAGCGTCCTGACAATTCTTCGCGTAAAAAGACAGAGTGAAAAACCGATCTGCTAAGGAGTACCCAGTGTCAATAATAGTTGCCGGACGAATTGTTTGTGTAGTATCTACTTTAAGAGCGATATTTCCAAAAACCACGTCTGATACTGCCCAGCCATAATCTATACCATCTTTCCAGCCAACAAAAGTATCTTTGAAGGTGTCATCAAGATTCTCTGGAATAAAATCCTTGATCTCCTCAAGACTGCCATTTCTGACGAGATTAGTACCAAGCCCAGATTTTGAAGCAATAAACTGTGCACAACCAGCCACCTCGGCGTCACACTCGGAAACATACTTGTTGAAATAATTGCGGTAGAGAGCGGTATCACTTTCGTACCAATTGCCTTCACCATCTTTTTGCTGTGAATACCAGAGACAACCAGCATTGCTCGCGGTACAGGAGTCAAAGCTCAAGGTTTCTTGAATAAGTGGATACGCCTTATCATTACTGCTATTTTCAAACACCTTGCAACCAGAGAAACGCGCTGGACAGGAGTCGCCATTAAAACGCCAAACATTTTTTTCGCGAGTGCAGTACCCGTATTTTGTAGCGCAACTTTCATCATTTTCGTTCTCTTTAAGACATGTTTTAACATCAGCGCACGCGTCAAGCCGCACTGATTCTGCTTCGAGTAGCGCACTCGGTGCCTGCACCGCGCACTCCTGCGGCGGTATCTTGAGTACCCAGTTGGGATCAACCAGATGATAGAACGGATTACTCGCACTGCCACCAAAACCATCAAGAACCTCCCGCAAAGTATGCACTCGATAATTGTTACCACTCTCTAGACCACGTTTAATTTGCGTGGCCGCGATCTCCCAGCCAAGCGGCAAGACACGATAGAGTCTTAACTTCCGCATATTCGAATAGGCATAGCCTTCATTGTAACGCGGCTCAACTTGTTCACTTGGACTCACTTTGGAAAAACCAAATGGCCAATTAGGATTAAGGAGGTTTTTGTCAATTGCCTCTACAATGGTCATTTTTCCACGAATTGCTTGAGCAAAATTCGTGTCAAGCGTACAGTTATTTATAGAGCTAATTTTGGTATCGCAACTCTCAAACTCTGATAAAAGATCAATGTTCGTACTCGTCTGAAACGCGACGGTGTTGAGTGAGGCGTAGCGGGCCTGGGCAGAGGTGATTCCACCAGAAGTTGAGGCGTCTGCTGAAAAGTTCATTAACAACTCCTCCTCCTCAACATCATCCTCAAACTGTGAGCCGATCCAATTCGCCAGGTTTTTCATGCTTTTAGCAAAAAGAGTACTTGTAAAAACCCCCAGCGAATCAGCCCAAATATCATCCGTAAACCACTTCTTCTCCTCATTTTGACTTTTGATAGCCTCTTCACTCGTCCAACCAAGAACTGTTGCCGGTGTTTTTATGAATCGCCCAGCAGGTTCATTGATGTTTTTTAGTCCATTGTTTATGCTCAATTCCAAAGCTGCCTCGCCTTTCTTTTGCTCCACCTTGTTTAACATGGTCTGATGCGCGCTCATTGCAATACCAATATCCCCTTCTTGTGGACTAAAAGATTTGGCAAGATACTTCAGAGCTGAATTGTCCTTGTTCTTCATAAAATTTCCCGCTCTTTCTCCCAATTTTTCCCAGTTCTTCTTTACTTTCTGCCACTCACAAGCAGGCTTGCGTGGACGGATCTCCCTGCCAAGACCAACGGCGATATTGATACTGAGACGAGGATCAGGATTACAGATATCAAATCCCATCATATCTTTCGATATGGTCTGCGCAAAATCAAGAGCAGTATTTAAACCAAGATCTGTAAAATACTTGCCAACTGTTTTTGTATTAAAGAGTGAACTCTGACCCCTGCCACCAGACGCCATAAAGGTCGCCGTTTCATAGGCAATCTGACTCAAAAAAGTCTTGAGCATATTCTTAAAACCAACACGAGTCGCGTGCAACAACTTGTCTTTGAACTGCCCTTCTGCCTTTTTCTTGGCCTCCGCGGCCTTTTTAGCGGCGGTTTGTTTTTCTACAGCGGCAACAGTATCAGGAGTTAAAATGGGAGGCACCGGTGGCAAAAGTTGAACCGGAATCGGAAATTGAGCTTGGACCTGAAAAGAATAAAAAAAACATAATAAAACAAGTGTTCCCTTTCCCATCATCTTTATGTGTCGAGCATGGCTCATACAATTTTATTCATCTTGTTCTTCCTCCTCTTGTTCATCCTTTTGTGTCTCCTCTGTGGCAGAAGGAGCAATTTTTATATCTGGCTGGAGAGTGGTTGGTGCAGACTCTTCTTTTTTCAGTCCAAGACTCTCAAGATACATATCAGTCAGTTTTTCATCAGACACGGTTTGAATCAGCGTTGGATCAAGTCCAGCCTTTACGAGCAATTCGCGAATTTCCGGCGGACTCAATTGTTCAAAGTTGAGGAGTTGTTCAGGTTTTAACTCCGCGCCCGCTACAGCGTCACCAGACTGCTTCATACTATAAACCACTTCTTGGTACATTTTCATCAGATCCTCGTCACTAAACAAATCAATCTGCTCCCGCGGCATACCAGTCTTTTCCAACGCAATACGTAATGACTCTGCCACATCCTTTTCAAATTTCGTCGGTAGTTTTGCAAGTGCCTCCTCCTTGGTCGGAGCGCGACTCTCGCAACCATCAGCCTCTCCGCAGTTTGGGTCACCTCCAGCCTGTATCTCTTCGTTATCTTTTACTCCATCAGAGTCGCTATCCTCAAGATACGGCGAGGTTGAGGAGACATAAAGCTCGTCATAATCACTCAACCCATCATAGTCAGTATCCTGTTCTTTCAGCTGAAGAGTGAGCTCCTCTTCCGTGGGTTGTTCCTCTGACTCTGGATACAAGAGCGCGCTTCTCGCGATCATGTTTTTGAATGGTTGGTGGATATTACGGAACATCTTCCACAAGAAAAGATCAAACAAAAGAAACGTAACTAAAATCAAACCACCAAGGAGAAAAATTCTTTTCTCCTTGATGTGATCGCGCTTTTTAGTGACTTCAGGAGAAGCTCTTTCATGATAAAAATCATCCAACGCAATACCTGTTTTCTCTTTCATTGCAAAAAAATAATATATAGACAGCTACTTAGTATTATAAAACTTTTTTGTAATGAGAGCAAAAGGAATTGGTCAAGTAGTGTGAGCATCACAGCTCTGAACATTTACCCCGTGCGTGTTGCATAAGCTAAGATACATAGTGCACTCCTTAAAGATCCAAGGAGTATGCAAATACAACGAATATCGTACAGAGTGAGAGGGTTTGTCAGATTGAATGACTATGCCCTAAGATGGGCATATATGATAACAGAGAAAGC
>ORJL010381163.1_pt1 | contig 20647 bp, 15 predicted proteins | sample 1779941 | NCBI WGS metagenome assembly ORJL01 (sample SAMEA104232317, study PRJEB22302) | groundwater metagenome | biome: forest; feature: aquifer; material: groundwater | place: USA | collected 2011-08-07 | depth 5.8 m
GACCGAGATCGGGGACGTCAAGCGCGTGCCCGAGTTCATCGAGGCGGTCAAGTCGGGGCAGGGCGGCCGGCTGATGGGGTTCGGCCACCGGGTCTACAAGAACTACGACCCGCGCGCGAAGATCATCAAGGCCACGGCCGATTCGGTGTTCGAGGTCACGGGGCGCAACCCGCTGCTCGACATCGCGCTCGAGCTGGAGAGGATCGCGCTCGAGGACGACTACTTCGTCTCGCGGAAGCTCTATCCGAACGTGGACTTCTACTCGGGGCTGATCTACCAGGCGCTCGGGCTGCCGGTCGCGATGTTCCCGGTCATGTTCGCGATCCCGCGCACCGCCGGGTGGCTCGCGCAGTGGCTCGAGCTGGTGGACGACCCGGAGCAGAAGATCGCCCGTCCGCGGCAGCTCTACACGGGCTACGGCGAGCGGGACTTCGTGCCGCTCGAGAAGCGCTAGATCGAGGCGTGAGGCAGCGCCTCCGGGCGCGGCCTCACGCCTCCTCCGTTGCATGGGCCCGCCTGGACTCGAACCAGGGACCGACGGATTATGAGTCGCGGCGCGCAGCTTCGGCCGGTCTCGGCACGGCTAGGAAATCCGCTTCGTTGCGCGGCCTACGCCTCGGCGCGGTCGCCCGGGTCTCGGTCGGTCTCGGCTGGGTGTGTTGCCCCTACGTTGCCCCCCGCCCTCGGCGCAGGAGGGCAGCGACCGTCACGCTGACGCCTGGGCCGCACTGGCGACCGCCGGCCTTTGGTCGTCGTCGCGATCGGCCGCGACCGCGGGGGCGAACTCGTCGAAGAACGTCGGATCAGGAAGGTCCTCGTCGAGCAGGTGGACGTAGGTGTCGAGGGTGAAGCTCGGCTTGTGGTGGCCGAGCCACCGCTGGACTTGAACCGCGTTCCAGCCGCGACGGAAGAGCATCGTCGCGCAGGTGTGCCGGAAGGTGTGGAAGCCGACCCACGACTCCGCCCGGTGCGGACGGCCGACCATCTCGCCGAGACCGGCCTTGACCGCAGCCGGCTTCAAGACACGGCTCATCAGGTTCGACGGATCGACTCGGCCGCCGCGCTCCGTAGTGAAGACGAGGTCTTCGTGGCCGGCGCGGGTCTCGTGCCGGAGCCGCCACAGCGCGCGCGTCGTGCCCTCCGAGAGCCGGATGCGCCGGCGGCCGTAGCGGGACTTCGGCCGGTCGATCCGGCCGCGGTACAGGCGGCGGCGGACCTGGAGCGTCCGCTCGCCGAGGTCGACGTCCTTCCAGCGGAGCTCGATCGCCTCGCCTACGCGGAGGCCGGTCTGGGAGAGGAGCTCGAAGAAGAGCCGCCACCGCCGCCAGGTCTCCTCGCTGTCGAGGACGGCAAGGAACCGGGCGAGATCCTCCTCGGTCAGCGCCTTGACGTCCTCGTCGGGCTCAGCCTCACCCGTCGCAGCGGCAGGCTCAACGAAGAGACGGAGACCGGCAGCCGGGTTCGAGCGGATGAGCCCCTCCTCGACCGCGGTCGCGAGGAGCGCCCGGACCGGCGCAACGCCGAGCCGGACCGTGTTCTTCGAGATCCCGCGCGCGGCCATCTTCGCGACGTAGGCCTTGAGATCGGTCGGCTGGATCTCGGCGAGCCGCATCCGGCCGAAGAACGGGATCGCGTCCTGCTCGAGCCGCTTCCGGTAGTCGTCGCGAGTCGCCTGACGGATGCCGCGGGACGTACGGCCAGCGTAGGTGTCGATCCACTTGGCGGCGTAGTCGGCGAATGTCAGCCGGAAGACCGGCCGATACTCGCCGCGCGCGACGTCGGCACGGAGCGCCGACTGAAGCGTCCGTGCCTCGGCAAGTGTCTTCGCTGCGCGCTTCCGCTGCCGGCCGCCCGGGTCGCGGAAGACGACGACGTAGCTGCCGCCGCGCCGGTAGATGCTGGGGTATTTCGTGCGGGCGAGCGCGCGGCTCTTCACGACGACGCACCTCTCTTCCAGGCCTCGTACTCGTGAAGGAGGTTCTCGCCGCCGGGCCCGTAACCGAGCTCGTCGACGAAGCCAGCGACGCTGCCGTACTTGAGGACGATGAGCATCCCCTCCGCCCGCTTGTCGTGTCCCTGGGCGAAGAACGAACCGAGGCGTGTGGTAGTCCCGCAGCCACACCAGCACTCGCCGGTCGGCAAGAGTCGCTTCACAGTCATGGTGTCCCTTCTTGAATGATTGTCAAGCATATCTATCAAGCAGGCACTCCAAGATCAAGGCTCGCGCGCGCTTGGTCAATCCGCCGCGCCCGGGCGCGGCTTCCCCTGCGGGATCGCGAGGAGATGGGCAGCGACTGACCCACTGCCCTGCCTGCGAGATAGGCGTCGAGCTCGGCGCTTGCGATGAGGACGCGTGTACCGTCCTTGAACCGACGGAGCCGGCCGGAACTCAGGAGGTCGTAGACCCGCTGACGGGACGCGCGCAGACGCTCTGCGGCCTCGGGAACGGTCAAGTAGTCGGGCTGCGCGCGCTCCTCAGCGATGTCGAGCTCAGCCAGGCGCTCGAGGACGCGTGTCTCTACGAGCTCCGCGATAGCCTCCAGGATCGCCGCCGGAACCTGGAGCGTCAGCGCTCGAGGCTCGCTTACAGGGCGGCGACGGTCACGAGTCGTAGCCGATGTGAAGATGGTCGCAGTGGTCGGCGCGGGCGAGGATCGCACGCACGCGCAGGAGAAAGGGCCATCGGCGGGCGCGTTCCGAACAGCATCGCCGACGCGAGAAGGCGTCGTGTCAGGCGCCGGTCAGCACGAGCGCGGCGTATGCGCAGCGGAGCGTCGGAGCTGAAGTTGGGGTGCCCTGTGGGAAGCTCGGCGATGTCCGATACGCCCGCCGATCGTCGGCAACCCTCCAGTTCCTCATCGTTCTCTTCAGCGTCAGGCACTCGAGCGTTTCCGCGCGCTCCCTTCCTCTCGGCTAACAGGTTTCTCAACCCTTCCGTCCGGGGTCACTCGAACCCTTCCTTCGCCACTCTTCCGGTTCTCGTCGCTGCCCCGCCCAGCCGCCGGCACCGCACCCCGGCCGCCCTTGATGTTGGGCGGGCGGGGTGCGGGGCAAATCCGGGACGAAGTCCCCGGATTTAGGCGGCTGGGCGGGGCAGCGGCTCGCGGCGCCAGCCGCGAGCCCGACCGCGAGCCAGGAAGCGGTGCACATTGGCGAGCATCGGGCCTACGACGGCCGGCGGCTATCTGGAGATTGCTGAGCCCACCAAGACACCGATGGCACCTCGGGTCCTTCGAATCTCATCAAACCATTCTCGAGAGGCGCTCGCGGGGCTTGATTCCATCGACCGCAGGACCGTCGGCCCTTCTCTTCCATCGCCGCCGTCGAAGGAGGTCTCGCGCGGCTCTCCTGCTGCCAGCGGGGCGACGATGCTTGGGAGCGGGATCTTTGCGGCAGCGCAATGCGACCGCCTGCTCCGCGCGCTCTCGAATCAACTGAGGCTCACTCTGTTCAGAAGCGGTCCCTGTATTTGGACGCCCCGCCCCGGCCGGCCGCCCAACAGCAAGGGAGGCTGGCGTCCGGTTCCGCCGAGAGGGGGCGGCGAGGACTGAACGTTACGGAGAGAACCGTTCGTGTCGTCCGTCGTCAGGCGCTGACGCTTGACACGGAGGAAGCAGAGCCATATTCATTCTCCGTCATGCCCCGAATCTGCTTGTCGCACCTATCCCTCTTGGGGGTAGTGGCAGTCTGCTGCTACTCCATCCTCCTAGCGCCGCGCGCCGAGGGGGCGAGGCTCACACCGTATGTCGTAAGCGCAAGCGCACGTTCAATCCAGATCGGTACGTACTTCGTCCGGCGCGACCCGACGCTAGTCGGAGCAATGCGGGCGTTCGGTCAGCCTGCAGCGTGTCAGCTCCAAGGAAGGCCCGACTCGACAGCCTGGTGGCCGGCCATCGGCGTGAAGATGACCTTCTACACGCTCGGAGGCTTCAGACGAGAGAGCGACAACGCGTGCAACGCTCCGGACTCGGTTTACCTCGGAGAAGCGAGCATGTCAGGGAAGAGGTGGAGAACTGCGCGTGGGCTCAGAATTGGCGACCGGGTATCGCGCCTCGTACGGCTCTACCCGGGCGCTGAGCAACACGAGAATGGGTGGTGGTTGACGATAAAGACTTGCTACATCCCTGAGACAAGCCCCTGCCCGAACCTCGTCGCACAGACGGCTGGGGGCAGGGTGGTCCGCTTCGTCGTGCCAGTCGGTGCAGGTGGGGACTAGAACGCGCATGAGGCACGCCGCCGAGAGGAATCAGCACTTCCCGCGATTGAGTTTGGCCGTCTGATTTGGACGTGGTCGCGTAGCGCACCTGCGGGTACTTGGCCATGGCCGTGACGAGGACGCCAAGCGGTAGCCGGCGAAGTCGCTGCCGATCTCGGGGAGTTGATAGAGGCCCTCACTCACGACGCTGCCTCAGCAAAGCTGCCGTTAGACCAACCAGCACGGCAAAGAACGTGCCAAGGATCACCAACGTAGCCGGGAAGGGCACGTCAAAGAACGACGGGTCGTAGGGACTCTGCCCGCTGAAGACCTGATCGCCCGCAATCCGCTCATTCATCTGGGCGATCTGTCCGGCTCCGCCGAAGGCCCAGCGAGAGAAGACGAGCGTCGAAAGTGTCGCCATCACGCTGCCCATGCTCTGCACCGTCACAATCGCACCGCCAAAGAGGAGCTGGACGATCATCGCCACCGGAATGAACGCCATCGCCTGCTCCTCAGTCCTCACCAACGCAGAGATGAGGAGTCCCATTGCCACGGCCACGAGCCCTGTGAGCGCGAGGGCGACGAGGAGCGCCGCGTACGTCGTGGCAGATCCGTGGAGCGGGCGAAGCTGGAAGACGACGAGCACGAGCACGCCGGTCTGGATCGTGACCAAAGGGGCGAGCACGGCCAGCTTCGAAGCGAGATAGGCGTCCACTCGTACGCCGATCGCGCGCTCCCGGCTGAAGACGCCGCGCTCCTTGATGATCTCCCGAGCGCTCGTGATCGTGCCGAGCCAAATCGTCGCGACTACGAGAATGAACAGGAGCTGCGCAGCCGAGGAAGGCAGGCCTTGGCCGGGGGGAGCGAAGACGTAAGGCTTGAACAGCAGGGCCATAGCGAGGGCAAGAAGAGGCGCTTGGAGCAGGAGGGTGAGGACGTTTCGCCGGTCCCGCAGGAACACCCTCAGGTAGCGCGAGGCAAGCACACGCGCCTGAAGCCGCCTCACCCGTGCCACCTCGGGCTTGCGTGTTCTCGGGACGCGCCCCGAGGGCGCACGCACCGCGTCCACTGGCGCCGAAGGCGCGGCGCGGTCGGTCTCGAATGCGCGGCGCCATTGTTCGATTGGCCGCGTGTCGAGGGCCGTGTAGATATCGTCGAACGAGCCGACGCCGAAGAACTCTTTCGCCTCGTCGGGTCTACCGAGGAAGCACATTTGTCCGCCACGAGCGAGCACGCAGAGCCGATCTACGAGCTCGAGGTTTCTCGTCGCGTGCGTCACAAGCAGCAGAGCATGGCTGCCGACCGCGGCTAGGCTCCGGAACAGCTCCATCATCCGCGTTTCGAGTCCGGGATCGAGTCCGGTCGTCGGTTCGTCGAGGAAGAGGAGTCCAGGTCTATTGAGAAGCTCGGTTGCCAGTCCCACACGCTTGCGTTGGCCGCCGGAGAGTGAGCCGATTCTCGTCCGTGACTGCTCCTCGAGGCCCGTCTCCGCGAGAACGCGCGAGACCGCGTCCTCGATGTCGGCAGTCGAAGAGTCGGGTGGCAGCCGCAGCCGTGCCGAGTACCGAAGCGACTCGAGCACGCTCAAGCGCGGGTGGACGATCTCGTCCTGCGGCAGGTAGCCGAGGTCGGCGAGCCGCGACTTCACAGGCTCCCCGTTTAGCAAAACCATGCCGTCCGATGGCTTCGACACTCCGGCGAGCACTCGTATGAGCGTGGTCTTCCCGGAGCCGCTCTCGCCGATTAAAGCGACAAATTCGCCCGGCTGGACGCTTATCGACGTCCGGTCGAGGATCACCTTGGCGCGAACAGCGACCGCGATGTCATACGCATCCAGGCGCAGCGCTCCCCGGTCGTCGCGCTGGAGGAAGGCGGAACCATCGAAGATGAGCCGAAACGGTCCGATGCCGATCTCGGACCCGGCACGCACTGCGGCACGGCTCACGAGCTCGCCGTCGACCCGAGTTCCATTGCGGGAGCCTAGGTCGCGGAGTTCGACTACCCCATCTGTCGCCACGATCTCCGCATGGAAGCGCGAGATGCTTGGGGCCTCGAGATGAACATCGTTCGAGTGATCGCGCCCCATGGTCAGGCGTCGACCATCGAAACGGGCAGCCTGCACCCCCGGCTCGAGAGCAGGGACGCCACCGGCATACGTCTCCAGCCCGGTCAGGAAGCGGATCGTCTCGCCACCGACGGCGATCGTGTCCCCGGGGTTTAGCCACCGTGCCTCGCCCAGAAGTCGCTCGCCGTTCAGGTAGGTACCGTTTATCGAGCCGAGGTCTGCGACGAAGTAGCGGCCCTCGGCCGGTACGACTCTTGCATGGCTCCGCGAGGTGAGCTCCGAGGAAATGACGAGGTCGCTCTCCTGAAGCCGGCCGATCGTGAGGCCGTGCGGTAGGATCGGCAGCCGCTTACCCTCGTGGAGCAGGGTCGCTGGAGGCGCGACCCGCGACGAACGGAGCAGCGGGCGTACGGCGGTGGGCGATCCGACCTGTTCGACAGGAAGCGGAAGCTCATCCGTTGTCTGGGTTCTCTCTTCCTCTGCGAAAGATGAGGGCGCTCGGATGGCGGCGTCGTCGTCTTCGAGCCGGACCTCCACCGTCGTGTTCCCAACTCGGACGAGATCCCCGGCTGACAGGACACGAGGTCCGACGATCCGCTCTCCGTTCACAAACGTCCCGTTCATCGAGTTCAGGTCCTCAACCGCGAGCGCACCGCCAGCATCCCGGGTGAGACGAGCATGGCGGCGGGAGAGCTTTGGATCCTCGCCAAGCGCGGGACCGCCCTCCCCCTCGCGTCCGAGGATTACCTCCCCCTGAGCGTCGAGCCGCGTTCCCGCAGCATCGCCGCTGACGACGATCGGAACCTGACGCGCCATAGGCTCGGAGATCCCTCCAACCAACGTCAGGGAGCATCCTCTAAGGCGGAGTCCGTGTCAAAGAGTCACGAGAGTCGAGCGCCCCGAGCTTGTGCGAGAGGCGCACGCCCTCGCCGTGGCTCAGCCAGCTCGAACATGCCTCGGCGCGCCGCAATCGAGCATCCTGGGATTCGGCCGCGAGGAGCGGTGGAAGGACGGCAGCCGCCGGGCACTCTTGAGCGGCTCGAGACCGATCGGCGGTCTCGCAGGCGTGCAGTCGACCTACGGGCGACGTGTGCCGCGGTCGAGAACGACTTGAAGCACTTCGCCCGCGTACGCGGCAGCTTCGGCAAGCGTCAGTCTCGGCCGATACGTTAGGAGAATGGCGAGTTGCGGGCCTACGGTCACGTAGACGATCGCCGCCGTGTGTCGCGCGTCCGCCAGCCAGCCGTTCTTCTGAGCCACCGGCACCGACCGCGCCACTGAGCCCCGGACCAACCCGACGTTGTCGGCGTATGGCTCGGAGGCGAGCAGCATGCCGAGAGCCAGCTGCGCCCGTCGTCGCTCAAGCTTGAGTGCCGTCAGTGCCGATTTCCGACCTGTTGCCCCAGCGTGGATCAAGTAGAGGATCCGACCCAGGTCGCGGGCCGTCGTGACGCGTGACGACACACGCGGCGGCTCGGCCCGAGGGCGAGTAATGCTCGTACCCACCCTGTACTCCCCCGTGAAGGTGCTCGAACGCGCACCGAGCTCTTTGAGCACAGCCTCGGCAGCACGGGACCCAGCCGCCGCCGAGCCGCGACCGATTCGTCCGAGAAGACGGTTCGTTGCCAAGTTCGACGACCAACCCGTCATCGCCTTTAGGTCGTATCCGAAGCGTCCTTGCTCGGGGCTTGGCCCGAGGGTACGGAGAGCGGCTACGAGCACAGCCAGCTTGACCGTGGACGCGGCAGGGAAGCGAGCGTCGGCGTTCCATGCCGCCGTGCGACCCTTCAGCAGATCGTGGTACCAGACAGCCGAGTAACCGTCGAAGCCTGCTGCTACCCCCCGTAGACGGTTGGAGAGCGCACGATCGGGCGACCGGCCTGTCGCTGCGCTCCGAGCGGAGGCCGGAAGCACCCACACACCGTTCACCGTCCCGGTGCCTACAACGCGGGGACTAGACCCTTTCGTCTGAGCACAGAACCAAACAGCAATGTCGTGGCGGCCAGGGCGGAGCGGTAGATCGACGCGGAGCCTGTCGGTCGCAGTGACGTCGATTCTTCTTGCTCCGCTCGCGGTACAGCCGGGCCCTCCCTTACCGACAGCGATGACTGCCCAGCTTGCCCCGCTCGGAACCAACGTCTCAAGTCGCATCGGCCCGAAAGAGATCCCTCCTGGGCGTGGGCTGAGAACGCGAACCGTAGGGGCTCCATTCGGACCTCGCCCGGGGGCGCCGGGGGTACCGTTCCGGCAGCGAACGAGCGCGCGCTCAAGACGAACCTTTGTGGCCGCCGCGCGCCGTCGGCTGGCGTTGACGAGCGGCGGTTGGCGCCGATCAAACCCCTCGGCCTGCGTAACGTGAGCTCGAGCGAACGCGAGGGCTTCACGTCGCAGGTCGCGGCAGTCCGCGCTCACCGCTGCAACGGCGCGAACTCCCTCCTCGAGATCGCGTGCGGCCTCATAGTGAGCCTGCACCGCTTCCGGGCTGCCCGAACCAGCGGCTCTCGCGGCTCGCTCCACTGACGGTAACTGCGCTCTTACTCGCGCGAGAAGTGGCGCGTCACTGCGGCTCGGCGACGCGCCCGCTATCGGAGCGGCGAGTACGAGCGCCAGCACAAGTGCGAGCGGGCGTAGGGCGCACATCTCTCAGCGGCGGGTGACCACGCCGTTCACGTTGACGTAGTGGTCACCGATGGTGAAGCTCTCTCCGCTGCCCGCCAGATCGATGCACGTGATTCCGCGGCTTGACGACCCACACTCGATCGTGCCGGCCGGAGTCCGAAAGGAAGTGCCCTGGGGCATCGACGGCCCGCCACTGTCGCGAGATCCAGTGACGCCGAAGTACGTGGCGCCAACTCCCGCGCGAAGCTCCACGACTTGCCCGGAAGGGCCCGAACCACATCGCACATAGCTCTTGGTCGCATAGCAATGCTGGAGCCGGTCGACCGACGTGAAGAAACCCGTGTAAACGGAGGGCACGCCGACGGGGCCCTCGCCACTCGACGTCCCAGAAGATGCGCCCGGGTTCGAGAGGATGTGCCGGTAGTCACCAATAACGAACGTCGCGCGCGAGGCGCGGTCCGTGCACGTGATCCCACGGTAAGAGGAGTCGCAGCGAATTGCCCCACCCGGCGTTTCGATCGAGGCCCCGAGCGCGAGCGCAGGTCCGCCACGGTCTATCGATCCCAGGCGTCCGAGGTACACGGCCGGACCTCCCACTTTGAGCTGCACGACCTCGCCAGATGGGCCGGAGCCGCAGCGAACGACTGTCGATCTCGCTTCGCAGTGCTGGAGGCGGTCGACTGACGCAAAACGGACAACCTTAGGCGGAGGTGGCGGCACGACCGTGAGCAGTCGCGTATGGAGTGCGCGCTTGACGGGAACGCGGGGCACCGTGGGCGCGACCCGGGCGAGTTCCCTATACGCACGTTCGACATCAGCGGCTCGAGCGATCGTGGTCTCCGCGCGAGAGCGATCCTGGGGCCGCTCCGCGTACCTTGAGAGCGCCCGCGCGTAGGCGAGGTGCGCCGAGAGCGCCGCGCTCAGCGCCTTCCGGGTCGCGGGGTCGCGGGGGCTCTCACTGGGTGTGCCAGCGAGGAAGCCCTGGGTGCGGACGATCGCCGTCGCAAGGTCGTTCGCCGAGCCTCCCAGCCCGGTCGAGGAGCGTGCGACCTGCTCGCCGCTTGGCAGGCGATCGTTGATCGCCTGCTGCCGATCCGCGAGCATCTTCACGCGAGGCGCGACCTGCTCTGCCAGGCCTGAACTGGCAACGGTGGCTGCCGCCGGTGTCCCATCGCCGTTTGATCCCCTAAGAACCAGCATTGCAGCCCCCGCTCCGCCCACCAGCAGCAACGCGCCGGCGAGGGAGGCAAGGAGCAGGCGGCGCCGGCGGCGGGGTGAAGGAGCGGTGAGCGTCGGGGCAGGGGGCGGCAGAGCTGCCGTCTCGAGCTCGGCGGGGAGAGAGGGAGCCGTCTCCTGGAGGGTTGGAGCAGCAGTGTCGAGCACGGTCACCTGCGCGCGCGGCTCTGCGAGCGCCTGGCGTAGAGCTTGGGCAAACGCTCCTGCCGTCGCGTAGCGCACCTGCGGGTACTTGGCCATGGCCGTGACGAGGACGCCGTCGAGCGCGGGCGGCAGGTCGGGGCGCACGCGGGAGAGGGCGGGCGGGGGGTCGCGCAGGTGGGCGGTCAGGACGGCGACCTCGGTCTCGCGCACGTAGGGCGGCTGCCCGGTCAGGCAGTGGTAGAGGACGCCGCCCAGGGCGTAGACGTCGGCCCGGCCGTCGACGACGGCGCTCTCGATCTGCTCGGGGGCGCAGTAGTCGACCGAGCCCAAGAAGGAGCCGGTGCGGGTCAAGCCCTTCGAGCTCTGCCGCTTGGCGACGCCGAAGTCGGAGAGGTAGGCGATCTCCCGCCGCTCGGAGAAGAGGATGTTGGCCGGCTTCACGTCGCGGTGCACGAGGCCCAGCTCGTGGGCGGCATCGAGCGCACCCGCCACCTGCTCGACGATCGTGAGCGTGCGCTCGAGCGAGAGCCGGCCCTGGCTCTGGAGGAGCTGGCGCAGGTCGCCGCCTCCCAGGTAGCGCATGGCGAGGAAGAGGACACCCTCCTCCTCGCCGGCGTCGTAGACGGGCACCACGTGCGGATGCTCGAGCCCGGCGGCGAGCCGCGCTTCGTTGAGGAAGCGCTCGCGGAAGTCGGCGTCCTCGGCCAGCTCCGGGGCGAGCAGCTTCAGCGCCACCCGGCGCGACAGACGAAGGTGGGTGGCCGAGTAGACGACGCCCATGCCGCCGCGCGCGATCAGCTGCTCCAAGCGGTAGCCGGCGAAGTCGCTGCCGAGGTCGGGGAGGGATTGCACGGGGCCTCCGAGTTTGGCACAGTCGTCACAACAAGCCGAGCGGAGCCTGTTAAGTCGAATGAGACAGCTCGGTCGTGAGTTTAGTGTGCAGCCTCCTTGCTGTCGGGCTTGTTGATCCAGGCGCCGCTTGGTAGCGCCGGCGGCCGGGGCGGCCGGCGAACGAACCGCTCGGGCCGGGCGGCGTAGGCGGTGTCGAGGACGGCGCGCCGGGCAGCGTGAGTCTGCTCGGCGAGCCCGTGGTGGACGGTCGCCGGGGTCATCAGGCCGATCCCGGAGTGGCGGTGCTGGCGGTTGTACCAGGCGAAGAACTCCCGGCAGAACGCGCGCGCCTCGTTGATCGAGTGGAACCGCTCGGGGAACCCAGGCCGGTACTTGAGCGTCTTGAAGTGAACCGGGGCAAACGACACCCTCCGCCGCGCCACGCCGGAAACTCCCGCTAGCGGCCCACCACGGCCTCGGGCCTGTCCGGGTCACGCAGAGAGCGTTGACTCTGATCGAAATCCCTGCCGGCGCATTCTGCCTGCTCGCTGCCATTGGCAACTTCGCTGTGGAGGGCACAACTCAGCTCGGTGGGTACATCGCGCTGCTTGCTTCCGTCGGTTGGACGGCGTCCGCTGTTGCCGCGAGAAGCTCTCCTGACACCGCCGGCAAGAGCTCCCAGGCGGAAAGCCCGCCCCAAGACGACAAGCCGCAGGCGACCGACCTGGAGCCCTGAGCTGAGTCGGGCGATCCACCCGCCTGACCAGCATCACACACCCGAAAACGACCGTCAGCAGCAGCCGGCTCGACGGTCCTTCGCCTGCTCGAAGGCGAGCCCGCCGTCGCGGGCGTCCACGCGCACCGTGTCGCCCCCCGGCGAAGGCGCCCTCGAGCGGCTGCAGCGCGACGATCTCGTCGATCCGGCCCGCCGACGCCGCCGCGCGTCAGAGGCGACGCTGGTACTTGGGGCCGAGAGGCCCGGTGTTCGCAGCGCCCCGAACCGGGCCCCACGCCCCGCCGAAGCCATACCACGGCTGCTCCCGGACGGGCAGGAGCCGCGCCGAAGTCGTCCAGAGACGTCCTCCGCTGACGTGCGGATCGAACTTGCCCGTGAGGCAGCCCTCGAAGGCGCGCGGGCCCGGCCAGGGATAGGAGGCATGACTTGCCCGCGCGCTGTAGACGATCGGATGGGTGCCAGAGAAGATCTCCCGCCACCGCGCGTCGGAACGCTCGACGACGAAGCGAGGGCAGAAGTGCTGGTAGTAGTAGACGGCTTGAGGCTCGTTGTTCTTGTTCAGGACGACGGTGATGTGCTCCCAGTCGCCCTCGTGAACAGGAATCTTCGCCACCGCGCCGCTGTAGCCGTAGAAGAACCAGTACGTGATGAACAACCCCGGGGCGGCGTCGTAGTAGACGGGGGCGCCCGCGAACACCCCCTCGTCCGCTGTCAGGCAGCGGCCCTCCAGGAGGAGGCCGGAGCGGCAGCGATCGTCGAGATCGAGGTAGAAGCCCTCGTCGCGCGGCAGGCCGGGAGCGCGATCGCCGTCGTGCGGCCGGGTGTGGTCTGCGCTCGTGTAGACAGAGCCCTCCTGGTGGCGACAGAGCAGCGAAGCCGTCGGATGGGAGTAGTGCCCCTCTCCGAGCCAGGCTGCGTTCACGAAGCCGGGCTCCGCCAGCTCGTGGTACCGGCAACCAGGCGGCCCATGCCACCAGCGGAGCGCGGAGTGCGCGACGAAGGCGCTCGCGTCCATGGGGACGTACTTCTCGTCGGGATGGAGGTAGACAAGGGGGGCGTACTTCTCCGCGAGGGCGCGGGCGCTGAGCGTCGGGCGCTCGGCAATCCAGACGGCCGCGTCCCCATCGTCGCCGACCGCGACGAGGCCCGGCCCGCCCGCCGCGACGCTGGACATCCCCTGCTCGCCCGCCCCGCCGAGGACCGCCTCGTCGTGCGGTACACGGCGCCAGCGGAGCCCGTCCGCCGAGGCCCAGACGGCCGCGTCCGCGTCGCCGCCCGACCCGTCGTAGCCGACCGCGACGAGGCCCGGCCCGCCCTTCGCGACGCTGGACATCCTCTGCACGTCCGCCCCGCCGAAGACCGCCTCGTCGTGCGGTACACGGCGCCAGCGGAGCCCGTCCGCCGAGGTCCAGACGGCCGCGTCCGCGTCGACGGCCGACCCGTCGTAGCCGACCGCGACGAGGCCCGGCCCGCCCTTCGCGACGCTGGACATCCCCTGCACGCCCGCCCCGCCGAAGACCGCCTCGTCGTGCGGTACGCGGCGCCAGCGGAGCCCGTCCGCCGAGGTCCAGACGGCCGCGTCCACGTCGCCACCCGACCCGTCGTAGCCGACCGCGACGAGGCCCGGCCCGCCCTTCGCGACGCTGGACATCACCTCCACGTCCGCCCCGCCGAAGACCGCCTCGTCGTGCGGTACACGGCGCCAGCGGAGCCCGTCCGCCGAGGTCCAGACGGCCGCGTCCTCGTCGCCACCCGACCCGTCGTCGCCGACCGCGACGAGGCCCGGCCCGCCCGCCGCGACGGCGCGCATCGCCTGGTGGCCTGCGCCGCGGAAGACCGTCTCCTCGTGTCCGACCCGCCGCCAGCGGAGCCCGTCCGCCGAGGTCCAGACGGCCGCGTCCGCGTCGTCGCCCGACCACTCGGTGCCGACCGCGACGAAGCCGGGCCCGCCCTTCGCGACGCTGGACATCCCCTGCACGCCCGCCCCGCCGAAGACCGCCTCGTCGTGCGGTACACGACGCCAGTGCCAAGAGTTGGCATCTCTTGCCGCGCTTCGTCCGCCAACAAAGGCCGTCTTTCCGTTGGAGTAGGCAGCGCCGGTTGGTGTTGCACCTGTTAGAAGCACGCCGAACCCAGACGCCGCAAGCAGCGCCGCGCTCACGAGCAGCGCAGTCTGCCTTCTGTGCGCGAACAACCGCTCGGTCCTCTTCGGCACTTCCGCACCTCTCTGCGGCTACGCAGGGTTCGAGAACAGTCGCTTGCGCATGAACCCGTGTCAACCCTGCGCCGCTGAGCCTTTCCTGAGCACGTCACCGAGCCGCCCGTGAGCTCTTCCCCCGTGCGCAGTCGCGTGCGAAGCTTGCGCTAGGTGGCTGCGGTCGCGACCGGGGCCCGCTTCTCGAACACGAGCTCACCGTCCCTGGCGTCGACCCGCACGGTGTCGCCCTCGCCGAACTCGCCCGCGAGCAGCTTCAGCGCGAGCGGGTTCTCGACGAGCCGCTGGAGGGCCCGCTTCAGCGGCCGCGCGCCGTAGGCCGGGTCCCAGCCGGCCTCGGCGACCGCCTCCTTCGCCGCCTCGGTCAGCTCCAGCCCGAGCTTGCGCTCGGCGAGCCGCGCGCGCAGCCGCCGGAGTCGGCAGACGCTGACTCTTGTGTGTTTCCTCACCAGCGTGTGATACTCGGGCTCACGATGACCTGCAACCGCTGCGGAGCAGAACTCGCCGCCGACGTGCGCTTCTGCAGTAGCTGCGGCGAGGCTGTCGGAGCGGCCGCCGAGAGCCCCGTTGCGGATCAGCACGTGCCGTCTGACAGCGCGGAGTCGCCGCCGCAGCCCCGGGGGGTCGCGCCGTTGCCCGCCCCGGACACCAGGCCGCTCGGCCTGACGGTCGTTGCCATCTGGACCGGCGTGTGGGGAGCCTTCGGAGCCCTGATCGGGATGCTGGCCGCGTTCGCGGGCGGCGCGGGGCTCGCTCTCCTGGGGCTCCTCCTCGTCGCCTGGGGCGTCGCGAGCCTCGCGGTCGCGCACGGTCTCTGGACGGTGCAGCCGCGGAGCCATCGCTGGGCGAAGCTGCTCTACATCGTCGGCATCGCGCTCAGCTTGCTCGATCTCGTCGTCCCGCCCTATGACGACGGAACGATCGCGCTCGGCGTCATCAGCATCGTCGTTTCAGGCGTGATCCTCCAGTACCTCGCGCGTCCCGAGGTCGCAGAGCTCTTCCCCGCCGAGATGCCCAGAACATGAACCTCTCCCAAGACCCGGGAAGGCAACCAAAATCGTGCCCGCGCGTGCTCGCCTCTCGGCACGATTGGCAGTCGCTCCCGAGGGCTTACAGTAAGAGCAGATTGGCGTGACGAAATTTCCCAATCCAGGTACGGGGAGGCTTCGGCCTGGGCTTCTAGCCCAGAGTAGACTCGCTCTCGCCAGCATCGCTCTCGGTCTCCTTTGCGCAATTACGCCCTCCGCATTGGCGATCAGCGTGGATAGTCGCAAGAAGATCATGTTCTCGAGCGGCGGGTTTCGGATCTATGTCATGAACGACGATGGAAGCGGTCTCGAGCGAATCGGAGGCAAGCGGGACACGGCAGAGACGCAGCCCGTGTGGTCATCAGACGGGAAGAAGATCCTCTTCCTGCGTGACACTCGGTCAAGGTATGTTAGTCACTCCGACTCGGGGCGGGCTTTCCGTTCCCTCTGGATGATGAACGCCGACGGAAGTGGCGAGAGGGGTGTCTATCAGGATCCAGCCGGCCTTCAGGATCCTTCTGGCCTGGGCTCACCAAGCTGGTCTCCCGACGGGGCCAAGATCGCCTTCACTCATATCACGAACTGCGGAGAACAGGCGATTTACGTGATGAACGCAGATGGAACCGGGCTGCACCGACTGGGAACGATCGCTGGCAACGAAGCAATGTGGTCACGGACCGGAAGAAGCGTTGTCTTTACCGGCCTTCTCGAACCAGAACGTCCGTGGGGCTGCTGGGTCCGCTACCGCTCGAAGGCGATCTTCGTCATGAACGCCGACGGAACTGGTTTGCGGAGGCTCAGCAAAGGATCCGGTGATGAGTCGCCCGCATGGTCGCCCAACGGCAGGCGGATCGCCTTCACTCGCTGGACCGGATGGGGAGTGCGTGACGATACCTATCTGACTGCCGAAATCTATGTGATGGACGCCAACGGTAACCGCGCCAGGAGGCTGACACGCAACCGACTCTTCGACGGCGACCCGAACTGGTCGCCTGATGGCAGGAGAATTGTCTTCACCCGCGACGAGTTGTCTTCCGTCGCTCGAAACTGGACAAAAACCGAGATCTACGTCATGAACGCAAACGGAAGCCGTGTCAAGCGGCTCACCGATCCGAATACACCGCTACCGCTGAGCAAGGAGTGGCCGTCCTGGCAGCCGACTTAGCGGGCGTCTAACGGTCAGTACGCATGGGATCACGTCAGGTGCCGTCGGCGGTGATCGCACAGGTCTCGAAGCACCGCCTCGGCCGCTCGCAAAGGCGCATTTGCTCTCACGTTAGGCACTTCCCTGAGTATGTCGCGAACGCGCGCTCCCCGCCGCTCCCGACCGCGCTGACGAGTAGGGGGACGAGCTTGCGGGGACCCTGGAGCAAGACGGCGACGCGCGCGACGCCGTCTTCGTCTGCCTGTTGACGCGACACCTTTCGAAGGCCCATGCGGAAGGTCACCTGCTCGCCCGGCTCCCAGCCCACCGACACGACTCGCAACTCGCCGAACGCCTCACAGGTAGGAGCGATTCGGAGGACCGGCTCCTCCACGTCGAACCCCATCGAATACAGGGCCGGCACCGCCTCGAGTGCCATTGCCGCCGCTATCTGCCTCGACCCCTCTTCGTTCGGGTGCAGACAGTCGCGCCTCTGGATCCACCGCACCAGCGGTTTGGGGAGCGACGTGGCCGGCACACGGCAGCCGTGGCCTTTGAAGTAGACGGGGAGCTCGACGATGTGAACGTCTTCGAGCCCGTTCGCGGCTCGGTGAAGTATCCGATTGATCCGGTCAACGGTGTTCACGAGCTTTGCCTGACTCTCGTCCGGGTAGTAGTAGAGCGTGACGATGATCGTCGCGAGTGAGTTCTGCCGGAGGTAGTTCAGCACGAGATCCGCGGTCTCGTCCAAGTCATTGAGTGCGTCCTCAACCGTCTCCTCCGGGCAGTCGAAGCGAAGTTGTTCCACTGTCACGCGAATCGGCCACCCCCGGCGGCACGGACCAAGGATCTCATTGGCGCCGAGCGTCACACCGATGATGTCCGGATCCCCCTCAAAATCGTCGTCCTCGCTCCGTTTCGGAACCGCCCGGGTCAACCTGGCCTGGGGCCCGTTCGTGCTCCGATCCCACAGATCGCCCATCGTCATCCCACTGCAACCGAGGTCGCGGAGAGTCACGGACTGGGAGAACACCCGCTCGAGAATTTGTTGGAGATGTCGTGGATACGCGCGCTCCGGATATTCGAATCGGCTGATGTCGACCACCTTCTTGATCTTCTTGCCGGCCAGAGTCATCTCAATCGTGCGCGTGATCCCGCAGTCGTTCTGCTCGGGACGGGCAATAGAGAGGGAAACCTTGTCAATGGCGAAAAGCTGGAAGTTGCGTGATACCGAATCACCGAGCGATAGGTAGACGAGGCCGTCTTCCTGAACGGCGCTTCGCCGCGACGAAGTCGCCGCGGGCGCATACGCGAGCAGCAGGCCGACGAGCAGGACTGCGGCCAAAGGCAGCGCGCGCGTCACGCTTCGAATCCTGCACGGGCTTCCAACTCGGACGCCTCGACACCTAATGAGCGGAACGTTGGCAGTCAAGCCCCCACGTATGCGACGAGCGAGATCTCCAAAATCCTCCCGAAGGGCGCGTAGTCTGTGGCGCGGAGGGACAGGTAGGGCCCTGGATCAGGCGGCGTCATGCAGGAGTACTGCCGGGGCGTGCCGAAGTCGTCCGCGTAGCACTCGAGAGAGGGATACCGTCGCATCATGAGCCCTACGGTCGATCCCACCCCGATCCCTTCCCTCGTCCTGAAGCGGCGCGTGTTGGTCCCGATCCGGGTTACTTTGCCGACGTAGGGTCCGACGTAGGGTCCGGCGATGCCGATCGAGACTTCCGTCCAGCGCCGGCGTGAGCCCCACTGGTACAGGGTCCGCAAGGAGGACTCCTCGATGCGCGTGGGCCGGCCCCAGAGCCGAATCACCTCGGCTTTAGGCATGCCGAGCTTGACGGCGCCAAACCCGCTCTGCGTGATGATCCCACGAGGGAGAGGCCCAGCTGAGTCCGCACCCCCGGCAGACGCAGGAGGTGCGTTCGCGAGCAGCAAACCCGCGAGGAGGACCGCAGGTATGAGCAAAGCGCAAACGCCTACACGACGAACTGCAGTGTGCCGCAACTTGATCCCACTATTGGGCCATTTCTTACTCACTCGATCGAGCTGCCCTCTGCAGTGCTGGCTACCCCAGAAGAGTTGATTCTGTCCGCCCCAGGCCATGGCCCTCCCAAGCAGCTTGCGTTTGGATCGTACGCAGCCAGCAACATTCGAAGGTACTTGCAAGCGCTTCAGTCTTCACCTAGTCCTGATCTTGATGCTAGTGCTTTCGCTCGCGAGATGCTCCGAGTCCCCCGGGTAGACAGCTCGCACGTTGTAGAAGTAGCCCCTTTGCAGCCTTCCAGCTCTAAATCGGTAGACAAACGCGCCACCTGCACCAGCTACCACACGCGCATCCGTCTGCCAGGCGCCTCTGTAGTAGAACTGAATCTGCACCTGCCCGCCCGAAACGCCCTCTACGCGGCCCCTCAGCGTGACGACGCTGTTGCTTCTCACAATCGCCGAGCCACGAAGAGTCGTGGACGTGTAGCGCTTAACGTAGGCAGCGAATTCATAGGAAACGTTTCCGCGACACTTTGGGTCCACTTCCACTGTCAACCAAGAGGCAGGAGAATACAGCTCGTTTTCCGAAGGAAACCACGAGGAGGGACCGATCCGCGCGCTAACGCAATCCCAATCTCTTGTTGAATCGAGAAAGGCAAGGATCCACTTTCCCGAGGGGCCAGGTCTAAAGGTAAGTTCAGCCTTGCGCGTCGTAAAGATGAACCGCTCGCACCGCGTGGTCGCTGAGGTGTAGTCGCTGACGGCGGGTTGCCACAGACAAAGTGCTACGGGATCACCATCAACACTCCCGAAGTCGACTATCAAGAGATCGCCGGTATTGACATTTACGCGCCAGTAGTCGATACCGTCTCGGCTTGCGACCTGGCTGACTCCTAGCGGAACGTCTGGTGCGCTGGCGATGGAGTCGCCACCGCCGGCCACCGCCAAACCCGTGACCACAAGTCCTGCGATGAGCCCCATGATCGAGATGCCGGCGAGCAAGCGCCTCACAGTTCCCTCCTCTCCGCGCCAGCTCTGACGCGAGACGCTGGATGCGCTCAGTACTGTCGGTGTCCTTCCAGCAGCCTGCGGTTGTAACGACTCGTCGCGATTGCCGCCCAGACGGTCGAAATGGGCCAGGTGAGGAGCAGGCCCAGACCGAGTGTCACAACGGCGACAACCACCGAAATCACGATCATCACGAGCGCCCCGAGAACCGTGGAGTAGAGCATTCCCAGAGGTCCAAGCAGCACCGTGAGCAGGAGCGCGATCCCCATGCTCTTCGTCGGCGTAACGACAGTCCGTTGGGTTTGCTGCGTCATGACTCGGCCGTTCGGCTCTCCTGACGGGATGCGGATCGTGGCACCTCCGACGACAGTAGTCAAGCGGAGATCCGGAACCGCCGGTGACCGGTACTCCAGTGCCGGGTTCCGCGGGCGTACGTGGTCGACTCTCAAGCGGCCGCGCCGAGGGTCGGAGCGGCCGCTTGCACTGGCCCGGGCGCCCGCTCAAAGACGAGCTCGCCCTGGCGGACGTCGACGAGCACCGTGTCTCCCTCCGCGAACTCCCCCTCGAGCAGCTTCAGCGCGAGCGGGTTCTCGACGAGGCGCTGGAGGGCCCGCTTCAAGGGCCGGGCGCCGTCGGGTCCCAGCCGGCCTCGGCGACCGCCTCCTTCGCGCCTCGGTCAGCTCGAGCCCGAGCTTGCGCTCGGCGAGCCGTGCTCGCAGCCGCCCGGCCCGCAGCTCGACGATCTCGGCGAGCTGCAGGTCGAGCCGGGGAAGACGAAGGAGCCGATCGGCCGGGCGCGCCCGAGATGTCCAGCGCAGGGCCGGCCGGGCCTCACCCCCTCCGTCGGCAACGTGTCCGAGAATGAGTGGATGAAGGTGAGCCTCCAGAAAACTCAGGGTGCTCCAGGCACGTCGGCTCCGGCGCCCACGAAGCGCGCTCGCGACGGCAAATCCGTCGGTCGCGTTGCCCCGTGAGTTGCCCCTCGAGACGGTCCGACCAAAAGCGAGGGAACGGGACCTGCGCCTTTGCAGGAACTTTTCGAGTGGGCCCGCCTGGACTCGAACCAGGGACCGACGGATTATGAGTCCGCTGCTCTAACCAGCTGAGCTACGGGCCCCAAGGCATGAGCGTACCGCGCTGGACGGTTCGATTCGCCGCAGAGGACGGCTGGTGCCACAATACGGACTCCCGTGGGTGTGGCCGCCAGACAGACGAGAGCGACGGTAAAGACCTTCCAGCACGAGGTCCAGCTCCGGACCGCGGGCGGGCTCGCCGGCCCCGACATCACCGACGAGGTGCGGGAGGCCGTCCGCGCGAGCGGTGTCACCGAGGGCATCTGCTGTGTCTACTCACCGCACACGACGTGCTCGGTGCGCGTGAACGAGTTCGAGTCGGGCTTCCTCGAGGACTTCGCCGTGCTCCTGCGCCGCCTCGTCC
>ORJL010507055.1_pt1 | contig 20646 bp, 29 predicted proteins | sample 1779941 | NCBI WGS metagenome assembly ORJL01 (sample SAMEA104232317, study PRJEB22302) | groundwater metagenome | biome: forest; feature: aquifer; material: groundwater | place: USA | collected 2011-08-07 | depth 5.8 m
GATGCCGACGTTGCCGTTTAATATTGTATACCCTGTTCCTCCAGGAGTAAGTGTAATATTCGGATTTGTGCCAGTGGCGGCGATAGTTAAAGAACCTGCCGAACCGACAGTAAAGGCATTGTAATTGGAACCATCATAAGCTAGGCGAAGTTGCTCGGTGGTGCTGGTAATTGTTTGTTTAGCCGTAAATAAGTTAGCTCCTAAAATTGCCAGTGTCCCTGAAGTTGGAAGTGTAAGTGCGGTAGTATTTGAAACAGTTAAGGTTGTCCCATAGTTTCCTGAAATTGTAAGAGTGGAAGCGGCGTTGTTTGCTATGCCCGTTCCGCCTAAGTTTGGAGGAGTGACAGATGTCGGACTGGAAGAAAACTTTGAATAAGTCAAAGGGTCTGTGCCGACTGTCGTAACGGAAGAAGTTAATAGCCAGGAAGTTAAAGCATTGGCTGTCCCACTGACTACGGGGATTGCTCCCGTGTTGTTTATATCCGAAGGTGCATTATAATCCAAAGCACGAGTAAGGATAGGCGGGAGAATAGCCGTCTGAAGTTGACTAACATAATAAACGCCGTTAAACGCCCCACTGGGAGATTGAGTGTCATTCTTAACCAACACACGCTGTAAAAGAGCTGTGGCTGTCTGCCCGTCAGCGGTAAAGGCCACATTATTTGAGCCTGTAAGTGTTGCTCCTATTCCGGCCACACCATTGGCATAAGTATATCCGCTAGTATCAGAAGCCGCTGTGGTGGCAAATTGTACGGCTACGGCAGGATTAACTCCGGCGATAGCATTGGCAATTCCTGTAGTCACATAAGCGGTAGTCGCTCCTTTAGTTGAGTTATCTGAAGCGGCTTGAGTAGCGAATATAGCGTTACCAGAAATGTTTAGGTTCCCTGTCTGTGCGGTTCCTGGGGTTGTTTGTTGATTTAGAACTGGGTCTCTGTAAAGTGGCATAAAATTATAGTTCTGTTACTTGGCAAGCACCGTTGGCACTTGCCCAAATTCCGTCTATCCGACCTGTATAAACGGTTGTTGTAGGTATTTCGTAATAAGCATTGGGGAAAAGCTGAAGAGTATAATCCGTACTGGAAGCGGTAGTCCCAAATTTTACATAAAGAATCTGGGTAGATTCATTAAAAAAAGCCGCGCCTTTACGGCTGGCATTGGAAGCTAACAGAGTAACACTAGACGCTGAAGAAGCTACTCTAGTAACAGTCCCTGTGGCAGAAGTCGGAGGACTCATTATTAAATTTCCTCCACTCGTTCCCTGAGCCTGCACCAAAGAAGAACCATTTTGTAAAAATAATTCTACCTTTTTGACTCCAAAATTACTATCATGTTCATCTGCGTCTATATTTGCCTGACTTGAAAGCGTTGCCATATTAATTCCTCTCGTTTCTCAGATTATCAGATTCAATCTGGGAAAATATTTTTAAGTAATTCCATAAATAATTTAATCTATTTTGTCCCATGGGAACGTGCCCTAGTTTCCGTTCTATCCCCATAATTTCCATAAAAACTTCATTCATTGAATCAAACCCTTTTTTATTAAAATACTGGTAAAGATTATCTAAAATTTCCGTTTCTTTATAAGTCGGCTGAAAAACATCAAAAAATTCCTGTAACTTAAATTTATTTATAATAGGGACAGTTTCATCTGAATGAACCGTGCCTTTCGGGTCTTCTATCCCTGCTATAACAACTTCCCGTAATTCTGAAGAAACTTCCCGCTGAATTACTTTAGGTTCTATAAATGTCGGGGTAGGCTTTGAAACTTCAGTATCAGTAACTACAGGAGCAGGTGAAGAATCCGGCACAGACGGAGAGTCTGATACAGGCGGAGCTTCCGCAGTAGCGACAGGACTAATTGGCATTAAAATGTTTATCATAAATCTCTTTAATTTTCTTATTTAAAAATCCATCTTTATTTACGTGGCATATTTCCCAATCATCAGGTCGTCCTTCGTGCATCTCGCCTTTGCATTCATTTAATCTATCTATCCATACTGGTCTATTAGCCTTAAAAGCGAATATCTGATTCTCTCCTCCGTAGTGGGTGTCCATATCTTCTTCGAACTTCGGAGCGATTTTAGTCGGGCAGGAAGACCAGTTTAATTCGTAGTAAGTCCAGTCACTTTCTACTAAACCTTTTTCTCCAAAGACTCTGTCATCTGTTTCGGTAATTTTACCGTCTTTATACTTGTGTCCGCATCCTGTGATGAGGGCAGTCGGTAAAATCTCCCATAATGTCTTAAAGCGCTGGAGTCCGTTAGCTGATATTTGAATGAAATCTTGGAGGTAGACGATAAGTTCTCCTTCCACTCTGGAAAGACAGTCATTGTATGACTTGTTAAGGTTCCAGACATCTCCTTCTTGTTTTTCTCTGGGTTTAAATTGTTTGTCATAGAGTTTAGGATTTCCGCCGTCGTCGGCGATTATTACTTCAAAATCTTTAAAAGTTTGTTTATCCAATTGTTTTTTTAAATACTCAACCGCTCCTGGTTTATTAGTGACGCATACAACTGAAATCAAAGGTTTATTTGTCATAATCTCCGTGAGAGTTTTTACTCAAAATTCTATTAGGTTCGTTAGCATCCTGTTCAAACAAACAATCTCCTTTATAAATTTCAAACATTTTAGAATAAGGTTCCCAAAATTTCCACCATTTTGTAAAGTTCTCAGCCAAATGATACAAGTAATCTTTTCCTTGCGGGCGAGGTGTTTGTGAACCTAAGTGAGTAATATTGAGTTTATCGCATACCACTACCTTATAACCGTTTGCTTTTATTACCGCTCCAAGTTCAGGGTCTAGGCAAGGTGTTGGCATTCCCCAGCAATGAGTCGGTCGGTAAGCGGATTTTCTTACTAACACACAGTAAGAAGTTATAAAATCGCACTCTCCGTTTAAATGATTGTAGTCATAAGCAAACTGGTATTCAATCATACAATCAGCCTGAGTAAGAGGTAGGAAAGGTTTTCTTATTAGTCTTGAATCTACTTTTTGTCCTACTAAACCCACACCATCTTTCATTGTTTCTAGCAAAGGTAAGTACCATCCTTCCCCAACCATCGTATCGTTATCTAACCAAAAAACTAAATCATTAGAACACATTTCCATTCCGACATTTCGTAAGTTGCAGCAGTTAGACCGTTTAGGCATTCTCACAACAGTAGCATTCTCTATTTGGTAAGGAACATCAGAAGCGTCATCTACAATCACCAATTCGTAATCAATCGGAGTAAACTGTTTAATTCTTGAAATGCAGGTCTTTAAAAGTTCCTCATTATTATAGCTCATTATCATTATAGAAATCATCTGATTATCTCCAGTACCATCTTGAGGCTTTTAATTGCTTCTTTTGGGATTACATAATTTCGGTCTTCAATGAATGCTTTAAAATTTTCTTTATGATATTCGTTATGCCTTAATTGGATAGTCGTGTGTCCTTTAGTACCATAAACAGAAAATTCATAATGTTTCGGCGGATTAGCTATCGTGGTTGCTATATAAGAACCAATAACACCGTTAGGAAACTTTAGTACTGCCACTCCGCTGTCTTCAACCTTAATTTTATTCGCTGTGTTAAAGAACCCTTTTACTTTAGGAACTCCAAATATCCACTGCATCAAATCAAGATAATGTATCGTTACATTAAATACTGTTCCACCACGAGTATCTTTCTTTCCTTCCCATTGTTTATAGTACTCATCTCCCCTGAATCTGTAATACTGTGAAACTACTAATTTAATATCACCATATTTCCCTGCTTCAATCTCTTTTTTAAGTTTAATGATTTTTGGATTAAACCTAAACTGATAAATAATTCCTATCTTATGTTTAGAGTTTAAAATACTTTGTGCTTCTTTAACTGTAAGAGCTATGGGTTTTTCGCAAATAACAGGTACATCTTTCTTAATCGCCTGTTTGATTAACGGGATATGGGCATAGGGCGGAGTGCATATGTCTACAATATCGTATTCTTCCATTCTGTATTTATCGCCTTTGTCAAAACCTGTCCATTCAAAACCTAGTTCTTCCCAAGCCTTTATATGTCTTTTAGCTACCCGTCCTTTTGCTCCGATGATGCAAATTCGCATATAGTTTTTAACCGATTTTCGTAAGTATGAAACTTTAATGCTTTTTCTCTGCCGTCTATCCCAATCGCTAATCCTTCAAAAAATCTTTGTGCTAACTCTCCGTCCGCTAAATAAGTATTCATTGACCTGATAAACTGAATTTTGGAAGCATTAAGCTCTTTAACATAATCAGAAACTGATTTTCCTTTTCCTGCGTCTCTAAATCTACAATGTTTACTGATTAAATCGTGAACCCTGCGTCTTTCTGAATAACAAGGATTTGTAAATGAACCACAGAATACTACATCATAATCAGGGATAATCTCAGGAATTCTTCTATGAATTTCAGGGTCAGAAGCTTGAAAAAGCAGATGAGTTTTAAAATGCTTTAAGCGTTCAGGAATATTAGAAATAGCGGTGAATATTGTATCTGCCTGTTCCCAATCTTCTGCTTTCATTTCAGGTCTATCCAGCAAAAGGTCTATCTCCCAAATTCCTGTCCATTTTTCTCCTTTCCTAAAGTTATAGGGTTCTATATTTAATACGCATCCGTCATCTTCTAGCCCAAATTCTAATCGTTTTGCCGCTCGTTCTAAATAAAATCCCTTGCCTTTTTCTTTATCTGAGCAATTAAAAATCATATCTTACTGGATTAGATGAATCTACTCCCCATTTTTTAATAAACTTTTGCCTATTATCGTTATAAGGATTAATATCCATAGCTTTTACTGTTTGGCTTCCTAGTGTCCTTACTTTTACAGTTTCACAAGGTTTCATTGGAATTTTTGCCTGCCTTAATCTCATAATGTAGTCATCATCCTCAAAAAAAGCTAATTCAAACTGTTCATCGAAGCCTCCAATTTTGTCATAAACCCATCTTGGCAGACAAAACATTGTACCCCAAAATTCTTGTTTTATATTATTGACTATCGGGGTGGTCACAGATTGAAAATCACATAAATCTTCTAAGTTTCCTTCCACTGTATCATCGTTAGAAACTACTATTAAATAATCACCTTTTGCCATTCGTAATCCCCAGTTTACAGCCTTACCAAATCCTATTCCCTGATTAACAACCAAAATTAATTCATTGTACCCTTTTAAACTCTTAACACACTCGTCTAATTTTGTATTTAATTCTTCATTTAAAGGATAGTGGGGAATTATGACGCTAATTTTTGGCATAAAAACTTTTTACTTTATAAATTATATAATCAACCTCAGCATCTGTAAGTGCGTTATGAACAGGAAGTGTTAAAAGTTTTTTCCAAACCTCAGTATTAGGCAAGGGGTCTTTCACGCATTTTTTATAATAGGTCATTTCTGAAAGCGGTTTAAAATGAACCGAAGTGGTAATGCCGTTCTCTGAAAGAAACTCTCCTAATCCGTCCCGATTTTCGCACTGCATTGTGTAGTATTGAACTGTATGGGAGTGAACTGGAATTTTAATCTCTTTAATATCTTTAAAAGCCTCATTGTACTTTGCCTGAATATCCCGTCTTCGCTGATTGGTTTCTTCTAGTCTTCTTAGTTGCCCAAGTCCAATCGTAGCCAGAATGTCAATCATGTAATACTTTTTACCGAGATTCTTAATGTCGTAATCCCAGGTATATGCTTTTCCTAACCGCTCCCAGGTGGATTTGACTACTCCAAGCCAGGTAAGCCCTTCATTTTTTAACTTATTATAATACTCCTCGTTATTAGTAGTTATCATTCCGCCATCTCCGATAGGCATTGTCTTTACCGCCTGAAAACTCCAGCAAGTAAGGTCTCCTTGCCCTGCTCCCGGTGTATAACAAGCGTGAGCGGCATCTTCAATTATTAAACCGTCAAATTTAGCCCGTATAGCCTGTATATCTGCTAACCGTCCGTGAGAATCAACTGCTATAATTGCTTTCGTCTTAGGGCTAATTTTGAGCTTTGAGGGGTCTAGGCAAAGAGTATCAGGGTCTATATCGCAGAAAGTTACATCCATATTATGCCATTCACCTACAATCGCTGAGGAAACAAAAGTCATAGGACTGGTAATCAGTTCTCCGCCTTCAATTCCCGCAACCATTAAACAAAGGTCTAAAGCTGCTGTGCAACTACTGACTGCTACTGCATATTTAGCTCCTACATACTCGGCAAACTTAGTTTCAAATTCCCTAACTTTAGGACCATTGCCAAACCAACCACTATCTAAAGTTTCTAGGAGTTCTTTTTTAGTCTGTTGGTCTAGGGTCGGGCGGCATACCTGTATCATAAACTCATTAATCCTTTTTCTAAAGCATCGGCATAATGCTTAGAAGAATATTTAGATAAAATATAATCTCTTCCTTCACTTTTACCTTTTAACTTTTCTATTGCTTCTCTTATTGTTTCAACATCTGGTGGAACTATCAACCCTATTCCTGATTCTTTTACATACTCACAGTTTTTAGGGCTGTCTGACATTACTATTGGAGGGACATTACAAGCCATTGCTTCAAGAGTCATCCGCTGCCCTCCTCCCCAGACATTTGCCGTATTAAGTGCTGTATGAGATTGATTGATAAACTCAACTAATGTTTCCCGTGGAACTTCGTCGTGGACTTCGCATCCTTGTTCTTGCGGAATTTGGTAGCAATCTTTTTCGTGCGGTTGAAAGATTCCCACCGAGATACCTCTTCTTCCGACAGCTCTTCCAAAAAGGTCATTTCGTTTCCATTGGGCGTGAGTTCCGAAATAGATAGCGTCATACTTTTTATCTAAAGGAAGCGGTTTATAAAGTTGTTCATTTACTCCGAAAGCTCTTAAATACGGCTGTGGTTTTATTAAAGAAGCAAATTCTTTTTCATTAACTTCACTCTCGGTAAAATATAAATCAAATCCTGTGGCTAGGTCATTTGTAATCGGTCCTCCTGCGAAGCACATAGCTTTTTTATAAGGCAGTGCGGCAATTTTTTCTTTATCCTTTTCAATCAACGCTCCCCAGTAAAGAATCACATCAGGTTGAAAACCTACAATCATCTGTTCTTCGTTCGGCTCAAAATGCCTTAATGTATGGCGTGTTTTAAGTATCTGCAAAGCCGCCCATAATCCGTCTTTAAATCTTTTGCCATAATGCAAACGACTGCCATCCCAAACAAACGCAATTTTCATTTCTTAAATTCCTCCGCTTCCACACTTGCGTTATCTACTCCGTCCTGTGTGAGTTCTTTGTCCCAAACTTCTGCTATATTGTCCCAGGAAAATTGTGAAACATCTTGTACTGGATACTTAGGCAAACTTATTACTGTATCGATATACTTTTGTTGCCATTCTGGATCATAAACATCTCCTTCTAATTTAACTCCACTTATTTGATTTTCTGCTAAAGCCGCATAGCCTGTGGTAATCGGTATCACACCCGCCGCCTGCATTTCTTTTACTGTAATGCAGTCAATTTCAGGGAAATAAGTCGGGTAGAGCCAAAAACTGCTTTTAAGTTCTTCTCTAGCAAGCGTCTGTTGGTCAACCCGTCCGTGGTCAATTACTCCGTCCTGTTTCATTAACTCCTGAATATGTTTCATCCACATCATCCGTTCAGGATTGCCTTTTTCAATCTCATAAAAGGTCTGCCAGCCGTAGAAAATATGTAAGGTTGCCTTAGGGAGACTAGCCTTAATTTTTCCCCACATCTCTAATAAAATATCCAAACCACGATTAGGAGCACTAGCATATATAAACCGAAAAGGGTCGCGAACTTCAGTCTGTTTAAATTTTTCAAGGTCAATTCCGTTTCCTACTATGACAAATTTAGAGTCTTCTACTTTTGGGTAAAGAGAACGGTGGAATTTTGACTTAACAAAAATCTTGTCTATCGAACTTACTCTGGTATAGGTCAGGTCAGCAGCAGTCATAGTATCGTGCATATCCAGAATCTTTAATCTTGCTTTTAGTTTGTAATCAAAAAGTTCGGGCAGTCTCCAAACCCACAAGACATCAAATTCATCTCCGATATTAAAAGTCCAGTAATTTTGCCATTTAACTCCTTCAAATTTCAGCCCTTCGGGCGGAGCTCCGCAGTCGTTAAAAACCGTAATATCCCAACCCATCTTAACCAATCTCTTAGTAAGTTCAATTACCGCAGTTTCACTGCCCCCGATGCCACCTTTTAAGATTGAATCAGGATTCCAAGTCTCTACTGAAGAAGCGCAATAAATCGCTATAGTTTTAGGTTTCCATCTTTTTGGCGGTGTCTGAGTATTACGAAGCCACATAATCATATCGTTGTCCGCTAAATTAGCAGGAACAGTCTGAATAAGTTTCTGGATTTTTTCAGGATGATTCAGATACTTGGCAATCTCGGTATACTTCTGGGCTATTTCAACTTTCTCGGTTTCTTCTTTTAGAAACTTCTGTAAAGCAAGATTGTCAGGATTAAGAGGGTCAGCTTTTAAAGCGACTGCAACCGCTTTTAACGCATCTTTTAATTGGCTAAGATGCATATAGCACTCGGCGATTGAAGACCATACTTCCCGTGAATAAGTCAGAGGATTATTTTCAACATTCGAATCAGGGCTTAAAGTTAAAGAAATTTTAAAGTTCTGTAGAGCGTTATCCCATTGTTTCTTTGCCATGTAGCAATACCCTTTGTGGATGTAGGCATCGGGGAATTTTTCTTTTTCTAAGATTGCAGCATTGAAAGTCAACAAAGCTTCATCAACTTTTCCTACTGTAAAAAGAGTCATGCCAATCAGCATATTAGCCTCGTATCTTTCCTCATCCCAGCCTGACATATTCAGATATTCGGTTAAAAGGTCTATGCCTTTCTGTGTGTCTCCTTTAGCAAGATACTCCCGTCCGATATAGAAAATTAAACGGGGGTCTTTAGGATTCTGCTCCTGGGCTTTTAAAAGAATGCGGATATTTCTTTCCCGACTTTCTTTCTCTCTTTCCTTGTCAGTATGATGGATGCGTTGAATCTGATTTTGAGTGACATACTTCACTGCTCGGTCAGGGAGGATATCTTCGTGAATCATTCCTACCCATTTAAAATGTCCGTCGTTCTTAACCAGTTGAAGTTTCCAGTGCTGTTTAGTGCAGTTACCACGCTCATCAAAGTAATACTGGTAGTTAAAGAAATATCCTGAGATTCCTTTTTGTTCAGCGACAGAAATAAGTTCTTTTAACTTTTCAGGATGGTCTAATGTATCGTCTGCGTCAAGCCAAAGAATGTAGTCAGCTTTAGTCTGGGAAAAATTAAAGTTTCTAGCGGCAGAGAAATCATCAATCCAGCCAAAATCAGGATTTTCACCTCCTGTAACAGTTAGGATAGTTTCATCTACAAAAGGTTTTAAGTCAGTACAAAGTTTTTGTGCTTTTATTAAATCCTTTTCTGACGTTATCATGCACAAAGCTAATTTATTTTCCGGCATATAGACAGAGTCCTTTAAATCTTTTACCAAATTTTTCTTTTTTATGGTGGTTAATTAGTAAGTCAGGGTCATAGGCTTCCAAAGTCCGAAGCAACTGGACAGGCATACTCAATCCCAAGCGGAGTTCTGATTTTCCTTTTCCCTCTCCCCATTTAGTCAATGCCTGTTGCTGGCGTTGAATATTTGTCCTGGCAACAATCTCCATTTCTAAGGGATGGACTTTTACATAGTCCGCGACAATCTCATCTATCTGGCTCCAGTAATCGTTGTGAATAAATTTGTCAGCCAAGACTTTCAGATAGCCGATATTGCCGTTATTAAATTGTAAATGTTCTTTCAAGTCTGGCATATAATGGTTTCTACTGGTTTAATAAGCCTTAATTCTTCATCGGTCAATCTATTTTGGTCAAATAATCTATGATGATTAGGACAAAGTATAGTCACATTTTTTTTACTTAATTTACCACCATCTTTTCTCCATTTTAAATGACAAAAATCTAATGCTTTAGTAAAACCACAAACCATACAAGAAAGTCTCGACTTAGCTTTAACACGCCAACAATTACTAAACCAATACCGACATTTTTCTCTATTCTTATCTCTATAGTCTTGTTCTTTTTTTAAAGTTCTTTCATGATTAACAAGTCTTTTTTCTCTACTAATTTTTGACAACTTTTCTTTATGTTGCCAATAGTATTCTTTTTTAGGCATAACTTGTTTTCCAATTGCATCGGGCTAACCAATTGGAATAGGAAGCCCGATAACAAATTACAAATTTTGTAATTATCCTGTGAAACCGGTGAAAACCAATGACGAGTTTTCAGCTCTGGATTCTAGTGTCAGTTCGGTAATGATAGAACCGCGGCGGCGGTCACCATCAGGAGCTAACGGTAGAAGGTGAGTCGGTCTCAAATAAGATTTTCTGAAGAACTGCGGATTGATGGCAACAAGGTTTAAGTTGTTGGCAGTAGATACCACATTCCTGTGCAAGAAAATTTTGTGAAGTCCAAAATTCGATTCGTCAGTATGTTACGCTTCTTTGCAGAAGGGAAAAACCGCTTCGGATTTTTCTCTGCATATCACTATGCAGTTCAGACTATATCTTTCCCGCTGCTTGCAGGGCTAAACGTATAGTCGTTGAGGATTCATTGCGATTTAATGATTTAGTATCAATCATTAAATTTTTTTCTTTATCTGTGTAGGTTCTTCTTAATATATGTCCCATATGATTTCTTTGTATCAAGTTTTCTTTACGGGAAGCAATAAATTTTTGTAAATTTAGAGCCTGCTGTTTTTTGCCTGTCAGGTGGGGAAGGATTCTTTCAATTAACGCGGTTACTGCTTTTGAACCGTCTATTCTTAATTGATGGCAGGGCTTTCTATTCTTAAAAGAATTTCCTTTTGAATCAGGTTTTCTATAAATCGTCCTAACAGCAGAAAATTCTTTTATAATATCATTACAACGATTTAATATATTAAGATTTGAATTAACTATACAGATAAATGGCAGTATGCTAAGCGTGTTATGGGGTTTGACCAAATAAGTCTGAAATGTGATAGAACCTTCTCCATCAATGATTCCAGCAAGCCACGCATAGTCGCAATGCCTTTCCTGCTGATTGTCTTTATAGTTTTGCATATTTTTACTTTAATAAGTAATGCGAAACAAAGGGTTTCCAGCAAATAGTTTAGTTTTAGATGTGCTACGAACCTTTCGGTCAACACATCAATTGGGGTTACCAATTTTTTGTCATCCTGCGCGATAAAGCGGGAGACAGAAGTAGTAAAACCAGAGATGTCTCTTCTAAGGGCTGCCCCGGCATAAATTTCGGTGGCAACATATCCAGTTCCAGTTCCTGCGGCACCAGTCCAAATAAGTTGCATCATATCGTCAAAATCTTTTTGACCCAATGAAGAACCTGATAAACGGGCGGAGAGGTTGGTAGAAATAGAGTTCACTACACCAGCCAGTCTGCGGGCTACACCAGAGTTACCTGATGCTCTCGAACCAGCCATTAAGGCTAACTCGATGTTCTTAGCGTGCTGAACCATATTCTTCTGAATCTGATAATTGTACGGCTCGGTAACACCGGCAACAGCAATTTCAGTTTCAGAAACCTGAATATCTTCTTTGAAAATCTGAGTGACATTGTTTCCACGAGTCGGCTGGACTAAATCTACGGCGGTGAAGCCTGAAGATTCAGCGGCAGCATCATCAGTAGCGGAAGCATAAGTGTCAATCGTATATTCATGAAGCGTCTGTTTTGCGGCTTGTCCCATAGGGAGGCCTGTAAGAAGGGGGGTCTCGCTTGGCGAGATATTGGTAACTATGTCGATGAGCACGACATTTTCTCATATCACTATGAGGTTCGGACTATGTCTTCCCTTTCGGGGACCGTGTATAGTCTCTACACTTGCCCAGAACTTTCGTTCTTGCTAGCTCGGCGTTGTCTTTTTAAAAGAGTCCACCGACTTAGCGGTCTTTAATGAGGACCTGACTTTATAGTTAATCCTCACGTCTTGAGGCATCACCGGCAACGTTACCAGTCGTAATAAGACCAATAGCCATATTACACTTTCTCTACTATTTACATAGTAGGCATCGGAATACCTTTATGCTTTGCCATAAACTCGGCTGTAAATGCAGGGTCTTCTCTTAGTCGTTCTAAGTCCTGTGCATAATCATCGGGTCTTGGGCTGGCAAGTCGGGCATTCGATGAAAGTACAGACTTACTTTGTGTTTCACTGGCAATTTTTAAGGAATCGTAAACCTTTTTAAATTCAGGGTCGCTGACTACCTTTTCAGGGTCAGTGCCGAATTTTGAAATGATACTTTTGACTTCCTTGTATTCAGGATGGTCTTGATACCAATTAGAGACCTGAAGTTCATGTCTAAGTAACTGGACATCACTAACATCTTGATTTTGAGTCATAGTAACTTTCGGAGGTTCATGCCTTTGGGTAACCGCTTTGTATGTTTCCTTGATGCCTTTAAGGGCATCTTCATCAGTCGCATACTCGCGTCCCGTTTCAGCTTTAATGATTTCTTTTAAACTGACAGCGGAAGGTACATTCTCATTACTTGCTGGGGCAGTAACGTCTGCAGTCCCAACGACAGGTGAGGGATTGGCTTCGTCCATAATAAATCCTTTCCTTTATTAATTCTCAATCGACCTAATAAGAATTTAAGTCGGTTGCTCTAAAAGAAAGTAGAGCAACCTTTTAAACACTTATTCTAATCCTGTAGAAGCTTCATTCGAATGTCCTGCGGAACCGGCGGGCACACTATTGTACTTGTTGCCGCCATCTAAAAAAGCACCTGGAGGGTTGGTGTGCTCCGTATTTTTGCCTTCATAAGCAAAACTGTCACGGGTCAAAACCGCTTTCGCTCCATAGCCTTTCATGGCTGGCTCATAGACGTTTCCTTCAGCGGAGTTTCCTTTTAATTCCATCGGAAAAGCTCCGATTTTATCTACGGAGTAATCCGCTCCACCTGCGGTTTCTCCAAAACTTGTGTCTGGCATATATTAGTCCTCTTCAAAATGGGTTAATAAATCATTTTGAGTTAATTGGTTAGTTTGAGAATTTAGTTCTTTTTGTTCGCCGTCTCCTTCGACCTCTTGTATCCATGAATAGATAATGGAGATGGCTTTTTGCCTTATAGCGATTTCCTTTTGTAATGTTGTGGCGGTGACTCCTTTGGGCAGAGTTTCAATCGAGTTCATTATGGTAATAATCTTGTCCAGTTTTTCTTTGGCGAACTGCCAGTCAGAACTTTCCTTTAGCCGCCGCATTCTCTCGCCGTCTGACAGAATCTTTGCTTGTTCCTGTTGTTCATCCATAGGTTATCTCCTGGCTACTGGCTCTAATGTTTTTGAAGGGGCTACCCCCTGAATCATACTTTGTTTTTGAGGCTGTGCTCCTGGTGGCGGTGCTCCTGGGGTGATACCTGTGGCTCCGTTAGCCTGTGATTGCGGATTCTGTCCTGGTTGTTGCTGTACTGCCTTAAAGTTAAATCTGGTTCCGTCTAAACCCATAACATCTAAATTTTCTCTTGCGATTTCAAATACATTCTGTGGGTCCATCCCTGGAATGGCTGCCAAGGTCTGCATCATCGTGTTTAGGTTGGTAATCATTACACTCTTATCGAACTCCTCATTCGTTACATAAGCCTGCACGTCATACTTTAAAATATCAGGAATCTTCAAAAGTTCTACAAAGTGCATTCCCCGTTTCTTCATCTCCTCGGCTAACTTCTGCTTCTCAGATTCAAACTTATCAGGATTTACAAGCATATTATTTTTCTCATGCTCATCTATATAATCCGCCAGAGATTCGTTTACTCGTTCTTCAACAAAAGCATTAAGCTGTTCAGGGTCGAAGTGCATTCTTACCAGGTCGCCTTCTTTTAGTTGTTTAAAAGTTAAAGGCATCATCTGATTCTTTAACCATCTGGTTACGAACATTCCGATTCCTTCCTGGGCAAGTGTAAATCTTGATTTAGCTGCGTTGTTTTGAATCGTAGCGTTTGTCGCAGGCGTGGAAGCAGGCAGAGGTTCACCGTTAATTACATCCGTAGCGCCTGTGTATCTTTGCGCCCACTGGTAAATATTTTGTTCCTCGTCGTAGAAAGCTTCCAGACTCTTGTCCTGCGGCAACTGTTTAATGTCAGTTTCAAGATTTGTAACCGAAATAGCTCCATTGGCGGCTAAGCGTGAAAGCATCTGAGGTGTGATACCTGCTCCTTTACGGATAAGGAACAAACCAAGCTGGGAAAGATAAGCCCGATTAACCCGAATATTCGAGATGACGTTAAAATGATTCTGCTTCTGAATCAGGCGTTCAGCGATTCCTTCGCCATACCAACGTCCATGAACTCTGTTAAGCTGAGCTTCTTCATAACCTTTTTTCCGATTATCTTTTCGTCTTGAGATGTTGTGGAACATCCAGCTTCCGCCCGTTCCTGAACAAATTATTTCAGTTGGGACTAACTTGGTATCTAAAGGATTTCCTGTTATTAAATACTCAGGGGCTAAACCACGTCGCCTGTAAATTTCCACATAAAAAAGGTCAGAGTTGGTAATGTAACCTGGGTTATTAACCGTGTCGTATCTGGCAACCTGACGTTTCCCTTCGATGTCGGTATTAATCCAGTCGTTGTCTTTAGCGAGTTTATCAAAATCTGTTTTTGTAATTACCATCCGTTCAATCACGCTCTCCGCCTGAGCGATTGAATCTACTGTCGGGTCGATATAAAAATTTAAAAGGTCTACTAACTTTATTTTAATCTTGTCATCTCCCGCGTACGCAGAACCGTAAGCGTTGTCAGAAGTCTCCCAAATGATAGTTCCGTCTATCGCCAGTTGCCTGAGGGCTAGGTCAAGCTGTTCTCCAAAATCAATTTCATCCAGTTTATTTTTTACAATCGAACGGACGACTGTGGTTAAAGGAATGGCGTCAGGATGTTTCGCTCTAAAATTAATATCTTTAGTATCCAAATCATAAGCGGCTACCACATAGTCAACAAAAGTCTTAGTCAGATGTTCCCAAATCTTAGCTCTCCCTGTAGTCGGGTCAATCTCCTGGTCAAACACACCCCAGTAGTTCTTTCGGCACTGCCTGATTACCTGCCTCATATTAAAAGCCACCTTTTCGGTTATATAAGCAAAGGCGGTTTCCCATTGGGTTTTTTCAAACTTTACCAAACGAAGGCACTCACTTTCAGGACTCGAAAGAATCAGGTTGTTATAACCATACTGGTAAAACTGGTTTTCAGGTCTCCCCTGCGGAGCGGGAGTTCTGCTTTTTTGCGATAAAGTTGCTGTGTTCATAGTTGCAGGGGGCATTGCTCCTTAATTATAGTTTGTTTGATAAAGATTCCAGTTTTCCTGCATACCCATCACCACGGGTTCGGGAGCCATCGCCCAGTAACGAATCATATCCGCGCAGTGGCTGGACCAGTCATGGACAGGTAAATCCTTGAACTGTTTTTTCTCGTCGTCGTACTCACGGTGATAGTTCTTTAGGGCATAAAGAGCTTTAGCGCATTTCTCTCCGTCGATATGTAAAATAGGAAATTTTTCTTTAACGGTCAGGATTCCTTTCTGGACTTTCTCTTTCGGCAGAACGGTGAACTGGATTCCCAGGCTCTCGGCTATTTGCGTAATTGTTTCAGCATTGGCTTCACGGGCCATCTGCCTGTGGGAGAGGTCGTGCGGCCCGAAGTGCATTCCGTAATGGAAGCCTTTTAAATCAAGAATTGTTCGATAGTGAGAAAGTCCTTTCCCTGAGTCTTCGAAGTAATCAATCCAATACCAGACACCCCTAATGAGCTGAAAAAATCCAATACTAGTTGCGTCTCCAACACCGATGTCCCAGTAGGTATGAACCGGATATCCAGGATTGTGCCTGTAGAGCCCGATTTGTCCGTTTCTTTCCGCATTGTCAATCTCCTGTTTATAAATCGCGCCTGGAATAATTGGATTTCCCCACTCGCCCAGCAGCCAGGCTCTTCTTAAATTATCGTCAGGTATGGCTTCCAGCTGTTTACGGTAGTTGGGGTCGACATCATTTAGTTTAGTGTTGTCGTAAACGGTAGCGTGTACGAACACTCGGTCTCCAAATTCAGTAGGCGTACTTATAACGTTCTCGGTTACTGTATCAGGTATCTGCCATCTTTTCTTGACCCAGTCGTGCCCCACATCTCCAGGGTTCGTTGTACCGAAGAATTGCGGTTTAAGCTCTGGGATAGTTGAACGACAAGAAGACAGTAATTTAGCGTAAGAGATTTCGGAGGGTATCTGAGTAAGTTCTTCAATAAGGACTCTCTGGTATTCGTGTCCCTGGTATTGTTGGTAGGCATCGGTGTCATTTAAATGTCCTGTACGGATTATGGCCCCTGAAGGAAACTTCACCTGTGTCGGGTTCCCAGTGAATTCAGCTCCCGTCGCTCGGTACATCCATTTCGCTCTCTCCACCCAGTCAGTAAGGTCTTTAGACTGCTGTCTGATAACCAAACCTCTGTAGTGAGGATGCAGGTAAACAGGTTTTCCAGCCTCATCGTAACTAAACGCCATCCAGGCCATTCCCGCATCTGTCTTTCCTCCGCCTCTGGCTCCTCCGTACAAAATCTCAAACTCGCTTCTCTCTAACGCAAGAACCTGCTTCGGCTGCGGAGCCCAGATAACGGGAACTTTTTTCTTGTAAGCCATATTTAATCGTGGTAACGCCCAAAAGACCTCATCGCTACTTCCCCAAGTTTCTGTTTAGCGTAAAAAGCTTTTTCTGAGGGACTTAGCAACCTCAAAGGTTTAGGTCCGCCCATTAAATCCTGTCCGTCAGGGAACTGCTTGCCTTTTTGAATAAAAGTCCCATAGGACTGCTTATCCTGCTTCTCTTTACTAAACGTCCCGTAAGGGGGCGTTGAACTCGTCCTCTTTCCCAAGTCCGATGTTTTCATTTGATTCCTCTAAAACCTCAGGCACCGCTTCAGATGCCACTTCGGGCACAGGAGCAGTCTCCGCAGGTTGGTTAATTACTTCAGATTTTAATTCAGGGGAGTTTAGTTCCTCCCACTCTTTTGTTCCTTTGTCCATATTTATCCTTAGGGGCTTATCAGCCCATTAATCGGTTCCAACCCATTCTTTCCTTAGCTTCGTTTCTTGACTTGTAGCCAAGAGTATACCAGTTCGGAATGAAAGTCTCGCCGAGTGTTAAATTATCTTCTACCATTTTTCTTGTAAAGTCATCAATAGGTTTATCTGTTGCAACACTTAATTTATCTGTTGCACTAACCGTTGCAGTTGCAACACTTAGGGGTGTTGCACGAGAAGCCTTAGAACGACAAGTTGAAGAACAAAATTTCTTATCTTGTCTCTTAGATTCAAATTGTTTATTACAAATAGTACAGTTCATAATCTGGCTTAGTTAAGAGGGAAAGTATTCTAGGGAATATTGTGGGGAAGGATAGATACTATACTCTACCACCCTACCAATATACAATCGGGAGTCCCCCCCATGCCTATACCTAGCGTAAATAACGGCTTATAGCAGGGTTATTATGTACCTTAGGCTATCAGGGTAGCTTGAAGGGTAGGAACGTGCAACCTTGAGGCTTGTAGTGTGTTAGTTTACATTTACTTTAGGCTTCTTTATAGGCATTTGCACCACGCCTAGCTGACCAGATACGTTGAAATCAACCTTTTGATATTGCTTTTCAACATAATCATACTTAGCTTTTAGCATAAACATAGGAAATATAGGTTTATTTTTCAATTCTGCAAGCCTAATCCAGCCAATATGAGCAATTTCATCAACTCTTTTTATAACATTGGCATAGACACGATTTTTTCTATATCCCCACAAAGTTTCCTCATCAATTCCTAGTCTTTGAGCTAATTCTATCAATAAAGGCGTTTTTTTACTCTCTTCACATTCTCTTAAGTAATTATTAGTTATTCTTATAAATTCCCCAATTTCAACTTTATAACCTTTACGCCGGTCTGTTTTATGCTTTGTTGGCAAAGCTGGTGTTCCGTCTTTTTTTATCTTACTGTATGCCATAATTTTGTGGATATCTTTTATATTGTGCGACGCTTGTTTTGATTGTTGGCTATTTTAGGCTTATTCTAGCCACAAAATCTTTACAATAATGTATGCTTTACTATTGACAGCTTTATAATAGAGGCGTATAATTAGCGTATAGATAGATAGATTATAGCATGCTCTTTGATAACTTAATATCACTTGCCGAATTATAACCGCTATTGTTGCGGGGATATAATATGAAATATTTCAAGTTAGAATTTGAGACCGGTTTATCAATGGTTGTATCTGGTAAAAATAGTTTAGATGTTATCAAATTTTACGATTTAGCAACTAAAAAGAATATCAACACTAGAATTATAGAGCTTGAAGGCGAACAATTAGCTATTGCAGTATCAAATAATCTTTAATCATAATATAGCGGTTATTGTCCGGCAAGTGAGAAAACAGAAGTCCAGGCGTTAAATTCGCGTGGCAAATTGTATTGCCGGTTATAGGCGGATTATTGCGAGGTGTTATGAATTATAACAATTTACAAATTGGCGAAAAAATCTATTATACCGGCGATATGGCTAATTTACCGGCTGAAGGTGAAATAGTGGAAAGAATAACTGACGGTTGGTATCCATTAACTTATAAAATTAAATTAAATAATGGTATAGAATCAAGGGTTACATCAGTTATGCCATCAAATTTTAGTGGTCCAGGTCATCGCTTTGAATTACAATCCGAGCGTAAAGCCTATAGAAATCAACAAATGCAAGCTATGAGAGATTATTTAAAAACTAAATAACTAATCTTAATCCGCCTGTTATCGGCAATACAATTTATAAGCAGTGTGCGGGAAATAATAAGGGAATGTTTGCGGGGTATAAAATATGATAAAATCTTGGGTTATAATTTGTGATACTTGTGGTGATGAAGTGAACGCAAAATCAAATTATTATTATACGGAAAATTCTACTAATAAGCATTTTTGTCAGCATTGTGTTGATGAACATCCGAATGAAGTCGGTAAATGCTTTAATATTATGCAATCAGGGTTTAAAAACTAATCTAACATCCCCCTTATCTCCCGCGCCTTGCTTGTAAAAGCAAGATTTTTCCGGCTTCATAATCCGGAAACCTCGCAACCTCGCCTCTGATTTTCAGGGGCGGGGAAAGCGGGGCTAATCATTAAACTTATAACAATGATATTACATCAATATCTAGCCTATAAACGGCAAGAAAGATTCAATAAAAAAGCTAATATTGTAGCTTTTACAATCTTATATGTTATGATTGTATATCTTTTAATCCGCTAATTTTTAAGGAACTATGACAAACAAACAAGAAAGTGTTTTTAACTATATCCGGGACGGAAAATTTATCTCTTATCGTCAGACGGCGTTAGATTTGGGTTTTAAGTCTTTGAGTTCAGTGGTAGTTATCTGTAAACGTCTTTTAGTTTTGGGCTTGATACGGAAACAATCTGTCTCGCCGTTTGCAATTACGGAAACGCTACAAACTAACTTGGAGAGCGTTCCAAACACTACTGCCGACATATTGCCGGTAGCCTAAAAACGCTTTGGAAAAATCAAATTCTAAGGGTTTTTTAGCTTGGGAAATTAAAAAAGACGGCTGAAAAAGCGTTATCACTTCACCGTCTTTGACCTCTTGTATGCTCAAAATGTAATACATCAGCTTATTTGCCAATGATAAAAGATAAGATAAGTATAAACCTATTTTATCTTTTTGTCAAGCAAATAGAGCTTTTTTTCGTTCATATCTTTAAAACGCACATTTAACCCCATCAAAAATGGGTCATCACAGCTTGTTTTCAGCCCGTCCTCATTTTCGTGATAAAAATCCGGAAAAGAGTTTAAATCTGTTTTGTGGATTCTTTTTAAATATTCTTTATAAAAATCTACTACATCACTTAGTTTTACGATTATTTGCATATTAGTCGCTATAAACCTTAGGCTCTCTCTTAATTCTATTGATTTCTTGGTCGCTTAACTCGCCCTGTTCTTTCTGTTTCTTCTTAAAGTCAGCTAACCTTTTTAGCAGTTTTTTAGTTCTTGGCGTATCTTTTGCGTAAATATCCATATAATTTCCTAAACGCCGGACAAAAATTATATAGGCAAATAGGGATAGAGTTAATGATACTCGTGTTTAATTTTCCATTGGTCAAAAAACATTGGACTTGCTCCGTAAGGAGTATTTGGATTACAAAATGGACAATCCAGCCGTTCTGCTTTTTCTGCCTGTTTTCTTTTCGGCACAGCATATTCCAATTCACAATTAGCGCATTTGCTTGCGTCGTTGTTGTGCTTACAATAGCTATGTGTTTGTCCGTCTGGTGTATCTTTAAATGGCATATTTTACTCCTTTAAGAATTTAGATTTAAGTTGTTCCTGTTTTAGCTCTATCCAATAAGAAATTGTCCTCTGTGCGTTCCATTTTTCAGTATCGGGGTTTGACTCTAAATCATCGATTATCTCTAACACCGTCTGCTTCCTGACTTCGGAGAGTTTCAAGAGCCACCAGTCGGCAATAATAGCTTCTTTGCTTGGAATAAACTCGTCAGCATAAGACATATCCGCATAAAATTTCAAAAACTCTTTTTTAATCTCCTCCGCTTCCTTTATTGTATCTTTCATAGAAGTTA